>Ga0179593_1644521_pt1 | contig 11843 bp, 8 predicted proteins | sample CZODoug2_1_08_16_FD_185931 | JGI IMG/M metagenome (GOLD analysis project Ga0179593, IMG submission 185931) | Vadose zone soil fungal communities from Angelo Coast Range Reserve, California, USA - CZODoug2_1_08_16fungal (PacBio error correction) | ecosystem: Environmental > Terrestrial > Soil >... | reverse complement strand
AATCCCTCTTGCTTTTTTTGGTCGCGCTCGAACGCGCGCAACCAGTTTTCTCGGATAAGGTTGGTAGACTAAGTACATTCCTCTTTAATTTTTTCTCTCTGCTCTTTTTGTTTCGCTTCCGGGCGGATGTAGGTCGTCTTACCCCTCCTTCTCCCTCCCCTGAGCGTTTCCTTCGGTTCCTTCCCCACGACGATAAAAATATATCTCTTGTCCTCCCTTCTTTTCGATGGATCGTGTGGGGGTCTCCTTCTCCGCCTTTTTTTTTAATGCGTCCCCTACATCCGCCGGAAGAGCCCCTGGGGGCTAGCCCCTTTCTTCGCGAGACTTCATGAGGAGGTCTTCTTTCTCCCCCATATGAGCCTGTGGCGCGAGGTTCGATTCTCTTCCCCTCCAGAATATTATTAGAGCACGTCCCCCCCCCCTCCCCCTTGTCCGGAAGTGGACGGGGTTCCCCCCTCCTCTGCTGACCGAGAAGCCCCCTTCCTCTTTTTGGTTCTTCTGTTTTCCTGGAAGTGGTGTTATCCAGACATCCCCCCTTTTTCGCGTCCCCTCTTGCATCTCGACCACGGGACGCAACTGACAATCCTCTTCGGTCTTTTTTTTTTTTTCCCTTGACCCTTCGAGGTCCGAGGACAATCGCATGGTGCTTTCCAAGCGGCCGGAAGCAAGGGCCATTTTTTTCGCCCCTTTGGTTTTCCTAATCGGCTTTTTGTGGAGAAGTCCATTCTTTTTTGTCTTTCCAGGTGTGCGTGATCCAGAACACCTCCCCGTTCAACAATCTCATCTCCCCCTTTCTTCCGGCCCCCTTTTTATTGTTTCCCTCGCGTGATACAGGACTCCCGTTTCTTTTCGGGAAGAAGAAGAGACAGCGTTCCCCTTCTTCTTATCTTAGTGTTCCCTCTGGACGTGCTTTAGGGGGGTCTCTTTCCGAGTCACCGGCGCCTCCTTCCTTCTGACTTCTTCGCGCCTTTCCTCTAAATCTGGGTGGGCGTACCGAGGTGTCCTTTTACCGCGTCGGGGAAGCCGCGACTTTTCGTTTTGCCGTGAGACCACGTCCCTTTCTTCCCAGCCGTGGAAATGCTGCGTGCTTTCCCTATCTCTTCTGTGCTTGACGGCACGCGGCAGTGGCGTTTCCTCCTTGAGGGAGACTCTATCCCTACGTAGGGAAAAAGAACGGCCCCTCCCTAAGAAGATCAAAAGAGTAAGGCCGCCCTCTTTTTTTTCTCCATATACTTTTCTCAGAAGTTCCTTCCGATCATGGCGTGTTAGGGGAGTGAGGGGTATATGCAAAGAGAAGGGAAAGACTGAACACTCGTTTTCGGTTTTTTATTTTTTTTTTTTTCTCTCCCACTATGAGCAGCGATTTTGATGAGACTTTTTTTTTTCGACCCTTCCCAACACGGGCATTCACTCGGGGAGAAACAACATGTGCCCTTTTGTTCCTGTGCTAACGGGGAATCGCCCCTTCCTTCTTCCCCGAACTCCGAAAACATTTCCCTCTTTTTCCCACTCCCCACACACTTCTGCTACCGCGCGTCCCTTCACAAATGGCAGGACGCTGTGCTCCTTTTCCGAGAGGAAGGGAGAAGCAGGCTTGACGCCCTTTTTCACCTCATCCGCCTTTTTCCCTTCGCGAGAAAGAGCGAACACCCTGATCCGTGTTTCTTTTCTTTCTCCTAGAGAATGGAAGAAGCTCGTTTCCTTCCCCTTTGTTCTGTTTTCTTTTGAGCTCGGCAGAGGCGCCACCTTTTGCGCTTTGTTACGAGACCGGCATTCGGCTCCTTTTTTCCATTCTTCCTCACCGGCCGAAGTGTCCTCTCCGCGCGTAGCTCTTCCGCCTCTCCACGCCTCCTGGTCGCGATGACGACTCTCCCAACGGCTCTCTTCTCCTTCCCCCTACCCCGCGAGCGACTCGCGTTCTTTTTTCAGGAAGGGGCCGCCTTCTCTCCTTTTTTTCCTGGAATTCCCCCCTCCCCCCTCGCAGACGGAGGATCCAGGAGGGTTATTCCCCCCCCATATGATGCGAGCGAGAAGAGGATACTTCCTCGCCTTCTTCTCTGCGTCTCTCTTTCGCCTTGAGAATATAAAAGTTTTGTTCTTTAAAAGAGTTATGTAGTACTCCTGGATTCCCCCCCTTTTTGGATCCCTCCGCGAAGCCAGGAGAGGGTGCAATAATATTCTCGTCTCTTTCCTGCAAGAAATCGGACCTCGTAGCCTTCTCCGCCCTCTCGCTGTTTTTTTTCGGCCGCGTGGTGCCCAGTGCTTCCTCGTGGCTTTCTCTTTTCCTCGGAGAAGCTTTGGTCTCCCCTTTTTCCCTTCTCAGTGTTTTGATTGAGGGTGAATCCAAAGCGAGAAGCCTTCCCCGGCAAGAACCCGACCCTTTCAGTTCCAACTCCGGGACTCTGCCCGAACGAGATGGGGCGGTTATTTTCTTTTCCTCCAGATAGCTGGCAAGGATGTCGTTCAAGGCCTTTTTTTTTGCGAGCTTTTTCCGAGCAGGGACCTTTATCGTGCGGAAGTAGGGCGGCTCCTTCGGAGGGAAGAGCGATCCCCTTTTTCCCTATTGTTTTTTTTTTCCCCACGGGGAAGATGCGCATCCTTTTCGGATCATTCGCTGTTTGATTTCCCGCTTTCTCGCAGCAGATGTGAAACACCGGAGAGCCCTTTGGCTTTTTTTTTCGAATTTCCTTCGCAAGCGCCTCGGCCCCGGAAGGACCGGTCATGCGGTAGATGGCCGAGACGCAACCTCGAATTTTCTTTTGCGAACGCTCGTTCCTGATTTCACTTGGAACGAGTCTTCTTTTTTTCCGCGAAGAAGAGCTCTTTTTTTTTTCTTCTTTCTCTTTGTCTTTTGTACGGCGGCGGTTCCCATTGAGCGCAGGAAGGTCGCGTTTCCCCCCAACTCTTGATTTTGTTTGCGCTCTCGTCCGCAGAATCTTCCGCGCCGAGAGAAACGGTATTCCGCCAATTTCTCTATCCTTTAACGAGATCAGGGTGGGCCGCTGTCGTGAGGATTGCTTTTTTTTCTTTTCCGTTCGCGGCGTGGGCTAAAGCGGGCGGGCTGAGGTGCTTCCCTCCCTGTCCATTTTAGTACTTTCCCTCTATTCGCCGGAGAAGGATGGAATCGTGGTTTTTGGACACTGCGGGAGGGTAGTTCGGCGCACGGACTTTGTTTCGATCTAGAAGCTCTTTTTGTTGTAGAAGAGTTCGTGATTGTCCCCCTCCCGATGCTTTTCCTCCGCGGGACAGAAGGTCGCTCTCTCCGCAGATGGTAGTTCACCACCCCTTTTCATCTTGACGATGGATTTTCCCCGAAGTTCGCTCTCCCTCCCACCCCTTTTTTGTTTCTGGTCTTTCCGCGCGTCACTTGCTCGCAGACGAGGGGCACCTTTTTTGTTGATCGATTAGGAGGAGAGTCCTCCATTCTCTTTTTATTTTTTCAGGTAGACCCTCGTCGCCCCGCGCTCTTTTCTGACGCACGTGACGCTTTCGTCTCCGTATTCCGTATAGAAGAGTTCCCGCCTTTTCCGGTCCCCCCCTCGAGCCACTTCGCTGCAAAAAAAGACTCTGTCTCCTTTTCATCTTTAGAGCGTTGTTACCCGAGGGCCTTTTTTGGCACGGCAAAGGATGCTTCCTTTTGGAGCATCCCCCCCTAAAAGAAAGTCACGATTACCATGAACAGAGAAGCATTCGGGTTGCGCTGTTTTTTTCCTTCCCTCCAGATATACGGGGAGTCCTGCGACACTACCCCCTCGCGAGAAAGAGTAGATTTCTTCGCTTCCCTGGAGGCCTCCCTATCAGAGGGGAAGGTAAGATGGATTTCCCCTCTCCCGAGTACTTTTACCTCTTTTCTCAAACACGAAGCTGCCGCTCCCTTTTCCCCCTCCTGTCTTCGCGTAAAGATTGAACATGGATCTCCCCCGCAGGGAGTCCTCTTTTCCGAGATTTTTTCCACGTGTCTTCCCATAACGAAGATGATTTCCCGCTCACGTTATGAAAGTGGTCTCTCCTTTCCTTTCTACTCTTTTCAGGGACTTGGATAAAGTTCACCGCGCTCCCTCCCCCTCCAATGGGAAAGAAAAAAAGGGAAAGGTTCACTCTTTGGTTTCCTCCTTTACGTCCGTCCAGCTCCAGCACAGCCGAATCTGCGGGCATCCTATCTGGCTGTTGGGGAGGTCTCGCTCTACCTTCCTTTTTTCTTATCCTTTCACAGTTCCTCGTCCTTCATGAATATAGCGCGCGTTGGGACGGCCCAGTGGCTCCTTTTCGGTTCTTCTTTCCCTGATCCGGCGCGGAGCGATATAGGGCTACAGGTCTTTCCCCTCTATCTATTTTCATAATACTCGTTGTTGTTTTTTTTCGTGTTTTCTTCGATCTTTCCTTCTCCGCGTTCGGGGGTCAAGACGTTTGAAGCGCCCCTGGGGCTACCCCTTCATCGCGCTTCACCGTCATTGTACTTTAGCGACCGGGAGAAAGAAACTGGGCTCCTGCTTCCCCCCTTTTAGCCTTTTCCCCCCAACCCGGCAAGATTCGGGCGTTTCCGGGTGAAAAAGTGAAGCTTCCCTTTCCCCTTCCGAACTTTACCTGCCCTGGTGGGAGTGTAATGTTCGATTCCTTTCCAGGGATCCAGACCCTCCCATCGGACCCCCCCCTTCCTTCCCTTTTTCTTCCCTTTCAAACTTTCTCTCGGGTGGTTGGAAGGGCACAGGGACAGCTCTCTTATATGCTCGAGGCCCCCTTTCTTCTTCTGGATAAAGGGCCTCGAAGACCGCGAACGGAGTTTTTTTGATCCTTTTCCCTTTTCGCGGCCTTGCGTATCGGTGCGTGATCAAGAACCCTTATCTACGACGAAGTACGATCCGGAACAGGCGCCCTTTTTTTCTTTCTCCCTCGTTTGATGATCGGGAAGGACTTTTTCCCCCTGCGCTCCAAGAGCAAGCCGCCGGCGTCTCCAGTCCTTTGAATTTCCCTATGCGAATCTCGCCCTCCTGGGCCGGGCCATAAGAGAATTGCTTTCCCTCCTCTGGGGGCTTTTTTTCGGACGGGACCGGTCACTTTAAGGGGATCGAGTTCACTTTCCGCCTTTCCTTGGACCTCTGTTCCGATATCGTCCCCCTGCCACGCGGAGCGTGCCTTCTCTTTTTCCTCCCCTTTTTTCCCTCTGGTATTTTTTCCCCGACTACGTCTCGAAGGACCAAGAACTTCTTTTGCTCCCGCCGAAGCAGACAACGCGTACTTTCTTCTTTTTTAGTCTTCTGCGCTTGATCTGACCGTGCGCAGGACGGGTGTCGGGGAGGGATGTCTTATCGCCGGGAAGCTGACCCCTTTTTTTTTCTTTTTGACTTCTCCGCCCGTGCGGCGACCTGGCCGCGGAGCGAGAAGATCCATTTTTTTCTTCCTGTCCACGTACGAACTAGGGCGCCCCCCCCTCGACCGGGCTCGAACATTACGGTGCGGCGAGGACGGCCCCTTTTGCCGCGCAAAAAGAATTCCATCTCTCGGTCTCTCCGCTTCTTCCACTTTCCCTTTTCTCCGCGTGTCTCCGCGCGGAAGGGCGCCGACGCTGAGCCCACTCCCCGCATCACGCCGGAGACCCCCCCTCCGCCCTTCCCTGATTTCGGGTCTTTCCTCTCTCGGCATGGCGAATTTTTTTGCTCTTTTGGTCTTTCTTTTTCCTGGACCGTGTTTCGTATGAGGAAACGTCTCTGTTTGCTTTGAGCTGGTTTTGCGCTTTGTACGCGACGGCATGTCCTGGCCGTGGAACTCGGCACGGACAACTTCTCATTCCCTCTATATTTGGTTTTTCGCGCTCCAGATCAAGCCGCTCTTTTTGACCTACTGGTAGCGATGACGTCCTTTCGCCCCTAGATTTTCTAGAGAGGAAAAGAAGCTTGTTTGTGGGGGCGGGCTGGGGGGGGAGGCGAGCTTCTTTCTGCGGGGATGACCGTTTGTCTTTTCGCCTGGCGCGGGACGTCGTCGTTCCCTCGCGGATAAAGGAGGCTGATCCCACCTGATTTAGCTTCTGAGCCGGAGGCCCCTCCCTTGATGATCGAAGGCTTGGTCGATTGTTTTTTTTCCCCCTCCTTTCGACTTTAAGTTCTGGATACGCCTACGTCCGCGACGCCCATGCTCGGTTTTTTTTTTGGGCAGGTACATAATGAAGAACATGGACCTCGAGCGTTATCCCCTGCCACCTTCCATCCTGGTTTTCTTGGCGGCCGCGTGGGAACAAGTTATTCCTATTTGTTTTTTTTCTAACGGCGTAGAGTTGGGATTCACCCAATCTTTTTTCCTTTTTTTGTTTTTTTCGGTCTCGTACGCGAGGAGAAAGGCGAACCGACCCCTTCCCCCCCAACGCGGCCGCCAGCCCCTTTTTTTTGTTTTTGTGTTCGCCTCTGTCCAGGGAGTGTGTTCATTCTTCGGCGAGGAAGAGGGGACCTATCTTTTCTCTTTTCCCGGCTTGCTTTGACTTGACTCTGCTTTCCGGCGAGAATGGCTTTTCCCCCTTTTCTTTCGTCACCTTTGCGGATCATCGACGCGCGCTCCTTCTTCCTCTCCTCGGCGAGCTCGAAGCACGATGATCTTCCCCCTTGGATAATCCACTATCCTTTGAAAGAAGAAGTTCTTTCCTGCCGAAGGAGGCCCCCCGGTCATAAAGAGACGCTTCTCTTTTTGCGCACAAGAATAGATCACTTTGGAGAGCGTACTTTCACCGCCTCGAGATGAGGTAAGACGCGGCCCTCTTAGCCCTTCTCGCGAAAGACGAGATCGAACCCTTAGAAGTGAGAAGGGCCTTTCCCTTTCCATTTTTCTGAGCGAGACCCCCCCGGTTTTTCGCAAAAAAAAGAGAAGTGGCGGATAGGGTAAGTTGAGAATAGTCCCGTTTTGTCCGTCAGGACGACACTTTTCCTTCGCCATGCAGATAGATCGGTCCTCTCATGATTCCGCGGTTCTAGGAGAGGTCTGAGGGTGGGTAAGCCGTTTTTCCCCCCTGTTTGCTACCCTTCAGCGCGGAAGTGCGTCACCTTTTTCATGACAGGTGGGAAGGGACTCTACTTCTCCCCGACTTCCTGAGCTTATTTCTCGGGCCGATGGAAAGTGAGGAGGTCCTGTCTTTTTCTTTTCGGTAGAGCAGAGATCTCTTTCGATTTTTGCCATGTGGGTGGTCGCCGTTTTCTTGACGATATGAAAGTGGTGCCGTATTCCCTCTCTTCTTCTATTCCTTTTTCGAGCGCAATCGCAATTCTTCGCGCTGTCGGTAAAAAATACGGCCGCCTTTTCCTCTTCCTTTTCTCACGAAGTTAGCTCCTCCCTCCCACCAGGGACCCTTCTTATTTCGTCACTTGCTAGAAAGCGATGCTTCGTACGCGTTGATCGGCTTCTAGCTTCTGGCCTTTCACTGAAGTCGGGGACAGGAAGGTAGACCTCCAGCGCTCGGAACTCTTTTTCTTTTTCGGTTTTTGTAACAAAGCTCGATCGTATTAAGTTCTCGTCCGCCTTTTCTTTTTTGGATCCTTTCCAAACTAGATCCCCTTCGCCTTTTTTCAAAGAAAGGTCCCTGTCTTTTTTCCCCCCTGTTAGTCCTGAGGCCAGAAATTCGAGGATTTTTTTCTTCTCAGAGAAGGTGAAGATTTCCTTCCCCCCCCGGATTCTGGAATTTTGTTTTAGCCTGTTCCCCTTGTCTGAGATGGGAGCTCTTTATCCCATGCGACCTCTTTCCTGGATCACGCAGAGCTCGAGAACGATCGTCTTCTCGATATCGATGTTCCGGATCGTGGACGTTTTTTTTTCCTCTTTCGGTTGCACCGCTCGACGATGACGAAGCTTATTTCCCTCCTCCTTAGCTGCCGCGCCGATAGGACTCCCCGCGAGGCTCTCCTTCCCTATGGATCAGAAGAGGGACGCGAGCTCCGACTCCTCGAGCGGTAAACGAAGATTTCCCGTGCCTTTGTGATGTTTTTCCTTTTTTCTCCTGTCATGAGATTGGCGTCTTTCTTTTCGATGGGAGGGCTGGATCCCGGTTTCTTTTTCTTCCTCAAATTCCAGGGTCCGAAGAGGCTCCTTTCCCCCTGTTCCCCCGGAAAGCTCCGCGTCCTTTTCTTTTTTTTTCCAGTGCCTTTGTGGTGCGGTCGCGCTTTTACAGGGGCGTGATTAAAGTCCAGGATCAGTTTTCCTCTTTTTTTTTCAGTGAAGTTTTTGGGCGAAACCCCGTTTTTCTTTAGGTCGTCTTGACAAGAACGCGTCTCCCTTTTTATCCCCCTTTTTCTCCACCACCCCTCTCTTTCTCCTCTAAGTTGGTGTTGTTTCTTCCTTTGGGATACCGATCGAGATCGCGGCCTCTTTCCCCCTCCCTACTTTCCCCTCGCGGGGGGCTCGCCCACGCGGTGAAGATCTCCTCTCCTCCGATCTTCGTCATGTACTATGCGTCCCCCCCTTTCTCAAGTGCCTTCTCGACCTCCCAAAACAGAAAGATATTATTTACTCCCTTTCTTTTTGCGTCGCGGAGCTGGACGTTTTGTTCGACTCCCCTATTCGGACAGGGCCCTGGTTTTTTTCGAGTACAGCATCTGTGCCTTTCCCCCCCCTTTCCTCTTCGAGCTCACGGACGCCATCCAGTCCCCGTGAACTGCCACATCATATCGGGATGGTTCCTTTTTTCTTCTTCGATCCTTCCCTCGCGGGCCAGCGGCGGATCAAGGGCAAGCTGGTCGACGCGAAAGGAGGGTGAATTCCCTCTCGTTCTTTGTTATCATCCATTAGGAGCGTTCCCCCCCCCTCGCGAGAGGTGCGTGATCCATCCCCTCTTTCCCCTTCACGGACGGAAGTACGCTTACAAAGCGAGACCATCTCTGAGGGATCCTCTTTCGGATCGAGGGGTCGCTCCCCCCGGAGTCTTCGACGGCGTATAGGTTAATGGTCCGTTCTCGTGACGTTGATTGAGGGGGGGCGACCCCTTCCCTCAGTTTTTTTTCTTGGGCATCCGCGAATGGCTGGCTCTTTTGGGACGTGAAGAGGTGGACGTGCTTTCCCTTTTGTCGAGGGGAGAGAGGTTCTCTTCCCGCCTCCGCATGACAGAAGGGGAAGCTGCGGACGTGACCACCTCCTTTTGACTGAGTTTTCGCGGCAGAGCGCGGGGCTCCCTGAGAAAGACTACTGTCGCATTTTCCTGTTTTGCTTCTAGCCGATCAAACGCGTACTTCTATCTCTCTTTTTTTCTTCTCTAGACCGCGAAAGAATCCCCTTCCTGGGTGTTAGGGAGTTTCCCCCTCCCTTTCCCTTACCCTTTTTTCACAAGGGTAGGCGAAGGAGGTGGTTCTCCTCGGCTCGAACCACCTATGCGCTCCCTCTGACTTTCGCTCCTGAGAAGAGGAAAACCTATTCCAAGGAAAGAATAGATTTTGCCTCCTTTTTCGACGGCGAGCTCCCTTCCGGTGCGAGAGACGACCTCCTTTTCCCCTTAGCCTCCTCTCCGGCGATCGCTTTGACGCAGCGGACCGATCTTACGCGGTGCACGACTACCTGGGACGCCCTTCCTTTTCTTTTCTCCTCCCCCCCCCACCCCCCGCCGCGCGGCGGAAGAAAAAGCATCCTCCCAAAGAATAACAAGCTCCTCTTCCTATATGGTCTTTGGTGCCGATCTAGCGAATGGCGACCTTGATAACGGGCGCGCTTCTTTTTTTCTCTTCTTAACTGAGGGAGCGCAAAAATAGAAACGGATTCTTTTTCTGCTTTTTCAGGAATTTTCTCCCGTGCGTGGACCTACGGCACTACTCACGGAAGAAGTCCCCCTTTCCCCCTCGCGGTTCTTCGAAGAGAGAGACGAGAATGTCCCCTCTAAACGAAGGGGAGCTCCTCTCTAGCTCCCTTCTCGGCGCTCGAAAAAGGGAAGCATGGAGTTTTTTTCTGAGGAAACGCCCCTCTCTCTCGAATTATTCCTTTTTATGAAAGGGAAGGAAGGGGCTTCTTTCAGAGGAGAAGTGATTTTCTTACACGAGACAGAGCAGGAGAAAGGAGTTTTCCGGGGGGAAAAGAGGAGGAGAGCGGCCTTTCTCTCGTACTCTTTTCTCCGCAAGTAGGAGTCTTTGCGAGCTCTGTCTCTTTTTTCCTTTATCATATAAAGGGGACGAAGAGTGATCAGAGGAAAGCTAACGTTTCTCGACTTTTTTTTTTTTCCCTCGCCGTCTCGGGAATGTACATCGGAACGACATCTTCCCCTGGCTCCATGCAAAAAAGAAGAACCGCCCCCCTTTGTCCCCTCCCGGGGTTAGTATTTCGGGGCCAAGTTAGACTAGTGGCCGTTCTCCTTTCTCTCGGAGTACGCTTTGGATTCACCTTTCCCCTCTTTCCTAGATTGAGGTGAATACAAAGCTTGACTCCCCGTCTCCCACGGACCCCTTTCCCCTTTCCTCGCCCCCCTTCATCGGAAACGCCGAGATGGTTGGTGGCATGGAACAGATCCCGCTCGATGTCCTGATTTCCATTTTAAGAGGAGGAACCGAGAAGGGCGTGTATCCAGGAAAGGGAGAGGGAAGCATTTGCTGTTTTTTTCTAACCTCTCTGATTTTCTCGGGTTAGACTTGAGAAGAGAACACATTTCTCTTTCGTCATTTTTTGGGGAGAGAAGCGTTCTCTCCCCCCCCGGAGGAAGATAGAAAGCCATTTTTTATCCGGATCGAGAGTCTCTCTGGCGGGGAAAGAAAGAAGGAAAAGGAGAAGAGAAGACTTACCCCCATGAAAGGGAATAAAAGAGAAGAATCCCTAGAGGGGAAGAGAGCCCCCTTTGTCCGCTACCGATAGGAGTAATCTTGAGGGAAAAGCGGCTGAGCTATTTCCCTCTCAGGAAGCGAATCCGAACCCTTCCTGCGTGAGCTTGCGTTTCCTTGAGCGGCATTCCTTCAAAGCGCACCAACAGCTCTTTTCATCCTCTTTCCGAAGTTAGCAGAATTATGGCCGAGGAGCAACGTCTTTCTTCTTGGCCGACATTCCCTCTCTCAAGAAAGAGATCAGGTTTGATCTCGTCGAAGGTGTCCTTTTAGTTAGTTTTTTTTCTTCTCGCGCGGCGGTGGGATACGCTTTTTCCCTTCGCTGAGGAGGGGCGTTCCAGTTTCCTTTTTGGGAGTTTCTTTTCCTCTCGCGAAAGCGATCGCATGGACCTCGGTGGTCATAGTGGGGCGAGGCGGGTTCCTACTTTTTTTCTCTCAAAGGAGGTGTATCACAGGTAGCTTCGATATAGACCGCGCTCATTTGGTGTTGCACCTCCGTGGAAGATGCCCCTTTGGTGTTTCGGGCGCTTTCGAGATCCCCTTCCGCGAGCATCTTCCCTTTTTGTTCGGTAAACACCTCCGGCCTCCTCCCCTTCCGGCGATGGCATACAAGAGTTCCCCCTAACATCTTCGTAGCAAGGTCAGGTGGGTCTCTTTCGCAACTATGCTTGGGGCGGTCGTTGATAGGCTTAGGCGGAGTCGGGTCCTTTGGTAAAGTCCTGTTTCTCAGGTAGAAAATCGTAGCCCCCTTGTTTTCTCCTCCTTCCACGTGACGAGTGCAGTACAGTTTTTTTTTCTTCCGTGAGAGAAAGAGGTTCGCCGGCCACTGGCGTTTGTTTTAAGCGTTTTTCGGCGGAAAAAAAGATTCGCGCAACGGCCACAGCGGAACGCCCCCCGTGACCTCATGGCCGTGCCCAGGATGCAATTAAGAGACGGTTCTGCGCATAGAAACCCCCCCTTTCTCATCTTTTCCCTTTCCCCGATAAGCCGTTCATAGCGCTTGTCTTCCCCCTAACCCCGGGTGTATTGTCCTGGATCACCTCCCATCTACCTCTCGAGTGCTCGATCTCGCTGTTCCGG
>Ga0179593_1608884_pt1 | contig 11843 bp, 6 predicted proteins | sample CZODoug2_1_08_16_FD_185931 | JGI IMG/M metagenome (GOLD analysis project Ga0179593, IMG submission 185931) | Vadose zone soil fungal communities from Angelo Coast Range Reserve, California, USA - CZODoug2_1_08_16fungal (PacBio error correction) | ecosystem: Environmental > Terrestrial > Soil >... | reverse complement strand
CCAGCGAGGGCTTTTCGAATCGGCCCCCACCCTTTCCGGAGAGCCTGTTTTGCGGAAAGACCTCACGGCCCCCTTGTTCGGTTCCAGTTTTGCCTTCATCTGGATAGGGAGTTTTGCAAAGGTATCCGTTTTCCTCAACCGGGAAGTGTTTCTTTTATCTGCGCTCAAACCACGTCCCAAGTTCCCTAGTAACGATTCCTTCTTGGTCAGGATATCCCTCCTTTTCTAGAGCACAGGGTTTGAGTTAACCGGCTAACTTTCCCGCCTAATTCCTCTTTTTTTCTTTAGACGTCACTTCTTTATCCCTTTAGTATCGTTTTCGCTGTTTGCGATCCCAGAAAGGCCTTGCTTTTCTCGTTCAAAGGCGTTTTCCTTCTTCCAGTCCGCTTTACTGACTTTTTTTTCTTCTTTTTTTCACGAAACGATCCCGCCCCCTCTTTGATGAACTACAGGGTCGTGTTGATCGGGGACGGGGGCGTTCTCACTCCTAGTCCCATCTGACAACTTTTTTTTGCGTTTCTCTTTTGCGGAAGGGGCGGACGACCTTCTCCCCCCCCTCCGAGGTTCAGGTCGCAGGAAGCTGATTTTTACCATCGTCGGATTTTTACTTTTCCTGGTCTTTTTTCTTTCTCTCTCCTTTTAGGCAAGACCTTCGATCTCCACTGAAATGTGTTACCTTGTGATCAGTTTTGCCCCTCAGGCCTGAAACATATTCCCCTTCTTGTTGACCTTACCAGTATATCGTATCAAGCCTTTCTCTCCCCCCCTGGATCGAACTTTCCACTCGCTTCCTCGGAACCGCGCGTGGTCGTCCCAAGACGATACTACACTCGACGATGTACCTGATGTTTTCAACCCCCACTTGGTTTTCTGCTGGATCTTTTTTCTCTTCCAACGCCGATCCATCCTCTCCTCCCTTCTCCCTCCTTTTTTTGCCTGCCTGGATGGATCATGCCGTAATGGCCGCCCGCATTCATCAAGAAGCAGATGGATCTGCGGGTTTGACTTATTCTCGGTCTCCTATTACTCCAACCCCCAGGTTAGAACTCGCCCCAATTGCGGACAATCATCGGAGTACCTTCCGGAGGGAACTTTCGTTTCTGACCGCGTCAGTCCATTTCTTCCTCTCTTTTCCTTCTCCTACAACCCCCCGCAACCCCCTTCAGGGCGACCGGAACGTCGCTCTTCCAATCCGCTCCACGAACGAGGCCTTTCTACTCGACCGTCCTGTGAGGCCCTTTTTCCAAAACTACCGGGCCTCTATCCTTTCTTAGGGAACTCCGCCGTGGACCTTCCTCTTTCTCAATCCTACTTACAGCTCCCCCATCCAAATGGAAAGTCGAAATTCGCCCTCTCTTGTCCAGGTATGGCGTGCTCCCTTTCTAGATTTTTTATATCGTAAGCAACGATCCCGAGTTTTCCCTTCCGTGATCGGACTAATGAGCGGCTCTTCCCCAAGCATCGCGTCTGATCCTTCCTTCCTTAAAGCTTTTTTTCTCTCTCCCCCCGAAGACCTCGCATTTTACCGCTTCTTCCCACGATCCGATCTAGCGAAAGACCAGTAGCAGGCTTCCGTTCTTCGATTTCTTCTTTTATGCTAGTATGGTGATCTCGGCTGTCCCTTCTTCAGCCTGGACGCCTCCCCTGAAGTACGGAGCCCCCCCCAGAACCACCAGCAAACCCCGCCTTATAATTTGAGTCGATCACAAGACCTTCTGCCCTAGGCCTTCCCTCTCCCTTTCCAGTCGATCGCCTTCCACGTTCGCAGACGATGCGTGAATAAGTCCCTGTTGATTTTTCTCTTCTTCTCATCCTCCCTTTCGAGAGAGAGGTTCCCCTCGCCGCTTGTACTTTAGGTCAAGATCTTTCGGTCGCGGACTTGTTAGAATGACTTCGAATTACATGGTCTTCTTTTCTGATTGTCGAGGATCCGCCAATTCTGACTTGGTTGGTGCTGGTCTTGTGCTCTTCTTCAGGGAGCTGACGTAGGCCTTCTCGTCGCTCTTTCTTTTCCCCCCCTGAGAATCCCTCCTTTGAAGCGTCGGACAGCCTCATCTTTTTGGCCCCCGTCATTTTTGCAGGAGAGTTTCTTACGTCCCAGACCCCTCGGGATACTTTTTCCTTTTACCCTCCCCGGCTCTTTCGAGGGTGGACCCATAGGAAAACATCCCTTTGCGATGATGCGTGTCTTGAGTAGACCCGGCTCTTTTCTTAGACTTGTCTCGACACGAACGCCCCGAATGGCTCCCTCTCAGAAAAGCTCGCGACGGTCTCTTTTGAGGGAGGGGGAAACTTTTCTCTTGCTTCGTCTTTCCGATCAATTTTTTCTAGTTACAGAAGCTTTCCCTTTTTTCTATTTGCTTTCTCCTCGGCGAGTCGTCTGGCGTCGCGAGGCTTTTTCTTTTTTATTGGATCATTTTTTTGCCATGAAAGCTAAGGGGGTTGTTTAGGCCTTTTCTTTCCCCCCTTTTTCCTTTCGACATGACTCTCCCCTTTGATCTTCCTCCGAGTTCTGTTTCAGGACGTGTCTACCTGGTACGGAATCTTTTCGCAAGTTTCCTCCTTTCGGACCTGTTTGTTGTTTTCCTTATAGTATTCCCCAGACCATTCACCTTCAGATCCAGATCACCAGATGGTCTCGATGCTGGATTTTTTTAAAATGCTTTTGCTTGAGTTAAGGTCTACAGCATCTTGATCTGCGTGCTCTTCTGGCTTGATTTTGGTGAGCTCCTTTGTCGGGCTCTGAAACTGGTTTGCCCCTTACCGTGAAGAAATCGTCGCGCTTTGTATTCTTTTTTCGATTACCCTTTTTTCCCCTTGGGGCGTTTGCGTCTTTCCTCCACCGTTTCCCTCCCCTCACCCTGATCCAGGTTTCCGAAGCGATCAGTTGACCTGTTCTCTTGATGACGTGAAGCTTCTTACCTCGGGGGTGAATACGGTCATTGCAATCTGAACAATTGGCCTTCTGCCGCGATCTTCTTCGGATTTTTTGTCTCCCTTCCAGAAGTACTTCCAAAAGCTCGACACCTCGCGACCCTTCCCTGGTCCCGGCTTGCTTCAGTTAACCTCGATTCGACCTTGGTTTTTTTTTTATAAGGATCGTCGTCACTTGCTCTTCAGATCTTGAGGGAGAGACGCTCGCCGGAACGAATTGATCGTTATCAGATCACGTCTTTTTCCCGACGACTGGGTTGGAGTTCCCTCCTTCCTTTTCAGGGTCAGTCGGTCAGGCCCGTTTCTTTGGAAGACGAAGCCGCGCTCTTTCTCATAGGGGAGTCGGTATCTGGCCCATGCTTTTTTTTTTCCTAAGGCCTCAAGAGACTCCTGGTCCATGCCAGTGGCCGCTCCCCCAATCCCCAAACCCCTCATGAGGCTTTTCTACGCTTTCTTCCCCTTGGATTGATCCCCATGTAGCCCAGCTCCCCAGGAATCTTCCTTCGTCCTGCAAGGTCTCTTGGAGAAGGGACTCCTTGCGGGGGCAGCAGGCGTTCTTCATTTTCCTTGATCGTTCTTGCGATCCCCTACCTTCTGACGAATGGTTCTTTTCCTTTGGCGGTTTCACCCCCCGATCTTTCTCCTTCACTTACGTGCCGAGGGCTTCTGACCTACTGGCAGAGGCATAAGTATGGTATCGTGCTTTCATCCGTTTTTTCCTTTTTGATATCCTTTTTTCTACAATCTCCGTGGGCGACAACTTACCGGGCAAGCGGTTTTCTTTGTTTTATAATCATTCTCAGGGGTCCCCTTCTTCATCGAGCGACCGATCCTTGCGCCATCTTGCTCTTAATAAGGCATGAAAAATCCTCCCTTTCCTGAATTTCCTATGGTTACGCATTCGTCCCTAACTCCTTCACACACTATCAAGCAGTCTTGACTTTCCGAAAACCATTAGTCTTATACCGGGAATTTTTATCCTCGCTTCAGTTTCCCCCTTATTTCTTTTTTTTTTTCCTATGTTCCGCTTTGCGGATGAGTTTCGCTCCTTCTGCTTTTCAACCTCTAATGACTTATTTCCCCGGAGCTTTTTACGCAGACCCACGCTTTCCTGATTCTTCTTTAGAACGGACAACCCTTTGATGCGGAGGGTCGTGTAGGGAGAGGATCTGCATCGTTCCCTTGACTCTTTCGACTACCCTCTGGTTTCCCCTTTAAGAAGGTCTTCCCCCCCTCACCGGGGCCTCGTACATGCCGTATAGAGGGTTCGGCGGCCCATACAGAGGGCCAGGACCCTTTCTCGCTTCTTTCCAGACCTGTAAGCGCTCTCCCCGCGAAGTTTTATTGGAAAAGAAGAGGCGTCGCTCTCAAGCGCGGTTAGCCTGGGCGTCCGCTTTTTCCGTAGTATTTTTTTTTTCGCTGACTAAACTATCCTTTTTTGGGTCTTCATTCGCTGCTCTTTTTTTTTCCTCTCTTCCTTTGGTCCAACCTTTGACGTTCGGACGATCGTTTTATTTTCGCGTAGTGATGATGCGTCGTTTTTCCGAGGAACGTCTTTTTTTTCTGCGTGTTCCAGTCCTTTTTTCCTTGAACTGCTTTCAGGTATGACGTAGGCTATTTTCCTTGGCGGTGAGTCTTGATGTTTTTTTTTCGGGAAGGGATTAGGCCCACTGATTGTCTAGTGATTTTTCTTCGATTTCTGTTTCATTTGAACTTCTAAAGGATTCATCTTTGTTGGCCGTTCCAATTAAGGCGTTCCAATCGATAAATTCGATTTTCCCTCTTATGATCTTTCCTCTCCTCCTGCAGGTTCTTTTTTTTATGTCGCGGGAAGTTTTCCAAATCGCGACAATGAAGTCTTTTCTGATTCAACCCCACCCCTTTATACGAGCCTCTTTTTTTTTTCTTTCACGCTCTTCTCTACCCATTGTTCCCCGTCCCCTGTCCATGTCGCTTTTAGAAACAGTGGATAAAACCATCTGATCCATTCTTTTTTTTTCTCTCGGGCCAGTAGTTTCTTTCCTCCGGCTAATCTTCTCACCTCCCCTTCCCAATAGCATGTCCCCCCCTTCCCGGGCCTAGTCGGGCGCTTCCTTTCTCTGATCTTCGGTTGTCCCTTGAAAGAATTCATGTCGCATTTTTTTGTTTACAAATCTATCCACCTGGATCTACTTCCCCTGAGATTTCTTTTTACCTCGGAACTCGCGGTCTCTAAAGTCTCCGACTTTTTTCAGGAACCACCATCAGTTCACCCCCGATTCTCAATCTACCCCCCCTTTCAACGCTCTAAAGGACCTAATCTGCCCCGCCGGAATTCTCCCCCTCCGAGATCAAGCACGGACTCACCGCCCAGGTTCCGCCGCCCCACGAAGAAACCTACTTCTCTTCTCGAGTAGATCTTTTCCTCGAAGGACGTCTAGTCGAGACCCCGATAAGCCGCTTTCCCCTAGGGACGAGGTCATTTTAGACCGCCCTCGCCCGTCTAAATGGGACCGCCAGAGTACGACTACTATCCGTCCGCTTTTTACGGTACCCTCACCTCCTACGGTCCCTCTTCCTGCTCTTACTGCTCGCCCTTTGTAAAAATTGACTTTGATTTTTCAACGGACCCATTTTCTGACGTCAACCGATCGGTCTTTTTCTTTTGAGTCGATTATCTTAAGAGTTCGCCTTCTTTTGTTTGCCCACCCTTTTCCAATGGTTCGATTCTGCCGTTTTCAGGCGGCGGTGGTTCTACTGAAGGAGTTCGAGCCCTTCCCTCCGGCATTCTTTCCAACGATACCCCTCTTCGCGAGTTCCCTTCTTTCTGACGCAAACTTCTTGTTTCCCCCAGGGCTTTCCTGCCTCCCTTGCCTCCTCAATTCTTGCTCTTTTTTCCGTATCCGGCCTTACTGCCGCATCGTTAACGGGGATGCACAAGCTCCAAGTTTTTCCTTTTCAGGCGTTTACTTTCTCCTTTGAAGCGGTATTCCTTCCTTTTTTGTGAAATCGCTCAGGAATCCCTGTATGACCCTTCAGCGATGTTGGGGGGTGGGTTTGGTGGCAAATCCGGACTCCTTTCTCTCCTTTTAAGTGTCCTACTTTTCGTTCTTCTCTATCCGCTTTCCTTTTTCTTTTGGGAGGCGTTGTTCCGATGGGACGTCTCTTCTTTAAAGGCATGAAAATCTTCCGTTCGGCGGCCTTAGGTTCGTTAGTCTGTCCAGTAGCTCCGGGACAGCTGGCGCAATTTTGGTAAACACGCGTCGCTCCAGAGGAGAAGATGTTGTGTCCACCCTTTTGACTTGCTTTCGCTTTTTTTCAATATGTGTCCACCTCCCAGGAAAGAAAGACCTTCCAGGCATCGTGTTTTCTCAAGAAGTGTTTCTCGGTTCGCCCTATTTTCTTGGTTTCTTTTCCCGATGGCCCCTTAAGTAGCCGACGACCTCGTGAAGATCGGCTTCAAGGCTGCTCCGCTGATTCCCGCTTGTTCATTCCGTTGCCCGCTTTAGCACCTGTACGAGTTTCTTTTCTGTTTTTCATGGGCGGTCTCCTTCCCGGTCCTCCCCTTTTCTCGAAAAGCCTCATCAGATTAGGTGCCGACGTCACCTTTTCATGATGAGTATCTTCTTTTCGTCTCTCACCTCCGCATCGACTCCCCCTCTCCCCCTAAGCCCCGGCTTTTTTTTCTTTCCAAGTCTACAGACAGCCATTGACCTTTGGATGAATGTAGAACGCCCCCCCTGTCGCCAGGGTAGTTTTTTTTTTGGGTAGTCCTCGATCCTAAGCGGCCGGCTGTAAGCGTTTCCCCCAGATCGTGAAGCGTTTTGCAGGACGACGACAGTTGCAATTTTCCTTTATCCCCCTCCTCAGAGCCGGATTGCCTTCAAGCTTTCCTCCAAGCTGACGGGTAGAGCTTTTTGAGTAAGTCGAAGGCCCTTCCCTCATGAGGTAGTCCCCCTGTTTCCCTTTTTTGCTTTTCCCTGTTTTCCCTCTGAGGGACCCATACCCAGACGGAGGTCTTCCACCTTTCCTGGAAAGTCTTTAACATGACCCTCCTCCAACCTTTCCCTTCTAAATCCCTTGCTTCTGCAGCCCTGCAGGGGCCACCCTGAGAGCGCCCCGAAAAAGATTTTTCCTCAGAGCAACTTTTTCCTCTGTGTACCGGACTTTTTTTGCCGGTTTCACAGGTTCCTGCTAAGCCTCCCCTTGAGGCAGGAAAGCTCCCTGAAGATCCAGATTTCGGCCACTATTGCCGGTCCTCTTCCGCCGGCCGCTTTTTGACAGCCCCTTTTTGGAGGACCATGCCCTTTTCTGGGCTCGTTTTATCTGAAGGGAGCGGATTCGACTAGTTTTGAATCAGGCGCCGCTTTGACCATTTCGGTGCCGAAAGACCTGGTGAACCCGTCACCCTAGCGGTCTGCAGCAATTTAAACTTTTCCAGATCTCCTTTCTCTCTCTTGTCAGCACATGGCATTACAGCCAACTTATCGTTACAGTTTTTTTGGGAGTTTTCTTCCGACATCCTTCCATAGGCCCTCAAGCCATTCCTGCGCAGATTTGGGAGCTTTCAAACTTACCGTTTTCACGCCGCCTGTGATTGAGGTCCTCGTTCCCCACTCCTCCACTCCAAACCTTCCCCCCTTAGCGAGCTGGTCGGCTGTGAGCCTTCGCAGGATCGAGGTTTTTTGTGTCATTATACATGTGTCGAAGAAATTTTTTTCCCTTCGAGAGGCTCGGCCCCGCATCTCTCTCCTTTTTCGCGTCGTCTAGCAATGATAGAAGTAGGCATGACCTATCCGTTCTCTCCTCCGTTTTTTTTTTTTTCTTTGGCGCTCTTCATCCCTTCCTTCCCCTTTTTTCCGCTTACTATCTAAGATGTGGTTACGCTTTCTCTTGAGGTAATGTAAGGGGAGGCCTGTCCTGCGCGCAGACTACAGGCCGCACCTTTTTTTTCTTTCCGAGACCATTTCCCCCCAACCAGCGCCGATAGAGAAGTTTTTTCTCAACCCGAGCCCCTCCAACTATACCTGTCCCCAGTCGCCCTGTACTCTCCCCCGACGTGAACCCTTTTCCAAAGAGGGATGGTCCCCATAGATATCTTTTCTCATCCTTTTGTTTTTGATTGAAAGTTCGCCCTCTGGTAGGGTCCACGTATCTGTGGTAAGAGACGGTACTTGCTTTACTTCGTTGCCTCCCTCTCAGGTTTCTTTCTTGTCGGGTCCTTTACGCCCCTTTCTCTTCCGGTGGTGATTTTGGTGAGGATCAGGTTTCTTAAGGGTAGGCAGTGACTGGCATTACGATTCTTCAGCCCCTTCTGACTATCCCCGCTCCCTTCATTACCTCCGGCTCTTTCGACGCCATGCTTCTTGATGTCTTCGTCTTTTTTGGGGTTCTTTTCATCTCGACTTCTAGTCCTTTCCTATAGCCGTCTCGGTCTTCGGCCGGCGAAGGCGTGTTTGCTGGCTTCTTTCAAAACGCTTCTTCGATCTCTCTCCTTCTGAGGTATTCCTTCGAGGCAGAGTCCTTTTAGACACCTGGCAGTTTTGATCTCCCAATCCCCGATTCTTCGACCTTCCCCTCGAAAGTTTTTCTTCTTAGACGGTCGAATTTCGGTTTTTTTTTTTGAGGGGGCTTTTCCCCTTGCTGTAAGGTCGTCTGCGACACCTTTTCTAGACCAACTCTTTTTTAGTTCCAGAGCGCGCTTTAGAGCGCTCGGATTTTGTTTGTTATGTCACTCTGCTCACTCGCTATGGCAGAGGTCTCAGGCAGTGGAGTTTTCTATATCAGTTTGTCTCCTCTAAGTTTGTTCGGGGTTGTCTCTGGGCTCCTTGCCCCCCGAGATTTCCAGTCATTTCTTTTCAGATCTCGTCGTCGCTCCCGCTCCCTGTTCGACGGGTTAATCATATCCCCCTTGATTCGACTTTTTCTCGGTTGAAGCTGGTTTTCGATGTTTATAGAATCTCAATCCGTCTTATCACTTTCCCCAATCTTTATTTTGATGCTGGATTCCACATGTTTTTCTGGTAGTTACGTGATTCTGAAATTCTCCCTTTGTGGCCTTCCTTTGATCTTCGGATTGATCTGATCGGCGTGTCGATTCATGCTCTTTCTTATTCCTTTTTCACCCACCCCTTTTGGTTACCCTGGGGTACATCGTACTCTTTTCGTCACTGCTTCCTTCTGACCGTCGGTGGGGTTTATGGAGTGAACTCCCCTTTTTAGACTAAAAACTTGATCCCGTGAAGCTCCAACTTTTTTGAACTTCTTTTGATAGAATCTTCGCTTGGCTTTTTTGTCATTTTAGGTCTCAGGTTGCTGGGGACTCAGAAGGCAGCGGCACCCAAAGGAGTCCCCAAATTACCCCCTTTCTTCTTGGGTAGGACCGTCGGACCCCCCTCCCAACTGAGACACAGAGTCGGCTTCAAACACTTTTTATACAGGATGAATAATCCTTTACCGGCTGTGGCTTCATTTTGGAGATCGTATTAGAACTGTTTTTCTGGGGCCCGCCCATCCTTCTTTGTCCCCCGGGCCCCGGAACCTCGCTTACATGAGGGATGAGTGCTATTTGCCAGTTTTTATATGGATTGGTATGGGATCCACTCTAAAGAGTTCCCAGAGTTGTTCCAGTTTTTGACCCTTCATCGGAGCTGATCGTGGTCTACCCTCCTGTTTTCTCCGGTTCCTTTTAGATGAAACCAGCCGGAAGCCATTGGGCTGCTCGTTTTCCCCCTTGCTTCCGGTGGATGCTTAACTCCTTTTAAACCTCGAATCAATCAGTATCCGGCCGTTTTCTCCCCACGTTCAAACCCTGTCATGAGGATTTTCTACGTTTTTTTTAAACGTCTGACTTTTCCGTTCGCCCCAATCTCTTATCCCCATACCGGCAACTCAGAATCATAGACATTGTCCACGGGTCTGATTCTGGCATCTTCTGTTTGGCAGGAGGGTTTTAGCCGCGATTAGTGGCGATCGGCCCTTAGTTCCGGCGTTTTCTCTGGGACGGTTCCCCCCCGCCTGTTTCGCTGATCCTCACTTCGTACTCGCGCCCCCGATGCCTTATTTTGAATATGTTCTTGATTTTTTCGTGGCCTTCCTTCTCTTTCCGGCTCCCTCTCACTCGACTCCTGGAGAAACTCCGAGCGTCTCTTATTTTTGCGGCCCATCCGTTTTTTACAAGCGATTGAGCGCTATGGTTCCTTTTCCTTCCCTCGACCCCCTCTTACGAGGCACTTTTGCCCCTAGACTCACGGACCCCCCACGATGCCTTCGCCCCTTCTCGACGCATCCTCGTCCCCCCCAAACGCATCAGCTCTCCGGCATCTTTTTCTCAACCCCTCGCCGACTCTTTTAGTACGGATCGAGCGGCTCTTGCAAAAAATGGCTTCTTTTTTTTTGTTTTTTTTCGTGTCTCCTGTTCCCAGTCCCCTCGCATGTCCGCATCTTGTTTAGAGGCTGGATTCAGAGGACTTAAGCGCGTCGACCCTACCTATGCTTATCCGTTATCAATATTCTGCGGCGTCCGGGCCAATTTTTATAGTCGAGCCCCCTCCAGGCGAAGGTTTTCTGGATTGCGCTTTTTTGTCAGTTTTCTGTACGACCTTTGCTCGGTTTCACAGGGCCCGTGCGTTCTGTTTCTTACTCCTTGCTATTCCACCCATTTTTTTAGGGTGATTTTCGGCATTCCTTCAGGGAGAACCTTTTGTCGGCTTGATTTTTTTTCCTTTCCTTCCAGCGCCTCTCTCCCTTGACGATTTATTTTCCCGGCAGGCCCTCCTTCTCCCAGATTCAGACAGTTTAAACGAGGTATGTTATTTCCCCCCTCGAGCTCTCGGGAGCCTGACGCCTTCGCGAAAAGATATGTCACAGATCACGGCGCTTTGTTATGAGGCCTCCTTCCTTCGATTGGTTCGAATCTTTGGTCAACTTTTTTTCTTTCTTCCCTATCGGAGCTGACCCTTCCGGCCTCTGGCGCAGAGTTTTCGGATAGAGGTGATGCTTTTTTCCTGATTCTAGTCCGGCTTCTGGTTTTTCCCTGGACTTCTGTTTTTTTTCAGGTTATTTCGTGTTCTTTTTGCAAAGACTGGCTTTTTTTCCGTGCTTGCGAGCGTTTTTTAAGACCCACTTTAGGTTCTTTTTGGCCTTCCTTCTGATTTTTTTGTTTCTGTAATTCTCGTGAATGTTTGTTTTCACCCCGCGGATGACGGGTTTCCCTAGTAACATCGATTTGGTAGGGACGATCTTCTCGGATCTTCTTTCGGTGTTTACTTTTTTTGTCCGAAAATCGGCGACTTCATTTTCCCTCCCGATCACGAACCCCGTTGGATCGCCTCAGGAAAGGTTCCCCCCTGCAATAGGTGGGTCTACAATCCAAGTATTTTCAGAGCGTCGTTAAATTTTCCCAGCCAGATATCTACCTCCTTTTTTTTTTTTTAGCTCCCTCCCAGTAGCTCGACACTGGCCTCTTGTCTTCTCAATATTGATTGTCTTCCATGGAAAAGAACCCGTTTTGTCCTCCAACGTTTTTCTTTTTCTTTCAGGTCTCCGATTTTCTTCCCCCCTCGCTTCACTTGACCGTCTTCCTCCGATTCGCAGATGTCCATAGGAACTCGCTTCCTGGCGAACAAGTAAGTCTTTTCCAAAACTTCGAACTACAGTCCTTCCCTTTGCAAGCAAAAAGCCGGCCTCTCGTATCCCTTCAAGTCCGGACGATGGCCGGTCCCCGAAAAACGATCTCATTTTCCCGACAAGGTCTTGACGCTAGTCGCTTACAGTTGCAGATTTTTTCTTCTCCTGAGAAGCATCTCTGTCCTTCCTCGTTTCGCGATCCTGCTCAAACCTTCAGAGCCGGACGAGTCTCTTTCGATCAGTCGACTGCCCGAGTGGGACCGCCCTCTTTATCGAAGCAGGCCCTTCTCTTTCTTCTTTTG
>Ga0179593_1590573_pt1 | contig 11843 bp, 12 predicted proteins | sample CZODoug2_1_08_16_FD_185931 | JGI IMG/M metagenome (GOLD analysis project Ga0179593, IMG submission 185931) | Vadose zone soil fungal communities from Angelo Coast Range Reserve, California, USA - CZODoug2_1_08_16fungal (PacBio error correction) | ecosystem: Environmental > Terrestrial > Soil >... | reverse complement strand
CCCCTTAGTATCCCTGTTGATACAGAAAGATCCTCCTTTCCATCCGTACTGTCGTGCAACATCGCCGTTCATATTGGTCCGGAGTTTTTTCTTTCCCCTCGTCTATCTTTGCATTTTTTATATCATTTGTGACCACTGACTTCCATAGCAACCCGAATTTTAGGGATCGATATTCACACCTTGTCGTCAAAAACCGTTGGAGCTCCCGCCACTCCAGCATTTCTTCCCTGTTTCATTCTTCCCCCCCTGGACATTGTTAGTGGCACCCTTTTTTCTTTACTGTGATTTCAACTGCTCGGTAGACAGCCTCCTTCCGCTCCGCCCTTCGCTTTTCTGGAAAAAGGCACACTCGCTTCAACAGGTAGTTCGTTTCCACCTTGGTGTTTCTAACAACCCTATCTTTTCTAGATGTTCCTCCCCTTTCGTCACCCCTCTTTCCCGAAAGCTTGACCTTCCCTCCCCTTCATAGCACCACTTACTACTGGCCACCTCTTGTTACTTTTTATTTCGTGTTTTCCCCCTTTTTGCCCCCTTCCGTTTCTTGTGCTTAGAAAGCTTCGTCTGTCCTATGGGGTTCCCCCATCTGTCTCACTCACCTTGAGTCCCAGTGTTTTGGTGACCCATGCTAGCATCTCTTCTCCACCGATTTATCCTAGCAGCGGCCCCCCCAAGCTCCGCCCTCTCCCTGCCCGAGCCGTTGCTTCATCAAAAGGTGCCCCATCTCCAAGAACCGAGCAACTGACCCGGGTTTACTTACTCAAGCCCCCGGTTTGACCCTTTTCTCCGCGTAATGTCCTTCCATATTATTTCTTTCATACTTCGGAAATTTTCGCGCGATATGGAGGCGGCCCCTCCCCCCATTAAAAGGCATACTCGTCTCCTTTTTCTTTTCCGCGGCGATTCTTTCTGATGCTAAATCACGCGCCCAGTTGAGTCATTTCCTTAGTTCACTATTAACCTTTCCTCACTACGCGCCGACACTTTCCTTATCTCCCCTTTCACGTTGTTCTTCTCTTTCTTTTCTTTCCAATGCCGTATTTGAAAGTCTCCATCTCGCTCTCAGTCTGCTTTTTCCCCTATGATTGGACCCGCTCCAGTCTTCCCTTTTTCTTTCCTTTCTCTCTCATGCAAAACTTCAAAAATGTTAGGATCTCTTTAACCCCTTTTCTTTAGATTTATACTTCGAGGTGCCTTTGCCTTACCACTTAGACGAATGGCCACCCAATCATTAGACTTTCCTGGTCGTAATCTTCTCCCGAAATTTGAATTGCCGTCTTTTATGAAGATGACACTTTCTAGATTGGTTCAGCTCGGACCCCGATCTTTACAGTGCAATCCGATTTGGCTACTTCTAAAGTCGCCTAGATATCGTGCCCAATCTATCTAGCTTTGTTCCCATTGATGGTCTTCTTCTTTCTCTTTACCCCCATTCGACTGCTTTTCTCCCTCGAATTGAATTGCACATGTTTTTCCCCGGCGTTCCGGCTGATTCCAATTCAAGTCCTATATCTCCCTCTTCCAACTTTTATGAGATGTTGCTACATCTTTCTCTCAACCATGAACCTTGTGGCAACGTTTGACCCTCTCCCCAAGTGCGCGCATCCTTACTTCTTAGTTTGGTTGACTTCGCATCTCCTTTCGAGAAGCCGCCTGAGAGCTTCTTATCTGGGTTTTACCCTCCCCTTCAAGCCAGTATCACTTCCTTTTCTCCTCCTCGATTTTTTCTCATCCTTGGTCAAGTCTCGATAAAAGTTAACCTTTTCGTCGTGCCCGATCCGGTTCTCTTTTCCGGCGAACCTTGAAGAAACTCCTTCCCGTTTCTCCTCCCTAACCGCATTCGCAAAGCCTTCGCTGTCTTGTCAAGATGTGCTTGAGAGTGGATTTTTCCCCTCGGCTCTTTTTTGTCTGGCCCCAAGTCGAGTGTTGCAGACTTCGAGAGCAATTGTCTTGCGTTCCTGATTCTAGACACATTGACTTACCTTTTCGCTCGTGTAATTATTCCTGTGGCGTGATTCCCGGTGACTTCAGCTTTTTTGGCACTTTTTCTTTCTCCGCGTCTCGGCCCCCATTCTTCTTCTACAGATTTCTTTATAATGAACGGATTCGAGTTCCCTTGCGTCGCTGGTTCTGTCTCAAAAGATATGTTTCCCGCCCGATCGCTCCTCTTTTCCTTCAATTTGAGTCCGTCATAATCCCCCCTTCTTTCCCCTCAGTGGGCGAAGTAGGGTAGTGGATCATTCTCCGAGGAGCGGATTTTTGTAGCCTCTGCGGCGTCCTCTCCGCTGCCTTTCTATTTCAGGCGGCCTTTCCCCCCGTCGTGGAGAGACCTTACGTAGACGATTTCTCTTTGCTGGTACCTCCCCCGGGCTTGTCTTCTTATCATTGGCAACCTTTCCTGCGTGACCTTCTACCCCTCGCCTCTATCTCTCCCCTTTTTCACTTGTTTTTTCTTTTTTGAGAGATTACTCGTCTCTCTTAACTGTCCATGCTGCTCCCTGACAGAAGAAGATAATCTTCCTTCCCTCTCATGAGCAGTTTGCCCTTCTCCCTTCGAGTAGATCCTTCGCTGCCTGATGATGACTCTCGAAACTGCCCTCTGCGGGCTAACAAAAACTCTCCGATGCCTTTCCAACCACCTCGTTGCGATCCGCCCTGCGCCTTTTGAATCGGCTACGTTCCGCCACGAGATTTTATGGACCTCCTACTAAAACCAGCGGCCCATCCCCGAGCCCGGCGATCCCCTTTCCATTACACTTTAGTTTTCTCAGATAGCCCGCGGTCTCCAGGTTGCCAAATATTCCCTTAAACGGAGATCCCGCCGCTCATTCCTCACGGAAGCCTTTTGTGGTGACCGCTTAGTATTTCTTCCGGTGTCTGTCTTATCACGTCAGTTTTCTCTCGACGAATTCACCCCTCTTTTCTATCTCGTCTCGAGTTCCAACCCCCGTTCGATCTTATCACCCTCCCTTAAAGCGTTGTTTCCTATTTCGCTCTTTCTTCTGAGCACGGTTGCCGAAGTTTTCCAACCCGCCGCAACGATCACGCTCTCGAAGTCCCACACTGTGTCCTTTTTATATGATCACGGCTCGCGCGATCAACTTGCTCAACTGGCTGCGGTCTAGTACATCCCCATATAAGAAGTTCTTCTCCGTGCTTTCCGACACCAAGCTCACGGTCCCGTCGCGAAGCTTAACTCTATTGGCCCATTGCGTGCCGTCAAAGAAGCTTACAGCGAGTTCAGTAGTGTTGGCCAACCCTCGTTGGACCGACCCTTTTCGCCTTCCAAGACTGCCGGGCTATACTGACCTTACTCCCCGCTCCGACCGTGCTTGTAAAAAAGCCTCATCGAGGCTTCTCGTCTAGAGCTTTCCACTTCCCCCACTCTTTTACTCTCTGTACCGATTATCGATCTCTCCATCCGCCGCGCTCGTTCGGCAAGTTTGCCGACAATCGGTTCCTCTACTCCACCCCTTTTTTCTTTTCAACCATGGGACTCGGCCGCCTCCTTCGTGCAGAGCCTCGAGTTATGCAGCCCTTTTTCCCTATTGGGATGCTCAATATGATCAAGGTCCCTCTCCGGAGACGGAATTTAACCTCCGCACATGGTGTTACCCCCCGCACAGTGTTGCTCCTTTTGACTCCGGCGTTCTCCCCGGTCCCGCTCGAGTGTCAATCGATCTTAAGGATTTTCAATTTTTATTTCTTCCGAGACGCATTCTCAACATCTTGTGTGAGGTCCTCTGCCCGCGCCCCGTCTTATCGCTTTCTCTTAAGTGATTGATCCAGGTTACGGTTGGCTCTTCTGGAGCATCGTGCCTGCCCGCCTCTGAACAGCTTATAGTATTTCCTTTTCTTTCGGTCAAGAAGAGGACTACATCGTATAGGCCGCTAAGAGGCGCGAACTCTATGGCGGAACTTTTCTGACGTGCCAAAAGGGAAGTATAAGGTGATCCGGTGTGTGCTCTTTTTTCGTTGTCGGTCTGTAGGGTCTTTTCTTTCTGTGCTCTGTGATGCGTACCCCCGGCTATTTCTTTCCTGGGCATCTTGCCGATTGTCAGGCTTGTGGCTGTACTCCCTAATCCTTTTCCGTTTCAGGGGTCACCCTTCCCAGACTTGTCGGCTTCTTATCATCTTTACCCCCCTCTAGACACCGCGATGTTTTTCTATGGACAAAGGGAAACCTATCGTGCATCAGTGTCTCCCCACGGACAATCAAATAGCTCAACGGTTTGCCTTATATAGTTGGATTTTTTCAAGTAGGAAAGCTTTTTTCTTTTTTTTTTTTTTTTTTTTTTAGACCCAGTCGGTCGACCTGACGACTGTAAGGGTCAATCAGACCTGGCGGCCGGCTTACTCCCTCTTTTTTTTTCTTGGTTTCAGTGAATGCGAAGCTCACAGCTTTGGCTTTTCTATCTTCGTTTGTAAATCCAATCTACTCCCCATTTTGACCTGAAGCCGAGAGAGACTCGCGTTTCCCGGCTATTCAGAATGACATTTTAATCTTTCTTTCTTTCTTCAACATTGGTAACACGTTTCCTATCTCTTCTCGTCAGTGCCTTGATTTTCTTCTTTCGTTGCAGAGACGCCGCTGAAGGCTAGCCGAAGGTCGATTAGAGTTTATGTTGAACATCTCCCCTTCAGATGCCGTCTGTCCCCTCCTCCAGCAGTCCAGTCTAGGGTATAGGGTTCACCTCTTTTTCTACGCTTCTCCTTCTCCTATTCTCCTCTTCAGTCTTCTAGATCGTCTTCCTATCCCTCTCGGGGCTCCCCCTTAGACCATTCGACAAATCCTGACCTGCCCGTTCACCTTTGAGTACTAGGCGTTACCTCCCGGAACGCCCTGTACTGACCATTTCTTTAATTAGGCCCACATCTGCATCCGCTTTGTTGCCAACCTTCGACAGGAACACCCGCAAAAAATCCGGCACTTGTCCTTTGTACGTATATTTCCAACTTTCAACCCCCCTCCTGTGTGTCCTAGCTTTCTTCATCTTATTTAAATAGCCGAAGGCTCGCCCTTCCTTCTTTGGAAATTTTGCGTTTCTGTGATGTTTATTTGTCTTACCCAATCGCTCGGTCGATCTTTGTTACGCCCTCGTTTGATCCAAACACTTTCCCGCAGATTGTTCTCCAAACCTTGTGTATAACCAACATCTTCTTTCATCAGCTTTTCCTTCCTGTCTTTTCGTACAACCTTAGTCGACCGCTTGAAAAGACGACAGTATTCACACACTATAATAACTCCCCCCGTTTTTAGCCCTTTTATTTCCCCGTGTTTGCACTTTTCTCCATCTGTAAGTGTGCCTTGCCTTCTGACATCATGATCTTTTCCGTTTTGGGTCCATCTTTAGAAGACATCCCCGTTACTCCGTCGGTCTCCCCCCTGAACATCGCCCCTAGCTGTCCACGGCAATTTTAGTTCCAGCCCGAGAGGGACCAAGCAATCCCTCCCTAGGACCTGCTTCGGCAACAGAAAAGCGGTTCAATTCTCCTCCACTAGCCCGAGCACCGCCCAGGTTTCACACCCTGTCTCCCCTCCCGTTGAGCTTCCGTTTTGGGGCGCGTCGAATTTCTGCTTTCCTCTTGATTCGGCCCACGTTCCCGCGACTATGGCCCTGGGCACCATTCCCTGCCATCTCCCTCATGTTCTCGCGAGTCTTCTTGCATGATTCTGCCACCCCCCCGTTCTTTCGTACTGTCGCACGCTTAAACTCTAGGCGGCCATTCGCTCCATGCGCGGCGGCGCGGAACCAGTTTTTCGAACTTCTTCCAATCGATCGGTGAGAACGTCTTGCGGTACAGTGATGGGCACGATAGGACTCTCCCTTATCCCCCAGCGCCGCAACATTCTTTTCCCCAATTTTTCTAGCTTGCTTCGCCTTCCTACGGCGCCCCCTTTGGACAGCCTTAATATTTCTTCTTGACCCCCTCCAATAATTGCTCGCGGTCTAGCCTCCTGAGCACTCCCCATGTCGCGGCCTCCTCGCGTTCTCTTCGATTTTCGATCCATTTGCGTTTTGTCAATGTTGTGCTTGTCCATGGCGCGTCTCTCCAAACGGATGACGATAAGATATCGCCTCCTCTTCGCGTCCTTCTGTCTCTACTTTTTAGATGTGAACAAAGTTAGGAAGTATCGAATGCCTCCTATTGCCCTTCTTACGAAGCCCGGCCGGCGAGTGTGAATCCCCACCTTCTTTACTCGTTCTTCTATAGTAGGGTTGACTCGGGATGAATTCTGCGATGGCAAACTTTTCACTCGATTTCCACTGCTCTTCCATTGTTGCCCAAAGTAATCCCTTCTGTGTAGCGAAAAAAATTGTAGTGGCTGTTTAGCAGCAAAAAGGTCCGCTCAGCCTTTCTGTGTTTCTTTACTATCCATTCCAAGCCCTTTTCTCCCCCCGGCTCGTTAGCGCTGCCTTCCGCTGGAGGACCACATTTTTCGTGCCGCGAAGCTGGATTGGTCATGAGACATCTGCCGAAAGTTCGCCAGTGATTTTTCTTATCACGGGCGCCTGCCGTACGATGTCAATCGGGTTTTGGAGGGGACCCCTTGTTATGGGCTCTTCCGCCGATGGCACCCCCCCCCCACAGATCTTGCTGATCGTCGAGCGCAATGCCCGTTTACCACTTCAGTCGGGGCTCAGGTCATAAGGCGCCGCTCTTTTCCCCCAGGCCCTTACTTCGTTTTCATCCAGCCCGGGACCCGTTCCTCGTGGGGCAATCTTAGACCTTCTGTCGTCTCTCTTTAGCCTTTCTTTTTCACCTTCCCCTAATGACACCCCGCTCGGTCCTTGCCCCAAAGAGCAGGAGATAGAGAAGCTTTCCTGTAGTAGTGCAGAGTCGCCTCTCTCAGCCGGCTGCCTGGCGTAGTCTCCCCCTGGTATGGTATGTAGACTCCTTTTTGTCTTTTGTTACCCTTCGGGCCCTCTCTCGATCATGCTGCGGGACTACTTGATAAAGATCCTGGAGACTCCCATCGTTCGGTGTCGATCGGCGAGTCTCTTCATCTGGTCGGTTCGTACCGCTTTTTTTCTGACACTTCATCGTGCCCCCGGTCTCTCTCCCTCTCGTTCTCAATACGTACTACTTTTTTTTTGTTGTAGCTGAGTCATCGCTGTGACCATTTTCCGCGCGGCTAATTCCTGCCGCGCCTGAAAGTGCCTGAGCGGACAGAGCACTATGCTCGCCCGATCTCACGATTGTTATAGCGCACGTCTCTTGATGCTGCTCCCTCATCATCTCCGAGAACTCGCCTCGTTCTTTCTCCCGCCAAAACCAGACGAGGCATCTACATCTCTTGCTCTCCGCTCCGGTACCTTGCCATTTGCCCTTTTATTGACAAATGGTATTGCTCGGCGATCTATTACACTCTTTCTCAGAAACAGCGCTGCTTCGCTCAGGGCGAGCGTTTCATTTGGACACCTCTAGAATCTTTCCGCTGTTAAGAGTTTGCCCAAGATGTAAGTTCCCTCTATCAACGCCGCCATGATGCCTTTTACACAGCAGTCTTTGAAGCCACGCTCGTGGTTAGAGTCTCGTCCCGGCATTCCCCTGTTCGCCACCTTAACAACCCTTCTTTGGTTGCCATCTCTTGTCCTGTCTGAAAGGCGACAGCAATCTTCATGACAGCGTAGGTTTTCCCGCTTGATTTCCCTTCTTTCTGTCTCCCCCGCTGGCCGAACGTTCTCCCACTGTTCAAGGAAACCGATCCACCGCCTTTCGCAATCTGCCCCTGCGCTACTTTATCCGGATGCACTCGCGCGGCACCTTTCTCCCACCCTTTCCATTTGATAGTACCCAACCCCCTTTGCCGGCAATTCGCCATGCCTTTCTCCGGTCCAGACGGCAATCTTTGTTCCACAGGAATGATTCCTTCTGGCGCGCCCAATTGTCGCTCCTCACCCGAAGCACTCCCGAGTTAATTTTTTGGTTCCATAGAAGATATGTCAAATCCACGAACTTCGGATTAAAGTTTCACTCGTTTCCCCCATGATCTCATCTTTTTCTCCCTCCGCCTTGCATTCAACAACAGGGATAGAGGCTTTTGAGGTTTTCCTTAGATAACTTCCTCCCGATTTTCCCATCATATTGACTTCCCCTCCGCTCCTATCCCGGGGCCGCCTTCTCCTTCCCCGTTTGAGCAGAGCAACGCTTCGGCACGGGAACCCTCCCCAAATCTTCACATCACCCTCTCTTTCGTGCCGAGGGAACATCGGACGGGCCCCTAAGCGCGTTTCCGCTTTGGACCGCGCAACTTGGGATGGCCTCTCGCTTATGAAGGCAAGGGGAACCTCGCCGGTAGCCTGTTCAGTCCGAAAGCCGACTCTGTCTCTTTAAACTTGTTATCCTTTTTCCAGGCGTTCCCTCAGGGTCGTCTTGTCCAATCATCTGGCCGCAGACGTGATAGACATATTCCTCTTACATTGAGTATCTATCGACCTCCGTTGTTGAGGCCTCTCCCGCTCTGGATTCTAGCTGAGTATGCATTGCAGGTGCCCTCCGAACTCCTGCAAACGGTGTTTGATGGCGCTTCCAGTCCTTCCTCGCTACGTGATTCCTCTTTCTTAACTTTCGGCCAGACATTTTGCGGCGATACGTGCTGTTTCGACGGTTAATCGGCCGCAGCCTAGGGCTCCTTTTAGAAGCTTCACCGTGACCCGGGTTGAGACGTTTTCCAAACCCTTCGGTTTGCTCGGCTTAGTTGTCGGGTCCTCCGTGCTTGGCCGCTTGTGCTTTGATGCCCAACGCCTGGGGCTTTGGCGCTCTTTTTCGTTTAGGGCGTTTACCATCGCGATGTCGTTCAGGTTACCTGACCTCCTTTGCTCCGTCGGTTTCTTCCAGCTTTGACCCCCAGCGGGACACCCCTCACTGATTTATAGCGACTAAAAGTCCCGATGGCAAGTTGAAAAAGTTCATACCACTAGCTCATTTTTCCCACTTCTTCGCGTGTGCGTTTTGTAAAGATTGTTCTCCAGTCAGGGCGTACATCTCTTGACTGACCTCTGTTTCAGACGGTTTCGACCACTTTTTGAAGGAGTACACTGATTGGTCCGGTCCAGAAGTTCGAAGGGGCTTCACCGCCGTAGGCTGTTCGATCCTTTCCAAATTTCTCCCCAATGATCCAGTAATCCCCTATTTCTTTCCCCCTCATTCTGGAGGCCGGACTTTTTCATTTAAGCCAGAATGTTGTTGGCGGGATCTCAACTTGGTTACGAACAATTTTCCATATCGATCCCTTCACCGTTTTCCTGCTCGGGTTTTCCTGGTCTTTGGCCCACCGACCTGAAGCCTTCCCTCTTGTTCCGTGGGTAATGACGACAGAAGTCCCTGTCCCTGGATTTACCCAAGCCCTTCTGTCAAGTTGTCCGTGCTGTCGCTGTCTCAGTGTCTCTGTCTCCCCCCTCCTACTGTAATTCTCTCTCGTTGTTGTGCTCTTTTTTTGAGCCCTAACCCCCGTAGAACTGTGCTGAGACTGTTTAGGAACCTTACCTGCCCTTCCCCCTTGACCTAGCGTGTTTCATTTTTTTTCCATCTTTGCGTTCATGTTGCATTACCTCGCGACCGCGGAAATTAGTTAGCATCAGCGCGTCGTTGAATTTTCTGGCCCCACCCCCCTTCTAAAAAACCGATTCTTGTATCTACATGTAAAATCGTTGTGTCCTCCAGCCACCTCCATTTCATTTATTCATTTCTTTCCCATTCAGCCTTTTTTCCGCGCTCGTCCCAGCATCCAATTTGCAACACTCTTAGTTACTTGTGCCGATTTTAAAATGAGAGCGTAGACCCCCGAATTTCTGCTGTTACGCCCCTTCTCTTCTGGAAAGGAGACCTCTAGTCCCAGCCTTCCGCCTTTTTGAACAACCTTGTGTATAAACACTGTCCATCTTCCTACCCTGGTTATCTTTAACGAACGCTTCTGAGTCAAGTAGCACCACTTACTACTGGCCCCCCTCTGAGTTATTTTCTTCCTTGCACTGCTGATCCCTCTGAGTGTCCTCTGTTAGATATCCCGGATAATCAGTCGGGTTGTCCGCGGGGGTCAATTTTTTCGTAAGAATCCCTTCCGTGCTACCCCTGTCTCGGGCCCCGAAAACGCGACACGCATTTAGTCCTAGGCAACTGGCAGGGCCCCAAGCCTTCCTCCCCCGATGTTCACGGCCCGAGCCCGTTTGAGCATCACATCCCTGCCATGTTTTTCCAGCAACTGTCCGAGAAACTCCCGGGTCACACTCCCCCGCACGGGGAGTCCTTGGTTTTCGGCCCGGTCTTTCGCCCATCGGGGCATATTGAACGTCTCCAAAAGGTTCTCCCCGCGACTCTGGCGGCCTACCATGTCATACATCCTTGCCCTCGTCAGCCCCTTTTTCCCCTTCTTCCCCCGACGGGTCACTGCTGCGCCTAGCACCAACACCCGTGCCTAATGTCTGTGCTCCACTGCTTACCCTCGAGATTCTTCGCCCTCTCGCCGTTTCAAATCGCGGCGGCCCAAAAAACCTAGGTTGTTGATTTTTCCAAATTTCGCCCTTAAGTCGGCGAGCACGTTTTCTTACAGCATGATTCACCGTTCGCGTACCTTTTCTTCGCTCTCCCAGTTAATGCAACCAATTCTCCGCGCGTGCGCCAACTGTAGGATTTCGCTGGATAGCCGGAGAGGTGCATCGCCTTTCACTTAATTTTTCGAGACGACTTTTCCCCCCTCCCTCGATAGCGTCGCAGATACCAGCGGAGGCTCCCGGGCCGATGCCGATGCACTTTGCCAGAGTTTTATAGTAGAGGACCTGATTTGTCTGTGCCTCTTTCCCTCCACTTCCGGGCGGCGCGGCCTCCCAACGTAGGGCACGAGATAGGGCCCCCCTCTGATAGTCGCCGGACGCGCGTCATGATTTGAGATCTTTGAAAAAGTAGCTCGAAGCTATCGCCTCGAAAGCCCGCTTTCTTTTTTGAAGAGAACGGTCAGGTCCGCGATTAAAGAGTAATTCTCATTATAGACCCCCTCGTGCCCATTCTCCTGAGTTCGGTTGGTTACATCAATATCTTTTTTTTGCCATTTCAATCGCTTGCCTGTCAACGTTGAAGTCTCTCCGAACACTTGGTGTGCCCCTTATTTAAGTAGGAGCCACCATGATCTTGTGTGTTTCTCGCAGCAACACTTCTTTTCTATTATCTTGATGTACTCCATGTCCTCCAAAGTTCGGAGGAGTATCAGTCACCCCGTAGCGCAGAATTCCAGGACAACATTTGCGGCCTTCTCTCTTCTTCCCTTTGAGTTGAATAAATACCAAGAACTTCGGCCAGGCTAGTAAAGGCCTGCGAATACCTCTGCCGAAGCCACGCTTGTTCTATCGGAGATGTTTTTCTTTTCTCTCCTTGGCGTCGTTTCCTGGCAACAAATGTTCTTGTTGAATGACTCGTCTCATAGCCAATTGCCTGCTTTCCCCTCGTCCCCTCGGCTTCTTTCCCGTGGTGGGGTACACTCCTGCACGGGCTTTTTTCCTTGAGGCTACTCCGTGAAGTAATTAGTGAAAACTCATCGTCCCTTTCCAGGCGCCTATCACCTCTTCCTGTTGTCTCAATAAGACACGTCCCCCAGCTTGATTGATAATATTCCCAGACGCGACTTTCTATCATGGCATCCCTTCAGAATGTCGCCCCCCGCCTCCAGCCCCGGCGGAGATCGCAGCCGGTTGTAGTCTGGTTATTTCTGGAAATGCTTTGCCCCGTTCTCGATCATCGTCGCTCAGGATCCATCGCTGCGGACGACCGGTATTTGATATCGGGGCGCCGCTCTGCTCAATGAGGTACCCGTCTCGTCCCTTCCGGATATTAAGCACGTGATCCCGCGA
>Ga0179593_1563663_pt1 | contig 11843 bp, 12 predicted proteins | sample CZODoug2_1_08_16_FD_185931 | JGI IMG/M metagenome (GOLD analysis project Ga0179593, IMG submission 185931) | Vadose zone soil fungal communities from Angelo Coast Range Reserve, California, USA - CZODoug2_1_08_16fungal (PacBio error correction) | ecosystem: Environmental > Terrestrial > Soil >... | reverse complement strand
AAAAGAGTCTCCTTCGCTGTCGGTGGATGTTCGCTCCACCAGTTGCCGGAGAGAACAAGCAGGGAATGTCGCTTCCTTCTTCCTGCTAGGCACTCTTTCCTTCCTTTAAAGGGCTTCTCCCTCCTCTCCTCTTAAAATCCCTCCCCTACCCGATTCTCGCCTAGTCGTCCTGCACTTTGGTGCTTTCCCTACCGGAGACGTGAATGACACTCCCCTCCTTCCCTCTCTTTTCGGGGACGAAGGAATCCCTTCCAAGTGTGATTTCAATCACAAGGTCCTCCTCCGCGGGCTCCGCTTGCACCGGTTCTTTCCGCAGCGGGCGCTGGGCCTGCCTCCTTCAAGGCAGTTTTTTTCTCTTTAAGGTGAACCTTGTGGAGATTTTTCGCGGAGGTTCCCCCTCCTTTGTGAGATCGGCGATTCATAGGCAATTCCCTTTGAAAGGAAGGACAACGTGCCCTCTCCCCCTTCTCTCGCTCTTGAGCTCTCCTCCCTGAACGTTCCTTATTCGGCGGAACCTTTTTTGTAAACGGTTTTTGGCACGCGCGATAGAGATATACCTTTATCCCCCTCTTTCCCTTCAGTAAATAGAGTTTCTTGAGGAACCTTTTTTCCCCCATTCGCTTCAAGGGTCTTCTCGGTGACTTCAGAAACCTTTTGGGACGCGACAGGGGCACTCCCCCTCTTTTTTTTTTCCGCTAGGCGCCCCTCCCCCTTCATGGAGACATCATGACTTTCCTTCTAGGGTACTTGCCGCCTGGGTCCTCGAGCCCCTCCCCATCAAACGCAGCTGAAGCCTCCTTCTCCTCCTTTTATCAAATTCATAAACCTTGTGCTTGATTCTCGGGACGCCCCTGCGCTAATGATCCTACAGTGACGGGTCCCACCCCCCCAAAGGTAGGAGTGCGCCCTTCCTCTTTCCTTGCACGGAGTTCCTCTGGGGATGCTCGTCCTTCTTTCCCGACCATCCTCGTGTCGGGCGTTACAGAAAGCTCTTTCCTCTTGAGGATCATCAGTTTTTTGTTTGAGTATGAGATCTCCGAGCTGCTGTCTTTTTCCCTCCAGGGCTCTCTCTAGGATTAGAGTTCCATTTCAATACGCCGCTCTTCCCTAGGAAAAGTCTTCTCTGAGGAAGGAGGAGCACCTCCCTTTTTGCCGATAAGGTTTGCTGATCGACCTGGTCTTTTCGCGGATCCCGGGCTAAGACCGGTTGCCTTCTCTGGAAAGGTTGATGAATTTCCCCCTTCTTTCTTCCGATAGCAAACTTTTCTGTGGTCGCTTTCTCGCTGGGGCCGACACCTCTCCCAGGCTCGTCCACTCTGGCTCAATGAAAAGCGTGAAATCCTTTCTTCCGTCCCAAAAAGCCCCTTCCGGTCCCCCCCTCCCTCTGTCGTTCTCTCTGGAAGGTACGCTCTCTGTCTCTCTTTTTTGCCCAACAGGTTACTCACGTTGTTCCCTGATTTTCCTTCCCCCTCTTTTCACATCATTTGGAGAGCGCGAAGGGACGCCCCTTTTTTAAAACCCAAGCACTTTTTTTGGCTAGTGCGGATCTCTTTAGCCCCCTGCACAGTACAGCGTCCCTTCGGGGAGATTGTCAGGCCGGTCTTTTATGACGTTCCGCTCGTCATTCGAAGGTCGTTTTTTTTTTCCCGCAGAGGTTTTTCCCTGGCGCACGCCGACTTTTTTCCCTTGTCCTACTCCCCTCGGCAACGTCCTCCTTCTCGGCCGCGACACCCCCCTGGCCTTCTAAAGAAAAGTGGCCCGGTCTTCTTCCTCCCCCTTATAGAGGGATCTTAGTATCCCAAACGGCGGGACAACATCTTTCTGCCGCCATCTGAAGTTCCCCCGCCCTGTCGTTCTTCACAAAGTGAAGACGCCCCCTCTTCCCCGGACTTGGTTCTTCCGCGTAGTGTCTCTGAATGCCCTCGCTCGTTGTAGAAGGACGAAAGCAGAGGTTCCCTTTCCTTCTCCCGCAGACGGAGAAATTTTTTTTCGAAGGCCCGGGTGATCCCCCCCTCCTCGATTTGTTTCGGCTTTCCTCCCCCTCGAGGCCTCTCCTCCTAAGTTGTTTGTTTGTCCTTCTCCCGAGCCCTCGAGGCGTCGCGCTGCCCCCCCCCTTCTCTTTTTTTGATGTCGAGAAATTCCCTTCGCCGGCGACCCACGTCCCTTTTCTCTGCGGCTCCTTCGAAGCTTTCTTCCTTTTCTTTCGTCGTTCTTTATGACCGGGCTTCTTCACACTAGACGGTACCGGCTCTCCCCCTCTCCCCCCCCTTCCGTGTGCTTTCGGACGTGGTGACCTCCCCCCTGTTTTTACTTCCCTTTTCCGGCCGCGATGGCCGGGGAGTTCCGTTGTGATCAACGTCCCTACCCCTGGGTCCAGGACTCCCCTATTTTTTTTTTGCCCCCTGCGGAACCTTTTTTCGCAATACGCTGGGCTTCTCTTTTGTTGCCGGGCCGCTTTTTTTCGGTAAACCAGCGGACCTTAGCTCGTGCGTGGTTCCCGCCTTTCAGAAGAAATTCGAGTCCCTCTTCCCCTCTTCTGGAAAGGGTCTCATTCCTGCAGCTCCCTCTTTCTGCATTTCCACCCTTTTTTCACTTCCGCTCCTCCAGCCCCATTCCTCCTCGACATGAACGTTTCTTCTACAGGCTCTTCCTGGGCGCACTAGTTATGTTAACAGACTTTCTGGCAGATACCTTCTCGTCGTTCTTCACGGTTTTCAATAAATAAAACAGCTTCCTCCCAGGGATCCTTCCGATCTCCGACCCCCTATTGTTGACCGCTCCCGTGGACACGTTTTTGGGGGGAGATAGGAGTGTTTCCATTTAGAGTAAGTAAGTCTCCCGAAGGGACCTCCCCTTAAGGGCATTGGTGAATTCAATGGTGCATCCCCTCTTAAAACTACAGCGACCGACCGCTGGCTCGTGGTCGAAGTTGTATATACCCCCCCGTTCCTTTTTTCTCCGTGTTGTGTGCTTCGCCCTGTTCCTCCTCCTCCTTTACCTGTTGAAGTTCTCTGTGCTCCCCTGCCGTCTCTGCGTGTGGGGTGGTGCCCCTGGGTGTGTCACCTCTGCGGATCTCCGGTTGCATGTAGTCCTCCGTCATTTGCCCGCCCACGCCCGAGGCGGTTCGTTCGCCCTCTGCGTAGTCCTCCCCGCGAGGTTCAGAATATTTGGTATGTGGGTACTGGTGTTGAGCGGCTGCCTCCTCACGCGCTCTTCAGCCGGCGCCAGTTTCCGCTTTCCCCACCCTGCGCTGTCTGTGCTTCATCGTTTCTTCCTGCCCCTCCCCTCCGTCGGTGGTCTGTGCAGCCTTGAAAGCCCCATGTGGTCCTGGGCGTGCGCCCATCCCCGTACTACTGGTCCACTTCTCCTGGCTCCCGAGACCTTCCGCAACGACTGTGTAGGGTTCTTTGTCGTCTTCTCCCCCCTCCTGGGGGGCCTTCCCTCTTTCAGACGTCTCGTGGCCCTTCGGGTTCTGGGCTTTCCACGGCAGGGAATTTCCTTTTCGTTAAGGTTTCCTTTTGGCTTCTGCGGATAGTGTTAAGTTCTGGTCCTTTTGGTTCTTTGGTTTGGTGGGCTTTCTTTCTTTTTTTCCTTTTTCTTTACCCCCCCCTCCTCTGGCATGTCCCCCCCTCCCTCACGATAACACCTGAGAACAGGGGTCAAAGAAAGTGCTCTCCCCTTGACGAAAGGGATCTTCCACGGCCCTTGGCCTCCTCTGACTTTTTCCAACCTTTTGCTTCGCCAAGGTCGTTTTTTTGAAGATGCCTTTTTTGAGTTAAGAAAGGGCACTCCAGTGCGAGGGGTTTTTGCCCTGGACGTCCTCTCTTCTACTCTTTTTTACGGATTCCACCTGGTAATCTCTCTATTTTCCTCTTTTAGAGATCCCCCTAGCGGGTTTTTTCTATGATGGCCGCCGCGTCGTACCTTCGACGTTCACCGTCGGCGGCATCCTTTGAAGGAAAGGCGGCTTTCCGTGCCGTACAGGCGGCTTTTTTTTCCTTCCAAAGCTTGAGATCAAGGTTTCCCCGTCAGGATCCGCCCCGGTGGAGTATCGCCTCCCTTTTTCTTTTGGGAAGAGCAAGGTCCTTTTGATTTCTCCAGTTTTTCTTCCCCTTCCTCAATAGATTTCTAGAGTAAAATCTTTCTTTTCTCATGTCCCCGGCGTTCTTTTTTCACGATCAGGCTTCCGTACATTTTTCTTGGTGGAATGACTTGGAAATCAACACCACCGCATTTCCTTTTGTTTGACTCAACACTCCTGTCAGAGTGTCTTCACAGATCATCCACTTTTCTGGTGATTGTAGTTGCCACCCTCCCCCCTTCCTTTTTAAAGAATTCTTACTCAAACCTAATTTTATAGAGTTTTCTCCCCGAAATTTCTTGTTCCTCCGAGGTAGAAGGCAGATCTTTCCCTTCCTTTCTGAGTACCCCCCTTTCCGTTCAAGGAGCCGGTTTCTTTTCTTGGTCCCCCTACGTCCTATGAACCCCCCCCCCTGATAGGAATAGACGAGCCTTCTCTTGCAAGACTTTTCCCCTCTCCTAAGCTCCCCGCTGCATCTTTTTCAAGCGTTCCCTCTTCCACGGACGCGATGCAAGCCTGCTCCCTTTCCCTTGGCGATATTAGAAAGAACTTTTCCTTTGAAGATTCTAGAGGAGCTGGACGCGCTTCCCCTGGGGACAACCCCTTTCCGTAGCCCGTCCATCTACGGTCCTTTTGTACTTTTTCTCCCCCTTCAGGAGCCCGCGCAGAACTTTTTTCCTTCATGGTTTTTTTTTACGGCGAGGTTGACTATCTTCTGGCGTTCGAGCATCGTGAAGCGGCTCATGCTTCTCCTAGAACAGGCAGAACTTGAAGCTTTTTTTGGGTCTGATAAACCTTCCCCTTTTCTTTTTGGGTCCTCCTTGCGACCTCCTCTTCTCTTTCTGTTTTCTCCCCTTTTTTTGGTGCTTTCTTTTCGTCGCCCCCCCCCCAGCTTTCCCTTTTTGTCTTCTGAGAAAAATTCCCCCCCCACGACAGGGCAAGGTCTTTCTTTCCCCCCGGAGACTCTGCCCGTTTTTTCCGGCTCCAGGGATTCTCGCCCTTTCCACCTCGCCGGGTTTCCCTCAGATGACTCGCAGAGAACCAGGCTTTCCCTTTCCGCTGGTAGGAATGTCCCCACCGGCGAAGTTTTCGCGAGTTGCCCTGGGCCCTGACGGAATCGCTTGTTGTCCCCGTTGTTCGGACGTCGCTTTTCTCACATGATTACAGAGGCAGCCTTTTCTTCTTAGAGAGAGAACTTCACGGAGAGGCCTCGCGTACGTGGCCCCCCTTTGACCCCGCGGTCTCCGTCTTCGCGTGGCGCTGAGATCGTGTTTTGAAAAGCCGCACTCCTTGGCGAGGCCGCCTTCACCTGGTCATTCCTGCAACGAGCCCCGGCCCCTTAACTTTTTTTGGCTCTGGCCCTGGTGGAGATAGTCCCCCCTTCTCGAATCGGGGACATGCTGTTCCAGAATTTTTCTTTTCTTCACGCCGCCCCCAAATGATTTTTTCAACGTCTCTTCCAATAGAGGGAAGGAGGCTTTTTACTTTTAAAACTCCTTTGCAGGGATTCGCGGTGTCCGGTCTCCTTCCCAGTGTACGGGATGGTGGGGACTCTTTCTGAAACTTTCTTTGGGCCCTCTAGGAGGAAGTGATGTCCTCCCCCTGTGAGAACCTTTATTCCTTCATGGATCGTTGGGCAGTTAACCTCTAGGCAACAAAGAAGCTGAAGCGGCCTTCTCCCTCTCTACAAGGACCCCCCTTGTAAGGGGCTTCCCCCCAGTTCTACTGGCCTCTCGAAAAGACAGGGGCCTCCTACTTGACCTTTCCCACACCTTTTATAGCCAACCGAGCACCTTTCAGCTGTAACGGTCTGACGGAACTTGCGGGGGGATGAACCCTCCTTTTGAAATGCCTTTCCCTTAGGAAATGGAGGGAGTCATCCCTCTTCGGTTTGGTGCCCTTTTTTTTCTATATCTTTTTGTTGTCTATTGATAAATAGACCCCCCTTCACGTGCCGACTGGTTTAGATTCCCAGGAGGAAAGTGGAAGGCTTCCCTTACGCTATCCCCCAAGAGCATTGAAGGTTCTCTTGAAGTTACATGATTTACTTCCTTAGGAAAGACGAACTTTCTTCACTGTTGAACGTAACGCCCCTGCATGGGCCTTCCGTATTAGTGTTCAGGGAGAAGAGCACCCTTTATTCAAGTTCCACTTCTGCTTACTTGGTAAAGATTTCTCCATGATTTTTCTCCCTGTGCGTTAGAGGTTGAAGACCCCCCGGAGCCCTGAAGTTCATCGTTTCCTGGCTCCCTAGGACATCCAATTTTTTTTAGGGAGTAAACCTTTCCATTCCTCGTGTAAACTTGAAGCGTGTTTTAGACAGTCACGAGACCCCTTGCATATACATCTTCACCACATTTTTGTGCCTGGAAGGCACGCCCTCTAGGTAATTAAGTCACCCCATCAGGTGATCTCGACCTTTCAGAATCCTTTGTCCCTGACCAGCAGCCTTGGAAGGTCTTGCGCTTCCTTCGATTTCAGCTGCCCTTTTTCCGGCGTGGTCCCCTGTTTTCAGGTTGATCGAAAGTGTATGCCCTCCCGTTCAGAATAGGACTCGACACGTTCTCCTTGAGGATTTTCCACGAACGAGATCAGCGTCCCCCCTTTCCTTGGTTCCCTAGAAGCCCCCCAGCGGCCACTCCCTCAGCTTGCTCCGGGTGCCCCCCCCAGGAGATCATTATAAACGACCTTTTTTTTTTCGCAGGCTTATCTGGAGTCCTGGACCGCTAGTATCGTTGATCAAAAAACTTTCCCCCCCCCCTATTCAGTGGCGCCGCCATATGGAAGTTTCCAGGCCCCCTTTTCTGTTTTTTTTTAACGTGCAGGACGTTGGTAGAGGCTCTTGGTAGCAGGTACCGGCGTCTTTCTCCCCCCTCTTTGCAGGATTTGAGAATCCCGTAGCCGACGACTTTTTCGGCCTTGATCCGATCTCTTTTTCCTCCCCATTCCGCGGAACTGCCTCCCTCTTGTGATACCTTTTTCTCAGCACCACAAGCGACGGTTGGGACGAGGCGTTCTTTTTTCCTTCTTTACATATATTCGTTGAGAGAGATGTCACCGATGCCTCTTTTTTCTCCCCGTCCCTGGAGGTTCTGTTTCCCCCTTGAATAAAAGGCCTTCCCCCTTACTTTCTGCCTTGTTGAGGGGACTCCGGAAATGAGCCGTTTCTTCTTGTCTACTGGGATGCCGGTATTCACCTCTTTCTTTTCCCTTCGCCGAGGACCACCCTCTGAACGGGCGGCGCGGGGGTCACCAAAGGCGAGTGCTGCACTTCCTTGCCGAGGATGGGTTTTCCCTTTTTTCTTTCTCTGGTACCATTCCAACGACGCCGTCCCCCCCTCGTTCTCATCACTATATACCGAGGGAAGAAGCCTTCTTTTTTTTTCGGTGTTAGTTTCGAGCAAGGACTTCTCCTCCCTCCTGTGCTCCGGACTGTTCCTTTTTTAGCCCCTGTCCCGGCGTGGCTTCGCGGGCGGGAAACCTACATTCTTAGAGGAAGCTTTTTCTTTTTTTCGGCATCGTCATCCCCCATCTTTCGTCACGGACCGTTTTTTTTTCCCGGCGGCGGGAACTTTTCTGGGGGAGATATCTCCTCCTCCGAAATGCCCGTAGGAGGAGCTTTTGTCAATGGTAAACCCTATGATCGAGCTCTTTTCCTTCTTTGTAAGCTATCTTGACACTCCTCGGTCTGAACCTGGTTTTTTACAACTCCCTCACCCTCCCGCATTTCTCTCGGTGAAGGTCTGCCTACAATTTTTTTTCCCCCTTTTTCAAGATCTTCCCTTCTTGACGATTGGTTTTCGAGTTTTTCGCGTCCAGTCGGCATGGAAGCTGTACTCAGGAATGGATCGTGTTTTGGTTTCAGCCCCCCCCCCCCCCCCCCCCCCCCCCAACACCCCCCCCCCCCCCCCTCCTCTAACTCATCCTGGCTCCCCTCCACGGAGAAGCAGATCACGCATCAACCTGGAACTTTCCCTTCAGTCTTAGGGGACCCTCCCTGAAAGACGGCACTTAAAGGGGAGACTCCCCCTTTACTCCCTGATCGCCCACGTTCGCCTGCTCTTTCCCGAGGCTTTCGAAAGGCGCTGGTGGTTGACGACGTGGACATGCAGGCCCCCCTTCTTCCATAGACTTTTCCCTCTTGAGGGAGTACATTCCCCGAGCTTTTCCTCTCCGTTGTTCCGATCCTCTGGAGGACGCGTCTTTCCCCCTCCAGAAAGGGCTCGGAGGCCAGGTTCGCTCTCGGCTTCTTCCTTTTCATTGAAGGCCCTCTACAGCGGGGCACGGCCAGAAGAAGAAATCTCCCCCTTGAACCTTCATCTTTTTCGCCAATTGCCGCGCAAGGTCCTCCCTGGATACTCAAGGACCCCTTCCTTTCTTGTTTGATGCCGTCCGTGCCGATCTCCCTTCTGCCCATTGGTGGTATCCTCCGATGAAACCTTCCTGTTCCCCTCTTGATCCAGGAAAGGACCCCTTATTCCATGGGCTCCCAGAGGAAAATCATTTCGTACCAACCTCTGTGAGAGTGTCCCTCTTTCTCCTGAACTGTCAGCTTAAGAGCTGGAGACGACATTTCCCTCCTGAAATAGACACTGCCCACCAGGTTTACGCCCGACCGGTTTTTCAATCTTTTCTTCACCTCGTTGAACACCTTCTTCTCTAGATCAGGACGGCGTTTTGTCCCATGAAGTTGAACATGACCCCCTTCCCCTTTCTTACGGGCAGTTCTTCCTCCTTGAGCCACCGCTGCCTTTCTTGCTTTTTCCGCCCAGGGTACTTCTTCTTTTCACAGAAAGTTCAGGCCTCGGTCTTCTCCCTCCCCTTTACGGCCCGCACGAGCTCTCCTCTCTTTTTGATTCTCCTGTAACTCACGCGCCCCCCAGCGGCCACGTCTCTCCCCTTGCTCGGGCCAGCGACCCTCTCTCAACGAAACAAAGTGGAACCTTTTCTTTTTTTTCCCTTTTTTGCCAGATTTTCCCGCGACCCTTCATTTTGAAAAATCTTCCCGTTGTCCATCTCGCCTTCATTACGCCCTGTTCTTCCACACAGTGCAGGAAGAAGAGCGCCTTTTTTTCCCTGAGCTCTTGAGGTGAAGACCTCGTGTTTTTAGTCGCGTCTTGCAGACCCTTGGCTAATGGGCAGAGACGCCTTGGAGACCATGGAAGAACTGAACGGTTTTTTTTTTTTTAAGGGTTTTTTCCGAAAAGCGACGGGTGGGCCGCGGCCCTTTTTCTGTACTATATTCTCCGTTGTTGTTGTTGCTTTCTTTTTCCGAGGGAGTAGAAGCGGCCAACCCTGTCGGTGGTATGTCGAGAAAAAGGTGATCCCTTTTTTTTCCCCCTTCCCTGGAGCCTTTTTCCCTTCAATGAGCCGCGCCCTGCGGAGTTTTTTATTCGAAGTCATTCCCGTTCTTTCTCAGCTCTTTTCTTAATAGACGCGTGACCCCGGTCCCGGGCGGCGCGGGTTTTTTTCCTAAACCACTACAGATGGCGGCCAGGCTTCTGGTTTTCCCCTCCTCGGTTTCCCAGTGTGATCAACCTCTCCTTGTAAAGGAATAACCTCTCTACCGGTGCGGAAAGGGGAACAGGTGTTTTTTTTTTTCCTTGGATTGGCTCATAGCGGCAGTGGCCGCTCTTTTTTCTTGAGGGCGCCGCCTTCGGCGTTGCTTAGCTAGTTTCAGGCGGGAAGCCCGAGCATAGGCGAGCCTTTTTTTTTTTTTTTTTCTCCCGAAATCCTTTTCTCAGGAACCGGGAGGCCTCGACCCTCTCTGGGCCCTGGCGCTTGAAGCCCCCTGTTAGGAGAAATGTGGTAATCAAGGGAATGGGAGGCACGCCTTTTCTTCCCTACATTTTTCTTTTTTTTTTTTTTTCCTGTTCAACGAGGGCTGCCCCCCGGATTCATTATTTCCCTTTGGGAAAAACCCCCTTCCCTTTGAGAGGAAGGCTTTTTTTCTGGAAGGTATGAAAGATCTTTCTTCCAGGTCGTGGGTCCCAAACGAAAGCCCTTTGCTTTTTCGGGCAGACCTTTACTTCATTCAGGGATTTTGAACTTTCCCGTCTTAAGGGGCCTGGCCTTTCTTTCCCTGCAGGGTCTCCCCCAAACTCTCTCCCCCTCCCCCCCCCCCTCCGCGGCGCTCGGGCTCTGTGATAAAGCATTCAACCTTTCCCCCGACGTGCTTCCCTTCCTCATGGACGCCCCCTTTTTCGAGAGTTTCACCGTGCCCGGGTTTGAAGGGCCAAAATTGACCCGGCCTCGGGAGCTCTTTAGTTTCAAGGGTTTGCACGGCGGAGGTTCTTTTCTCTCCGTGGAAATGACGGCGGAAGCCGAGATAGGATTTCTCGGGGCTCTTAGCGCCCGCGTCTGGGACCTTCCTCCTCCCCGTTTGGGGTGGGATACCCCCTCGAGGGGCGGCCTGAAGAAAGCCCGGTTCGAGCGAGGAGGACAGGGTCCTCTTCCAAGTAGGCCCAAGAGACTTGCCGTCCTTTAACTAAGTTAAGTACAGCCGGCCCGGAGGAGCCCTTCCCCCTGATAAATTGTTTAGGTCAGTATCTCCCCCGGCCAGTATTATCCTTTCCTCCAATTCGAGCACGGAGTGTGTATTCCGGTTGATGCCTCCCCTCCCCTATCGATCCTCTTTTTCTGATGGTTTTTTTCCCAGGAGGCCTCTGTGACCGCCGGTAATTCCCTTTCATGATGACATCGTTTACTGCGCCTCTCTCCCCTCCGGGAAGTTCCCTCCCACAGCCCGTCCCTTTCTCCTGACCGTCACTCCTTCCTCCTTCCTCAAGCTGGTGATGTTCAAAAAGGTTAAGAACTTTTTCCCTTGTTTTTGAGGACTCCGCACCCCTTTGAATTAGAGCCCTCCCTTCCAAAATGAAGTTGTATGCCAGCAGGTCCCCTTTTTTCCTGCGGAGATCCCCTCCGACCCCGCGGGAACGTCCTCTTGTCCGAGTGCCGCTTCCTTTATCGACGGGATGAAGCTTCCTTAGGCCTCGCGTATCTGAAGGTCGGCTTGAAAGAATCCGACGAATAATCTCCCCCCTTTCCCCCTCTCCATGGTCACTAACGGCCCAACCCCTTTTCCCTTCCTGATTCCTCCTCTTCTGCCAGCTCCTTCCTTTTTTCCCCCGAAACACTTGTCCCTTCCGCGAGGAAAGAGGTATTTTCTGCCTAGATAACAAAGGGGACCACCTCTCTCAAGTTACATTCTCTCTTCGTTTCAGCACTTAGGCCTTTTTTCAAGTGCAGGACGCCCTGATGCTTGACTGGGGTCGACGGCGAGGCCCTCTTCCTCTGGAAGTTTCTTGCGAGCACCGTAGCCTCCTTGCGTTCAGGCTTTTCCTCCTCCTTCGACCCTTGCCGACCTTGTTTTTTTTCTCGGTGATACCCTTTTTTTTCCTCAAAACGAAAAGAGACGGGTGGGCCGCGGCGACTCTCTCTCTAGTTTAATCCTCCTTCCTAGATGTCACCGAGGCCCCGAGGGCGTCGGCCTTCCCCTTCGGTGGATGTTCAAGCACCACCCTTTCCCGGCGGACACCCTTCTTTTCTCTTTATACGGCGGCGGATCCGGCTCCTGAACGGCGGCTTCGTCGGCTAAGGGTTCTCTGACAGGGTCCCTTTCGTACCGACCAGGATGCCTCTCCCCCGCCGTGACGGAGGCGAGTTTCCTGTTTGAAGAACCCTTCCTCCTTTTTCCCCCCCTTCCAGATGGCTCCTATGGGGAAGGACGCGCATCGCTTTCTTTTGACTTCCCGTCGCGGTC
>Ga0179593_1543382_pt1 | contig 11843 bp, 5 predicted proteins | sample CZODoug2_1_08_16_FD_185931 | JGI IMG/M metagenome (GOLD analysis project Ga0179593, IMG submission 185931) | Vadose zone soil fungal communities from Angelo Coast Range Reserve, California, USA - CZODoug2_1_08_16fungal (PacBio error correction) | ecosystem: Environmental > Terrestrial > Soil >... | reverse complement strand
ACCCTTTCTTCCATCCTGCCTCCACTGCAATGGCCAAGGCACTCATTTTTTTCCCGATACTCACTTGTGGACATCCCAGACTTATAAACCTCTATTCTTGGCCGGGCCTTTTTCCACACTCTCGCATAGAAAAGTTATTCAAACCAGTGCTTACAACTTCGTCTCTGTTCGCTACCCGTGAGAGACCGTATTTTTCACGATTACGTCCCCCATCGCGAGGTGCGCCGATCTGCGTCCTTTTCCCGGGCTCAATCGATCGCCACCCGGAGTTCTCGCGTCTGACAACCCTTTCTTGCAGACACAATCGTTATTGTCACATGGGGAGCTACCATACCATAATACATCCTTTGTTGTGGACTAGAGGATGCACTAGCGCAAATTAGTACTCGGTGGCGTTTTTCTAATACAGAGGACCGGTTGGTATCAGACTACCTCCTACATCTAGTTGACGCGGTTGCCGCTTCTCTCAAGATTCGTTATTATAGATTGCCGTGCGTAATCTCTGTGTCGTGACTTTTTTCCTTCGTCAGCCGCGGGCAGTCCTTCTTTTGTTCATCGACCTGAACCGGGCGGCAAGACTCCTTGTTGACTACCGTTGCTTCCAAGTCTTTGATACGTCATAACATTTATGTGAGACCTCCCACCCCCATTCGGAGACATTTACTTTGCGCACTTCGAAGTCGCCTTATGGACCATGCATAGGTGCCCCCTTTATCCCTGCTTTTGTACCGCCCCCCTCCTGAGGTGGAGACCTTGTAATAACCTCAGCGCGCCCCCCTGAGCGTGCACTCCGGGGAAGCGCTCCCACTTTTTCCACGACTCGCGGTTTGTCACGCTGATGTATTATTCTTCCGTACAACCTTCACCCGGCCCCCGAAGTGTCAGAATTAACCGTAACCAGATCCGTCCCCAGACCCATTTCTCTGGCTGGGCATGACAGGCTGCTGCCTCCGTTATTTTTTTCGCCTACTGCAGATTTTGAAGTTGGTAACTGAAATGCATTTGTGCTCGAATCATTCATTCTTTTTTCATCTGCGCCCCCCACCAAGACCCAGCACAACTTTATGTCCGTCTAATCATCCCTTGAGTCTTTGCGGCGATCGTTTGTGGGCCTAGACCGGGCCTTTCTCCTACGAGGCAATCGCCCTGCGCCATCAGCTTTGTACACGTTGTTTCCGGGTTCTTTGCTTCTTCTCACCTCTTTGTCTCAGATGTTCAAGCCCAAGACAATTTTTTTTCATGGCAAGAGGAAGCATCGTGGGACACGTGTTGGACACCTGTACTACCCAGAGCTTTTGTCTAGGAGATCCCCCGTTTTCTGGACCATGAAATCCAGGATAGGCCACGGCGCGCCCCTGAACCCCCGTAGAGCATTTACCCTGTTGTACTCATTCCTGACACCCGCAAGAGGCCATTACGGAGCCAGGTCTTAACACCGATCTTAGAGTTCCACACAGTTCCCGTGTTTCCCTAGCTATACTTCCCTTCCGGTTCCTTCCCTGGCAACCTCGTCCAGTCAAGTCACTGCAGTAGTAGTGGCGACGACCGAGGTAGCTATTAGGCACCTTCCTTTGATCTGCAGCCGGTAGTTTTTCTAAACCCTACGCCCCATATACCCATAGAGCCTGTTTCTTAATTAGGCCTGCGATATTTGTTCAGCCCCGAGCCAGAGACTCTTAGACCGTGTCTTCGGTCGTATAGGTGTCATTAAGAGGTTCGTACTTCACCCGGCTGTTTTTTTTTTTGTCAGCAGAACCCTTTTGACAACACCCCATGTAGTGTAAATCATGAACTTTGTAGTCGTGAAGGTGGTCCCCCATTTTTCCTCTTTCAAGTGCTCCCCCCTCCTTGCCCTTTTCGCTTTCCGCCCCACGTTTTACCATAAGAGTTTTCAAGGACCATGTTCCCCGAAGATGTCCAGGAGACATTGGTTGCTGCTTGTGTTTTTTGTCACAGTCCGGTTTACAGAGGGAGATTGGCTGGTCATCGATCGCTATTTCCGTCCACCGTTTCCGTCCTGTCCGACCGCTCCCAGTCCCCGTTTTCCTTTTTTTTCACTACTGTCTCGACTCAGTGGTCATTAAAATGGGTTTAGTCCGTCACCCCAGTTTCCCTCTTCTCTAGGTGTTTAGTGGATTCCTCCCCACGACGAAGGTAACTAAACTGATGCCCCCATTTACGACTCTATTTGCACACGACCATGCGCAGCAGGGTAGTTGGCGGTTCCAACGACATCATGAAGGAGATGGGAGCAGGTCATCTGAAGGATGTCCTGCGAGATTCCGTCCCTTGCCACCATCCGCCCCCATACCGCGAATGGTTCGCCGTGTTTTCCCGCACCGTGCTCTTCCTCCAGGGGACGGTTTGTCGCTCCCCGACTCCGCCTGCTCTCTGCCCTTCTACCCCCGATGGCTCAACTTTCTGTGCATGCGTAAGAGATGTCCCGTTGCCCGAGGACTTGCGGAATTACTCCCGGTTTTTCCTTCCTTTGATACCCTTTTTCTTCCCCCAGTTTCACATCCCCAAGCTGTTCGCTTGTTTATCCACATACCTGGAACAATATGCGCACCCGAATCCAGTTCTTGTCTTATCAGAGATTTATCTCTATCCTTCAGGTTGTTTGAGGATCCAATATGTCAATCCCCTCCCCCGTTTCAGGTCCTTCCACCTCGTGAGTTAATTGTGTCTGGGAATCACCAGCAAATATCGGGCTTTGTCGAGAACCTGGCCGTACAGTACATGATTATCACGACATTTTTTTCCAGCTTGATCGCATGTCGACCTCTACCACTCCTTCCACCTAAATAGCGTCCAGATAGCGTAACATCGTCGTTAGGTAAACCGTTTTAGTATGTTTTTCTTTTCCCCCCTGTTATTCATTGGCGTGTGTCTGCCGGTCCCAGGTTGTAGTAGGAAGGCAGTTTAATGTTGCTCCATAATGTGGCCAGTTAGGCGCCTCGCCGAGACAAAATTCCTTTTGACTCCTTGCCTGTGAAGTCACGAGTCTTCCTATGCGATAGCCTCCAGAAAATGACTCGCCTGGGAGCCGCAATTCCCTGTATGGCGCCCAAGGTTCGTTGTACTTTGTTTGCTTTACAATACCCAGGCATGCGTCCGCGACCACCTTGTAGACCATCCACCTTTGACGGTAACGCACTGTATGTATCCCTATACCCCAGTGACAACAGTACTCTGCAGCTTCGTTGACCATGCTTTCTCACTTCATTCCCAAACCCCGGCCTCCTGTCACTGCAGAACTTCTTCGGTCCAACCAAACACACACATTTCTCGCAACCCGCTTCTCCATTTTACCCCTCTCTTCTAGGTCCGGATTGTTCCTGGCTACGTTCAACTCTTTCCGATGCATTACCTCCCCCAAACACCCCCTGCAGCGCCTCCGACCTTATTCATTTTAGACGTTGCTTCTCAGCGGCGTTTCATTGCTTCCCCACCAAGACGGTCTCCGGTGAATAACCCCTTACAGGTTTGTACCTTGCAGTTTCTGCCGCAACGGTTGATAGTCACTTTACTCAGCCTTATGAGAAGCTTACTCAACGTACAGTTTACTCAGCGATGTTGGTTGCCTGTAAGACTCGCTTTTCCCACCCTCAATTTGTCCCATCCCATTCCCCTTAATTCAACCGTTTCTCTACCCTCCCTGTTAGGCCGTTTTTTTTATTTCCCGTTCCCTAGCCAGTTCAATGTGTACTCTCCTTTTGAACTCCACGTCCTGTGTTGTGAACTCGGGCTGGCTTTCTTGCTACTTTTACTGGCCCCCCTCCAATGTCCCTGCTCCTCGGCCAAATTTGCGCCCCTTCTGCGTGGCACAGCTTTCTCCGGTCATGGTCAGTAGTTTCCCATGCTGAATAGGATGTCCGGACTCTTAGACCTATTCTTGCTGCGTCACTTCCTTCCAGTGGGCCCACTTTCAGGTTTTTTTCCTGTTGCCATGAACTTACTCTTTGTCAAGCACACTGGGAGGCCTCGGTCGACGATAACTCCCCCCTGTTTACCTCCCACACTGGACTTTTTGGAAACCTCGCGGTCATCCTTGCCGCCTAAGTCCTAGCCGCCCCCCCCACCTCCTCTTCGCTGCGCTACTGTTGATTCCGTTACTCTTTAGTGGTTGCGCGTCCGAAGCGAACCTTGAATGAAGAGTTGTTCTCCCGACACCATCTTCATTCCCTTACCCCCCCGACCCTGATTCTTCGGCGTCTAACCCATTCTTGCCATGATGTCATCTGTGTCCGAGTCACATGTGGCATTCATTCCATCGAGCTCCTTCCTATGAGCCGGTGTCCAGTTTCTGATTGACGGATTTCTTTCCTATCGATCATAGAAATCAGCGTGTACCCCCTTTGTATTTGTTAATTGAGGTGGCGTCCCACCTGATTCTTGAAGGCATCGGTCACCTGTCATGTCAACTTCCGGCACATCCCCCACTATACATGGCCTTACAAGATGGCATCCTCCTTCCCGATGCCCTGTATCTCTTGAGCGATCAAGCCCTTTCCAGCCACAAGCCATCGCCGAACTGTTGAATGAACGCTCATCCGGCTTTCGATCAACTAAGTCCCCTCACTAATTCCCCTTGGCGTCACGTTGCACTTGTCCAGATGATTCCCTTGGCCCCGTGATGACTGCTTGGCCCCCGTGGCCCATGAACGCACTTACTCTCCGAGGAAGTTCTTCCTAAGTAAGTGCACTAGTGAACAGGAATTTGTATCGACCCCCCAGCGCTCACTCTTTTATGAGTCGACTTTGTTAGTACCCATTTATGTTCTTACTCTCGTTTGTTTTTTATCGAGTCTTCGCGTCACACTCGACACGACAGCCTGATTAAGTTATCCCGCGGTCTCCCCGGTACGGTCCGCCGATTCACTTTTTCCCTCTTTTCTGTGCACGCATCCCCAGTACCTTTTCGCGGAACTGGACTTATTTGCCGTTCGTTCGCGAACGTTTCATCTCACCCCTCGCCTCATTTTCCTCCCCCTCCCCCGTTGCTTGTCGACCTCTCCCCTGCCCGCCCCAGGGCACAAGCTCGAAGACCTCCGCGAGTGTTTTTCAGTTGTGCTTTATTCCCCCCACTTTTTCTTTTTCTTTCCCCCTCAATACCATCGGCGATTTAGCGACCATTACTGAGCGCCGGCCTCGGACCATACATCCTTTTTTCTTACGCCTACATCGATCGCTTTTCTCTTTTCTTAGCAAGAAACCTCCTCCCGCCCTAATGCAGCTTAATCTTCGAGTTACACCTCCACCAAAAGGCCCCATTGGGTTGGTAACGTTGTCGATGATCGGATATGTTTTCTACTCTTCCATAAGGGCACCCCCTAAGGTCACTTACGGTCCCCACCCCTGTTACCCACCGATGATGCCGATCCTCACCCCTTTTCCCGACTTTTAACTCTTGCGCGGAAGCCTGCCCCCCTTGACTCTGTTGCACACCCGTCTTCTTCGCCGATTTTAGACGTTTTTCCCCGCATTTTAAACTGCCTGTTCCTCCTACAACACGTGTTTGTTTTTCAATGTGCACCACACCCCAACCTTTCAACGGTAGTAATGCCAGTCGCTCGGCGGGGGTACGTTTCATTTCCCCCCGTGATGACGCTCGGACTCAGCCCCTCCGGCCTTTTTAATGCCTTCCCCAGTTAAAATCCCTCTCTAGTTCATGGTTTTTGTGGTATTAGACTCCTTTCAGATCCCCCGATGGTGTTATTAAGAAGGCCATTTCGCCTTTCACCTGCTCAGTCCAAATCGAATTATGTTGCTCCCAAAACGTGTTAAAATTTCTTGCCTCAGACAGCCACCCCTTTCACGAAGGAACTCCCTCCTATGAACTTCCCAGAGTAAGCCCCTGGCAAAGCCCTGCTTCGTAAGACTGAAACAGGCGAAGCTGCAGCGCTTACTTCCATTTCCTCAAATGGGGCCAGCCCCTAGACACCATTCCGCTCTGACCTCCCCCCCCCCCCCCCCCTCTGCCGAGTTCCCCACCCGATTCCTCTCCCCGATTTTGAATTCCAGATCCGGTGAACTGGACACCTACGTGTCCTGACCCATCAACTTCCAGATCCGCGATGCTGAATCCAGTGAGCAGGCGGACTACGCTTACGTGCCCCTCCCTTTGCACCACTCTAGACCGCTTACACCGATTGACCCCCTCGCACCACCCACTGGAACCATCTTAAACTTGTTGTGTTTTCCGTTCCTCGTGCGTCCCCTATCGTTGTTCCCCGTATTGACCCTCATCGCACTTCGTCCCCGGCGTCCCCTTTGTCTTTATTCTGTCCAAATTGAGGTGTGGGTGCCAAAGGCGGCGCCCCCAAACACCTGGCAGGCTTGTCAATGTTTTCTTATTTCCTTTTTGTTTTTGGGAATGTCTACAACAGAATTTCCCCCCCCCCCATCCTTCAGAAATCGGGAACCTACAGCTCTTTTATGAACCATTTTTTTCGTTATTACTCGGAATCTTTCTCCCAATTTGTGGATGGGGGATCATCATTTTTTGTTTTTCGCCGGAGGAGCGGGGCTGTTTTTCAGATCTTTCCTTGAGATCTTGTACGCTGTCGGACGATTAAAGTTGTTTCCTGTACTTTGGATTTTCGAACAGAAAGACAAGCCCAAAAGGTTTGAGCGGCTTTCTTAGCGGACTTCAGAGGGGTGGTTCTTGAAGTCTAGAGTAATCCCAGTTTCGACTTGTCGGCCCATACTATTCTATGCGACTGTTAACAAGTCACGGTGTGGTCTGAACGAATCCGTCCGGATGAAGTAGTAGCAGGTGTTCATATATCTCTATTCTCATGGGTAGAGGTGCCGGCACGTGGCTTTTATGGCGACACCCACCATGGCCCACCCGATCGTCCTTTCTTGGCCGATGTATTCTGTTTGTCTGACTAAATTGGTTTAAACCAAGCGCGTCAACTCTCCCTCCGGTGCTCTTCCCCCTTCCTCCTATTGCATTTTGCACGCCTTCTCTCTTTTCACCGTACTCTGGTGAGTTCCTTTGACGAGTACTATTTTGATCCCGGCCTAGATTCTAAACTCGTGTAGTCTATTCCTTTACACCCGAAGAATTTGCAGCTTATTCCCCCCCCCTACTTCACCTCACTCTTTAACACGTTCTGTATTCCCTCCCCGTCTCTTCCTCTCCTTTTGTTTTAGCTCAACTGAAATCGATTTTTCAATAAGGACCTTTACCGTGCGACTGTTTTTGAAGCCGAGTCCTTTTGTTTACCACGCATCAATGCCGCGCTTACGTGTTATGAACCCAAGCCTATCCAAATTCTGCATGAAAAGGCCGGGATTCTTCAATGAAACCACGCTCCTCGAAAAACTTTCCCTTGATTACGATGACCGATCCTTCACCCAGCCCCCCATTCTCGCTCGGTTCCCGGCCGATGTCTTGAAGCTGATTATGATGGGTGGCTGCCAGCTGTGCCACATGTGTTGCTCTATCTGGTTGGTCCGCTGACTACGGTTGGAAGACATTGACTTGAAGCCCTGCCGTCCGTTCGTCTTGGTACGCTACCAATCCCTCAGTTCTCTGACCTTTCTCCACCCACACCTGAAGAAGTCGGATATCTTCTCGTTTTTCAATCAATACCAAAGAACTACGTGCATGGTCTATTCAGCCCCCCTGCGCATCAGACTGGTGCATGATAAACTTTACGTTTCCGTCGTTTGCGAGATTCTAGAGATACAAGCAGAACGACCCAGAGTTGAAGACGTTGCGCCACAATTTGCAACTCTTGTATTCTTAATTATATGGACATTTCGCACACCGAAATGGGCCGATCCTCCTCATAACATGCTCACTGAGTCGTACCCTCACTGACGTCCCTCGCCGGCGAACCCTGGTCCCAAGAGAACGAACTTTTGAATCGCCCCGCCATCTTCCCCCCGTGCGCCCATTTTGTTCCCCTCTGCGTTTCTACCGCAGACTGTTCAACTCGGGCTTCGGAAACCAATTCCCCGCAGACATCTATAAATGACACCCGTTATATTTAAGGACCAAGTGTCTCTCCCTCCGGTGTGTCCCCCCCAAATAACCCTCTTGCACTCTCGCCAAGGGAACAGCACTCCGCCCTACTTTCCGTTGCTCAAATATTCGCCTTATTCATTGGACCCCCCTCTCCGATCTTGGTTCCCCCGTGGACTTGTTTATCACAACTCCCACTCTGATTTTGAAGGTGTCCTGAATTCCTTTCGCACGTTATTCTCCAAGCGAGCCCCGGGATGTTTGCCTGGTCGCCTTAATTACCCCGCACCTGTGAAGTAAACTCGTGCGGAAACGCCCTAACTTACTCCCTGTACGTAGAGTGGCGAAATAATGTACATGCCAGGTGTGAATTTTATAGTTTTGTCATGCTTCAATGTGAAGACTTTCATGGTAAAGGTTTAGCCCTTTTACATATTGTATAGACGGTGCCCATATCATGGGAACCCGATCCTGAGATATGACATACCCATTCTATGATTGATTTGCCTGGTTCCCCAAGTTGGCCCCACGAATGTTTTCCCTGGGGATGATAAATGTGTTTCCATAATTCTGGAATACCATCGCGAGACGACCCTACAGTTGAAGACCGCCCAGACCCGGATCGGTCTTGTTCACTAAGGCTTTCAAATCCTTTGCAGCGTTTGCTAGTTAGTTCTCGCAAGTTTGACTTCCGAACCACCCACAAACGACGCTATGGACTCAAGGTTATAAGTTCGCCTCAGTCTGTGTGTTTCTTAGTCCACGATAGTCCGTCATTTGACGTTGTCGAGCACCCCATTCCCGTTTCTTACCTTCGTACCCACAGTCACACTTCCACGGGTCCCTACCACTCACAACCCTCGTGAGTTTCCTTCAATCACTTTCTGGCGTAAAACCATGGGTCTTGTCGGCCTTTTTACACCTTCCCCCTGTATCTTCCCGGTCCCTTGTAAACGTGTGTTCTATTACGGGCTTCGACTAAACTCAACCAGATGCCCCCCAAATTTTGGCGATTTTCTAGGCACAGCGATTTTCCGCTTCCTTGGCACAGCAAAAGATGAAACTTTTTTCCCAGATCTACCAGTATGTAGTCCAATTGCAATCGTAAGACTGTCCGAAGAAGAGCATTTGGCTTATCAAGACTTTGCTCACCCCTTTTCTTTGCATTAGGACCCCCCCCTTCATTTTCTTTGCCCTCCAGATCCACTCCTTGGCCACGACCTTTTTTTTCTTCATCTCGTTTTTCAACGTTTGATCGACAGCCTGACGTTGCACTTTCTACCTTTCCTCTCGTTTTGCCGAAACCTAGCTCAAATACCGACCCCTCTTAAGTCGTAAAGCTTCCTTCGTATCTGCGACGCGTCTTTCAATCCCCAGATTTTTGTAGTTCCAGAACACCCAGGATGCCCTCTTTTTCCATTTTCCTTTTCGAATGTGCGAGCCTCCTCTATTTTAGGTTGTGGTGTTGTATTGTAGACTCTGCTCAAAGCCCTTCCGTACAGTTACCAGTTCGACTATTTTGCTTCTAATTCTGGGTCTCTAATTATACTGGCCCCCATCTTGACCGGCTGTTGCAGACGCAGTTTCTCCTCGCTATTTTATTGTGTTCAGGCTGCGAAACGTGTTTCGCCCTCCTCCCTGCATCCCAGGTTCAAGGTCAGGATTTTTCCTTCGTGACACATTGTTACCCCCTTCCTGACACGATCGATTAATAAGTTAGTGTAAGCTAGCGTTTTGTCGGAAATCCAAGTGGTTGATTGTGACTGTTCCACCCAGCTTGCTGTAGATTGGGTTCGAATTTTGTGAGTAGAACGCAGAGTTAATTGACATGGTTTCACGCAAGAATTTTTCGAGAGAGGACCAGCAACCCCCCAGATAGGATGGGGTTGCTTTGAGCTCGTCCTCGATGATACTCTGCCTTTTTTTTCAGGAACCTTGAGCCTTTGCCGCCGTGGCCGATCGATTTCCCATACCCCCACACTTACCGGGACTCACCACTATTTTGTCGATTACCCTTCGAGCCCGTGAATTACGCCTACGGTGACCCCCTGTGTATGCCCGTCCCCCAACTTTTTGAAACTAGATTCACCCCTATGAATCCTCACACGCGATACCCCTGGCGAGGCAAGGTTTTCGGATGGCTCGCCCGGGCTTTCCTTTTCAGCTCAAGCCCCATTAATGAAAATTCAATGTGAGGCGACACCTACTTCATCCCCTTTTACGTCGATCGGGCCCCCACACGACATAATGTGAAAACGTGCAGTCTCGGTGTTATAGATAACATCAATGGCTCTGCCCCCCTGCTCCCCTGCAGTGATTTGCGGCACATCTCAGGGCTGCCCCCCCTCTTTTCACGCGGAAAATAGAGCGATTTTTGACTGTACTTTTTTTCGCCAGTCTTAACGCACTATCCCATGGGTGATGTTTCTCAACCGGTCGCGTCCCAGATGTTTTTTCCTCCCGTCTCATTTCATGGCGGCCTAGTGGGCTCCCCCCACGGGTTTGGACCCGTCCCAGCCCGCGCATCTGTTAACCCCGGCATTCAGATCGGATGCTCCCTTTAAGATTATGGCCCTCACTTCGCAGAATCCCATGCAGCCTGATGTGAGCTAACGTAATTGACACTAGTATTGCCCTCTGCGCCCTTTCAAGCCACCCCTCGGATGCTTCCCATGCTGACTTTTGATTTCGCCACTCCCCCGCCGCGGACGAGTTTCGGACGGTTTTCCCTTCCATTTATCTCCCCATTGACTGTCTTTTCCTTTCACGGTCCCCATACCTACCCAGCGACACCGCACGGCATGAATCTTGATCTTTGAGCCTGCATTGCCCCCTGACCCCCCTTTCAGGTGCCCCATGACTTTCAGATCCGCGGTACCCCCCTGATGTCCCCCCCCGCCATGTATGTAACATCGTCGCCCCCCACTTTTGGTCTTCTTTCCGATAGGTTCGCACACGATGACTTTATCCCTCCCCCTGCTGCGTGTCAGCAGTGCTAGCCGCCGGGCTGGGATGGTTTTTGTGAGCCCCCCCCGGCGTTGTTTGTCACCAGCTTTACCCGGATTACGTCACTTTTGTGAGGTTTTCTTGTGGTTTCGTGCATTTTCCCCCTTCCTCCCCAGAAGAGAGCCCATTCGTCACACTCTGAAAATACGGCCCTAGGGTGCCGCCCCTGGCGACCGTTATACTCGATTTTTCCAACCCCCCCTTCTGGGCTCATTGTTTGGCCCCAGAACGTTTTTCTTCGCGGGCGGTTTTGGATCGATTCCACTAGGAGGACCCTCCGCGTCTGTCGAGCGGCGATTAAATTATAGGTTTTAAGGTTTACAACTCAAGTTCTTCCTCACTGTTGCTTATCCCTTTCCAACCCTTTTTCTGCCAGATTTGTTCGGCAGCGTGTGTGAACGCCTATCCACGCCCAGCACTCGTACCCCTTCTAATTTCTAACCCCTTAAACAAAAGAAGTAATCCCTGTCCCGTTGTAGTTTCGGCGCATTAGACCATCCGTCTCTGTTTTCAGGTCGGCCCCGTAAACGGTCATCCTTTTTCTTATCTCCCTGATGTCTCCCGTCGAGGGTCTCCTTTCCCCTACCGAACGGCCACCAGACGAGGGTTGGACGTCTTAACAAGGTCCCCCACTTTATTAAATGTTGAAAATCAGCGTCTCACGGCGGCCCTATATCGCGATTGGTTCTTGGAAAAGTCCTCGCGATCATCTCCTCGTATGGCCCCTGCTCTTTCCCCTTTTCACATCTACCACTTGCCCGGAGAGTTCTTCTATAACAATTCGTGACTTAGTTCCTTCCCCACGCACCTCCAGAATGGACTCTACCACCCCTCCCGGAACTTCACTCGCCTCCCCTTT
>Ga0179593_1505992_pt1 | contig 11843 bp, 15 predicted proteins | sample CZODoug2_1_08_16_FD_185931 | JGI IMG/M metagenome (GOLD analysis project Ga0179593, IMG submission 185931) | Vadose zone soil fungal communities from Angelo Coast Range Reserve, California, USA - CZODoug2_1_08_16fungal (PacBio error correction) | ecosystem: Environmental > Terrestrial > Soil >... | reverse complement strand
TTTTTCTCTTTAGGTGTAACGCCCATGTGTGTTTTGGTGGACTTTTTCATTTTTTCTGTAACTAGATGACAGCTTTTTCAATGGCCGCTGGGTTCTGCGGTAGAAAGTTGTGACCTTCGCCTTCCCTCCTGTCGCATTCTCTTCCTGTGAACTTCGGTTAGGTTTTTTTTTTCCGGGTGCGGTTTGCTGGCATCTCCTCTTTGCTTTTTTGTTCTTGTTTTTTTTGCTGATTTTCGAACCTTCTTTCTCCTTTCTCCCCTGAGTCCTCCCGATATGGTTCCATTTATCGTTCTTCCGATTGTCAGTCAGTCAAGGCCGAGGAGATGCGTTTCGCAGGGTGTGCGTCATCGAAGGCTTGACTTTACTGGCGAGGCGGTCTGCGCCCGCTTGGCGCCTTTTAGGGATTTGTCGTAGCCGGCGGTTTTACGTTTTTCCGTTCTTTTCACTCATACCACCCTTTCTGGCCGAGGCGGTAGTTTTTCCTTTTTTTTGCTGATAAGTTTCCCTCTAACCAGGAGAAATTTTTTCCCGCTCGTCAATTTGAGCGCATGATGTTGGTCTCTGCATCTCGCTGGGCGCCTTTCGTCTTTTGTTCCAGAGTCATCCATCATTTTTTTCTGCTCCTTCGCTGGAAGTGGCGCCTTTTTTTCCCCCGTTCCCTCCTTTTTCGTTTGAGGACCTCTCTCTTTTCATTTAGTGGCTTCTCTGACCTCGGCCGTCTCATTTTTTTTGCGCCAAAACGTCGACAACAGCTGTTCTTCCTTCGGGCCGCCGTGAGCAGTAAGGAAACTGGCGCGTTTTCCTTGCTGGGTCTTTTCTCCGTGGATTCCTGGGTCTTCTCCGTCCGAACTCTCTTTTTGTTTTTGACCTTGTTTGTCGCCTTTGTCTGCCGCTTGTCTTTCCCGCATTTTTCTTCCAGGCCGAGTTTTTTGCCCGTCACCCGCCCTGCCGGCGGCTTTTAACAACCTCTTCCCGATACTCTGTTGTTACTCTTCATTCTCTCCTAGCCATCGTTTCCCCCCCCGTTATCCTTTTTTTTTTCTTTGCGCGTTGTTGAACTGGACCCTAGCATGACGTCTTCGTTCGGTGTATCAGTTCCTGAGGATGTTTGTCTCTTCCTTACATGGCTTTCTTTGGCTGATGCATTCGCAAATGCTGGTTCTCTCTTTCTCAGGCCCTTCCTTAATTTCAGCCTTTTGTTTCCCCTTTCGAGTCCTTGGCCCCAGCACGGTATTTCCCCCCCGCGCCTCACCTTCTCTCTGTCGTATCATATCCTTTTTTTCGGCGTTAAATTTTTGTATTGGAGCACTTTCTGAGCTGCTTTTTTTTACCGTCTTCTTTATGGTCGTGGTTGCATTTCCTGCAACAATCTGCCCAGCGTTCTCTTTGTCGACGATAATTTTGGGTTGACGTTGGACCATGCTTTACCTCTTTGGCGGCGTGATTTCTTTTCTTTTTCCTCTCCAAGGACCAGCAACGACGATCTCTCCTTCCCAAAGGTGGTTTGGCCCTGCTTTTCCCCTTCCGTCCTCTGATGTTCTTGCCGAGTGCCCCATTTTCCCTTTTTTTCCACCATAGGTTTCTTTGACGGTTTCCGACTTGTACGCAAAGGCTTACGCTCCGGTGACTCTTTTTTTTATTTTTTCGAATTGCCGTCTATTCCTTTCTTTTCTGAAAGCTGAGTACCGCGTCTTTTCTTCCCCTAGCCGTCTTTTTTCCCTCACGACTTTCTGGCCTCCCTGTTTCAGTCGCCTTGAGGTCGTCCGGATTCACTCTGCAGCGGCAAAGGGTTCCGGTTGCTCTGTGCTTCCGAGTCACGGCCGTTCTTTCCAGCTTCTTCCCCTCTTGCCTTTCTTGGTAGCGAGACGGTCTCTTTCCACCTTCCCTCGCGGACAGGGCTCCTTTTCCTTTTGTTTTTCTCGAATTACATGCTTTTTGCAGGGTCTTCGCTTTAGCAAAGTTTTCCCCTTTTCATTTCGTACGCTATTTTTCAAGTTGGATTCTTCTGTATACAGCGGATGTCTTTCGGCCCTTCCGCCGGTTCGTTTCTCATTCTCGCTTTGTTGTCTACCATTTATTTATCAAAGGACTTTGCTTGTCTTTTTTTCTTCGACAATGATGTCTTTTCTCTTCTGCCTCGCCTGCTTTGCTTATAGTGCGGCAATATTGGTACTCTTAAAGGCTTTTTTTTTACATGATTTTCGACCTCGAACTGTCCCTCTTTCTCCTCAATCCGGCGCTTGGATTCTGCTCCTGGTATTTTCGTCTACAACCTACTTCGTTTCTTGGCCAGATAAAAACCCCCGTCCCCTTTTTGCGTTGTAGTTCCCTTCCACCTTGAGTAGTCTCGTCCTTTTGGATCCTTGTTGTCCCCCATCTTTTTTTCTCTACGTTTGTTTGTTTCTGATTTGAGATTCGGACAGCCCTTTTTTGCTGCTATCCGCCGCTGCCTATTTTTCCTCTCCCTTGTGCCGTCCCCCTCTTTTACCTGCTTACCTTTTTTGTGGCATCTTAGTCCCTCAACTTGATCTCGGGTTTAAACAATACCTGCGATGTCCTCCCCCCTCGTTGTGGAAGGTCTGTTTCCGGTTCTTTTCTCGGTCGACATTCTCATTATATGGCTTCTTCGGTCAACATCCCTCCGGACTTATACTTTGCTTTCTCCTCGTTTTTCCCCCTCATTTCCCGGCGAGGGAATACACTCCGACCCGTCATCGAGAATTCTCCTCGAGGCCTTCAGCGATCCTCTCGGCGCACTCCCCTAGGTTAATTAGCCCTTACTTTCCTTCTCTTTTCTTTCAGCGAATTTTGGTCTGCCTTATGCACTTTCCTTTGACCAATATGTCGTTCCTGCCCCTCGCATCTTTCCCGTCCATCTCTGGAGGCGCGGCCCGAAACAGGTCACCGCATGTCCGAGCTGCCATGCGCAGCTTTCTGAATGTCCTTTTCTGTCCTTCCAATTTGACCCTGTGACTCATTCCCGTTCGCTGACCCCTCCCAGTGGGTATTTGCCCCGTCCCTTGACGTCTTCTTAGTAGGGGCCCCTCGTGCGACCTGGCAATAGCTTTTTCTTTTTCTTTCTCTTAGGAACTCAGCAGGCTGCATGGTGCTTTTTTTTTTGAGAAAGGAACCGTGTCCCCGGTCTTTTTTTCGAACCACGTCTTCCCTCTGGTTCCACGGACCCCGTACAATGATATCTGCTTCCCAATCTTAGAAATTCCCTTTTCTCGAGATTTTTCTTAAGCTTTGCCGTTCCACTTTCTGACGGCCCCTTAACGCTTGAGATGGCAATGGATTGTCCCCCGGCCCACCCACTCTTTTTCCTTCGTCCTTGAGCATTTCTTGTTCGCCCCTCCCCTCGCGAGAGCTTTTTCTTTTTTCGTGTTGCGCAATCGGCGGCGACCCACGCCGCTGGGTTTCTCCTTCAAAACTGTCTTTCAAGCAGCGCTTCTTCTTTTTTCTCTCTTTTGCGGATCCCAGCCAACACGGAACTTCGTTCTTAGAACTTCTTAAGAAAGGGTCCTTTGTCCCCCATCTCTTTTTTCTTTCCTGCGGACCTGGCATGACTATGCGCGACGCCTCTTTTCTCCGCGTGAAAAGGCTGTTTTTTTGAGGTTGAAGTCCCTTTTCCTACCCATCAGGATCTCCCCCCCTTGTTTTGTGGCTTTCAGTTTGTTCTTTCTGATCCAGAAGAAGCGGTTTAGATCCGAGCCCCCAATGTTCGATAATTCCCCCCCCGTTTCTTTCCTGCTTACGTTCTACTCCACATTCCATTGGAACTTCTTCTCCCGAACTCCGAGTGCATTCCTGTCCGCGGTTCCGTCGTCCCTTCGAAACCTTTCCCTACATTGGCTATTTTCGACTTGCATCCACAGTAGCGTCCTTTTTTGTGCGCCTTTTTTCTCCCGCGTGGTGGCTTTCTCTTCCTTAATGACTCCGTCCGATGCGTTCCTCCCTTTTTTGCGGACCCCAATCTTGCGTCCTCCTTCTTTTAATTGGTCCCACACGTCGTTTCGTGGTCAGAAATCGTTCCGTGTCATTTTTTGACGAAGACTTCCGGCAACGGCCTCTAAGTGGCCTTTTTCCGTCTTGCCCATTCCGACTCACATCTTTGTCTTAATGTGGCCAATTTTTCTTGGGTGGCCTTATTTCCCATCTGCGCGTTATGGGACTCTTTTTTTTTTGTATACCGCTAATTCCCACCGTCGGCTTGCTGATATACCTAGCCTGATGTTTGATTTCAACCTCTCTCGACCTCGCGTGGTTTCGACTTTTTTTTGCACCTACACCCTTCCTTTCCTTCTCTCTCTGAGCTCTCCCGTTGGTCTACGTTTCTTTCTTTCCCCTGATCTCAAAAGGAAGCCCTGCAACTCTTCTCTTCAGCCTCATTTCCCGAGCTCCCCCTTGTTGGTATCCCCTCTACTCACTTCTTCGGCTACGACCCCTCTTCCAAAGAGTTAGTCCCCTTCTTTTTCCGCCCGCATCGCCCGAACTTGATTTTCTGTCCTCCCTCGACCGTCGTTAGCGGCCCACGTCGGCATCACGATCTATACTCCCTTTTCTCGCTTTGTTTTTCCGGATTTTTTTGTCATATGAGGTTCTTTCCCGCTCGCACGGGCCTTATCCAGCTTGTTGACCTCCTTTTGGTCTTCTGCCACGGTGCGCTGTTAGCTCGCCTCGCCAGACCGTTCACCGGCAAAGTGCATTTCTCCATTGGTGAATTGGTAACCCCCTCCCCTTGGCGCCCGTTTCCTTGCCTCCGCTTTCATCGGTTCCCCGCAGTTTTTTCGTTTTTTCATAAGTCGGAAATTGGTTCTTTTCCCCTTTTTCTTTCCTTCCTCTCGCTATGGTCCTTTTTTGTGTTGCTCTTTTGTTTCCTTTTCTCGTCTTTGAACTATTTGTCCTACTTTTCTCTTTTCCTTCTGCTCTTTTCCCTCCGTAACAATCTTCCTATGATGCACCTGGCCGCTTTCTATTGTGACAATGCGCCACCTTTTGTTTTGCCTGTAACTTTATTGGGGTTTCGGAGTTTTCTTTTCTTATTTCTTCCTATGTGATGGCCCTTCTTCGGAAGTGAATTGGGATTCTCCTTCATAGCCTAGCCACTAGGCGTCCACCTCCGCCAGCGTTCTTATCTTGATCACGTGTTGGTTCTTTCGCTGTCGAATTTTTCTTCCTTCCCTCTCGGTGTCGTCATTTTTTCCATCGGCCCTCGTCCCTTTTTTTCTTCATATTGGCCGAACTTCTTTATTCTGTTTTCTTTTCAAGATTCTGTTTCTCTTTAAAATGCCTTGGAGTTCCGGCCTTCGGTTTTTCTGTTCCTTGCAGGCTCTTGGTTGCCCGATCTGTACCCTCTACCCATGGCTTTCCTCCCTCTATAGAACCTGCAATGATGTGCGGTGCTCCCCCGTCCCAGCCCAGCTATGGATTTCCCGCTAGCTCATCCATAATTTCCCCTCTACCGGTCGTGTTAGGTGTTTCCGTTCCTTTCTTTCCCTCTGAAAGCGCGTAGCACATAGCCGCAGAGTGGTCCTCTGATGAACGGCCCCGAAGGCTCTTAAGTGTGATGTCGTAGGGCTCGTGCTCCTCCTCCTGATCTGACTTTTAGTTTTTTTGAGTGACTTCTCTTCTATTCTTTTCCGATTCCTCATGCAAGAACGACGTTTTTTACGGTTTTCCTGATTCTCCCTTTTTGTCGCGCCCGGACGTGGTTATTCTTTTTAGGGCCTTGCCGTTCGGACGTCCCACACACAGTTCGGCTCTGTTGTTTGCTTTTGCCTTTCCCCTTGGAGCTCCATGTTTAGGATTTGACTGTGTTTGCTTCCTTTAGTTGGTAGGTTCCTTGCGTAATCATTTTTTCTTTTCTTCTTCTTCTCCTCACCCTTTCTGGGTTTTCAGCTTTCGCCCCCCCCCCCCCCCCCCCCTCCCCCAAGCGGTTTTGAAGCACCTTAGCCCAGCCACGGTATTCCTTGTCCTTATCAGGACAGGCCGTTCCACTAGTTCTTTTCCCTCCCTTCCATCTTCTCTTTCCGGTCCTTTTTTCCTTGGAGCGTTACGTTCTTATTTTTTCCTCGACGAATTGATAGGACTTGTGATCTTTTTCCCCAATCTCGCCTCACAGGGTCTTTCTTTGTTTCTACGCTCATTTTGTTGACGTGGAACCACTTTTTTTTTTCCCTTTTGTAGGGCGTTTTGCCCTGCCCGATTCTTCCCTTGAGCAACGACAGAAGTCATTTCTGTGGTGGCTCGATGCCTCCCCTTGGACAGATCTAGTGCGTTGATTGCCGAGATCTCTTTTTCTTCCCCCAATTTTTTCTTCAGGTACCAGTCTAGCCCCCTGTGAACGAAACAGTATTCGCGTGGATCCTTTTCTCCCGCTCTCCCAGCGATCCTGTTCTGACTTTCTATCTCATTTGTTCCTCCGGGGTCTACTCCTTCTTTGCTACTAGTACCGAAGACATGGGCCGATTGTCTGTCAGTGAGACCTGCTGTTTAGTCACCTTTCGTTTCGCCCGCTGCGACCATGAGAGCCTCCCTCTTTGCGTTCACAGCGCTCTCTGCGATGAGAAACTTTGCTTTTCATCCTTCCCTCCGTGCTCTCTTCGTTCACCGTGTTGCCGTTCTTTTCTAATTTTCTTCCCCTTCTTTTTTTCTCATAAATGCGGTCCTTTTTAAGGGTTTTCGCCTCCCCGGCTGATTCCCCCCCCCACGTTCTCGGTTACCTTTAGCGCTTTAGATCAGGCTGCCCTTCTTCTTCCTCTCGAGACCGGCTTTTTTACTGTTTCCGTGCTCCTTTCCGCTCTCTGCATCGGCGAGTTTCATAGAATATCATTTCTTCATCGCTCGTAGGACCTCCGCCCTTCTGATTCTAACGCTTCCTTCTGACTAGATTTCTCTCCTTCGTGCGGTTTCCATATTGGTCCCCCTTCCAGCGACGACAGATGACTCCTCTGCTCTACCGGATATGAGACCTGACTCACTGCGGCTGCTCTTGTTATCATTTTTTTTTGTAACAAACGACTCTCAGGGACGCCGATTCCCCCTTTACATTGTCGTCCATTTAGAGCACTCTGGCCGCGTGATTCCTTTGGTTCCGGTCTTCTTCTTTTAACTTCCCTCTGTTGTGTTGTCAGCTGGGACCCCCCTAAACTGGTCTGCGATTGCCCTATTTGTGTCTCGCCTGGGCCGACACCCTATCGCGCAGGGGAATGGTGGTGATCTTAGGAATTCACTTCTTTTCTTTTTTCTTCCAAAGAATTCCTGTCTTTCCGTGCGGCCTTGTAGTTTCCTTTTCATTCCTTACTCTATCCTTTCCTTTTGGGCTTTAGGTCCACCCTCTTTTCCCCGGAACTCTACTTAAGCTATGCGCCCAAGTTCTTTTCCTCCTTTTCATGGCTCTGGTTCCCTTTGAGTGACAATCCGAAAGGCTCATTTCTTGCATTTCGCCGATTTCTTTCGCGGCCCCGGCCTTTCCTAGGCCAATTATCCCGGTCAGGCCCCAGGTATACTCGGCTTCCTCCCGAATTCTCCTTTTTTACCCCGATTCTTTTCACAATATGTTGGCCTACGATCGCCCTCTGCATAGTCCCCGTTTTTGCGGCCGGCCACCAGGACCGCATGTTTAGGATCCCTTCCAGTGGTCCTTCATGAAGGGCACCTTAAGCCTGCCGGGTTAATTTTAACTCCCGTTTCCTCCCCCAGTGGGCGATCGACTGATTATGAATTTTTTCCTTATAGTCCTTTCCTGTAATCCGTGATTTTTTCTTTCCCCTCCTTTCTCGACGCCGACGCCCTTGCTTGCACTTTCTCGCCTATGAGAAAACCCCCTGTTTTTGGTGTCACAAAGTTGCCACCAGATTCTCCTCCCCTATACGATGTGAACTTCCCGTCCCTCCTTTTTTTTCGATCCGGAGCGGAAGTTGTCTTTTTTCCGCTTAACCGCCCACACACTCTCGTACTTTTGGCCCAATGGATACGCCCCTTCCCCTCCCCAACACTCTTCGTTCTTTTTTCTCATCTCCTTTGGCCGAAAACACGTTTTCTCTCGCGCTTCGTCGTGTTTTTGTCTTCTCCCCTTTTGTTTTTTTGATCACTCCGCCAAGCGGGTACGAACGTTCACAATATCGTTTCCCCTCAGATTTCCTGTCTTCTATTGTCGGCCTCCTATAATTCTTTGTCTTATCCCCCCTCCTCTTCTTCCTATACCGACGTTGCTGTCCTTCTGTGATATGCCTTCTTTCTTTTCATCTTTTATCCTTCGCGTTTTTCAAGGCCTGTCCCTTTTGCAAAGTCAAGTATTCGTTGTTCGTTCTCAGAATGTTGACGAACGAGAAAGCAGTTAATCCTCCCCAAGAAACACCCCCCCCAACCCCCAAAACCAAACCACCCCCACCCCCACCCACCCCCCCCCCCCCCCCCCCCTCCCAACAAAGTACCAGTTCCTCTACCACCATCATCTTCTTCTTCCCCGACATCACGTTTTATTTTCACCCCCGTTCGCACTAATTTAACACGGAGAAATCTATGTTCGAATCCCCGATTAATGTTTCCTTTTTGGCGCAGCCTTTACGGTGGTTCATCTCGCAGCTCGGCATGCTATCGTTGCTTTCTTCCTTCTTTGCGCTCCCAACCGCGCACCAAACTTTTTCTGTCAATGGCCCCACTTTTTTTTTTTTTTTAAATACGATTCCGCCTTTCGTTATACGCTCCCCCCCCTCCGGCAGGCCTTTTTTTTGGCCTTTCATTTCTCCCTCTTGGGACCCTAGTCATTTTCTTGGCTCGACTGCAGTTCCTTTCGTGTCCTCATGGCTATGGGTTCTTTTTTCCCGCTTTCTCTTTCCTCCCTTTTCGTAAACCCCCGTTTCTTCTCCTCTCTTCTCAATGATGGAATTACCGATTAATTTCTGACCTTCGTTTTTCCTTTGCTTTGTAGGCACCTTCACTCCTGTCCGGTTTGGCTTTTTTAATTTTTTCCGTTTTATTGTTACCTGATTTCCTTGAATTTTTCCCTACCGATTAGTAGCCCTTTTTTTTATCCCTTTTTCTTCCTGCCGCGCGGCTAGAAATATGACTTCTCCCAGATTATCTGGCCTACCCCTTTCTCTCCTCCTTTTCCTTCGAGAGCCACTTCGACTGAATTTTCCGGACCCGGTTCTCCCCTCCGCTGTTCGTTTTGGGTCTCGCGAGGCTTTTTGCGGCACATTACTGGTTTAGAAAGCTTTTTTGTTCGTTCTGCTTTCCGCCCTTCACGCCGGTTTTTTATGTAACCGGTTCCTTCCCTACGCCCCAGAATTTCGGTATTCTTTTTGTTTTGCTAAGGCGGCCTGGTCCCCCCTACCGCAGGATCCGTCCTTTCTTGCCGAAGCTGTCCTCGCTGGTTTACCGTTTTTGACTTTCTGCCTTCCTCCTAGACACCGGAGAGACACATTAACTGAGTCTTTCTCTCAAGTGTTGTTGTTTTCTCTATTCCTCGTTCTTTTGGGACGCAATTGTCTCTCATTGTCTGTCGGCTTTAAGCCGTTCCCCCCTTCTGTACTCTATTACCGATGCGGAACAGGCTTTTATGAGGTCTTGTTTTCCCCACTTCCGCCCTTTGACTCAGGTTTTTTTGAGAATATTTTGAACCCCTTTTATGTTTCTGTGGTGGGTCTCGGTCTTTTCGGTTCGAATCCATATTTTATGGGTTGACTTCTTATGTTGTGGCGAGTGTTTTGTTTTTATCTCGCTTCCTGCCCTCGTCTATTCACCTTAGGTAGTTTGATGCCAGCGTGTCTCTCCTGTCCCTTTAGCTGACGTTCGCCGGTTTCCTGAAGTCCCCCCTTCGGCGAGCGGTCTAGACCTCTTCTCCGCAATCGTTAGGCTTGTAGTCCCTTCGGCGCTGGTAGTCTTCCTTCACCCATTGGATATTCTTCGGCCGTTTTCCTTCTTCCCTGGTTGTCTAATGCTTCTCCTTCGTCACCGGCCTTTGAGAGTCTTCATCTTCGATTTTTTGTTTCGCTATCCCTTCTAACCAAGAGATGGGTTTAATTTCTCGATTTTTTCTATCCATTATTTCGTCGCCCTTAATGCGACGGCCGAGCCTTTTCTCTTTCCCGTGACTAAAGAGATCTCCCTCTCTGTGTGTGGTTTCCCGTGATGCCCTTCAGAAGATCTCTGTGCGTTTTCCCCGTAGAACCCCCCGTTGATTTCGATTTGCCCTTGCTTCAGATTTTTCCCCTGTTGCCTTTGGCTGCCGTCTTGCGCTCCGTTAGAGTTCTAGGGACTTTCCTTTCCGCATGTTTTTCTTTTTATCTTGATTCCTCCCTGCTTTGTCTCTTTTCTCCCTCAGATCCTTCATCATGGAGCTTTCCTTCTCCGCACCATCTTTCTTCTTATCCCCCAAACCACCGGCGGTCTCTTGGTGTGTGCGGGCATTTGATCCTACTTTCTTTTCGTCCGTGTTTCGTCATGCCCTGTTGCGACGTGTGGTCGATCCCCCTCTTTTTCCGGTTTACGGATTAGTTCTTTCTTTGACTTTTTTCTCTCTTTGACTGGTCTTCTTTTTTTTTCCTCATTCGCATGTTTCGTTCGCACCAGCTGATCTTTTTCCGGCAAAGAATTCCCTCGCCCCCCGTTCGTCTTCTCTTTACCACTTTTCTCATATTTTTACGGAAAGGAATGCCTTTTCACGTAGGGCAGTTCCTATCTTTCTAGTGTTTTTCTGTCGCCACGGCCCCGTGGTCTATGGGAATCCTCTTTTAGCCTCTTCGTTCTACCTACGTCCTCTATGGACGTTGTGCATGCCACTTTCGTTTTTTTTTTTCCAGACCTTTCCCCTAGCTTTTTCTATCCCTTGTGAAGTGGACCCATTTGCGAGTACTGCGTTAGTTCGTTAGTCCGCAGAATTTGAGCCAAGCCCCCTTTTGTTTTTTTTAGTTTGCCGTCCCCCTTTCCTGTACCTCTCTGCCGAATACGCCCCTTCCGAGTGGTTTGATTGCTCTGCCTTTCCTCCCTTGGATGACTAACAGATTTTTTTTGGACCTTTCTCGCCTCCTTGCCCCCCTGGCAAGCTTACCTTCCTGGAATCTAGAAAATACGTTTTCCTTTTTACGCGCTTAGTTTCCTTTCTAGGGGACAGATTCTTCTCGTTACCCGCTCCTTTTCCTTGCTCAGAGTTTTGTATAGCCTTTTTTGCAGATGCCTTGCGTCTCCCTTCTGTATTAAAGCTTCCGCGACCCTCGTTTTCCCAGGAGACTTCTTTATTTCCACTTGTTTTCGGCGATGAGATTGAGTGAAATCTTCATTGTCTTCCACTGGGCTTTCCTCTCTCCTTTCCTCTTAAACGTCTTGCCGTTTCCTTTCATTCATTTCATTCTGCGGTTTCCAGCCCTTCGGGCCTTCTGGTTCTCCCCCGCCCGCGTCAGGTCCCCCCTTTATAGGTGCGTTTTCGACAGTTTTTCCTTCAGGCTTGATCCCTCTTGAAGACTCGACCTTAGGATTGTCTCATATTTTCCCTGGCTCGATTTTTTTAGATCGGCCGGGATCTCACTTCTCGATCTAAATCGGTTCTGACTCTTCGGAAACCCCCCCCTCAAGCTTTATTTTCTTTCCTCCGTACGCTTCCTAGGCTCTGATCTTCGTGCTTCCCCCAATCTTGGTTCCTTCCGCGCCCCGATGACCATGGCTCGCTGGAGGGGACCTTCGCCTTGTATCTGCAGTCATCAATCCCCCCCCAGGAGCTGTTTTTCCGCTTATTTTTCCCCAACCAGCATCATTCTGCCCGAACCCCCCCAGTCCATGGTTTTCCTCACTTTGTCGGCCCGTTTCCATTTCGTTTGGTCCTCCCTTTCTTGAAGGTGCCCCCC
>Ga0179593_1408664_pt1 | contig 11843 bp, 9 predicted proteins | sample CZODoug2_1_08_16_FD_185931 | JGI IMG/M metagenome (GOLD analysis project Ga0179593, IMG submission 185931) | Vadose zone soil fungal communities from Angelo Coast Range Reserve, California, USA - CZODoug2_1_08_16fungal (PacBio error correction) | ecosystem: Environmental > Terrestrial > Soil >... | reverse complement strand
TCTTATCCGTCGTCTCCTTTTTTTTCCCGAGGACCCTCGAGTTTGAATGCGATGCTGGCTTTGGCGCGTACTTTTAGTACGTGGCCGATTGTTATTGAGGTTCTTGTGTGGGAATTCTCGTGTAACCGCATAGTCGCCTTTTTAAACCGGGAACCTCTTCTTTTCCCCTGCGGCAGGTTCTGCCATCCCTCTGTTCAAGGGTGCTGCGTCTGTCAATTCGTGGCGGCCACACGCCGTAGTACCCTTTTCATCCACCCCCCCCCCCCTTTTTCCTGTATTTCACAAACTTTATGACCTTCCGTCGCATTGCCCAGCGGGTTCTCGACCTGGACCCTCAGCACTCTCAAAGTTTTTGTTGGATTCACTTCTTCCTTGGGCTGCCGGATTTGCTTTCCGCGCACCAACTCTTTTCGTCCAGAATTCTGGTGGACCCAAGCAAAAGCGCGGGAAAGGTATATTTTTTTTCTAGTGGAGAAGACCCCCCTGAGTTACCCATGAGGTTTTTTTTATCTTTTGAGTTTTCGCCACCTTCCCGTTGATGCACTTAGATTTGGAGGTACACGCACTTCCTTTCTTTTTGCTCGTACTAGGTCTGGGGTCCCCTGGCTTTGATGTCAGCCTTTTGGTCAGGTCTTCGGCCTCCTCGGGCTTTCCTTACCCCCCTGTGTGGGCTTGGTTTTAGGTCATAACCTTTTTCTTCTTTCATCGCGCTTCCCCCTCATTTCCCTTTACTCCTTTTTTTACCCCGGGCAGTCCCTTCTTCGTGTCGCCCCTCTAAAGGCTGATATTACTTTTTCGACACGTGTGACAGATCGGTGACAACTATTGAGGTTTCTGTAGAGGTGTTGTCCGACTCTGGCCCCGCTGGGCCGATGGAGGGATGTTTCCGTCTGATTTCTTTCTAGTAGCGGGTTTCGTCGCCCTGGTTCGTGAGGTGGTTGTTCTTTTGAAGCACTGTTTTTTCGGGTTGACTTTCCCCCGGTCGGTTTACTTGGCTGGTATGTGTCGACCTGTCTTAGTCTCAAGACCTTCGGGCGGTACCCCATGTCGAGGGGCCTCTGTTCCTTTGTCTGAGGGAAACCTTTTTGAACAGAGATCTGTCCCCCCCCTTGCTTTCCCCCTCTCAATAACTTTCCTTTACCTGAGGCAGCTATTTATAAGGTTTTTTCCTAGATGTTTTCCTTTGACCATGATTTAGGTGGTTTGGGAAGATTGAATTCGGGCAATGGTATGCCCCTCTTTTTTGGTACAGTCTTGCTCCACGACCTTCCCAATGTTCGTTTTTGTTGGGAAAGGCTCTACCCTGGCCCTGCTATCAATTTCTAGTGGACCCTTCACGGGTCACTTTCTTCCCACGGTCTTTAGCGGAGACGTTTTTATCTTGTGGTCCCCTCCGTGTACTGTGTTTCGTTGGGGATTGGATTGACGTCCTTATCCTTATATGTTTTTCCTTCTTAATCCGCTTTACCTATAGGGTCCCAGAACAGTTTTGATGGTCCGTTCCAGGCGTCCCTTTCGGGGTTTTTCAACCGGCTTTTCCTGCCTTGGTACGGGCGGAAGTAGCCTTTTGTAACCCCGTGTGAAACCCTTGACGTGTAAGACTCCTGGTTTTTTATACTTTTTTTTCACCCGGCCTTCTGAAAGATAATGGATCCCCCTTCCCATTTTTTTTGCGGAGTATTTTCGTCCGGAGTGTTTCGGTGCTGGTTTTTTCCACTCAACCCCCGCAACAGTGGTTTTGACGGCCCGTCCGTTTCCCCCCCCCCTCTACCCACAAGCCCCTCCGACCCGTCAAACCGAAGTGTCGGCTACCTGGCCGCGGTATAAGAAATGCTGTGTTTCCCTCTCTGCGTTCATAATCGTTTGCCCGGTGTTTGTCTCCCTGGGTCCTACCGCTTTGGACTCGGTTCATGGCCCCACACCTGCCCCCCCCCCCCACTCCCACTTCCCCTCCCAAAAACTTAGCCCCCCCCTGCCGCCCACCCCTCGACGAGTCGTCTGCTTTTTCTGGTGGATTCTTGCTCGCCTTTTTAACCGCCGTTCTTTGTCGGGCGGCCTGACCCCTCTTTCATACCCCCCCCCCACCCCCGTTCCGTGTCCACGAGCTCCTGAGTTTTTTTCTGTGCGTTCCCCCCGCCCCACCTCTTTTTCCCAAGTTACCCGGTGAACCTTGCCCATGGCCCCAGCGCCCTACAGCTACTACACAGCCTTTTCTTAACAATTGTTTTTTTTTTTTTTTTTTTTTCCAGTTTGCCTCCCCCCGGGTTTAGTCTAGCACCAGATCTCTTTTATTTTCATAATCTTTTTTTTTTTTCTCCTATCTCTGCCTCCTAAACCAGGTCGTTCACTCTCTTCTCCTCCCTGGGTAGGCCGTTTTTTTCAGTAGATCTTGTAGCGGCTGCCTTGGCGCTGTCCGTTTCAATTTTCGCCACCCGGTTCTTCACCGTCCATACTCCTTGAATTCTCGGGAAACACGTCAGTTGGTCCGGTGGCAATTTGAGGAGGGCCCTTCCCCCGCCCGCGGAAATGCCTTTTCCGTTCGCGCCCTCCCGCTCCAACAAGCACTTGGACCTGCCTGTTCTTTTTTTTTTTCCTGGTTTTTTTCTTTTTAAGTTTTTCCTTTTTTATTTGGAGTTGTGTTGTGTGTCTGTCGCTTTAGGCCCTTCAGGTAGAGTCGGGCGTAGTCAATCCCCCGAGATGCGTAACCCCCTGCCTCTGCCTCGTTCTTCCCCCCCCTGCCTTTCGTTACCTTGTCCATTATGTTGTCTTCCCCACCCGGGTCCTTTAGGTGTCGGCGCTTTGGTTGAGTGTCGCCTTGTCGATCCCGCCGGTCTTTTGGACCAGTCCACCCCCGTTTTTCTTGTACGGTGAAGTCTGAGACATGGTCGATGAGGACTTGTCGGCCTCGTGTAGGGATTTGTGTTTTTTTTTTTTTTGCAAAGCTCCCCCTTGGACGGGCTGCCAGGGAGTCACGGGTTAAGGCAACCAGAATTTGCCCGGGGCTCACTTTTTGTTGCCCCCGTACTCCATCTTGCATTACCGATTCTCCCGAGTACTCCCCACGCACAACTTCCTATAACTTAATTCCAGCCCATCCCCCCTAACAGCAGATAACAATGCAATTAAAGCCCCCCCGTCCCACTTTTTTTTTTAACCCCCCCCTCTGCATGCCTCGTAAGGATTCCCCTCTTCAATTTTATCCGCCCCTTACTTATTAAGCCTGTGTGTAGGACTTTTCTCCCTTCACCGGCGTTCACCCCCTGCCTTGAGCTTTGCTGCCAGGGAACATTCCTCATCCTATTCCCCAGCCCTTTTTGAAGTGTTTTTATCTTGTCCCACCTCGTGTTTAGGAATGAGGACGGTGCGTGCACCATGAAGTATTTTCTCTATAAAGTTGTCGTACGCCGGTCATACAAGTCCTAGACATTACGACTCATTCCCTGCGTAAGTCGTCGACTCAGACTTTTTTTGCTACTGCACCCGGGCCGGCCCCCCAATCCCCCATTTTTTTCCCTTACGCTCCCCCCCATGCCCACCCCCCACCTTTTAACCTGTCTTTTCCCCCCCCACCCCTATGTTTGCTGGGCCAGAACCCCGATCCCCCCCGAAGTCTCCTCCCCCTTGCCTTTTTCCGGGACAGCCTCCTCCGCTCTGCCCAACCCCCTCTCGCTTTTTTTTAATTTGATGGCATTTTTTTTACACTTGTCTCAACCATTTTGTATCTCTTCGGTCTTGGCTGTCTCCCACAGCTGAGTTCCCCGTTCCCTGGCCCTTTTGATCTCGATGAAAATTTTCCCTGGCATTCCCCCCCCCCCCTCACCCCCTCGCCCACGACATTTCGTAGACTCTCCCCCCAAGACTTTTTGCGATCACGTTTTTTTTCCAAACCAAAGTGACCCCTCCCCTCCTGCCATTTAACTCGCCTTCCACGCTGAATAATGTCAAGCGAGTTTCATGTACGCACCGCTTCTTTCATTCCCCAACCCGACAGAGTCTCTCCCCTTGACCTCTTTACTACTAGCCGTGTTGAGTTCTCCCACGTGTTAACCGGGTCAGTCGCGTTTAACCCCCATTCCCCTGGGACTTTTTTCAAGCCTTTTTTTAGATTGCCCGCTCAGGTGAACCCCCAGTCTGTTTCCCCAAAAAAGTGGTATTTTGCTCTGGGTGTTCCCAAGGTTGTGCCCATCCCCCCCATCGTGGGAGGAGGTGGGTTAGTCGTTTTTTCAGTGAGTAATGGAACTTTTTTCTGCGGGGGTGTTGCCCCCCCCCGAGATTCCAGTACGCACCCCGCCGGACGTCTTTTTGACCTCAACAGCAAAAGTCCATTGAAAATTTGCTTTTTTCCTTTTACTGTAGCTTACAAGAAACCGGTTTTCCCCCCTGGTTTCTTCTATCAACCCCTGCGGCCTACAGTTAGGACTCGTTTTCCCGATCACCCTCTACACCATCCCCATTAAATCCCACTTACATCTCTGTGGAGGAACTGAGTCCATCTCCTGGTATTTGGCCGCAATTTTTTTTTTTTTTATTTGGACTTAGGGTGCCTCTTTTTTAAACCATCCTCTTTTGGAGTAGATCACTCTTTTCCCCTCCCGCGTGTTGAAGGTTACCACCATCCCCCCTTTTTTTTCATGCATTTTCTTCCCCGGCTCGTACTGGAGCCGAGGGACTCCCCTGCTCCCCCCCTTATGCGCCGGCGCGCAAGGGTGGCTTCACTTCGGGCCCCTCGTGGTGGGTACTTGTAACCCTACTACTACTATCATTACAATCCTCATGCCTTGACCACGGCCCTTCGGCTGCCTGTTCGTATCTCTTTTCCCCCGCCACCCATGTCCATATCTCCTCATTTATCCTCGCCCCAAATCACCTCATATTGCTCTCCATATCTCTGCGCCTGTCCGCCTTACCCTCACCTCCTTGGTTCTCGTCTCTCTTTTTGCCGGTTTTTTTTTCGATAGATACCGCTGTCAACCACGTCGTTTTTGAATTGATAGACCTTTTCGGCCGGACCACGGCCCCCTGTCAGTGTCTCATACCCGTGGCCCCTTCTCCCCCCTGTTTTTTATTTGCTGGTTCGGTTTCCATTTTTCCTTTCTTTGCAGGAACATAGGACTTGCCCGTTCTCCAAAACTTCTTTCACAAGTTGTCTGCTCTGGACCCAATCCCCCAGCCTAAAATCGCCTCAAAGATTTTTTTAGGACGTGTGAACCCCCCCTATTCCCAGACGACAGCTGTCGTTTTCCACCCCAATTCCCTTGTAGGCCTTGCTGCTTTACCTAAGAGATTCTCCCTTCACTAAACTTTTGACAGGTTTTTTATTCTTTATTTTTTGCACAGCGTAGCTTTTTTTTTCCCCTTGGGTTACAACCCCCTTTTTGCGACAGTTCCTCAGTACCTTTTGAACCCCGCTGTAAAGGGCTCCTCCCTCGAGTCTTCCCTTGTTCTTGGTTAAACAGAAGCCTATTTTCCATCTTTTTCTCTTGTTGGCTTTTTAGGGTTTTATCTGCCGCCTCATTTTTCCGGCTGGTGTGGTTTTCTTTTTGGGTTCTTTCTTTGTTTTGGCTCTTCCTCCGAAAAACTGCGTGTGTAGTTTTTTGAGTGTTTCTATCGTATTTCTTCGTTTTCCAGAGACTTTTGGCGTCTATCACTTCCCCCTTGTTTTGCCCCCTCCCGGCTCGTGGGCCTCCCCCATTCCAGATGTTAGGTAAGGTTTTCTAGGACATGGGCCCTCTTAGTTCCTATGGGTCCGCGTCATTTTGTTTTTTTGCTGCTTTTGGCTTTTTGTGGCCTTTCCCTGAAGTGTCCGTGATTTTGTTTTTTATTTCCGGGTAGTCCCCCGGGTCGCCTCCTGGAGCTTTTTTTTGGGATGTGGCTTTCTTTTTTTGGGCCAGTGCGTTGTTTTGCGTCATTTGTTTTGAGGGTTCTTTCCTGACCCGGGTACTGTACGAGTCTCCTCTTTTCTTTATCTCCCCTCTAAATATGGTTTTACAGTCTGTTTCTCGTTTGGGACTTATCCCTCTGGTATGTGGAACTGCCCGCCTTTCTCCTGCCGAATCCTTTTCTTTTTTTTTTTGCTAATGGGAATTCCCCTGTTTTGAGAAAACTCTCCCTCTGGTCCCCTTTACCCCCTGGAATTTTGGGACTAGAAGTCCTCCTCCGTTTTTTCATTTTGTTGACACCCACCCCCGGTATTTTTTTTCCCTCCCTGTTGTCAGAGTAACTTACCCCCTGCTGATTTTTGCTGTGACCTTCCTTTTCCCATTGCAATGTCCTTCCCTTTAAATACCGGAGATACTTTTCTGGAACCCCTTTGTGGCTATTCCGGGCCTTTTTTTCTCGCTACGGGTTTTTTTTGTTTTTTGATTTTCGTGTCCTCTGAAGTTAGATGCGGTTATGTTTTCTTTGGGTTGATTCACAGCTTTTTTCCATCTCTTTTTTTTCCCCCCATAGGGAACTTCAAGCATGTGGGGGGAAGCCCACCTTTTTTTTCTTTTCTGTGTTGGCGGCTGGTCCCGGCCGGTAGCCCTTAACCTTTCCCCTTTCCCCCCCTAACAGAAGATATCATTGTTTTTTCCGGGCCCTTTTCCATGTCTGACTCAGGTTCCCCCCCCTTCCCCTCAAAGGGTTCGGCCGCGTAACTTGTGGTTCCTTTGTGGGGTGAGAGGGCGTTTAAGCACTTTTTTTTTTTTCCCTTCACCCGCTGTTGATGGACTTTTTCTTCCCCCTTTCCCCTTTTTCCCCCCCCCACTAAGCCGACACGAATTCCCCCGGTTTCTTTCGAAACCCCTTGCCCCCAGGAGGTTATTCTTCGGTCGCTTTTTCCCTCCTTCTTCTGTCCGCATCATCGGCTTACGCACGCTCTCCCCTTGCCGGTAGCCTTCGTGGGTCTTGGCCGACCTGAGTCCCAATCCCCCCCCCCCCCTTCCTCCCCCAGAAACGAGAAACGACGTAGTTCGTTTCTTCCCCCCCCCCTTTTTTTCTTCCTGTTTTGGTTGGCTCTCTTTGGAGCCGGTGATCAGTCACTTTACCCAATCGAGGGTTCAATTCCTCTGTGACGGCTCTCTATCCTTCCACACCCCCTGACCAAGTGGCGGTGTCCCAACCCGATCCCCCCTTCTTTTCTCTTTTCGTCCGCCCTTGTTTCCTCCTCCCGTTCCCCTGGAATCTTTTCCCTGTCAAGCAGCTTCTCACTGCCTACCCATTTTCTTTTTCCCCCCCCCCCCTTGCTCCTACAATTGGGCCATGCACCGTCCTTAGTTCTTTCGAGCCTCTTTCCCCTTTCTCTCTGTGGTCGTTTCCTTCTTTTCCGCTTTGCTCGCCTAAACCAGTCGTGCATGTCCCTTGATGCCGCTCTTTTTTGTCCCCCGCTTTTTTTCTCTCCCTTTTCGGCGCTGCCCCCTCCCCCGGGCTTTCAACCTTTTCCCTTTTATCACCGGCGCCCTTTTTCGTGCATTCCTTCCGACATTTTTTTGCCCCCCCCTCCCCCCCGTTTTAAGGTTGGCTAGAACAGCTTTTCTTAATTACTCCTCTTACCTTTTTTCCGGCCGTTCGGTTTGTATTCTTTACCCCCCATGAGTGCCCCGACCGCCAGTCATTTTCTTCTTTTTTTTTCTCCCCGTTTTTTAGGGTTGATGGGAGTTGGGCTTGTTTTGTTTCGGCCTTTTCCGAGTCTGCCTGTAAGCCTTTTTTTTTTCTTTAGTCTGCGGCCTCGTCTCTCGTTCTCGCTTCCTCTGTAGGGCTCCATCTTACCTCTTTAAGTTTTTCTGCTCCAGGCCCCTTTTTTAGGCGTCCAGGTTTTTTATTGACTTTCTCGGGACTCCCCCTCTTGGTTTAAACCTTTGGCCTGAAGTCACTTCTGACCCCTTTTCGTGGAGCCCTTTTTTCGGACTGCCCTCCGAGGCCTTTATTCGTTCTTTTCCCCCTTTCCCCCCCGTGACAACTGGTATTCGGAACATATTCCGGTCCCTTCCCCTTGTCAGGTCCTCTCAAAGCCCCGCGCCCACCGGCTCCCTCCCCCTCTTCTTGCATTATGATAGGGAGCTTTCAAAGATCAAGCAATCCTCTTCTATCTTCTATTGGCACCGTCAATTATCACCCCCCCCTCCCCCAGTTTTCTTCCCCCTTTTCCCCCCCCCCTAAAGAATCTTAATTTAAAAAGTGTTTCAACACGTGATTTTCCTTCCTCTCCCCTCGTTCCTTCCGGTTGAAAGGTCTATTAACCGTGGCTCAGTCTGTGGTATGGACCCTTGTTTCCCCTTCTCCCCCACCATTTGTGCATTAGTCTACCAAACTCGATCCACCAATGCCCTCCGCATTTTCTTTCTTCCCCATTTCGTTTTAGCCCCCGCTGGAAGCTCTAACGTTCATCCCTTACTGACGATACTTGTCAGTACAAGAGGTACACTTTTTCACCCCCTCCCTCCCGAAGCAACCTTCACGGTAAAGGAGTTAATTCTTCTCTTTTTCTACGAACTCTTTTCCCATCCTGTCAGTGACCCCAAACCCTGCACTGAAACCTTTCCGAAGAAACCCCCGCAAACTTTCCCAAATCCCATTTCATGTCAAACCCCCCACCTTCACGTTCCCTTACGCCCCGAACTTAACAAGAATAATTCCACCTACTGCGGTCACTGACTCTTCTTTTTCCTTGACCAGTAGAAATCTCGCCACCATTCGCCGGAAGTCTTCCCTATTCGGGGTCCCCACCGGCCACCCCTTTTAACTTCCGCCAAATTTTTTTTTTTTGCCCCGGGGATTTTTCTTTTCATACCCCAGGACTCCCTTTTCTGGTTAAGGTGTTCATGACATCTATTCAGTTTTTTTTTTTTTTTACGCTCTGAAAAATTTCTTCGTGACTCTTTCCCCGAGACCCCAGAAAAACCCGTGGGTGTGTTAGTTTTTTTTTCCTTCGCCTAGGTGCATTCTATTCCCGGAAATAGGCATCCCATTACTCCAGCCCCCCTTTCCCGTATACCTAGATGCGCCTCCTCTTGTGTCTGTTCGTTTTTCCATCCGTCCTACTGAAGTTCCCCCGCTGTGTTCTATTGATGTTACTTCAGCTTGTTTTTTCACGTCTGGGTTTTAGTAAGTCCACTGAGCGTTTCTTTTTTTTCCCCCCCTCCGTTCTGCACTGGTTTTTTTTTTTTTTTACGTCCTGCCGTTGACCTCAAGTTTCGTACACTTTCCACACCATTGTTAATCCCCTTTTTGTTTTTTTTCACCCGGTGGAAACGAGGTAAACTCCTTTTATTTTCTGCCCGTGGCGGTCGTTCGTTGGGTCCAGTACAAAAACCCTTGGGATTCTTTGTGTGAGGTTTATTGGCGGCGAGTTGGCCCTGCCAGCCGCCCTTTCCGTCCGACTCAAATTTAACCCCCTTATGCGCCGGTCCGGTCTTTATTCGTACCGGTCCGCTTCTGGCACGTCTCCTTCCCCCCCCCCCTGCCCTATGAATCAGGTTCACGTTACTCGACACCCCAACCTTTCTCAACCCCCAATTATAGTTCGGGCTCTCCAGCTCCTTTCTAGTGTAAGCGCCTCGTTGTTATGACCCCCCCCCCCCTTAGTTGTCTATTATTACAGACCTCATAAGTTGTGTTGTTGAGACTTCTATCCTAGCAGGGGCTTTCACTCCGAGCATAATTTTTCCGGTCCAAGCGTTAAGAGGTCGGGCCTCTTTTTGAGAGGGGGGCCCGGGGTTTCGTTAACTCTTTAGGGACCTTTTTTTTCTCAGGGAGCAGCCCAATATTTTGGCACTTCGCTACCGGACTCTCCTCTGTTAAGTTGGCGGTGTTTTTCGTTTGGTACATTACGTCCCGGGAGTGTTTTTTGGCAAAAAATCTCCTGCTTCACACACAACCTTGTTGGCGTCCCTAGGTCCACCTTTTTCCCATCCGTCCAGAGGAGGTCTTGCGTTTTTCCTTCTGACCAAAACGTCACCTCGACAATTTGTGGCCCACTAGTTTTCAGGCAGGCTGGCCGGACCTGAGAAGCCCGACCGCCGGTCTCCGTCCCGCGTAGGGCAACAACCGTGCGGGGAAACCCTCTAACGCAGGTCGTGGGGGACCTTTAACCCAAGTTGGTTGAAACTGTGACCCCACAGCTGTCTCTCCCTGACCGGGATGCTTGCAAGGAACAGTCGTGCGACTGTTCCACCAAGACCAGTCCCCTTCTTCGTGCTACTGTTCCTCGAGAAGGGTAGATTTAGCCCTCCTCCCTATTGTCTCATTTCTTTGTATTCTTTGGGTATTCGCGCTCCTTTTGCTCTGGATACCCCGACCGGGATGAGGTGGGGGGTTTCCTCTTTTCCGCGTTTGAGGTCCCTTTGAGTTTACGATTCGTCAAAATGCAGGGACCGGTGTGGGGGGTTCCGTGCTCGTCGCCCGCCCCGTGTTCTGTCTGGTATGGGTTTTCGACCATTTGGGTCACAATTTGCGTCGTTTTTGTGGGCGGATGGAGATGGTACAAGTCTGCTTTGCTGGGTTTTGGAAGCCCGGCCGTCTTATCTTTTCGTCTGATTTTGGTTTCCATCCATGGTTTTTTTTTTTGGGCGCAGGTGTTTTTTGTCCGTTGTGCTGCGTCCGTACACAGGATTTACTTTTTTGATTGCTTTTCCGGGGATTCGTTTGCAGCTTTTAGCTGAGAGAGAATCCAGGCGGTTCTTGTTTTTAGCGGCGTTGGTTTGAACCCGTCCGTCTCCGCCTAGTCCATGCGAATCATTGCGTTTGCTTTTGTTTTCCGTCTTCCGAAGCCAGGTTTATTTCGGCCCATGGCCTTGGTTCTTGTCTCCCCCCCCCCGCTTCCGGAGAAGGGGATACTTCCCTCTTTCCGTCCATGTGAACCTTCCCCCTTTTGCCCTTTTTTTACCTGTTTCCCCATCAACGCGTCTTGGCCCTTTTCAATTTCTCCCCTGGCCCTGCATTCACGGGCCGGCGGATTCTGAATCGGGAACCACGTTGTTTTGCGTGGGATGAATTAGAGAGGTATTGGTGGTTCGTTTATATCCTGGTTTCGTTATTTACTTGTTTTTTCCTGCTTATAGATAGCTAGTGGATTTGTACTCTGTCCCTTTTCCTGCCCCTATGAACCGTGCCCAAGGATTTTTCTTTTGTTCCCACATTTGGTGTTGTGGGCGTATTTCTTCGGTCATGAAAACCAGTTTTTGGTGTTGGTGTTTAATAAATTTTCCCCCTCGTTGGTCGATATAAGTTTTTCTATAGTTGTTTTCAAAGAACCCCCTCCCGCAGCCCCTCTTTTTCCGTTAATAGCAAGGCTTTCCCGGAGCCCCGGCTCTTTCCTGGTCCAGTTTGGTTCAAGGTTTTTGGTCGTCCCGCCAGGGTGCTTTTTTTTCAACCTCACCCCTCCCGGTTGGCATGAATCCTCCCCCCCCCCTGGCCGAACACCTGAAACAAAATCACGCGCGCGACGCCTCCCTTTTTTCGTTCTGTAGCGCTCGCCTTCCTTACTGCCTTCCTCGGATCGGTCCGCTCTATACCTTTCCCTGGCGGACGGGGGCCTACCCCCCACCGCGCAACTTTCCCCCCTCCCCCTCCCAACGCCGAAATCCTTCGGGAGGTAGGACCTGGTTGTTTCCTTTGAAAGCAGCCCCCTGACTTCTCCTCGTCGTTGTAAGGGTCGGTACCTCCGTTCCGAGAACCCGGACACGGTGGTCCCCAAGATCAGCGTTCCTGGTCTACTGCGCACGGTGTTGTTCCCCAATGGGCCCCGCAAACCCCCTTCTTTGCCCCCCCTGGGGGATACCTTAAAAGCTCTTCCCCAACGGAGCGGCCCCTTGTCAATTTCCCTTCCCGGGAAAGCCTGTTTTCGGTATGTCAACGATCCCCTT
>Ga0179593_1340882_pt1 | contig 11843 bp, 16 predicted proteins | sample CZODoug2_1_08_16_FD_185931 | JGI IMG/M metagenome (GOLD analysis project Ga0179593, IMG submission 185931) | Vadose zone soil fungal communities from Angelo Coast Range Reserve, California, USA - CZODoug2_1_08_16fungal (PacBio error correction) | ecosystem: Environmental > Terrestrial > Soil >... | reverse complement strand
ACCTTCTCTATGAGCGTACAAGGGTTGAATGACATCATTCTTTCATAACACACCAAACCCTCCCACAAAGTTTTTTTTCCCTCTGTGTTTGTTTCCTACCGCCCTTCCCCTTCCGGATGGATTGAAACGTTGCAACCTTTCCTCTTCCCTACGGGGGTAGGTGGTTTCGATCTCAGATGACTTCGGGTAAGCCCTCCTCTCCTTTCTGATGACCTGTGAGATTGTGCCTCCGGTTAAGGGTCCGATACCTAGCTCACTCCTCTCCTTTCTTGAATTTCTCCCTCGTTTTAGCTTCTTACTTCTTTCCATCCCTTCCCCGTCTTCACGTATGAAACAAAACGTATCCCCCGCAGCTTAGATGTTTTTGCCCTGTGCTGACACTCACAAAGGCAACTTCACTCTCCCTTTTCTAATCATTTTCCTTCTTTTTCATCCTAACGAACGCTTGCTAGAAGAACAGGCCATCGGTCTTACTACCTTTCCCCAATTCTTTGCCGTTTTCTACGATCTCTTTAGCAACAGTTTCGTTTCGGTCGCATCTCTTTTTAATGCTCGCTGTAACACTCCCCCCGTCTTTACTCCCAGACACCCCACCCCTTTAATGTGTCCCATCCAACCGGAAAACACGGGAGCTTTCCAGAAGGCGTAGAGCCCCCCTGTCTAGTTTTTCATTCTCGATGGACCCACTTTAGCGTTTTTCTTTCCTGGCATGGAGTCTTCTCTTGTACACCAATCGTCTTTTCCTTTTTATCCATCCTGTCCCCATCACCAAACGTTATTACGGTCCTTACTTCCCAGAAAGTCTTAAGTAGTCTTTGTCCTTTTTCTTTCCCTTTTCTTGAGTTTCCTTTTATCCCTGGTTCACTTCCCCTATTGCAACTTCGAAGATCTTTTCCCCTGGAATTTGGTTTTTTTTTTCCGTAGATGATGATCGGTAGAAGTAGTAGGAGTCTTCTTTTTCGCCTCTTGGTAACTCTTTTCCTCCTTCTGGTTTGGTAAGGGTTTCGTTCTCTCATGACTCTCTTTCTTTGGACAAGTAGCTCCCATTTTTTACTTCGAGGTCTTTAAGTTGGCAGGTTTCGAAATGACACCCATTCTTTGGTTCTTTTTAGACGCTGACAGGCCTGAACCAACTTTTCACTCATCTTTCTGGTAAAGACCCCTTTTCCCCCCATTTACCCTTTGAAAGGGGACTAATGCGAATCCCTCCCCATCGTCTCCCTCCTTGGGGGGGTGCCCTCCTTTTACAAAGCCGTGGGCGCCCTGCTGACGGCCCATCTTTTTGAATTCTTTACATTTTACCATTCGGGCGCTTTTCCCCCTTGGCCCTTGCTTCTAGCTTCTCTCTCGGTTCCATCTTTTTAAAAGGAACCCTGTGCCTACGATTCCACAGATACTTGCCGCACTAAAACTCGTCATTTTCCTTTACCGGATTCTCCGCACGCTCGTCACCTTGCTTCTCTGCAGGTTATTTAGAGAGTTATAGCAATAAACTTGTCGAGGTATTGTGCCTGGGCCAGATAATTGTCTATTTCCGATCCTCTTTTCCGTTTCCCACCGAAAAGTCGGTTTAATTGTTCGGTCCTCTGTCCCTCACATCTTTTTTTTTTTTCTTAATCTTTCTTCAGCCCCTTTTTTTCTATCTGGGTGTAAGTCCTTTGAAGATTTGAAAGGCGCTCCACCTGCCGCCCCTCCATGTCGACTTTTCCCTCTTGGTTGACCGGTCACTCCTCCTTTCCCGAGTCACAAAAAGTTACGACACCTTAGTCTTTCCGTGGACATGCCGAACCCCTTTCCCCTGGATTTCAATTACGTGTACACCACAAGCTCATTAGATGCCTCTAGTTAACTTTGGACCTAGCCTCCAAGTGCTTTTATCCTTGTTCCCATTTTCTGATACGCGCTTGAATTTCTCTTTCATCTTTGTATGAGTCCTTTGTTTCCCCGACAGAGTCGACGTAAATCATTAGAAGACTACCTTTCTGTGGTAATTCTGATCCTCCCTAATTTTTTTTTCTTTGTCCCCGTGAATTTCGTCCAGTCCACTCCTGCCAAGTGGAAGTTTCCCCTTGAGTGGCGTACACTGACCCATAGGCGAGATTGTCAAAGTCCATCATAGGCTATCTGTTGACCTGTATACCCCCTGGCCCCTTGCGTCTTTGGGGTCCCTCCCCTTCTTTTTAAGAGTGCTTGACCTACACGCAGTGTTCCTGGTCCTCCTGAGGGCCTTTGTCCTGACAGTCCCCCCGAATCCTCGATCAGTTCCCATGCTTACTCAAGTTGCCTTTACTCATTAGCTCCCTGTTGAAATGGCTGCCTCTTTTGTCTTGGTCCTTTCGTGATGGGCGACTCGTTTGTTTTTTCCCTGCCCCATTTAACATGCGTTTTTTTTTTTCTTTTTGTTTCACCGGAAGCAGCGCAGGGCGTATCCGCCAGGTTATTCTCTTCTTCCCAAGAAGGGAACCCGTTCCCTCTTTGCGTTTGACAGCTTCTTTTTCCCTTTCTGACTCTTCTGCCATGGCGTGTTCGCTCGTCCTAAAGGAAAATTGTTCTTATACCCCTCAACATGTGTTTCTCCGCCCCCAATCCTGTCTTCTGTCTCACTCCAAAGCACGATTATTTTTTGCACGACCCCCGTGTTTCTGGTTGAGACACCTCTTTTTTTCCCAACAGCGCCCATTTTGGCTTGATGACGGTGCGGCGGTTTCAAGTAATCCCATGAAGGTATTCCCTCTCAGGCAGCTGCCTTTGCTATCCCCCTTCCCCTGCGGCTACCTCACGCTTCCCCTGTAAATTAGTGCGCTTTTCCTTAAGTCTGCCTTAGAGACGCCCAATGTTTTTCCCCTTTAGACTCGGGACTTGAATTGTGTTGCGCCTCCAATCTCGTTCACCCATAAAAAAATCATGTCGCGTGACCTTTTTTCGCCGTATTATTCTGACTCGTTCCCCTCCCCCCCTTCCTTCCTCCTGAGCTCCCTTTGAAGTCTGTTGGCGTCGAATTCAGGGATCAAGAAAACCTGTCGGCCTTATGCTCCTTTTTGCGTACGTTAGTTCGACCAGCCCCCTATTTTCCCTTGACGGCTACTTCTTCCTCACGTAATCTGTCGTATGACCCCTATTCCTCTTTTTTGCTTTCCTACCCCCACTGTCCCGGTCGTTCCCGTTTTCATCAGATTTATAACCGTGGCGACTGCGTGCATTTCTGCTTTGTCTCTCTTTCAGACCTGCTTTTTTGCTGAGATTTTCTTCATTATTGACTTTCATGAACCTCAAATCTTGAGAGGAAATAAGACCCGTTAAGCTCCTTGATACCTTCCATGTCCAAAGTTCATGGAGCTGTAACACCTTTTGGGTTAATGATTTCATGCTGCGCTGGCCCCCTACTGTGTGCTTGTAATGTTTTTCTCTTTCTTTTTTGGTAGTAGACTCCTCCCCTTTTAATCTTAAAGGGTCCAAAGTCAGGCCCGTGACGATCCCGCCCGTTTGGTTATACACTCCGTGAGATTTCCTACCGTCCTTCATGAGCGCCCCAGCTTGAATCTATTGCCGCAGTCTCCCCTCTCGTTTTAGCCGGTTTTTAATTTCTCCTTTTTGCAACTCTCACCCAAAGTCCGTCACCTAACTGCTGGCCGTATGCTTTTCCTTCCCGTGTCTTTTCACTTTGCCTCTACGATTACGGCGAATCCTCCAGCCCCCGGTGCAAGCTCAGCTCCCTCCAACTTTTTCCAACAACCTATTGACCCTTGCCTACTCCTATTGAGAATATAGTACCCCCCTCCTCAACCTACATGGGCACAAGATTTTCCGTCAGAACATTTTCTCTCAAAACGTCTTCCATATCTATCTCTTAAACCCTTTTTTGTGTTTCTTTCATCTATCTTGATTGTCTTATAGTACCTCGCACAGTGAATTTTGCCACTTTTTTCTTCCCCGTTTATGGACCTGGGGAAAAGGAGTTCGCGGAGGTAGTTTCCACGTCCTTGAAACCTTTTCTCGAGAGCGTTCTGGCATGATGGCGGAATTTTCGAACATTCCTGACTAGAACATGAAGACCAGTGGATTTGTCTCTCTCCCTTGACCCGTATTATTCTTCCTCTTGGCTTGTTCTATTTATTGTCCCATTCTGACCGGACCCGACTATGCTCAAAACCTAATCTTTCCATCTTTTGTAGCCCCTCATAAGGTCGGCATCCACACCTCGTACTTTCTCCCTCTCCTTCTGGTTCCCCCCCTCTGAAGACTTACCGTTGCAGGTACACCCTTAGCAAGATGAGTGTCCATTAGAGTTGCCCCAACATCTCAGACTCCCACACTTTCATCTTGGTGGCCAGGCCCCTCCTTTTTCCTCCCACTGGTGTTCGATCTCCCGGTACCACTCTTTTGGCAGGGAAGGCGACTTGAGGAGTTTTACGAAAGCTTTGCCTTCCCCTCCTAGTATGATGAATGCCAGCGTAACAATTCATAAAAAGTCTCCTCCCCAACCCAGGCTTTTATTTCCCTCCCTGCCACAGAATCCGTTAATTAAGTTCCCGTCTTGTTTGTAAATATTGCCGACTCCCAACCTACCGCCCCCTTTCTGAAACATCCCCCCCGCATCGTTTGTTCCTCAGAATATAGTTGTAAGACTTGTTAACCCTCGATTTCCCCCCCCAGTCTGGCTGTCCTCTCAAATGGGACTTGATCCTTTAACTGTGCGACGCTAATGACCGTTTTTCGTGGACTTCCCTTCAGGGACTCACTCAATAATGACCTGTGTAGTCCCTTTACCGGCCCCTCCTACCAGGAAACCCGGAAGTTCCCCCTCTGAATAGTCTCACGTTTACCTTCTTTTCCCTCTGAGTTGGACCTTGCGACACCCCCCCCCCACTCGAATTCCCCCTTTCTCTCACCCCAGGCCCCCTTCTCGAGGATGCCTTCAATTCCCCACAACTTAAACACTTCTTCCGCGCAGGTTCCGATCAACGCGTAGTCTCTTTTCCTTACAAGTCAATTCGCTCGAATTGCCATCCCCCTTCCTTGCCAGCCTCTGGCACCATAGGCACAGGGGCGCCAGACAGGGTCTTCATCTTTTTCTCTACAAGCAACCACCTTTTTGTCGAGGTACAGACGTTGCCGTGTTTTCCCTTCCTCAAGTACATACCGTTATTCTCCTACACAGTTTTTCTTCCGCCGTGTTTTCTTGGACTGGTCTCTCAAGCCAGTGCCCCCCCCCCCCCCCCCCCTGGAACGCCTGCATTTCCCCCCCACTATCGAGGTAAACCTCCCCCTGTCCAGTACTTTTTTTTCCGCCTGTTTGCCTCATAATGGCTTTCTCCTAAGATAGGATTAACTGGCCCAGTCCCAACCCCTTGCCCGGTTTTCATTTGTCTTGGAACCCCACACAAGCTCTGTCCCCGAGAGAAGGCCAATAGCATTTTTTCCTCCCAGCCACGTCTGGTTTCCTCTTGCTGTTCTTCCCCCTCCTCCGTCGCTAAGCGAGGAATGCCCCCTTCTTTGGATCGCGCGAGGACAAGGCAACCTATTTCGTCTCCACCTGGAGATTGAGGGGCTCTTACACTTCCTCAAGAAGAAATGTTTCTTGCTACACCCCTGTACAAGATTATCACCATTCTTGCTTCCCCCCGTAAGTAAGATGTCATGTCTACTTCACCTTTCTCGTTTTCCTTTGTTGCGTGCCCCACACTTATTTCCAGACTTTTTCGCGTCGTCGCATCTTCTTCTACAACTCGCTTATCTTCGCCGTTAGTTTCTTTGCCTCATTACTTCCCGCCGGCACTTGGTCCCCCTGGTCTTCCTCCCAGATTACGTCCCCCGGCCACGGTTCCGAGCCTTTATTCGCCACCAGTCTTCTTGTCATCTGGTCTGGCTATGGTTGTCCAAACCAGACGCTTACGCCCGTTTCTTCTTCTGTCTTCCCTCTTGGACCGCATTGAGCCCCATTTGGGTTTGACCCGGGTTCCTTTCTTGTCCCACTTTTTTCTCCAGTTCGAAGTGCGTAGCTGTTGGGTCCTTATTAAGTTTCTTTCAGTTGCCCCTGAGAACCAAGTCAATTAGAACCGTGGATGCTGCACTTTTTTTTTTTTTTCTGCCGCCGGGCACCAGGCCAAGAAATTACGCTCGCTTCAAGTCTGACTCCCGATTCGACAAACACTTAATTTGACTTCCAGACTCCGAACGGCATTCCACGCTAACTGAGTCGTTTTTTCTCCCCTTCCACTGTCAGTCGTGAATCGCACAAGTTTCTTGTTCTCCCCTCTCCTGCTGGCTTACCTAGATATACCTCCTTCCCCCGAAAGCGACGGCACCGTTGCTCTCCCCTCTCCCCTTTGGACCAGGCGAGTTCTTTTCTTCCGGCCAGCACGTAGTCGTTGTCCACCGGTATTCCGGTCCCTTCTGCTTCCCGATCTTACGAATTTCGAAAGGAGCTTTTAAACTCTCCGCCTGTAAGATAAGGCCCCTCTTTTCCCTCATGTTTTCAGCCTTGCGATGGCATACCTAGTAGTTGTCACCGGCACACCCGCCAAGCTTACTTTCTTTTCGTCTCTGCTTCGCCGGCCCGGGTCCCTTTGTTATCGAAGTCTTTCCTCGAAGAATATTTCTCCCTTGAGTGCAGCCTGATGGTCCTGAGGAGATTCCCATCCCGACAAACATGCCGTTGTGCCAATTTTCGCCACCTGCGTCGCCGACCCTCTCCTCCCTTTCACCTGGCTCGACTGGTCCGACGCCTCTCCCCAAAAGAAAGAGCTTCAGTTTCATACCGGTACCGCGTTCGGGTCTTCCTTCCTTACGCTCATGCACCCCCTTTCACAAAACTCTCTCCTCCCGTCCTCTTACATTTTCCCTCTGCCTAGAATGTCCCACAACACCCCTCCCCTTCGGTCTCACGAAGACTGCAAGACTGGAGGAAGTTCACCCTTCAAAAGTTTGTCTTGCAGTCCCCTTCCCCCCCCTCTCAAGGGACCCCCTCCCCCCCCCCTTAACCCCCCCCCCAGAGGACCCCGAGTTTTGACATACATCCTCTTGCCTCCAGTTCCCTGGCTGTGTAATTAAGCTTTTTGCTTTGAGTGACACCCATCTTTGTAAAAAAGAGTACGAATGGTACACCATCTCATTGCAACCGGCACCTAAAGAAATAGATTGTGAGTTTTCCATCTCTCAAGCCCTTTGAAGTGACCTTTCCTGCATGAGATCCGTCCCCTTTTTCGGTTCTGAACATAGAGTTGTGATGTGGAAAGTAAGCTTTGTGTACGCGCCATTCCCTCCCATAGATTCGACCGCCCCCTCCCCTCCCCCCATTCCCTTTTCCCGAAGAGCTTTTAGATTTCCCCCGTTAAAGAAGTTTTTTCTGTATTCCCTACAGTATGGCAATGTTCTGTTCGAGAGCACCTTGTGTCGTTCGCTCTTTAAGGATTTTTCCTCATCCTCTGACAGACTTTCCTTATTTTGTGTGGTGCAGTTCTGCTTGAAGTTGACCAACTTTTGAGTTGACGTTTTTTTTTTTTTTTTTTTTTTTGTTTTGGTTTTTTTAAAAGTTGTCTGAAGCGACGATTTCAGCCATTGCTCAACGTCAACTCCATCCGATTCGTTGATCTTTTAGTCCCCCTCCGTTACAATGCCAAAGTAGCGATGATTTCCCCTTAGTGATTCGAGGTAACCGAATTCTATTTTCCTTCGTCCCCATAACGTTCCCCCTTTCCAGTTGTGCCCAACTTCCCCTCGTCTGGGCAGTTGTCCCATTTTTAGAACCAACATGGCCGTCGAAAGGTCTTTTGGGGTGCGCTGTTGTTTGGGAAGGTCAATATGCTGTAGGAAACGTACTTTTTAAACTTCTTCTGCATGATTATCTCTTCTTCCCATACGACTTTGGTGTAAACCCCCCCCACCCACCCCCACCACACCCCCCCCCACCCCCCCCACCCCCCCCCCCCCCCCCTCCCCCCCCCCCAAACATTCCCGTTCCCCCACCCTGGAGAGATATGATTACGCCCCTCATGTCAAAAATGGTTTGCCTGAATCTTCTCACGGTTGACAATCTCCCCCCCCCCCCCACATTTCCACGGACCCCTCGGGCAAAGTTGAGCTTTTTGTTTCTCCGCAATGGACCCACCTGTCTCTGCTTGTCCCTGAGTGTAAGAAGACTCCATCTGCCCTAATTTCTTTTTAGTTTTTTGCTTTTTTCTAGTTAATGTCCCACAGCTGATCTTCCCGCCTTTCTTTTTTTCTGGAAGGCCTTGAACTTTCTCTCACTTCCAATCTGAATTCTTCTTTCATTTACGGTCTATCCTTCTCTTTCCCCCCACGGTTCCACGGAAACGTTCTGATCATCGTTGAAAGAAGAACCTCCTAAAACAAACCTCATACGTCCCCTTTCTCCCCTCTTCGATCTTTGAAGCCCCCCTCCCTCCCTATTGTATCGAACCCTGAAAATCGGTTGAATCCCTTCCCCACCCACCTTTTGCCGTCCAGAGGAAAGAGCTGTCACCCCGTGGTCACCTTTCCTTGGTTGACGGTCTCAGACCTTCTTCCTTTCTTTGTCCGCAAATCCGCCCCCCCAATCAAAAAACTTCCTTCTTGATACACAGGCCACTTTCCCGATCTTTTGCTCTGCATTACTTTTAATATTAATGTTACCTTTCTTGTCTGTTGACAACAACTTTGCTTACTTTCTTCTTTATGGTTGGTGTGGTGGGTGTTGGGGTGTGTGTGTTTGGGTGTCCCTCCTTTTTCTTCTTCTAGGTTGTTTCCCCATCTGACTCTTTTTTATCGAGTGTCCCCCCCTCCACCCCCCTTTCCAGCGCTGCTTCTTTCTGACTGTAGGTAACCCTCTCTTTGGGTTATTAGTTTCCCTATGAATTGATTTTTCCTTCCGGATTCCTTTGACCATCCGAGCGGTACACTCTCTCCGTGACCTCTTGCGTGTGGTTGGTGGTTTTCAGGGCTTGATGAGCAGCAATTGATTAATTGTCTTCGTGTGTCTTTTTGAATCTTTCTTTTCTGCGTCACGAGGTAATGAGAGAAGGGGCTTTGTTCTTGTAATTGACTTAATGTCGAGTCCTGTTTTGATCTGGCGGACCGTTTTTATTTTAACGGTTTTTCTTTCCCTTTTCTTCTTACGTTTTTAGGAACTGTTCAGTTGGAGTCCTCTTAATTACGCGCCATTTTTTAATTCCTCTGACATTTATCCTTACCTAAAGCCCTCTGCTCCCCCCCTGTTCCCAGAGCCTTTAGCTGATTCCCCTCCCATAGATTTGTTCACGGGGTAGACTCTCCACCGACGATTTGGACCTTTAGCGTTTCCACATTGAGATCTTCCCTCATCCCCTTGTTTAGCTTCCCCCCCTCTCTCCCTTGGTCGAGTCTAGTATAGTCCCCTCTTTCCTGAACGTCCGCTTCGAACGCTCAATTTTTGTATCAGCCAGACCACCATATGACTACTCCTTTTTCCCTGAATATCACGTGACGTAGGAGGCGAATTCTTTCAGTCTTTTCCCCTTCCCCCCTTCTCGGTACGGCTTCCTTTGCACCCTCTACCCTTGGAATATTCCGACTTCCAGTTTCCTTTGGTTCCTCCCTTTATCTAGTGTATGCACTGTGGAGTTCTTTTAGCATTTGTGCTCCTCTTTCTTTTTCATTAAAGTTCCTCTATGATTTAATTTTCCCTTTGCTGGTGCCGGCACTTTTGAAAATTCAGACTCCTGCGCTTCTCCATAGTCTGCGCACCTCGCTATACCGTTCCCGCGTTCCCCCCCAAAACAGGTACGAATTCGCCCTTCTTCCCTTGGTACTCCCCCCTTCAACCTTTCAATGTCTTAAATGAGGTTACCACCCATCCCCCTATAAGGTCGTTTGGCCCCCCAATCTCCGAACAAAGGATTTCCGGATTGGTTTTCCCTTAATCCGCCTGCCCTTGCTTTCTGAGTTTTTTCCCTATTGTACCTTTTGACCTGGTGCCCCAATTCAGGAGGATTCCATACATCGCCTGGTCCCCCTTCCCCCCGTACCTTTTGTCGTACTGATCTAGGCTACGCTTTTCTTTTCGACAGGTGCTCAAGAAGCCCCTTCCGGCACGGTGCTTTTTTCCCCTTCAACTTTTGCGTCTCTTCCCAGGACCCCCTCCTCCGGGCTATCGGCGCATTTTGTAGGAAAATGAAACCCTGTTCCGTTGGGCTTCCCCCCTTTAAAGATCCCTCATACGCCTGTGGACACTCGAGTTGAAGTTCGAACCACTTCCCCCCTCTTTCCATGTGCTCTCCTCCGCGGCTTCAGGGGACTCTCCGATCTTACCCTCGTTGCTTAGTCCCTTTATTTTTTTCCGTGAGGTTCTTTTTCTCCACTGATGTTTTGTGTTTCCCTCCCTTTCACCTTTTCCCTCTTTTTTACGTTTTTGCTTGCCTCCTCTCGTAGATCCCGACAGGGAGTGACAAAGAATGACCTTTCCATAGTTGCCTCGCTCTTTTTTCCTTTCTTCTTTTTTCTTTCTGGCTGTCCTTCGGAGCTCTCCAGGCCCCCCATGGCGGATACTCACCTTTTTTCTTTAAGAACAATATTTTTCTTGCCTCACTTCACACCGCACAGATGATGCCATTCTACCCAATTTGGTTTTTGTCTCCATCAGCGAGCTTCATGGAGAACCTTTACTGAGCGTGCTTCCTCTCTTGACCCCTGGGTAGGGCCCTATTCGGCACGAATGCCTTTCTCCTCCCCAGAAGCATCTTTTTGCCTTCCAAGCGACTGGAACATTTCTTGCGCAGAAGTCTGTCAATACTTACTGGCCCCCTTCTGGTCTCTCTCCCTTTGTAATTCTCAGGTGGGTTGGAGTAGCGCCTTTCACACGTCCCTTTGTGTCGTCTCCTGTCGCAGAGAGTTCTTTGTGCAGGTAGAGGCCGCTTAGAAATGTTCCGTAGTCTTCTTTCCCTTCCCTAACAAGGTCTATAGTTTTTCCTTGTTCGTCTTTCGGTCCCTTGTTAGAAAGCATATTTTCTCCGCTAATTAGCGTAAAATCTCGTATCCAAATAGATGCCACGGTGAGTTTCTTTTTTTCTTTTAAGCCGATCCACGCTTGGCTCATTGTCTCAGTTCACCCCAACCACCACCCACACACCCACAAACAACCACACAAACCCCACCCCCCAAACACACCACCCCCCCCCTTGATTTTGAAACTTGTGTCTCTTGCCAGCCAAAGATGGTAGATCGTTTTCATGAAGGGTAATGATGCACATGCCCCTTTTACCTCTTACTCGTTTGGTGTTGGTTTGGCGTTTTTTGTGTGGGGGGTGTTTATTGTGTGGTAGTTATTAAACGAAGTAGCTCTCCTTGCCCTTTCGTTGTACACCTCTTGGGTCATTTTTTGTTCACCCAAGTTGTTCTATACATTTCTATTTGTGTCCCCCCGTCCCGCGATGTTTTCGGTTTGTGCTGTGTCTTCTCTCTTCCCCCCTCAAGGATTACCCCTTTTTTCCCATTTTTAAGTGCTTGACCTTTTTCTACACGTCCCCCCCCCCCCGGTACTCACGTATTCGTTCTTTTTTCTTCCGTCCCCTCTCGCGCCGATTGAAGATGATTCTTTTTCCTCCGTATAACCCCTTCTTATTTTTCTGGAATATTTTTTCCCCCCACATGCCTCACATTGCCTATCACCTTTTTCCCTAAGCAGTAAGACGATTGTCATCAAAGTGTCCCTTTTATGCAGAGACAAGTAGCCCGCACCATTTACCGTCCATGTCGGCCCTTCCCCCTTCCAGCTTTACCTCCCAGTCCTCCTCCCGGAGACGTCTCTCAACCGCAGAACGAATTTCCCCCCATCCTTTTTCCCCCGACTGCCCCCACTGTTAGAGAACCAT
>Ga0179593_1336582_pt1 | contig 11843 bp, 15 predicted proteins | sample CZODoug2_1_08_16_FD_185931 | JGI IMG/M metagenome (GOLD analysis project Ga0179593, IMG submission 185931) | Vadose zone soil fungal communities from Angelo Coast Range Reserve, California, USA - CZODoug2_1_08_16fungal (PacBio error correction) | ecosystem: Environmental > Terrestrial > Soil >... | reverse complement strand
CATGAAGTTCCCAAATTCGCAGTCTCTCAGCTGCGCTCTCGCGCTTCTGTCTCCCGTTTCTAATAGCAAACGCGATGTTGTACGTCTGAAACTTCCCAACTACGGCACTTTCTTTCAGTGCCATTTTCGCCGTTTTTTTCCAGGAAACTCAATCTCGCGCCCAAAGTCGGTGCGACTACGACCCCTTCCTACACTTCTTTGTTTGGCCCTAGGGTGACTGTCCTCTGCTCTAGGAAGAGCCTCAGGCCCTCTTTTTCCTACCCGATACCCCCTTTTATTTTGTCACAAGGACAGCCGAGCCAGGTGCCCGCACTCCACTTTGCCCTTTGCTCGCTTCATTACCAACTGCACTTGTCCATTTCTCCTCTCCCTTCCTCAAATTCCCCTAGCTCTTTACGCTGGATTAAAAGGGGCACGCAAGCAGGTTTTCCCTTTCCCGGGTTCCCTTTTCCCGGCGTTGCTGGCTATCCCCCCTCTGGCCTTTCTTATTTGGGAACGGATTCCCCCCCTTTTTAGCCGAAGGGGAACTGTCGGTCGGAGGCGTCTCTTTGTCTCACTCGGAGGCGCGAAGAGCATCCCTTTCGTTCCCCTCTTTCGCGAATGGGGGAGTACGCGAGACTGTGGATGAGTCCCGCACGGCAATGTCTTGCTTTCAGATGTTCTAAACAATGCAATGACTCAACCTTTCCTTCGCCTCCTAGAAATTTTTGACCACCATCTGATTTTCCGAAAACCCGTGCCTGCGCGTCATCACGGGGAGCCGGTCCCCGGCCCCTTTTTTCCTTAAGAGAATCCTTGAGTCCAATTTTCGTCGGGACACAGATGGCGTCTCGCAGCATTGAGTTTTTTTTTTCTTCCTGTTTTTTCGCGCGGTCCGCGAGCCATACCCTTTCTTCTTAACCCACTTTCCTAGGGTCTGATGTCTGCAATGCTCTTTCCCTCTAGTGACACGCATTTCGCTTGATAAGGGGTGTTTGAGTTACTTTTTTTCAAGACGGTTATCGCCCCTTCCCTCAACCGACCCCACTGCGTTTCTTCGAGCTCTTGTACTTCCCTTATTTGCGGAACAGATTTCCCGGAGGTCCAGGACCGCTTTTTGTTTCCCCCCTCCCTCTTGCCAAAAGGTAACTGTGGAAGGAGCCGCTGTGTGTTCTTGGCATCGATTCTCTGCCCGCTCGATTCGGCCATATGACGTCCACGTCCTGCCCCCCTTTGAATTATCTTATTCATGAGACCATCTTCCGCCGCTCTTCCCCCCCAATGGATCCTCCCCCTTCCTCTATGAAGGCCCCTTTTCCGAACGAGACGCTCCCACCCTCCCAAAGGGCCCCAGTGGGCCGGCAGTTTTGACCTTTCCACGGCCTAGTGCTATCCGCGCCTTTAGTTAGCGCGGCTGCTCGCGGCTTCCCCTTTTAATGGAAAGAAGACTCAGACTACCGCGCAGTAGTGGAAGCCCTGACCGGTCGGTTTTCCTCCGTTCTTCCTCCCTAAGTCCATTTTCACGGCGGTGGGCCTGTTCTGAGGGTGATCCATGGAGTCTTTTTGTTTTCTTTTTTTCTTTTCCAGTTTGAATCGATGCTAACTCGCGGTGGGTTTAACGGAACCCCCTTTTCCTTCCTTTGACTCGTCCCTCTCTTGGCCGAGAATAGGGAAGCGCTTCCCGCCTTTCTGCGTAGAACGGATTTTGCTTTTAATTCTTCCTCCTTTACTAAGAACTGAATCAAGTTACCCCCAGGCGTGGCGCGATACCTCTCTTTCTTCACCCTCTTTTTTTTCCCCCGACCGGGCGCTAGTTCGTACAAACTGAAATCGCGTTTGTTCTCTTCTCTTTCCCCGTTGAGGCTTTGGGAAGAAGTGCCCTCGGTCTCAGCGGAGAGGAATTTCGCGAAATCATTGCCTTCTCATATTCCTCCCGATAATTCCCCATCTCTTCTTGCGCGGCTCAGTCCGGCGCAGGGTATTCTTCCATTACCTCTGTCTCTTCGGTGAATCGACGTTTTATAGTCCCAAGGTGTTATCTGTGTTTCCTTCTTCCTATTGGTCCTGGTTTTCTCGGTCTCTTGACGACGTCTACCGTTCTTTTACCTCTCCCCCTTCCCCCCTTTTCCCCCCCAAAAGAGTGGAGGCTTATGTGCAAGCTAAACCAGTGGCGGTAAGTAGCCATTTCTGGATTCTGCCGCCTGGCTCTTCCAGCAGGTAAAGCTTATTTTCTCTCCCCCCCACCTAATTGCTTTTGTGATCCTCCCTGATTGAGAAAGCAAACTGAAGATTCCCCCCCCCCCCCCCCAACCCATCCTCATTTTTATGATTTCACATGTCCCCAGAGATTGCAGATCGTGATTGAGTGCACAGGCGCCTTTTTTCCTTCCAACAAATCCCAACCCTTTTCCCTCGAGAGCTAAACCTATTCTCTACTTGTTTTTCGAGAGTTTTCTTCTCTCGACATGTGAGAACATTTTGGATTGTTTCTGCTCACCCCCCTTCCCTTGCCCTCAAATCAAATCGATCGGCCCCCAACCCTCTTCCCCCTATTTCCCTTCCCCCTTTAACATTTTGAGGTTCCCTCAATTGTGCTTTCAAACTAGAGTTAAACCAGGCCTTTTTATTTTCCTGTTCGACTAATCCCCAGCCACTGTTCATTTTCCTCCCAATTCCCAAAGCTTCTAAATCATGGCTATCGTGACCGCCCCACCCCCCCGTGTTTCTCTCTCTTCATTTTGCACGCAATCTTTGGGTTGTAAATTTAATGTCGGGGCACCAAAGCGACCCCTTCTCTCTAGCCCCTCCTTCTACCGGCTCCTCGAGACGGAACGACAACTTCCACCCCCTCCCTTTTTTCAGTTTCCACTTTTCATCCCCAGAGTTCTAGAGGATGATAACGAGGGCGCACTTGAACCCCTTAGTCTAGCCGCCTCGCTTCCGCCTGCCATTCCGTCATGCGATCCAAGGATTTCCTTTTTTCCTCAATGCGTCCCGACCTTGTCTCGTGGCGTCGGCGTAACGCACCCCGAGTTTTTCGTTGCCCTCTCCTCATCTCTTTTTTTATCGACCCCGTGTCTTTATTTCAACCAAGAAGGTTTGATCCCTCCCTCTCTCCCGCCCCTTTGGGTATGGAAATGGAGTTTCCCCCGGTAGCAGCACGAGTACGATCCGCCTTCCTCCTTTTTTTTCCTGCGATCCTTCCCTTTTCCAGCTCTCGGCCCGAAACCGCTGAAGTAATTGATCCCACCTTTCCGCCCCGTTAAAAAAAGAGAGGCGAGAAGCTCTGTTCTCCTGCCTCGTCCCAGATACACTGGAGGCCCAAATACTTCGGCCGCACTCTTTTACAGCTCTTTTTCTTATGATTAGAGTCTGACGGATCCAGTTGTCGGGGCTCGCCCCCTTCGATTTTATCTCCCCCCTGTATCTCTCCCTTTGCAACGCTATCGACCTCGATAGAAAGATTAATCTCTTGAATAATCAAATCAGCTTCCACGTTTTGCCGAACCCTTCTTGAAAGTAGGTTTTGCCGTCGTGCAGGTCCTGTGAAGTCCTTCCCCCTCATGTAGTATTTCCTGAGACTTTGTCTTTTCTCACTTTCTCTCCTTTAAGGAGAGGTTGATATCCATATGCCGGCCCTTTTTCGATTTAGCTCTCCGGAGCGTCGAGAGATTTGAGCCCCCTCTCACAGCCTTTCCTCAACCCTATTGAAGGGTTTACAGCTTTTACTCTTTTCCCCCCAAGTTTATTTCCCTTGAAATTTGCGTCCGCCAAATGCGATATCCTTTCCGCTCCCTCCTGCCAGTGCCTGTTCAAGCTGACGTGACGAAGAAGAAGTGCATGTTTCATTAAGCTCTCGAACATTTTCCCTTAAGGCATATCCTCTTTACGCGTTGGCAGAACCCAGCGGACCTCTCTTTCACCCTGCGATCCCCGGCACCTTTTACTTTTCCGTTCTATCACAGGCTGGTTACCATAGAGGAAGCCGCCAAACATTCTTTTTGCTCGTCCCCCCTCTGTTTGAGCAAATGTGTAGTCTCCGCCCCTTCTCTCCTCTGATCGGCGCTTGTGCCAACCCTCTCTCTTCGTCCCCTTTATGCCCTCAGTTAGGAATGTTTTTTCTTCCCTGCTTTAGAGTTCCACCAAAGTTTTCAGTCTTCCGGTTGTTTTTCATTGGCGACGGGACTCCGCCAGAATAATTGCGTCCCCTTAATCGCCTTTTTTTTTTTTCAGCTTCCTTCAGCTCCCCCTTAGCACGGCTTACGAAGATTAGAGCTATTTCGCCGGTCCTCTCCACATTCTCCACCTATCCTCTGACAGTGTAACGTTTCGCGAACCTGTGCACCCTATTACATCAGGCCAATTCCACACCTTTTCTTGGTATCGTCCCTTCAAAGAGTAAGGCTTGCGGCACATGGGTTCAATTCCCATTCGTCTTCTAAGCCTCACTTTCTCTTGGAGTGCCGCGACCATGTCCCAGTGTCGTTGGTACTGAGACCCTCGCCCTTAGGTTCCTGCATTGGCTTCTTTCCACTTTTTGAGTAAGTTTTTGACCGAGATCGCTTCCGTTCTAGGCTTCTTATATGCCTTTACGACGAATCTTCTCAGATTATTTTCGCACCTTGAGAGCATTGGAGTAGCACCCTAACACATGTGAGCTTCATTCTTTTCTTTGTCTCTCTCTTAAACCATGCAGTCTAGGATTTGATGGTTTTCTCGTCCTTTGAACATTCTCCCCCCTTTCTTTTCCGAGTCGTATAATCGCTTCCCGCTGAAAGCAAGAATGAGAATTCTTAATTCTATCTCTCCCTTTCCCTCTACTCTAGCTCACCCCCCTTGCAGTTGGCTGTAAGACGTTTCTCCCCGCCCTTTTTTCCGTCGTTGTTCTCCTCACCCTATCTTAAGGCACCCCATCACCCCGACGGCCATGTCTTCAGTGAAGTACAGACTTTCAAGGACTCCACGGCTCTCCCCCGGCCGCTCACTTTGTGCTTCTCAATGTGCCTTGCCGATCCTCTGCCCCTGTCTCCTCCCTTCCTGTATCCGACCTCTGACTCGGTGCAAAAGGAACGACAGAGGAGTTTTCATTTAAACTACTTCGCGCCCCGGGCTCTCTCCCCTTTCTCCCCGTGTCCGGCATGGTCGTTTCCCAATGGTCGCGGACTTTCCTCTTGATTAAAACCTTTAAAGGAAGGTGCACCTTCCCGGGAGACATAATTAACTTCTTTTGACTGGATTTGGTCTCAGGCCCTGGACCCCTCTCTCCCACTGACTTTCCAAATGTAGGGGCTTAGCAACTTCCCCAGTTTCCGGCGAAAACTACGTCCTCCCTCCTTTTTCACCTTCATGGGAATCATGGAGGTGTGGAGAGTTTTATCCTCGCGGTCGGCCCGGTCAATTCGATCCCAAAGCACCTCCACGGAGATTCATGTTAAATCTTGATCTTTTACTGTTCCGCAAAAAAGTGAAGCGCGTCTTACGGTTCTTCTCCACCCCTTTTTTGATATGCTATGAAGGAGCTCAATTTGAATGAACGTGGCTCTCCGAAGTCACGCTGTTTTCGTAGTCTTACTTCTCGGGAAGCGATGTACACGGTGTAGCCCCTGCCAGTAAAAGGTTGCGTCCCCCTCTTTCTTCCCTTTAGCTCTTTTTGAATACTATGTCGGACCGTCGTTCGAGTGCTTACACTTTCTCTCCTTTCCTTCATGCCGTTCCTAAACGAAAAACGCTTTTTTTTTTTTTTTTTTTTTCTTTTTTTCTTAAAATTTTCTTTTCCCTATTCTTGCAGTTCCCCCTTTGATCTTTTCCCCTGGAACTCCCATTTTCAGCTTAATAGAAATGTTCTTTTCTGTTTCACACTCTTACCCGGCAAATCTTTTTCCTCGTGGGTTTAGGCTGAGGGTGTCATCGCAGGTCTCTGCTCGACTTAGCTTTGCCCCTTTTCCTTCTCCTCCCCGCGATCTTTGCCTCTTTATCTAACTTCGTCAGTTCTCTACTTGATTCCTTCCCACCGGGCTCCTTCCGAGGTTACGCAGGGAAGGCTCGCCTTCACTCGAGCGCCCAAACCCTCCTTCCTGGCAGATACTTTTTCCCGCACTTTTTTTTTTTTTGGCCTTCCTCCCGGCGTTCTGAGCGATGTGAGTCCCCGTTTTCCTTCCTTTCCCCTCATTCCTCCCTGAACAGAAGATACCCCGCATCCATATGGCGCTTCGGTCGGGCAGAAAGTTAGTTCACTCCTCCCTTCCGGAGCTTTTTTCCCTTTTTTCACCGGCGGGAGGGGATTTTTCTGATTTAGATGCAGGAGGCTAGCTCGCTTCTCCTTCCCTGGGGGTCAGGCGGACCACTATTCAGGACTCGCAGGCGTCCGAGAGGAAGGAGTCCCCGCAGGAGAAGTCTCCCCTCCTCGCCAATTTTAGACAGTCTTTTTTTCTTCTCTAAGTACATTCCATGGGTTCTCCCTTCTCCCCGCTTCTGATCTACCGCTTTTTTGCTCAGACCCCGGCGTACTGAGTTCGTCGATTTCCAAAATATTCCCTTTGGCTGTTAGAGTTCCCCCCTTTTGTTACTTTTTTTGATCCATATCCCGCGGTTCACCACTTTAGAGACATCCTTGAATTTTGCCTCGGACCTTTCCCCTCTTTCCTTCTTTACTTCTGTTTTTATCGGCTCGGCGGCGGAAGGATTTCCTGCGCCAGAGAGTCGTTAGCGCTCCCTCTCGTATTTAGTCCAGTTTCCCTTTTAGTGTTGTTCCTTGTCCTGTCCTTAGCCAAGCGTTAATGATCTTTCTTTCTTTCCTTCCTTTTCCTTGGGCCCCCTTCTGATTTTGAACGTCTATCCCTTGACAAAACCCCCGTTGGGGCGGAAAGATGGTATTTCCCCCCCCCTTTTTTTTGTCTGTATACCCCCCCCCCCCCTATTCTGTTTTTTTTTTCCCCCCCCCTCATCGGGAAATTTATCAAGTTTCTGTTTTTCCCCCAAACAATTGACATTTGGTCGAACGTTTGGACGCAAATTTTCCCTTTGTGAAACACTCAAAACTTTTTCCTTTTCTCCTAATAAACTATTTTTTCTCGATTGGTGCTTCCACCTGCTGTCCGCATCAAAAACAAATCCCCAACTTTCTCAATGGATGATAGCCTCCCCCATCTCTCTTTTGATGTGTGTCCAGTTCTCTCCCCAGTGATCAACCCCCATTTGGACTTTTTCTGTCTTACCCCAAAGGGAGATTTGCACTCCCCCCTCAAATCGTACAATTCTTGGCATCTTTCCCCCTTTAAAGAAGGTTAGTTTATCTTTCCCCCCCCTTTTTTTTTCTACCCCTTTCACCAAAGTCAATTAGTTGATATTCCTCCCAATTCTTTTAACCCTGTAAGGATATTTTTTTTTCTAAAACCCCCCCCCCTCCCCTCGCCGCCCGAATGGCTTATTGCAGACCCCCCCCCCAACGGGTTAGATGCTGTACCTTAGTGAACGCCAGCGGTTCCCTTTATAATGTCGGGCACCCTTTCTCCGTCCAAACGAAGACGAGTTCATCCCCTCCTCCCTTTCACGTTCTTTGATCAGCTCCTTTCAAGCACTTCAAAAAGAATTTTTTGTCTCTTTCCCCCTTGGGAAGAACTTTTCTGACCCGCGTCGCTTCCTCCTCCGAGGGGAGGACCACCCCCCTCCCTCCTCTCTGGAATCCTCTGAATACTTCCCGCGCACCCCTTTCTTTTAGATGTGAGATGAAAGGTCTCCGCCCTTTCTGCGAAGTCTCCTCTTGGTTCGGCTCCCACCTTCCAAGAAACTTGTTGGACCTACTTCCCCTCTCCCTTCAGATTTGCCTGATGAACGCTTATGTAGATAGCACCCAAGTTTCTTCAACTCGATCCCCTTACGACTTGTGGGAAACCATTTTTCTTTTCCCTCCTCCGCGCTATACTCCGTTTCAGCATAGCAGGCGTTTGTTCTTTTCGCTATTTCCGAATCTTCCCCTTTTCGCGAATTTATCACCTATGAACCCTGAGTTAGTCCGTCCCTTTTACCTCCTCCTACTAGGGGTTGTGGTGTGTCCCATGGAGCGACACTTTCCGCACTGGACTCACCTCCGACCCGCAGTATTCAAAAGCTCGGATTTCCATGATGTAAGGAAGGCGTCGTACCCTTTCTTTTTCCATACGGCTCGGTCGCCTGACCTGTTCTTGTGCTATGCAGGTTTCCCCTCCTTTCTTTAAGTCCTGCTCAGCCCTTCCTTCAGCGGTTCCGGTCCACTTTCTGTCTTTGCTAGAGAAATTGACTCGGTTTTCGCTTCTCTTTTTTCTTCCCCCTTGCGCTCATGGTCTCTGTTTGCCCGAGCCGCGTTGTCGGTCCCTCGATAGAGAATCATGGAAGTCACTTTTTCCATCTGAGGCATTCTCTTCTGCCCCCCGATTTCTCCTCGATCGCTTCATCCCTCCCCCAGTCAGGATTTACTCAGTTGGAAGGGTTCGCAGATTTTTTGTTCCGAGTCGACGGGAGCTGACCGATCCCCCTTTTTTGCCGCATGCTTCCTTGGCCCCCGTCGATCCTTCCTCCTCTTGCAGTTTTGTCCGTTTCTCGAATCCCTCTTCTCCCTTACAAAACTTACTTCAGTCTGACGTTTTGCGAAGCGTAGGCAACAAGTTACTCCTCCTCCGATCCAGTCCGATTCGTACGCCTTTCCCTTGGATGCAGGAGATACATGCTGGGAACATCTCTGTCCCACGCCGTCACAATTTTTCTCTCTCCCCCCTTTGATGAGGAGTCGTTTTTCGAGCTTTTTTTGACTCCTTCCCCCCCCCCCCACCCCCGTTTTGATTTTTTCTCTCGCCCTTTTCTTTTCCTTCCGTAGCGAACGTTGCGACCGTAAGCGCTCGAAGAGATTCACACCCCCCCCTTCCTCTGTTGAAGCTCCGTGGTGTTGCATTTGGCGACCCCTCGGGCGTTTGCTTACTAGGAAATAACTTTCGTTCTCCCCCTTCCTTTTGCAGTTCTCGCGCTTTCCCTCCCTTCTTCCTCTTCTGGCTTATGGAGATCTCTCGTTTTCGCCTCTCAACTCTAACGTTTTTACTAGAAAGTGTTCCCCTTCTTTTCTTCCCTGGGCCCCGATGACCACCACTACTAGGAAAAGACTCCTCTTTATCGCCGGCAAAGAAGTGTTTGTCTTTTTGATTGATTTTCTTTGCCACACCTTTCAATCCCCAGCTCCCTTTTGGATGGAGGATCCCCAGGTGAACCCCCGTTTTCTTTTTTTTGGTCAGAGCGGACCCCTATGGTCAAGCCTTTTAATTAGGGACACTTCTGGTGTCCCCCCCCTTTTACCTTATTGCGTACGTCGGAGCTTCATATACGTTCCTCCTCCCCAGGTTGATGTCGCCAAAGTTTCCTTCTCTTTTTCTCCAACCGACCCCCTTTTGCGTCGATTGCTTTCATTGTCCTTTGTCTCACTTGACCTTTTCCGTCTAGTTTCGGTGATGGTTTTTCCCCTCTTTGAACAGCGCGTTCTCTTTCGCCCTTCTAGATGAGCGCGAGAGCGCCTCTCCTCCAAGTCCCTTGCGAATTTTTCCTCATCTCTCCTTCCTCAATACTGTTTTTTTTTTTTCTCATAAGAAATTCTCAGTTTCTTTCTGGTCCGCGTCATAGCGTCCTCCTCGGTCGCCGTTCTCTGTTCTTAAACTTGATGTCTTAGCCCCCCCCTCTTCCTTTATTTCAGGTGAAGTCGCGCTGAAATTACATTTCCCTCCATAGAGTCTAAACATTGGGGGAAGGCGCTCTTTGGCGGCCCCCTCTGGCACTCCTTTCTTCTCACGTTCTTCATCCCGCGTCCTGAATTCACTCTTTACTCGTCTTTTTTTAGTCCAAGTCGCCCCCCTCTTCCTGTTCCCCCGCCCTCCAAAGTAATTTTGTGACTGACGGTTTTTATTCAACCCCCCGCAACGGTTTTTGTCAGGCCTCAAGCCCGCTCCCTCTCGGTATTCCCACCCGAAAGAAGAAGTTTCGTTCCCCCTTTCCCTCCCCTCCCTTTGACGTTCGGGATACCCTTATCCGGTGACCTTCCCTTAAGGGGAAAAGGTCCTCTCCCCTGGACACGTCCTCCGGAGGAGTCTCTTATCCGTTACATTATTCTTTCCCTAAATCGCCCTCCGGAAGGCGTTTCGTCCCCTTCCTATTTAGCGCTCGTCTGTCCTTTCGTTAAGGCCGGACTGTCTGATGGCGATTCACGCAAAGAGTTTCGGAAAATTCCTTTCACCCCCTCTGTGTTGAAATCGCCTCTTTTCCCTCCCCACTGTGACCGGCTATTCAAGATTAGAAGGACTCAACTTCCCTTTTCCCCCTAGGAGGCCCTGAATTCTTTCTGCCCTCTACCCCCGTGGATTTCTTCCCCTCTTTTCGAGCCTTCGTGTCCGCTTTTTTTTCTCGCCGTCATAGTTCAGAGTACTTAGGCGTTTTTCCGCAATGACGATTTCCCTTCCTCTCTAGGACACGTTTTTCACCTTTCTACTTTTCCTTTTCCTATATGAATAATTCTTCGGCTCAACCACTGCCTGCTTTTCTCTCGTGCCCCCTGAGATTCATTGGTGGAACGAAATTTTTTCTTGTTTGTCTTTCGGACAAGCCTTATTCCCCTTCCTTTTTCCCGTCTACTAGATGGGGGGGATGATTTCATACCTCAGCTACGTTGCTTTTTTTTAGTTCAAGTCACGAGATAAGCCCGCAGTATGGGTCCCATTGAGTTAGCCTACAAACCGGCTCGTCGTACTTCCTCCTTGGAAGGAATAGTTAGAATCCGAGTCAGCGCAAACGTATTCAACCGGGACGGCCCCCCCGACCTTTCACGTTTCCTCTGAGTGATATACGCCGTAGTTATGAGAGGCTCCGTCTTCGCTCCCTGAACCGGCGCCCCGACCCGAAAGCGTAGAATACCGCTCTTAGTTCCGAGAAAAGCCAGTGGTACGTGTTGCCTTCCTACCTCATCAGATAATAAACCTTTAGTCCAGGGCGGCCGTTCATTCTTTTTCCTCCCCGAGAGGGAGGAGGCTATAGACGAGACCTTCCCCCCGCCCTTTGGTTTTTCCTAAACGTCTTCAGTTTTCCTCATGGCTGTCGCGAGAGTCAATTCTCCTAGAAGGAACCCCTCCCCCTCTGATGCTGACCGTAAGGTATGCTTTTGACCCTTTTTTCCAGTTCAATTGACGATCTCCTCTTTTTTCCCATGGTGTTATAACGAACGGCCCCGTTCATGATTCGTCCAAAAAAACCCCCCCCCCCCCAACCAAAACCCCCCCCCCATGTATAGAGGGTGGCTGAGCGATCAAACCGGTTGGTGATAGACCTACCCCTTTTTCTTCCTTGGTGATCCCTTCCAAACGTCGTCGAACCACCCCGAAGAGTCGACGTTCCTTCTCTTACCCCGTAGAGGCAGAGATCGTGGCAAGGGCTTTCCCCGCGAGGATCAGAGGATTCCCCTATAGTATTTTCTTTCCCCCCAAGTTTTCGACCGCGTTCGTGTTTTCCTTTCCTGGTCTCTTTTCCGCGTAAAGTGTTTTCCGAGGCTTTCACGATCGGTCGCCTTTTTTGCACGGAAATTATACCTTTCCAAACCCCTGCCAATTGCTTCCCTCCCCGTTTTGGGGTGCGGTCCAGCTTTCGATGGTTTTTTCTTTTAAACTCCAGTTCCGGAGTATCCATCTTGGATTCTTATCAACCTTCTTGGTGTCGAACGCCTAAGTAAAATTGCCCATCTTTCCCAAGAAGGCTTTTCTTTTCCCGATGCAAAAGATCTTGCCGATCCTTGAGTTGCAACAGTCCTCCCCCCCCCCTTTTCACGCAGAACACCACAATCACAAGAGTCAAATGTCTGACTCAAC
>Ga0179593_1794830_pt1 | contig 11844 bp, 21 predicted proteins | sample CZODoug2_1_08_16_FD_185931 | JGI IMG/M metagenome (GOLD analysis project Ga0179593, IMG submission 185931) | Vadose zone soil fungal communities from Angelo Coast Range Reserve, California, USA - CZODoug2_1_08_16fungal (PacBio error correction) | ecosystem: Environmental > Terrestrial > Soil >... | reverse complement strand
CTCCTTTTTTTTCGTCGCGGGCAACGCGGGCGCTCGCGCTGCAATACGTCCCTTGTTTGATGCTTTTTCCCCCCTTTTTTTTTTTTCTCCCTTACCTGCGGAGTATCGGAGACCTAGTCGGACATCCGCATCACCCCTTTTGTTTTTTTTTTTTCTCGATTGGCGCGGTGATGAAGCGAATTCAGCGGTCGTTTTTTTTTTTTTCAAGTTTTCTCCCTTCTTCCCTTTCCTGAGGGATATGCGCCACTAGGATACGAAGGAATGTATTGTTGCCGCCCTTTTCGGCGGTTTTCTTCCCAGACGTCCCCCTTTTCCTGAGTTCCTTCCTTTCCTTTTTTAGGCGGAATCCACGTCTTCGGATAATAGGATGAGATTTCACCCTGTGCCCTTTTCTTCTGTTCCCCCTTTTTCTTTTTTTTCTTTTGGTGTGATCGCCGGTGATGATCATGCGCTGTTTCGTCCGCAGGGCGTCGTCCCCTCTTTTTTTTTTTTTTTTTTTTGTTGCAGCGCAGCTAAAAACCACCTCGCATGCAGATGGAAGATGTTCTGGCCCCGCGTTTTTTTTTTTTCGATCATTTCTTTTTCTTTTTTTTCCCCCTTGTCGTAAGCTGCTCTGTGAGAGGCGTCGAGGGGATGCCCAGGTGTCCCTTTTTTTCTTTTTTTTCCTTGAGTGGTTTTCCTTTTTTTTTTTTTTTTTTTTTTTTCCCCTGCAACCTGGCAAGCCGGGAAACGAAAAACCTGCAGCCGACCGCTCTTTTTTTTTTCCTTCCCGTTTTTTCCTCCTTTTTTTCCTTTTTTTCTCTTTTCCTCGTGGTTGCGATGCTGAGCAAAGCCGAAACCGACGCTGATCTTTTTCCTTTTTCCTGTCCTTTTTTTCCCCCTCTTCCGAATACTTGCGTGATGCTGAAAGACGATTCATTCTTCTCCCCCCCCAATTGTGCGGCGAAAGAATAGACAAGCCTCCCCCCTTTCCCGGTTTTTCTTTTCCCTTTTTCCCCCTTTGGCAGTGCGCCCCGACGGACGCGCCTTTTTCCCTTGGCCCCTTTCCCCCTTCTTCTCAAACCACGCGCAAGGGGAGAGACTTGACGACTTCCAACCCCCCTTCTTTCCCCCACCTTCAGCCATACTCGCGCGTGAACGGCTTCCTGCCCTTTGAATCTCTTTTTTTTTTTTTTCCCTTTTTTGGCCATAGGGAAGCGCTGAAACCGCAGTGCTTTTTTTTTTTTACTTTTTTTTTTTTTTTTATTGCACTGACGAATGGCGGATCCTCCGAACCCTCCCGCCACCTTCCATTTTTTTTTTTTTTTCCCAGGCCGAGGTGATGCACAAAAATGCCCGACACAACTTTTTCTTTTTTTTTTCCTGGTCTTTCTTCTTTTTCCTCTTCTCAATGGTAGTGGCTCGAGGCATAGATGCCGGCTCTTTTTTTTTTTTTTTTTTTCTGAGTTTCCCCCTCTTTTTTTCCCCTTTCCTTCCGCCGGACGTCAGATCCAACCCGCGCGCCCCTCTGACGTTTTCCTTCTTTTTTTTTTTTTTTTTTTTTGAGATGCGAGCTGAGGAATTCGCCCTGGTGTGCTCCCTCCCCTCTCCCGTTTTTTCTTTCCCCCCTTTTCCCCCTCGAAAAGCGCAACGTATACGGATCCCAGCGGCCCCCCCTTTTTTTCCCCTCTTTTATGCACGCCGAATAGCATATGGGCTGCCGCTTTTTTTCCCTAATTCTTCCCCCCCCTTTTTCCCTCAGTAGAGGAGGGACATCGCCTTTTTTTTTTTTCTTTTTCATCTCGAGATGAAGCTGGTGGAAGGAATGACTCCCCTTTTTCTATTTTTTTTTTTTTTCCTCTCTTTTCCCTCCCGATCGTCGGACAGGAGATTTTTTTTTTTCTTTTCCTCCCCAGCGATCCTCCCCTTTTTCCCTTCTCCCTACTAGCCGCGTGGCGCCCGCTCGACTATTTTGATCTTTTTTTTTTTCCTTCTCCTCGGAGGCTATATCGTAACCCATGTCGGTCGCCCTCTCCTTTTTTTTTTTGTTTTTTTTTTTTTCCCCCCCCTGCAATTTCGAGATCGCATAGTGACCTAAAGCGATCCTCTCTTTCTTCATTTTTTCTTTTCCCCTCCCTTTTTTTCTCTACCCTGCCGGCCAGCGGAAGTAGTTACACCCTTTCCTCCCCTCTTATCACCTTCTCCCCCCCCTTTTTTCCGTCGCAGTGAAGAACAGAAGGAATAGCCTCTTCTTTTTTTTTTTTTTTTTTGATAATTCCCCCTTTCCTTTTTCCTTCCTTTTCGCTTGCGGCAAGCGCAGGGAGTAGGAGGCCTGTCTCTTTTTTTTCCTGCCGCCTTCTCTTTTCCTTTCTCGTCTTGCTCGATGACGCCGGAGGCAGCGAAGAATGGGAAGTGGGTGCCCTACGAGCGGCTGTTTTCCTTTTTTTCTTTTTTGACTTTACTGTTTCCTTTTTTTTTTCTTTCCTTTTCCTCGTGCCTAGGCAATGCAGGCCTATCTCGCTTATTCCCTTTTTCTTCGCGCCGTTTCTTTTTCTTTTTTTTTTTTTTTTTTTTTTTTTCTTTCCATAAGCGAATGGATGAGAGGCAATGTCTCACAGGCTTTCCCGTGTGTCTTTTATTTTTCAGTGCTCTTTTTCCCCCTTTTTTTTCTTTTGAGAGATTGGCTTCGGCAGCAGGCGTAGGGCAGAAACGGTTCCCACCCTTCCCCCCCCCCCCTTTTTTTTCGTTTTCTTTTTTTCCTCCCCTCGATTGAACACGCGACGTATACGAGTCCAGATCAGTTCTTTTTTTTTCCCGGGTTTTCCTTCTCCCCGCGAGATAGGAAGCAGGGGCCGAGCCTTTCTCTTTCTTCACGCCATGAAAGATACCAGTAAAGTCCCTGCCCCCCCCCCTTTCTTCCACCCCCTTTTTTTTCATTCCCATGGCCGGGCCGGAGACATCGATCAGCCAGACGAAGAGTTCCCCCCCTTTCCCCTGCAGGTGACCTTTTTCCTTTTTTCGAAGACGCGGGACCTGCCGTGCAACTCTCCCCCCTTTTTTTTTTCCACCATGATGATCGCACAGGACCGGACTTTTTTTTTCTTTTCCCCTTTCCGTGGATACAGAGGAAGGGAGGAGGTGTTTTCTTCTTTCTTTTTGGAACCTTCGCGGAAGAGGCTCCTCTCTCCTCCTTTTTTTTTCTTTCCAAGGGTGCCAGATGCGCAGGTCGCTTGGACTGTCTTACTTTTTTTTTTTTTTTTTTTCCCCTTCCTTTGCCCCGAAATAATGGGACCTCGCCTTTTTTCTATGGTTTCCCTTTCCCCCTTAGCGCGGCGTTCTCGCCCTTCTTTTTCTTTTTTTCGCAGGGACGTCGTCGAGGACGGGGGGGATCCTCTTTTTTCCTTTCCTTTTCGCCTGCCGAAAGATCGACGGGCGGCTCGTCTTTTTTTTTTTCTTTCTTTCCCCCCCTTTTTTTCCCCTCTGTCATCGATCGGGAAAAAAGGGACAGGCCGTCTGTTTTCCCCCCCCCCCCACCCCGGAGATGACCCCCATTTTTTTTTCTTTCCCCCTCCGGATGGCCCGAAAGAACGGCGGTCAACCCCCCCTCCACAGCAGTTTGGCGGATGGATGGTTTTTTTTTTTTTTTTTTTTTTTTTTTCCTCGCACTTCCCCTCCTTTTTTTTCTTGAAGAATAGAGAAGGAACGGGAAAGTCCCTCCCTCCTTTTTTTTTTCCTCCTCTCTTTCCCGTGAGATTTAGGTTTTGCTGTCAGTATTTCTCTAAGCGGACTAGAGGTTGTGACCTTATTTTCCCCCAATTTCTCTTTACCCACCAAGGAGAGAAGGGAGCAGGCTCTCGCCCCCCCCCTTTTACCCTTTTCTTTCTTCTCTTGACCACGCGAGGAGTCGGTTTTTTCCTTTTTTTTTTTTTTTTTACCCCTGTCTATTGCGAAACGAAGTACAATTTTTTTTTTTGAACCCCCTTCCCTCCTTTTCGAGCACGACCTGGAGAGCGGACGCGGCACGATTCCTTGTTCCCTTTTCCCTTTTTCGAGCTTTTTCCCCTCTTTTTAGGGGGAGGTTGCCCCCTTTTCAGCCCCCTCCTTTTTTTGTCCCTCGTGTGTTGTTGCGTGGATTGTCTTGTTTTTTTTTCTTTTTTGGTTCTCCCTCCCCTTTTCCCCCTTTCCTTCTGTTTCGGGATACCGAGTTCTTTCACCCCTTTTCCCCCCCCCCATGGCCTAGGCCTTCTGTACTTCTCCCTTTTTTCCTTTCTTCCCCCCCTCCAGGGAAGCCGTGAAAAGCGAAGGCTTCTTTTTTTTCTCTCTCTTCGTCAGCATTTCCTTATGAAGCGTGGTTTGATAGGCTTTTATAGCTTTTTTCTTCTTTCTCCGTCGTCGGGGCAAACGGAGGACGACTGCGGCTGCAAATCCTTTTTTTTCTTTTTTTCTTGTCTCTTTTTTTTTCTCGAAAGAAGGATGTAGTCGGTCAGTCACACCTTTTTCGTCCCCCTCTTTCCCTCTTTTTCATCTTTTTGGTAGGCTTTGCGGGTGCTTTTTCCTTTCCCCTTTTTTTTTCGCTTGCCAGCAATCGGCAAACACTGTTTTGTCCTTTTATTTTTTTTTTTTTCTTTTTGCGCCATAGGTCCGGAATTTTTGGCGGCCGGGGTCTTTATTTGACGTTTTTTTTTTTTTTCCTTTTCACGGCTTGCCGGTTTTGACGGACAGCTGCGGGTCCCCCCGCTTTTCCCCCCCCCTTTTTTTTTTCCTTTGGCATTTCACCTGGGCCATCCCATCGACGCAACACTCGGCAGGCTTTACTGCCTTCTCCCCATTGTCTTTTTCTTTTTTTTTTTGAAGCGCAAGGGTGACTGATTTCTTTTTTTTCTGGTTTTCGCAGAAGACGAGTTTCTTTTTTTTTTTTATCTCCTCTTCATCCTCTAAGGTTGGTTGTTGTTTTTTTTTGTTTCCTTTTTTCTTTTTCAGATGTGTTTCCTCTTTTTTCTCTCCTTTCTCTTTCTTTTCTTCCGAATCCCGGCAAGGTCGACATGCAGAAAGGCCAGACCTCCCGGCTTGGTCTTCCTTCTTTTGAGGGGCTTTTTTCCCCCCTTTTTTCCTCCTTTTTGGTGGCGGCCGGATCGTAGAAGATATGAAGGATTGCGCAGCGGCCCCCTTTTTTTTTTTTTTTTTTCCCGAAACCCCTTTTTTTTTTTTTTCTCTTTTTCCGGCGGCAACAGAAATTCCGGAAGATGGCGCCACCATGCCGTTCCTCTCTTTGCATCTTCCCCCTTTTTTTCCATTCGCGACCGCCGCAGAAAATGGTCCCCTTTTTTTCTTTACTTTTTTTCTTCTCCCTTTTTTTTTCTTTTTGTTTAGCAAAGCTGAACAACAAAATTGTTTTTTTTTTTTTTCTTCCCTCTTGTTTTTTCTTTCTTTTTTTTCCCTTTTATTGTTCGGCGACATAGAGATAGCCCTATCAAAACCACTCCCCTCCCTTTTTCTTTCTTCTCCTTTGGCTCCCCCCCCTCTTTTCCTTTCCTTTTTTGATCGGCTACGATCAAGAAAAGGACAGGACCCTCTTCTCTGGACTCCTCTTTTCCTTTTTTTTTCTACCGTATTGCGGATTTTTAGGGAGGAGGATGGGGGACTGAAAACCCCACCCCTTCTTCCCTTTTCTTCTTCCCTCCCCCCCCACGACACTCCACGCAACAACGCGCCACAACACCTGGCCGTCCCTTTTTTTTTTTTTGATGCCCCCCCCTTTTTTTTTTTCCCCTCTCTCCGCACGCTGTTTCGATGGAAAAACACAGGATTCGGTGCGCGGGCCTTTTTCTTTCTGATCTTTTTTTCCTTTTCTTCAGAGGCACCCTTCTTTTTTTCTTTCCTTTTCCACTTTCCTCCCCCTTTTTTTTCCTTGTCTCCCGACATTCATCGCGGTCAGCGCGACATCCGCTCGGCGGTTTTTTTCCCTGGTTTTTTTCTCTTTGAGGCGCGGAGCATTTTTCGCGCCCTGGGTTTTTTACCGATCCCCCTCCTTTTTTTTCCCTTCATGGGGGAACCGCGAAAAGAGAACGTATCGGCTCTTTTTTGTTTCCCCCCCCTTTTTCCTTGTAGATCTGCAAGCCGTTCAGATATGGCGGCTGCGCTTTCCCCCTTTCCCCCTTTTTCGTGTTTTTTTCCCTTTTCTTTTTTCTTTTTCTTCTTCAAGGCCTCGAGGATTCAATATAGAGCTGGTGGTGGACGGAATCTGTTTTTTTCCCCTTTTTTTTTATTGATTCTCTTCTCTTCCTTTTTTCTCCTTTCGACGACGAAGCATGAACAGCGACGCGCCGGTGTTTTTTTTTTTTTTTTCAATGCCTCCTTTTTTCTTTTTTTTTTCTTTTCGAGGATTTCGTCACCGGTGGAAAAGCGGCGAGAAACTTTTTTCTTTTCTTTAGTCCCCCCCCCCCTTTTTCCTTTTTTTTTTCTTCTTCTTTCTTTCCCGGCAAATAGGATCGAAGTGCTTTTCCCTTCTTTTTTTTCCAATTTCTTTTTTTTTTTTTCCCCCCCGTGGGGGCGGCCTAGGAGAGGAGGGACGGGCGCCCCGCCCTTTTTTTCCCTTGAACTTTTTCTTTTTTTTTTCTGCCACGTCGCAGGGGTAAGAAAGAAGAAAGGCCTTCGCGTTTTTTTCCCATCTTTCTTTTTTTCTTTTCTTTTTTTTCTCTCCTTTTTGTTCAGGGAGCGGGAGGTGAGGAGATGGAGCTTTTTTTTGAAGGTCTTCCCTTTTTTTTCTTTTGATGATCGAATGGGAGAAGGAGAAGGCCGCTGGTTCTCTCCCCCTTTCTTCTTCTTCCCTTCTGGTGGTAGGGCTTCGGATTATTTGTGAGGGACTTTAATGGATTTCTTTTCTCCCCTTTTACTTTTTTTCTTTTCTTCTTTCTTACTCACCGCTTCGGCTGAGCCTTAAGCGGAGGCCGCATGAATACTGGACGCGGTGTCTCCTTTTTTTTTTTCCCGCGATTTTTCCCCCTCCTTTTTTTTTCCCTTGGAAAAACACGTCGGCTTAAGAAAGCTTGAGACCGAGCATTTTCTCCTTTTTCGAGTCTCTTTTTTCTTTTAGCGGTCTCCCCTCCCCCCCCTTTCTTTCCTTTCCCTTCCGCGCAGCCATTCGCTTATGGTAAGGGCTAGCGGCCGCGCGATGACCCTCTCTTCGGAGGCTTCCTTCTTTTCCTTTCCCCCCAAGGAAAGAGGTGAATAATTTCCCTCTTCCCCCCCTTTCAATTCTCCCTTTTTTTTTTTTTTCCGAGCCACGGCGGAAAACAGGCATCAGCCCTTCCTTTTTTTTTCGGGCCCCCTTTCTCTTCCGTCTCCAGTAAAAACAGGCACAAAATAGACGAATCCTTTTTTTTTCCCCATTTTTCCCCCTTTCTTTCTTTTCCCCCCCCCGAGAAATTAGGCCGGGCTTTTTTTTCCCATCGCTTTTTCCTCTTCTTTTCCCCCCCCAAGGGGCAAAAACAAGGCCCTTTCCTTTTTTTTTTTTTTTAACCCTCTACGTTTTTTTTTTTTTCCAAAGCGACCAACCCCATGGCGGCGACGATTTCCATCCACATGCCAGTCTTCCTCCCTTTTTTCCCCCCCTTTTCCCTTTTTCTTTTTTTTTCCTTCCTTCTGCCTGTCTGTCTCACTGAGAAGTGGATACATAGACGGGCGTATTTTTTTCTTTCCTTTTTTTTTGGGGCTTGCGAGGAACTTAGCGGGCGGCCGGCTCTCTGCCCCCTCCCTTTTTATGCGCAGGGGCCGGCTGGAAGGCGTGACCTCGGACTTCGTTAGAGGAAATTAGATTCTTCGTCCCTCATCACTCCTTTTTTTTTTCCCAACGAAGGCGACAGAAATGGGTGAAGGAGGGATAGCCGGCCTCTTTTCTTCTTCTTTCCCTTTTCTTCCTCCCTTTTCCTTTTTCTCCTCCGGGGATTTCTTTTTTTTTCGGATGTTCCGGCCTGCCGGCAACGATCGTGTCCCTTTGCTCCCCCTCCTTTTTTTTCTTTTCCCCTCCGATCTGTTAGACGATGGCCCAGCGATCGAACACTCCTTTTTTTTTTTTCACCCCCCCCCCCTGTTTTTTCCTCATGCCCTCCTTTTTTCTGCCCCCTTCCTCTTTCCCCCTTCCTCCTTTTTGATGATGTTGGCCTCAGGAAAAGGGGCAGCGCCCTCCGTTTTTTCCTCCTTTTCTTTTTTTTTTTTGTGGGGGGGGGGGGGGGGGTGGGGGGGGGGGGGGGGGGGGGGGGGGGGGGGGGGGGGGGGGGGGGGGGGGGGGGGGGTGGGGGTGGTTGTCTTTTTTTTTGGGGGTGGTTTTTTTTTTTGTTCTTTTTTTGGGGGGGGGGGGGGCGGGGGGTGGGGGGGGGGGGGGGGGGCAGGGGAAATGCTTTCTTGCGTTTTTTTTTCTAACGTTCTCTTCTCCTTTTCTTCCAGAAGATAGCGGAGTCTTGCACCTTCTTTTCTTCCTTCGCGGAATGCGAAGAGGATTATTCGACAAAGAGTCCTCCCCCCTTTTTTCTCTTTCCTTTTTCGCGCTTTCCCTCTTCTTTTTTTTTACTTTCATGGACGTAGGGAGCGATGCGGTCCCTCTCCGTTTTTTTTTGGCGCCCCCCTTCCCTTTTTCCCCCCCCGAAAAAGCGGAACCTCGTCCGGGCATCGATCCCCTTTTTTCTTTTCTCATTACCTTTCTTTCCCCTTCTTCCTGGTTTCCTAGAACAAGCGTGAGAGAATCGGGGCGCGGATACCCTCTTTTTTTTTCTTTCTTTTCTTTCCCCCCCCCCTTTTTCCTTTGGGGCAGCACCGAAGGGGCAAGGTTGTCGCTTTTGCGTGGATTTTTTTTTTCTTTGGAGTTCTCCCCCCCTCCTCTCCGCATTAAGGGTTCGGGAAGGAATACCTCTTTTTTTCCATCTTTTTCCCTTTTTTCCCTTTTTTTTTTTTTAGTCCTTTTCGTGAATAGTAAGACGAGCAAATGCAGGATAGCCGTGCCCTTTTTCTTGAGGTTCTCTTCCTTTTCCCCTTTTGCGTGGTTTGAATCGGCGTTTTCCCCTTTTTTTTTTTCCCCTTCCGTCGTCGGGGCCACGCGGGCCGCTCGGGTTTTCCCCCCTTTTTTTTCCCTTTGGGTCTCTTTCTCTTTTCGCGAATTCCCGGGCGGTCGTCGGGCAGCATCACCGCGATTTTTTTTTTCTCTTTTCCCCCCTTGACGCGGCCAATCGCCGCCTCATTTTTGGGGGGGGGTCGCTTCTCTTTTTTCCTTTTTCTCAAGCTTTCCCTTTTTTTTCGGCCACCCACCGAGAAAGTAGGCGTCACTTTGAACCCTTGTCCTTTCCCTTCTTGTTGCCGCCGGAAAGGAAATCGTCCGCCGGGCTTTTTTTTTTTTTTTTTTCTTCATTTTCCCTTTTCCTTTCTTCTTTGCCGCGCGAAATACATTAAGAAGCGGGCGGGGACGATCCGCCCTCCTTTTTTCTTCTTTCCCCCCTTTTTTTTTTTTTTTTTCCCCTCCCTCGTAGCAGCTTTATGCTGTGCCGCCAAGCGAGGGTCTGGGCCCCTTTTCTTTCCTTTTTTCGGTGATGATCAGTGAGGATTGTTTCGCCGCTTACCTTTCTTCTTATTGCCTCCTCTTTTTTTTTTTTTTTTTTTTTTTTAGAGAGTAAAAACACAACCTCGATGGCAGATGAAAGATGTTCTTGACGGCGGCTCTTTTCCCTCCCCTCCCTCCCCGGCGATCTCCCTTTCCCTTTTTCCCCTTTTTTCCCCCTCAGTACACAAGCTGCTCGATGGAGTAGAGGGGATTTGACCAGGGCCTTCCTTCTCATTTTCCCTTTTTTCACGATTTTTTCTTTTTTTCCTTTTTCCTTTTTTTTCTGACCCGGCAAGACGTTGACGCAAAAAAAACCTGCCTTTCCCCCCTTTTTTCCCGCAGGCTCGCTTTTTCTTCCCTCTTCCGATGGCCGCAAACCTGGCAGTTAAAATGACCGAAGTTTCTCGTGGTGCCTCTTTTTTTTCCACAAAGTCCTTTTCTTTTATTCGCGGACGCCGCCGGAAAAGGGTCGATGGTCGTTTCTTTCTTTCCCCTCTCTTTTTCTTTTTTTTTTTTCGACGACGCCGGTGATAGAAACGATGAACAACAATTTTTTTTTTTTTTTTTTTTTTTTCCCCAATTCTCTTTCCCCCTTCCTTTTCTTTTTTTTTTTTTTCCCTTCTCCGCCGCGCTGCTTTTAGGAGAAACCCCCCTTTTCTTTTTTTTCAAACCCAAGAGGACAAGGAAGGTTTTTTTATTTCCTTCCAACCCTTTTTTTCTTGCTTTCCACGGCTTCCTGGCATTTGAATCGGATAAGATCTTCTGGACTACTCTTTTTCCCCCCTTTTTCTTCTGGCGCAAACTAGGTAGTCCAGACACCGTATGCGGATCTTTTTTTTTCTCTTTTTTCCCTCTTTTCTTCTTTCCCATCCACGCAACACGGCGCAACATGCCGGGGTGAGGCCCCCCTTTTCCTTTTCCTTTTTTGACAATTCTCTTTTCTTTCCTCTTTTCTTTGACACCAGGGATCGGTGCGCGAAGATCCAAGGGTCGTGCTTTTTTTTTGGAAGGTTTTTTTTTTCCTTCCCTTCGTCGATGCGCAACATGCTGCGCCCCCCCTCTTTTTCCCGCCCTTTTCCCCTCCCTTTCTTTTCCCTCCTCGCGGGTCAAGGGCGACATTCTTTTTTTTTTTTTTTCTGGTCTTTTTTTCTCTTTTTTTTTCCTTTCGCGCTGGTGGTATACAACGAAACCCTTCTCTTCTCTTCACTTTTCCCCCTCTGCTTTTCTTTTTTCTTCCACGTATCGGAAGACCGGAAAGGGCACCCCCTCCAAGGAACCTCATTTTTTCCCCTTTCCCCTTTTCTTTTCTGCCCGCTTTCAGAGGCCAAAAACCTCTTTTTTTTTCCCTTTTCCGATCTTCTGGGCCATCTGATTCTGTTGGAGGCAGATGCAGCTCGCGGATTTTTCCTTTTTTTTTTTTTTGACCTTCTTTTTTCGATCGAGGACATCGTCGGACAAAACAATCCCCCTTTTTTTTTTCGATTTTTCCTCCCCGAGCATGACAGAGACGAGCCGACGGCGATTCTGTTTTTCCTTTTTTTTTTTCGCTCCTTTTTCTTTTTCCGTTGATCGGCGAGGGATTTAGTAAAAAGGTGGAAGACCTGTCTCCTTTTTCCCTTTTTTTTCTTTTTCTCTCTTTCTTTTCCGGTGCGGGCGAATAATTTAGGGCACCGGCAATTTTTTCTTTTCCCCTCTTTTTCCGACTATCCCTTTCTTTTTTCTCGCCATGAGCATAGGGACACGCAAGGATCGTTCCCCCCCTTTTTTTTTCCTTCCTTCTCCTTTTCCCCCTTTTTCCCCTTCCCGCGAATACATAGAAAGGAGATTGGAGCCCCCTTTCTTTTCTTTCTTTTTTTTGTCAATACCCTTTCTTTTCGCGTTTAGGTATTGGGGTCGTTCCTCCCCCCCCCACTCTTCTTCTTAATTTTTCACTTCTCCCTTTCTCTTTTTTTGCATCGCTGCGTCAGGAGGATTGATTGGGCGGACGGGAAACGCTATTTGCTTTTGACATTTACAGTAGGTTCGTCTAGGCTTGATTATGATGGCGCCTTTTTTTCCTCCTTTTTTTTCTTTTTGGTTAGGTTTTTTCTTTTTTTTTTTTTTTTTTTCCTTCCCCCTTCGCATGGCTGTGCCGTTAGAGGGCTGGCATTGCCGGGCCTATTCTCGTTTCTTTTCCCTCTTTTTTGGCTTCTTTTTCTTTTTTTTTGCCCCGCGAGCCTTACAATAAGCGAATGGCTGGCGCCCCTGGTCCTTTTTTCCTTTTTGTGGAACCTTTTTTT
>Ga0179593_1588965_pt1 | contig 11844 bp, 21 predicted proteins | sample CZODoug2_1_08_16_FD_185931 | JGI IMG/M metagenome (GOLD analysis project Ga0179593, IMG submission 185931) | Vadose zone soil fungal communities from Angelo Coast Range Reserve, California, USA - CZODoug2_1_08_16fungal (PacBio error correction) | ecosystem: Environmental > Terrestrial > Soil >... | reverse complement strand
CCCTCCTCTGTGAGATGATAATCTGGGCTCCTCCCTTTTTTGGCATACGCGTTGTCGAGGAGATCTTGCAAGCCAGGTACCCTCCCTCCCCCTCCTTTTCCCCCTTTTGTGAATTTAAAGAGAGAAAGTGCCCGCGTCGTTCTCCTCCCTCCCTTACAGCAGAACCTTTGCATCAAGTCGGAGAATCAGGCGTCTTTCCCTTCCCCCCTCCTCCTGCCTTCATGACAAACGAACTTACCTCGCGGCAAGCGTCGTAGGCAGTAGGCTCCATCCTCCCTTTTTCTCATGTTAGATTGAGAAGCAGGAGAATCTCTTTTCCTCCTCCCCTTTTTCCCTAATCATTTTACGGCTAGATAGAAGCGCGGATTTTGCCCTCCCTTCCCCTCCCCTCTTTTTCTTTTTTCCCGATCAGTTTAGGCGGCTTCCCCTCTTCTGTGTGCAACTTAGAGGCTGGATCTCCGTCTTCCCTCTCCCCCTCCCCTTCCCGCATCAAGAAGAAGCGTCGTCGTTGCCCTTCCCCCCCTCTCTGTTTTTTTTCCAACACGCGGTGCAAATGCAAACTCGCGGCAGACTGGGCCTCCTCCTCTCTCTTCCTTTTCTTTCCAGGGCGAATTTCCTTTCCTCCTTCGTTCCTTGAAACGGCGGTAGAAGCTTCGTCCCTCCCCCTCCCCTGCCGATGCGGACTGTAGATCCCTTCTTTTCCTCGCGCATCGCCCGCCTGCGCAATCTCTCTCTCTCCCCCTTTTTAATCGCCCTTTTTTCCCCCTTTGGAGCTGCGTGAGCTTCTCGACCCTCCCTTCTTTCGTGCTCCCTCCGCCAGAGTCGCTAGAAGCAGACTAAGCCAACCTCTCTCTCCCTTCAGCCTCAAGACCAACGAATGCTAAAGAAGAAGCTCTCCCTCCCTTCCTTTTCTCCCTCTTTTTTCGAGGTAGAAAGGAAATCTCCCGGTTACTCCCCCCTCTTTCCTCATAAAAAAGGGACTTCCTCCTTTTTGCCCCAGGAAAAGGTAACGGTGGTCCCTTTTTTCCAGGCATGGGAACCCTCTACCTTCCTCAAAGTGCTCAGATCAAGAAAACTTCTCCTTTTTAAGAGATTTTGCCTTTATTCCTTCATCACTTTCCTGACAAAAGTGTTTGCGGTCCCAGTCGACGCGACTCCTTTCCCTTCCTTTCCACCTTTTTGCTCGTAAAAGAGGATTCCCGCGAAGGGCCCCTGTTCTTTTTTTTTCTTTTTTTTTTTCGTTTCGTCCATTGAAAAAAACTCATCACCGGCCGACCTCCCCCCTGTGCACCACTTCGGAGAAGTAGGGAAAGAGGTCACTCTCCCCCCTTCTTCTTCTTTTTTCGTCCTCCCTTGGAACTGGTCGCCTTCCCCTTTTTCTTTTTTTCCGACGACGAAATCGATGACAGCTGGACCTTTTAAGACTCGGCGTGGTGCTTCCCCCGCCTTCTTTTTCCTTTCTTCCTCTTTTCCGGTGAAGATAAAAGGAGCTCTTCTCTAGGGTTGTCAACCTCAGCGACAAACTCCTCGCGAAGAATCCCCCAATTTTTTGTTCCCCCCCTTTTTTTTCCCCTTTTCCTTCCGCATTCCATCTGAACAAAGAAGCGGCGCCAAAACTGCTTTCTTTCCTCCCCCCTTTTTTCCCTCTACGCCGTCGTCTATTTCGCGCCGCTGCTGCGAGCAGAACAGACTCCCCCTCCCCCCCCCCTTTTTTTCGTCCTTCCCCCTCTGTTCGGGGAAGGGTACCAGGACGGCCCCTTCCCTCTCCTTTTTTTTTCCCTTTCCGTCAGTTCGGGACATCCCAGACAAGAGCGTGGTTCTTTTCCCCTCTTTTTCTCTCGACTGGGCGACTATTTGGGCAACGGTAAGCTGCCCCCCTTTCCCCCCTCTCCCAAGAGTATCTTCCCCCCCTCTTTTTGGTTTGGGGGGGGGGGGGGGTTTTTTTTTTTTTTTTTTCGTTCGCGCCGGACGGCAGAGGATGCTAAACGCGAACCCGTTCTTTTCCCTTTTCATCTTTTGGAAGGAGCCCTACTGTCTCCCTTTCCTCGGGTCCCTCCCCTTTTTCCCCTTGCCGCCCTCCCCCCGGTCCGAAGGATTTTCCTCCCCCCCCCCCGTATGGGACGGCCGCCGGCGAACTGAGGGTTTTTTTTTTTTTTTTTCCGGTAACTAGGAGGGGCAGAAAGAGACTTCTCTGCCTCTTCTTTCTTTAGAGATAAGGAGAGGGAAGTAACCTCCTTTTCCCTTCAAACGTAAAGCCTTTCCCTTTCTTCTTCCGTCCCATAAGTTGATAGTTGTGTCTTTCGTCCCCAAAGTTTGGCCATCTCTTTCCCCTCCTGAGACTGGTATTGCCAGAGGTCGTGTTTCTTTCTTTTTTAAGTAACAGACTTCCCCTTTCCCCTTTTCCGTCCGTGCCGAACGCCAAAGCGAGGAAGACGACGCCCTCTCCTTCCCTTTTCCTCCCCTCTTCTTTTTTAAAGTTTCCAATAGTCGCCGACGGCTTTCCCCTTTTCCCCCTTTTTCTAGCCGCTCTGGGGAATTCAAAGACTTGACGACGCCGTCGTCCCTTTTCCCTTTCTTTTCTCCTCTTGTGTCCCCTTGAACGGTGCAATGTGATTTTTCTCTCGGCGCGAAAAGAGAAGGAAGAGGCGGTCCTCCCCCCCCCTTTTCTTTCAGCCGACGAGAGCAATTGACTTACAAGGCTTTTTTTCCTCCCCCTCTTTTCTTTCTTGCGAAGTGCCCAGAAATGTTCAAAAAGGTGTCGGAGACTTCGCTTTCTCTTTTTTTTTCTTTTGTTTCCCTTCTCCGAACCATCCCTAAGAGAGGGATTGAGATGGCGCAGCGTCCTTCCTTTTTTATTTTTCTTTCCCCCCTTCTCCCTTTCCCGGCGTTTTTACCCGTGAACGGCGGATCGCCGGAGGCGAGTTTCGTAGAGCCCCCCTTTCTCCCTTTTTTTTCTCTTTTTCTGGTTTGGAAATGTAAAGCGGCTTTCCCCCCGGCCGCTGCGCGTTTAGGAGAAAGTCTTAGGCAGCCACGTGCCAGTCCCCCTCCTTTCTCCTTTTTTTCTCCCTCCCCTCTTTTGTTGCCGGATTTGATTTTCCTTTCCGCCGCGAGGCCCGCGGCCGTTTTGTCCTCTTCCTTTCTCTCACCCTCCGGCCTAGGTAGATCCGATTTTTCGCTCTCTTTTCCTTAGACCAAAAACGGCCCCTTCTTTCTTTTTTTTACCGGAAACCACGTTGTCATGATTTCTTTCTTTGCCGGCCTCCCGGCAAAAAAAAAGCGCTCCCTTCCCTTTTCCCTTGATGGCACATCGCGTTCCCTCTCTGTCGCTTGCAAGAAAAATGACCATGCTTTTTTTCCCTTTTACGGTGTGAAATTGCTTCTCCTTTTTCCCCTTGGGGGATTAGAGAATAGGAAGGGAGTTCTTTTTCCTTTTCTTTTTTTTTTTTCTTTCACTCTTTCTCTTCAGGACAGTAGGCAGGAATATTCCCTTTCACGGTGAGGGAGAATAGATTTGGAGAGCGAGTAGATCCCTTTCCTTTCCTTCCCCCTTACCTTTTTTAACTAGGAGGCCTGGTTCGGGTTTGTCTTTCCCGCTCCCTCCTTCCGCATTGCGAGTTAATTTAATGGCATTGGTCCTTCTCTTCTTTCCTTCTTGGCCCCCTCTTTTCTGCTTTTCTAACAAAGTGGAAGGGAGAAGATCGGACCTTTTCCCCCCTCTCCCCGAACCGCAGTTTGCAGGAAACGATGCAAGTGGCGACTGAAATTCGTCCCCCTTCCCTCCTTTTTCCTTTCTTCACCCCTTTTCTCTCTTTTTTCCTCTTGCACGCCAGAATAGAAGGACCGGACTCCTTCTTTTTTTCTTTTTTTTCTCTTCTCCTTTTTCCATAGAGAAGGATTCCCCTTCCCCTTCGGCGCCGACGCAGAAAAAGGAAAGAAGCACCTCTTTCCCTTCCTTTCTTCCTGAGTAAGACGTAAATGCTCGGCGCCCCCCCTTCCTTTTTTTTTCTTCTTTTTTTTTCGCCGTAGCGAAAAGTCCCCCCCCTTTGTTTTTTTTTTTTTTGATAGTGTTAGATTGAGCGACGGCGCCTCCTTTTTCCTTTTTCCGATTCATTAGGCTGCCTCCAAGCCTTCCTTCCCTTCCCGCCCCTCTAGACTTGATTGCCCTACTTTCCCGGCCGGCGACTCGCTTGGGCTCCTCCCCCCTTTTTCTTTTTTTTTCCTTCCCCCCCTCCCTCAAAAACAAACCCCCCCCTTTTTTGGAAAGCCGGCAGCCGCGCTCTTTTTTTGTCCCCCCCTTTCGCCCTCCTTTTTCCCCCTTCCTTTTCCACTCGCGGCAGGACTGGGAAGCCGATTATCACTCTTCTTTTCTTTTTCTTCTGGTAAAGGGCGAATCCTCCCTCCATTCAAAGGCGGTAGAAAGTTTCCTCCCCCTTCCCCGCCCCCTCGTGGGACCCAGAGAAGTACTAGTGGAGAAAATCTCTCCCTTTCCCCTTTTCCTTGAACGAGCTAGATATTCCCTTCCCTAAATGAAAGAGAAATCCCCTTCCCTTTTTTTTTTTTCCGACATCCCCTAAAACCCTTTCCCTCCAGAACTCCTTCCTCCTTTAGGGCACCCCCGCTCCCTTTTCCCCCCCCCCTCTCTCTCCTAAAAGTGAAGATTACCCTCCCCCCCCCCTCCTCCTCTCCCGATTCCGCTATGAAGTACATGGAAAAAGCCTCCCTTTTCTTTAGTCTCTTCTTTCAAAGAGAAAAGATTTTTTTCCTTTTTTCCTCCCCCCCCCTTCCTCAGAGAAAAAGAGGAAGTCCCCTTCCTCTTTCCCCCCTCCCACCTCCGACCTTGCTTTCTTTGGAATGGGAATTGTATGAAGGAGACCTCCCCCCAGAGATTGTGGGCCCTTCCCCCCACCCCCTTCGGAAGGGAGAGCTTTCTTCGCTTCGCGATTTTGCTCTTTCTTTTCTTTTTTTTCCCCAATCAATCATGAAAAAAGTGGTTGCGGTCCACCAAGTTCGCTCTTTCCCTCTTTTTTTCAAGGAGTTGATCAGAGGCGAATCCCCTTTTTTCCTCTTCTTTTTCCTGTCTTTCGTTGCGCGGAAATCGCAATAATCGTCTGCCCTTTCCCTTCCCCCCCCCCCCACCGAAATAAGACGGGCAACTTTCCCCCTTTTTTTTCCTTCCCGCGCGTCAAGCAACCGAACTTAGGACTGTTCCCCCTTCCTTTTCCTTTTCTTTCCTGCCTACGCTGTAAATGTCCCCTCCCCTTTTTTTTTCGCTCGGACCTTTTCAGCAGTAGGCCGTGGTTCTTCCTCCCTCCCCTTTCCTTTCTCGCACTTTTTGAAGCGGCTGACGGAAAGCTCACCCCTTCTCCCCCCTCCCTCTTCCTTCTTGTTCGTCAACATCATCGAAAAACTAATAGCGAAGAATACCCCATCTCCTTTTCTCCCTCCCCTTTGCCCTCTTTACCACGTGAACATTTTTTTCCTTCTTCTTTGGCCGCAAAACGCTTGGAAGGAAAATGCTATAGCGTCGCTGACAGGGGCACTTCCTTTTCCCTTTTTCTTTTTTTTTTTTTTACACCGTCCCAAAGATAAAACACAAATTGCACCCTTTCCCTCCCCGTGACCATTTGGTCGATGGCAGTTTCCAGGAAGGAAAGAACTTCTCCTTTTTCCTTCCCCTTTTCCTCCATCCTTTTTTTGATATTTGAAATTGAAGGAAAAACACCCCTCCTCTTTTTTCTCCTCTCCTCGCGGCTCCTCTTTTTTCTCTTAAGCAAGATTTGGAACCCTTTTTTCCCTTCCCCCTCTACGATATCGGCGGGCGTCCCTCTTTTTTTCCTTTTTTCTCCTTTTTTCGGCTCCCGGGATGGGACGTTTGAAATTTTTTTTCCCCTTTCTCCCCCGACGCGGGTATTACCAGTCTAGTAGCCGATGTCGCTTTTCTCCCCCTCTTCTTTTTTTTTATTGACCAAAAAAAGACTTTCCCCCCTTTCTTTTTCCCCTCCTTTTTTTTCCGTTGGCGGGCCACGAAAGCGGCGTTTACGCAATCGCACTTACTCTTCCCTTTCCCTCCCCCCCCTTTTTCTTTCCGCTTGCGTGGACTCCCCACCTTTCCTTCCTCTTCCTTCCTCTTCCCGAAAAAGTTGGGCCCTTTCTGTTCTCCCCCTTTTTAGGGACTGTAAGACCCAGAGTAGGGTGAAGCGCATAGACCTTCTCCCCCCCCTTCCATCCCCCCTCCCCCTTTTTTTTAGCAGCCGATGACAGGAAGGAAGAGAACGCCCCTCCCCTTTTTTCTTTTTTTCCAGGGTGGCAGAGGGGAAACCGTTCCCATTCTTTCTTTTCCCCCCTTTTTTTCCGCTGGCACAGGGACAATGGCCAAATAGGCGTGTTTGTGGGCATTTTCCCCCTTCCTTTTTCCCTTTCTCTTAGTCCTTACAAAGCGAGATTCTTTCCCCCTTTCCTTCCCAGGATTGTCCTTCCGTGCCATTGAAGTGGAAATGTTGTGTTTTTTTTTACCTCCTCCCGGCTCAGAAGAAAACTTCTTTCCTCCCCGAGAGCAATGACTTCAAAGAGTTTTGAGACCCGATTCTTCTTTTTTCCCTCTTCTCCCTCCTTTTTTCCCCCGTTTTTCTGCTGATTGAAAACGATATTGGGGATCTTCTCTCTTATTTCTTCCTCTTCTTTTCCGATAGGGATTGAGTGGCGAAAGAGGATAGGTGAGCCTTCCCCTTTCCCCCTCTCCCTCTCCCTTTTGAAAATTTGAACGTCCTTCTCTCCTTCTTCTTTCCTCACCGGCAGAGCGGGCATCGAGTAGTTAGAGACTCTCTTTCTTTTCTTTTCTCCCCTTGCAGATGAGAGTTAGGCGAACTATTTTCTTCCCTCTTCCCTTTTATCTTTTGTCGCGCTGGACCGATTATAAAGAGGATGTTCTTCCCCCCTTCTTTTTCTCCTTTCCCTTTCCCCCTCTCCAGGAGTTGAATGAAGATTCTTTTTGCCTACTTTTTCCCTCCCTTCATCCGCTTTTCGAGAGATTTAGAAGATGATCCCCTTCCCCCTCTCCCCGACTCTAGAATTGAGTGGACCGCCCCCCCCCTTCTCTCCGCCGCGCGCGCCTCACGGCAAAAAGCGCGTCGCCCCCTTTTCTTCCTTTCTTCTTCCCACATCGAGTTCAGGAAAGTGTCGTCGTCTCTTTTTCCCTCTTCCCGATGACGCGAGTGAAGGTGAAATTGATTAGCATTCCCCCCCCCCCTTTTGTTCTAATAGGCTTTCTATTGCCGATTGCGAGCCTTCCTCCCTCTTCTCCTTTTTTTTTTTACCGAAGGCCCTTTCTTTTTTGTTAGCAGTCGTTGTTCTTGAAGCGTCAACGGTGAGTTCTCCCTTTTTTTTTTTTTTCTTCCTGCTTTCCAACTGATAGAGGTGAGACCCCTCCCTTTCCCTTCTTTGCTTCGAGAAGCTCACGCAGCCAGCGGGACTCGTCCCCCCTTTTCCTTCTTTGATAGATCTATTGCAGCAGGCGTTTCTTCCTTTTCTCTTTCCGGCCGATCGACAGTCACGCGCCTCTTCTTTTCCTAATCCCCCCTCACGTTTGAAGGAAAGCTTGCACAAGTGGCGTCCTCCTTTTTTCCTCCCCCTCCTGCGTTGAAAGGGTGAGATGTAATCGGCTTCCCCCCCCCTCTTCTCCCTCCTTTTTTTCTCTTCCCTTGACCAGCAAAGAATCTCCCCCCTTCCCCTCTTTTCTGCTTTCGAGGAAGTTGAAAACCTTGTTGCCTTTTCCCCTCTCCCACTCCGATCCCTCTTTCGATCGTACTCCAGCGAGAGCCCTCCCTTCTTTCCCTCTTTCATCCCTGCAGAAAGTATTCCTTTTTCGGCAAGAAGCAGTTCTTCCTCCTTTTTCTCCCCCCAGCCAAAAGAATATTCCTCCCCCCTTTCCCCTTTTTCCCCCCGCGAACCAGATCTCTATCGTTGCATCCTCCTCTCTTTTTTCTTTCCTTTCTTTTTCTCTCCCGATAAGAGCTTTTCTCCCCCCCTTTTCTTCTTTAGCCGCCGATAATGAAGATTACTAGAAGCGAGGCTTGCAATCTTCTTTTCCCTCTTGCAATCGAGTAAGTTTAGGAGGGCTTCTCTTCTCTTTTTCCCTTTCTTAGCGGATGGATATTAAAGATAACGCTCCCCCCTTTCCTCCCTTCCTTCCCGAGTAAGGAGGAAGTCTTTCCTCTCTTTCCCCCCCCAACACGCGGATGCCAAAAAAGGGCACAAGCGCTGTCCTTTCTTTTTTTTCCCCTTCCCCTCTCCCTTTCACTGAAGGAGATGGAGCTTTTTCCTCCCCTTTTTTTCTTTTTTCTTTTTCAAGCGTTCCTGCAAAAAGGGGTCGATTTTTTCCTTCCTCCTTTTTGCCTTTTCTCGGCGCCGTTCCCTTTTTTCCCTCCGAGTCATCGCCCGCTGCGGCAAGCTCCTCCCTCTTTTGTACCCAAGCAATGAACGCGCTCTTTCCCGACTGAGATGCTCTCCCTTCCTCCCTTCCTTCTCGTGGCGCACACTCGATCATTTTTTCCTTTCTTCCTCCCCCCCCTCCCTTATAGCTCCTCACCGTGACGCTTCAAGAAAAAAAGACTTCCACCTACTCCCTTTCTTAATTTTTTTCCTCAAAGAGAAGACGATTTCTTTCAAGAGAAAAAGCTCCCCTTTATTTCCCCTCAAGAGGAAGGTCCTTCACTTTTCCCTTCCCTTAATCGGCGCGGCGGCATGGAATTGCGTGAAAGCGACCCCCCTTCCCTTTTTCCCCTTTTCCCTCTCACCAGAGAGAGAAGAATGGCTCTTTTCTTTTTTCCTGCGCGGAGGAGTAAATCAATCCTTTCCCCTTTCTTTCCCCCCCCCCTTTTCCCGCAGAGACCTCCTTCCCCCCTGTCATGGAGTTGATCAGAGGCTCCTTTTCTTTTTCTCTGACCTTCCTTCGTTCGAGACATCGTCCCTTCTTTTTCCTTTCCCCCCCCCCTTCCCTCGCGGCCTTTTCCCCCCCCCCCCCCCCGCCCGACAATCAAGCGGGTCCCCTTTTTCTTTTTCCTTTTTCTCCCGAATCGGCCTGGCCCCGTGCTACCAGAAAGACGTTTCTCCTCTTTTATCCCCCCCCGTCCATTTCCACAGAACATTCTCTTCTTGGCCCGCTCGGACCTTTTCAGCCTCTTTTTTCTTTTTCGTTTTTTCCGCCGCAAGGGTAAAACGCCGCTTCCCTCCCCTTTTTTTTTCTTTTTTCCTTTTTCTCCTCTGCGCAAGCTAAATACAGATCGCCGGCTTTCCTTCCCCTTTTTTCCTCCTCCCCCCCCTCTCCTCGGCGCGAAGAAGTAGCCGACACTTTTTCCCCCCCTTTTTTTTTCCTTCCTTCCTCGCCCAAAGAAGCGGGCGAAAAACGCTGGAAGTCAATCTTTTTTCTTCCCGTCTTTTCTTGGTTTTTTTTTGTTGCGACGACGACGCCGCTTTCTTTTTTCTTTTTTTCTTCCCTCCCCTATCCCCCCCACATTGCACACGTCAATGGAAAAGGACCACCTTTTTTTTTCTTCCCTTGACTCCCTTCCCCGCATTTCAGGAAGACGGCGCCGGTTCAAGTTCTGGGACCTTTCTTCCCCCCCCTCTTGAATGCCCAAAAACACGGCCGATTTGGCCATTTCCCCCCTTTCCCCCCTTTTTTTTTTGTTCTCTCTCTTCCCATATTTGGCCCAGTGAAACGAAGACCCCTCTTTCCTTCTCCCCCCCCCAGCGATTTGGCGTTTCTTTTTTTCTCCCTTTCCCTGGGATTGATGAAAGTATGGGACGTCGTCTTTTCTTCCTTCCCACCCCTTTTCTCCTTGGCGCCGATGGCCAAACGTTTGCAGTCGCGAGGACGACAAAACTCTCCCCTCTTTTTCTTTCTTTCTTCTTTTTTCCCCCCTCCACTTCTTTAACTCTGAAAGCCTGATAGGTTAATAATCCTCCGTTTTTTTTTTTCTCTTCTCCCTTCTTTTCTTTCAACGCCGCTTTCGTGGAGAAGAACAACCTCTTTCCCCCTTTTTTCCCAGGCGGGCCCTTCCCCCCCCCCCAATACTTGTCGTTGTGTCGGCATAGCGGACGAAACCCTTTTGTCCTCCACCTTAAATAGGAGACCCTATCCTTTTTCTTCCTTTCGTGTGAAGCGACTTTTCTTTTCCCTTCCCTCCCGGTTCCATACGGTCGTTTTTTACGCTGGAAAGCCGGCGAGAACGCCACCTTTCCTTCTCTTTCTTTTCTGTCTTTCTTTCCTCTTTGAGAGAGTTTCCCCTCTTTTTTTCCTCGGCGACAGGGACAATGTCAAAATCGGGTGTTGTGGGCATTCAATTCCCTCTCCTTCTTTTCCCGTTCCCCCCCCCCCCTTCCTCCTTCCTGTGAGGAAACGGAAATCGCCCATCTTTTCCCTCTTTCCCCCCCCCCTTTTCTTTCTTCGGTTCGCTCGCGCAGCGGCGCAACGAAATAGAAGACGGCTTCCCCCTTCTCCCTCTTTTTCTTTTCTCCTTTTTTCTCCGAGCGCAATTGACTTCCAAGCGTTTTTCTTCCCCCCTCCTTCCCCCTCCTCCTTGCTTGAGAAGTGCAGAAATGGTCAACTTTTCTTTCCTTTTCAGAGAGCCGATTGAAAACGATCTTTTTTTTCCTCTTTTTCCTTTTTCCCTTATCGGGATTTTGAGCTGGGCGCAAGCGGCTCCGTTTTTTTTTCTTTCCTCGCTTAGTTTTACCTTTTCCCCCCTTCACCTCTCTCTCCAGCGAGGTGAAAAGGTCCGAGCGGGATCGGTTCGTCCGACGCTAGCTTGTCTTTTCCCCCTTCTTTTTCTTCCCTTCCCCCTAGTTTGCGAACGTATTTCGGCCTCTTTCCTTTCTTTCCACAGCGACTTCTACCAGAAGGATGGTGACAGGCTTGATTTTCCCTCTTTTTTTTTCCCTCCTCCCCCTCCTCGTCCCAGCTTGCATGCCGATATTGACGATTTTCTTCTTTCCCTTCGATACGCTTTTCGAGAGATAGCCGTGATCAACTCCATGACCACCCCCTTCCCTTTTTCCCTCTTCCTTCTCCCCACCTTTTTTCTTTCCGAAGCGATGCGCGCCTCCCGCCCCCTTCTTTTCTTTCTTGATCGAGCACTTTGATGGCAACATAGCGTCAAGCACACGTTCCTTTTTTTTTCTTTCCGTCCTTTATCGACCGGTGAAGGGTTTTTTAGCATCCCCCCCCTTTTCTTTTTTTAGGGATGGTTCGTCCAGGGAGAGGGGAGATTGAGCAGAGACTCCCGCCCTTTCTTTTTTTTTTTCTCTTTTTCTTCTGTCCCTTCCCCGGAAGTTAGAAGTAGTTGTCTTCTCTTCCTTGTCTTTCCTTCCTTCCTTCGAGCGAAATGAGGAACCACGACGAACTTTCCTCCTTTTTCCTTCTTGTGGTCAGAGAAGATCACAGTTCCCCCTCTCCCCTTTTTTTTCCTCGTTTCATGGTTGTTCCTCTAGCATGATTCGCGATCTTTTCCTTTTTTCTTTCTCCCTTTTTCCAGGTAAAAGAGCTTGCGTGCTTTCTTTCCCCTTCCCTCTTCTTTTCCAAGTGGCGGAATGGAAATTAGAAGTGAAAGATACATCTGTCCTTTTTTCCCTCCCTGTCTTTTTTTTTGCATAAGCTCTGCTCTCCCATCGACCAGACGACGGGGCGGCTGCGGCTTTCTCTTCCTTTCCCCTTCTTCCTTTGCCACGCCGTCGGATCGTACTCAAAGCGAGGCGCCGCCGCCGAACTTCTCTCCCTTCCTTCCTCTTTTTCCAGACCGTAAATGATAGGCGCATTAAAGCCTCCCCTCCTTTTTTTTTCCGCGAACG
>Ga0179593_1484717_pt1 | contig 11844 bp, 14 predicted proteins | sample CZODoug2_1_08_16_FD_185931 | JGI IMG/M metagenome (GOLD analysis project Ga0179593, IMG submission 185931) | Vadose zone soil fungal communities from Angelo Coast Range Reserve, California, USA - CZODoug2_1_08_16fungal (PacBio error correction) | ecosystem: Environmental > Terrestrial > Soil >... | reverse complement strand
ATCGGCAAACTTCTCCTCGGTTCTTTTTTTCCGTCCGTTGATTGTCCCTTCTCTATCTACTCCAAGTCCAGCCATGTCTGTCCCCTCTCCTAAGAACCATATTTATTGGAAGTTTCTTTTCCCCCCCCCCCCACCTTTATTTTTTCTCCCTATGGGTTGAGTAAGAAGAATCGAAACCCCAATCTTTTTTTCCGTTGTGTTTTTACCCCCCCCTCTTTCGTCTTTTTTTTTCCTTCTGTTAGGGTTGCCTCTGGGTAAAACTCTTTCATTGCTAGCCCACCCTTTTCTTTTGGTCCCAAATGCCTTTTTCTTTTCATGTAGCCTGTGGATAAGTCCACTACCATTTTTTCCCGGCTTTGCTTTTCGTAAATTTTGTTACCCTGTTCTTTAGGCCCTTATTTGAACATCTAATGTCCCTACAATTTAGTCCCTGTTTCTTTTTCTCCAAAATGTCCCCCCCCCCTACCCATACGGATTCGTCTTGAGAAATTTTTTTGTATTTTCAAACTGGTTCCAGACCCCACATATAGTGTCTTTTATTCTATTCTATTTTGACCTAGTTTACCCTCATCCTGGTTTCGTGCTTAGGATTGGTTGGAACTTCGTAACGTGCCTTGCGTGGTCACTTGAATAGTTCTGGCTGCCCCCCACAGCATTACACAGACTTGTAGTCCGCCTGCTCGGGGTTACGCACTGTGGGGAGCCCGCTCGACCATGGATCTCCCAGTTCTTTTTTTGTCTTGACGGGGTTTTCATACACCCCATGGGATTCCTACTGTGTGCATTCCTGCCCCTTTAGAGGCTTTCTCCTAAGCACTTTCGCGATACTTCCCTCCCGGCTTCCTAAGTCCTTCGGAAACTCACCCTGTTTTCTATACCGTCCTTCTTTGACACCCATCCCCTGCTTGTTATGGCCTCCCCATCATTACCCTTCACTTGCCTTTATTATGTCGGTCGTTTTTTTGCATGGCTGGTTTTATCGACCGTTTGCTGTCAAAAATGGGTTCATCCCCTGATCTTTCCCTCTTGCGATCTTTTTTTTTCCCTTGTGACGGGACCGTCTTTTGTCGAGACTTGCAGTCCCCCCTCGTGTTCGGCTGTCTGTTTGAGTCCCGTTTGTGCAGCCGTTGTATCTGAACTTCCGCTAACCCGTTTACCCCGGGACAGCGGCGTAAGTTCCCACCAAAAGGCGCCCTCGGTGAGTGACAGCAAGGTTTTTGTTGCTGTGGCACTCCCCACGGTTTGGGTGGAATCGTGTTGGGGAGCAGGCGTTTTCGTCGGTCGACTTTCTTTCTTGGAGGCGCCTGTAACAAAACGGCACGAACCTGGTTGAAGTGGAATCTAACCTGGGTCGGCACCCCACAAATTGTTTCGTTTAGACCCACGGCTACAAACGTAGTGTCGTCGATTCTTTTCCCTTTGGTGAACTGCACCCAACGGAGGTTTTTTATTGTCCCGTTGACTGTTTTGGGTTTTCCCTCCAGACCATGACGGGGCCCCTGTCCAAGCTTGTAGTACGACACCCAACGGTGTTTTCCCTGCACCTTCCATGGTGTTGAGAGAAGGGTCTGGTCTAGGCCAGTTCCTTTTCCCTTCTGAGTCGTTGATCTGTTTGGACCTAGTTTAGGAGGGTGTTTTTGCGGCGACCACCGCTGAATCTGTGCCAACCAACAGCTCACCTTATACTCTTCTCACCCCCATAGTACCTTCTGTGTCAACACGACACCGGTTCTTTTTTTAATCACAAACAAGTCTCTTTTTCTCCATTCCCCGACTTTTTTTCTTTTTTCCGGTTGTCTGCCTCCACAGCAAGTCCGCCACCCCCGGAAGCTTGTTTCTGCCTGTTGTTTGTAGGGAGATTTCCATCCTCGTCGAAAAGATAACGTAATCTTATCCTTCCCTTGCTTTTCGAAAGGGGCGTTTGATCACGTTCGCGGAACCGTGTGCTTTAGGGAGTTGCCTGTCTGAGACCGGGTGGTAGTAAGTGAGTTTCTCCCGTACCCCAGTGTTGTCCTAGTGTCGTTTCACCCCCCACTGTTATCCTCCCTCCCAAAAGTTTTCGTTGAAGAAACCCGCCATTGGCGTCCCTTGACTTTGACTTAGACAGCACCTTGGCCTTTTTCCGTGTCTCTCCCCCTGAGTCAATGATATCCTTTTTTTTCTTCTTTTTCACTATCTCTTTCTGTACTCCCCCCGCGTTTTAGGCTTGCATCATTTTCCGACACGTACCTGATCTTCCAGTTTCTCTTTCAAGTAACCATACTTTTTCTTTTTTTGACAAATGCGTTCTTTAAAGAGCATCTTTCTCATATTCTATTTCCCATCAGTGGTTTACCAATCCAGTGCAACTGTTCTACACTTCTTTTTCTTTACACTGCCCACTCATGTTTTTTCCGAATGTGCCCCTTCTTTGAACTGCTCATCACTCCGGGGTCTTGAAACTTTTTTCCCTCTACCTTCAGTCCCCTTTTTGTTCCCAGAGGGGCACATTGCTCAAACACTTTTCCACTTAATCGTTTTGGGCTTGGCTAGGAACCTTCTTCTCACACCCAGCCCCACGAGTCGATCTGCCTGTAGTTTTTTTTTCTTAGCCAGACATGAATTTTGGTTACATTCTTTTCGGAGTAGTCCAGTAGTGGTCTGTAATCGTTTTTTGTGTTCTCTTTCCCTTTTACTTTTTTATAAAGTGTGGAGGAACACCTTTACTTGTCAACGAGGTTTTCACCTTATTCGGCCCACGTTCTAACCTTTTTACCTTTCTTTCCATTAAGTCTTTTTTAAACTTTATTTTCTCCCCGCCAAACTCCCCCACTTCTACCATGATGCGTTCTTGAGAATTTTTCCTTGTTCCACTAGTGGTTTTTGCAACCAGTGGACCCAGCACTTAGACGAATTTTTTTTCAGTGACCTTGATCTCTTCTCACATGTCACCCCTTTTTCCCCTCTTGAGGTTACCCGGGGGCTGCAGTACCGAGGGTCGGCAGGCCGTTCGTGAGGGTGCTGGCAACTGCCGGGAGTCAGATTTGCCGGTTTTGGCCTGCACCGGACGCGTGGTGCGCATGCCAATGAAAGTGCTCATCGGGTGCGGTACGGGCAGGGGGGGTTTGGGTGGGCCGAGCTCGACGTGCAATTCACCTGGGAAAGGGCCTTCCCTAACGGGAAGTTTCCCCAGCCTGCCAGGACGGGGAGTATTTTTTCAGCGATGATTTCTGATTGTGGGACCGTTTTTTAGACCATTTTCAATTGTTGGATTTTTCTATTTTCTCGATTTGGCCTCCTAGTACTCTTTTTTCCAAATTGGTTCAGCCTTCACGAAGTTCCCCTCCCAAGGACAAGGAAATTCTTATGTAATTGGTCCACCTATTATTCTCGCGTCTGCCTCTGACCTCCCTATTAACCCCGTGACCCCATCTTCTGTCGAAACCCGTTCTTTGCTGGCCGTCAGATTCGAAACATGCGGGCCAGGTTCCAACCTATCCTGTTGCCACCCGGGTGCCACTTTGGTACGGACGGACGTCGGTGGTGACGAACTGTGCGAAGGCAGCGGCCCGTAAGTTTTTTTACGGTATGCGGATGGCTGCAGATTTTCCTTTTTCTTTATTTTAATTTCCTCCCCCTTTTTCCGTTTTTTTTTTGTGTGAGGTGATATTGCCACTTTTCCCAGACTTGATTTAGTCCTTTCCTCGGTTACCTGTTTCCCATACGCACCCCCCGCTAGTTTCTAATCCCCTTCGACACCATATCCGAATTTCTACCCCTTTTTTTCAAGGTTTAATATTTTGCCCCCTTTGAAGGGGGACACCTGTTCGATCTCTTATGTCCCCCCAAGGCCTCAGTGTTGCGACAAGTTTTTTTCCTTTTTTTTTCCCCTCGTATTTTTTTTTTTTTGTTTTCTCGCAGAAGAAACCCCGCGATTTGTTTTCACTTTTTTTTTCTTTCTGTCCCGTTCCTCCCTTTCCGTTTAGTCCCTCGTCCGGTCTGGTTGTCCCATGTGTTATACTGTCTTCCTGAGGCAAGCAACCTACAGTTCCCTTTCCACCCCCCTTCTCACCCCACACACCACAAGACCACTTTTTTCTAGATACCGGCTGCACACTCTTCTTCTGAATTTTTACCTTTTTTTTTTCCTTGTTTCCCCATGGTACTTTATTGGGCCTTATGGTGAATCTGATTTTCCGGTGACCCCCACCCAAAAACATCTGGCAGCGAACCCTCAAGAGTTAGGGTGTCTTTAAATTGCAATTTCCCGCACCCACCTTTAAGGGTGCCCCGGAACGAGACACGCTGACAGGCCCGTTCGTGTGCCCCCTTTTTTCAACCCCCTCTGTCCTACTCCTACCCATTAAGAACACCCCTTGAACAAGTCCAATAAGACCGCCTAGGAAATTGGTGACACTTCGTGTCTGATCCCGGCTTACCCTGGGCGATTCGACATGGATTGATTTTTATTCTTTTATATAATTCGTTCTTTTTTTAGTTTTTTTTACCCCAACCAAACCCTATGTGAACCCCTGAAAGGCGTCCAGCCTCTGTTATGGCCACCCTGCTGGTGCGGCGGGTCCCAGGCGAGTGAGTAACTTTCATGACGTTGTGGACGTGTCCTTTTTTACTTCCACGTGTGAGGCCCAGGGTTCCCGTGAATAGTAGGCTGTTCCAGTTGGTGTTCCTCTCTGTACCCCCTCTCCGGGTAAGACCCCAGCCCCGTTAACGCCAGTGACTTTTTCTTTCCGCAAAGATGGGTACAACCTTTTTCCCTATAGGTTTTCCCCCCCCCCTAGACACCCGGGCCGAGTCGACGGCTGTGGTTTTTGTGTGGTGGTTCGTTTTTTTCTGCCCCCCCTCTGCCTTAAACGTTGTAGAATTTTCCTCTGCAAATTTGCACGCGGTTTCCCAAAACGCTTAAGTCTGGCATGGCAACCGTGTCCACACGCCCCCCCCCGTCCCGGGGTTGATTGGTGTCCCCGGTCCGCTTGCGGCAAAAACTTCTTGGGCGGCCCCGTTTCACTAGACCCCCGTGGCGACACGGCCTGTTTTCACTTTTCCCCCAATGTGGCCCCTCTTTCGACCCCCCCTCTCCGTAGAAAGATTCTCCCTTAAAGTCACCCCCAGCACCACTCCCCCCCTTTCCCCCCCTGAATTTTCACCTGCCCGAAGCTCCCGAGTTAGGGATGCTGAACCCCCCCTGGCCCCCTCGTTGCCGCTCGAAAACGTGATTCTTTGCGAAGGGATGTCCTCCGTGTAAACCTGCGAAGCGAGAAGAACTTTCCCTTTCTCTTTTGTACCCACCTTCCAAATCATCTCCGCGGTTGAGTAACCCTCCCCCAGTGTTTAGGTTGCACCGTACTTCTTGGGTCCAAAAAGCTTCCAGTCCGGGAACAGTTCTTCACAGCCAATCTTATCCCGAAGTGATTGCAGTCCCCTGCCAAATCCCCCTTTGTGTTCCCGGGTGTTTTTCATGAGTGCTCAGCCCCGAAACCTTGCTTTTTTACGGCCCATGGGCCTTCCCCTCTGTTAGCTGTGCGCCTCCCACGCGGTTTTTTGCCTACCCCCCATACCGCGACCCCGGATTGGTCTTCGGAATTTTTTCGGCCCAACGGCCCCCCATTACAACCCCCCCCCGGCACCCTCTTCTTGGGTGCCGGTCGAGTCCACAAAAAACTAGCCGTTTTGCCTAACGCCCACCAGATTGTTCTCTTCTGGCCAACCCGCAGATAGTCCTCCAGGGTACCGTGGCAGGATCGCAGCCTTCTGCGCTGGTTTGCCTCTTTTTCACCCGAACCGTGTTGGTATCCCCCCCCTTGACCCCCAAGCCTCCGACCACGAGTCCAGTCCCAATTATTTAAAAGGTTTGATACGGAAGCACTCCTTCCCCCACCAGACGCCCTGTTTTCTCTCTCCCCATAACAGTTGGCACCCCTGCGTTTCCCCCGTTTTCTCGAACTACTCCTTTTTTTTTACAGGTCCCCTATTTCGACCCCCCCGTCAATCCCCCCGGCCCCCGCTACCCAGTCCTTTCAGTCAACCCCCAGAAGCCATCCCTGACCCCCGACACTTTTTTTCCCCCGTGCTTCCTAGCACCCCGTTGGGCCCGCTCCGTGGGAGTCCACCGTTTTCTTCCCATTTTCAACTTGAGTACAACCCCCTTTGTTTTTCTAGCCTTCTACCTCCGTCCGCCTCTCTGTTTCCGACAAAGTAACGATTCAAAAACCCCCCGTTTGCCCCCTTCCGGAGCACCACCCTTTGGCGCTGCCCCCCAATTTCGCCAGTTTGGTTTTTGCTGACTGATTGTCCCCAATTTGTGTTTTGGTTCAATGTTCCTCGTTTCTCTATAACCAACACGCTGCACAAAACCACGACAACCTCCATGCCAATGAAGTACGACTTCCCCATTTTTATTTCTGACCAGGGAAGGCCAAGAAACGAAAAGATTCTACTGTTTTATGCACCCCCGCAAATTTCCCCTACAAACCCTGACACTCACCCTACCTCGGAACGTTTCCCCTTGCGTCCGGGCTTAGTTCCTTCCCCCTCTGATTTTTATGCTTATATGACCAGGGTCGTTAGGCTACCCCTTCCTGGCGACTTTCCCCCCGGACAGCCATTATTTCCCCTTTGCCCTCCTGCGCAACCTCTAGTTTTCCGGGGACCTTTGGGGCCCAACTTGGTCCATAGACCCCTAGTGCTTTTGACCCAGTTAACCCCCAGAACAGAATCTTCTCCGTGTTGCATCTTTGTGAAGCCCCAGTTTTTCCCGGCTCTTCTAGGAACCCCCGAGCCCTTGTGTCTTCACTTATTTTGACTTTTGTTTTTTTTTGAGAAAGCGCCCCCTCCCCAGTTTTGTACCCGCCCTCCCAGAACTCCTTGGGGTGCACTTTTTCCCATGGGACTCAGTGCTCCCCCCCACAAAGGACGCCCCCCCCCCCAAATAATCAGCCCCACCAAGCGTGCGACGTTTCCCGTTGGTCTTTTTAGTGCCGTCATCACCTCTCAACCCCCTGCTTTTGTTGGACCCGTGCCGTTCCCCCCCCAACCTCCGCCCCCCACCGTAAGACCTAAACACAGTTTATTTGTCCTTGGTTTTTGACATGTTTGCCTAGGAATGGCTTTCACTTTTTTCGTATGGTGCTTCTGGATGGTTCCTTGCCAGAGCCACTCCCTGTGTACTGCCCAGTAATTCCAGAACCAAACACTACCGGACCCCCCTGGGCGTGCATGTATTGGTCTGTACCTGCCCCCTGTCAGCCGGTGCCACGAGAGCGCCCCCTACGAACCTTTTACACTGCGATTTTGTCTCCCAGTCCAGCCGACCTCGATTCCTCCATCAGACACCCACCCCGACCACTAGTCGCTGAATGCCTTTCTTTTTTTTCCGGAACTACTCGCTTCTTTTTTTTATGACAGAACTCCCGACCGGACAAAGTAGACAAGGCTCGATCGCCGTCCCGAAGAACGTCATGTGCTAAAGCAGCATGTACGTCCCTTTTGAGTTTGATAAGCTATGAACTAGGAATGAAACTGGTCCCGCAATGAGAGGTTTTTGATCACCGTAACCCCCCGCCCCCCCATCCAGCGCGATCGTGCCGATCTTCTCTATATTTTAAGCTCATCGTTTTTGTTGGGTTTTGTTTTTTTTCCGATTCTTATTCTCTGCAACCATTTGAGCTCTTACCTCTTTATCTCCTTGATGGGTTCCCATTTTCCCCCCTTTCGATTATTTTTAAGACAATTTCTTAAAGAAAGAGGTGACTTATTCCAGGACCCACTTTTTCTCTTTTTATGTTTCAATTATCTAGTGTCCCGTCAATCTCCCCAGGCGGGTGATAGCCCCTTTGGGCATTGCACCCCTATTGTATTTTGGTCGGCATTCCTTTGAGTCCCTTGATTCTCGTTGCCCTTGGGGTCGTACAACGGCTTTTAAATTGCCCATTCGGGACCCTTTTTTGAGTTTTTCAACGGGTCCTTGGCTTTGAAGCCTATTCGACCCCCCTTGTTACATGAAATGCGGGTCCGTGTATTGCGTTCTGGAATCTCGCCTTTCCCCCACTTTTTATTTTTCTCGCCCGTTGACCTGCCCTCCCTTTGAGCCCCCCCTGCACCCCCCCCAAGTCTGATTACTGTCGACCTGTTCCCCCCCCCCCCAAAAACTCCCCCCGCACTTTGAGTTAGTTCCGTTTCTGCGCGTTGTGTTTGGCCCCTTCAAGGGTCGCCAACTTTTCTTGTGCTTAATCACGCTTTCCAGACGGAAAAGTTTTTTGGACTCTCTCTTGTACTGGAATGTTAGGTTGGAGGTTTTGGGACCCGTCCAGGTTTTCATGTTTCCCCCTTTGTTTTGCACCTCCTCTCTCTTTTAAGCTCTCCGCCTTCCCCTCTCGGAACCCGGCGTGTTTTCAAGGCCCACCGGCCTGGGCTTATTGCCCCCCCCCCCTTACGCTTTGCGTTCCCCCCCCCCCCCGCAGCAACCCCCCCCCGTTTGGGGAAATTCTAGTTGCGATTTAACTTTATCCTCCGTTTTTTCCCCCCCGACCTTTTTGCTGCAACGGCGCGTAGTGAAATCTGTATTCTTTGTTTTGCTTTCCCTTTTCCCGGGTTTTCTTCCCCGTCACTGATCCTCCCAGGTGGGGTTGGGGTTTTTTGCAGCCCCGTAAACATAGGTTTTTTTTTGTCGTCGGGCCTGTTTGTATTTCCCCTTGCCTGAGCGTACAGCAAGATGCCGCCCTTGTTTTCGTGCGTTCGCTACCCTTTCTCCTTTCGAAGACTGCCGGTTCCCCCCCCCACCCCGTCGTCCCTTTTTTTCTGACCGAGATTCGTACGGTGTCCACCGTAAGGAGGTGTCCCTGTCTGCGGGTCGTCTTTTTTGCGTCTCTTTTTTGTCCCCCCCCCCCTGTGCATCTAAGTGGGCCCCCTTGCCGTGGATTTCCTTTGGTACATCGAAGCCCCTGATTTTCTGATGTAGGGTTTTGTTTGTGCAGGTTGAGTGCCCTTTTTGTATTCGAAACATGCCGATTTTTTTTTTCCCCCCCCTGGTTCATTTTTTTTTCCCCGTTGCAACCCCCACACGGCCGCGCTGTTGTTTTAGTCCAGTGGTCTTTTTTCCTTGGTCATGTGTGTTTTTCTCTTTTTGGTTTGGCTTCGAGGCTGGTCGGTTTTCCCCCCGTTTTTTGTGATGCCGACACCACCTTTTTTTCCCTTTGTGTTTTTGTAACTTTCTTCGCCATGCTCCTGTTTTTTCACCACCCCGTTGCAAGCTCCTGCAAACTGCTCCCCCACCCCCCCTTGTCGGTAGAGCTTCATTCTTTTTTTTTTGGTGTGTAAGCTTGCGACTTTGTATTTTTTTTTTCAGTTTGCTTGACCTTGGTTTTGGTTGTTCCGCCAAGTACTTTCCCTTTTTTTGCCCTGCCTTCTTTTTTTCCCCCCCAGTGTGTCCTCTGCCCGGTTTTGGGAGCACGTTTGATTGTTATTGGTCTTTACTCCTTTTCGGTCAGGCCGTCCTTTTGATCGTGGACAATGTTCCCTTCTTGTTGCGTTTTTGGTCGATTTTCTTTTCGAGGACCCCCCGTTAGTTTCATTTTTTCCCAGCATGATTCCTTTTTCTCTTCCCGTTTTTGGCACACCACTTTCATTTTACTTTATTCAATTTTTCCCCCCCGGTTTGCTTCTTCCCCCCAAACCACGTCTCTTGCCCCGTGAACAGTTTTTTCTGCTGGTTCTGACCCTTTTTTCATTGTGCAGGTAGGGCCCCCCACAGAACTTGCCCCCCCGTAAGCACCCTTTTCCGTTCTTTGCGGATTCATTGTTTTTTTTATTTTCTTCTTCCAGAGAGTAGTCCTTGCAGAGCCACCCCCTCTTGCAAGACCAATTTTTTTTTTTCTTGTAATGTCCACCCTGTGTTTTGGCCTTGTTTTGTTGGTCTTGTTTTTAGATGTTTTTTTTTTTCTTTTCTTTACCTTGACATTTTTGCCGTTTGAGTTTGTTGCCCAGTTTTTCTCTTCGCTTTTGTATGGGGCGGGCAGTTGTCCCCCAGGTGACTTCACTTTGATTCTTTTTGTGTCCCCCCCCACCACTTTTTTTAGTACTTTTTTGCCTGCTTTTTTGGCCGCACATTGCGTTTCTACTTGTATTTTGCCCCTGACTTTTCCTTTTTTCCCCCCCCCCGCCCTTCTGTGTTTCTGGTTTTCGCTTCTGTTTTGCTTGCACACCTGTTTTTTGCAGTCCGTTATTTTTTTCCTCCTTTTCTTTTGGTTCCATTTCCCGCTGTTTCCCGGGTTGGGAATCCCCCCACCCGCTCTTTCGGAGTGGACGCCGGGCTGATTTCCCCTGGTTGCAGGTCTGTGAATAGATCTTATTGGTTTACAGTTTATTTGTGTTCCCCCTGCGTCAAGCTGCCCTCCCTCGTACGTGTTTTTTTTTTTTTTTACGCCTGCACCCGCCATTTGGTCCCACTGTTTGACCTTAAATGAAGGTTTTGTGGAGTCCCCTTTTTCTGCTAGACAAGTGTTTGGGTTTTTTTTGTATCTACAGGCCATTGACTTCTGTTTTTTGCCTTTTTAGGGTTTTTTTTGACTTTATTGCTGCCTCCCCCCATTTTCTGGGCCTCGGTGCGTTGTGGACTGAAGCCCCCCTTTCGTGGTTTCCGTGATTTCCCCGTCCGCAACCCATCCACACGTATCCTTCAGTTTTTTTCGTGGCGTGTTTTCTTTTTCCTGGTTTAAGTTGATCTTTTATGTTCAACCCTTTCTTATTGGTGGTCCCGGCCTTTTTAAGTCCCGTTGAGGGCTTTCCCCTTCGGGTTTTTCTTTCATGTTTTTTTCCTTTTTTCAGGGGAGGAACCCCACTTCTTTTTTTTTTTTTTAACGTCTTTGTTTCCATCTGGTGCCCCTTTTTTTTTTTTTTCAACCTGCCCCTAGTTCCCCCCAACTTTCCCATGGTCCCTCCCTGCTGGCCTGCCCCTTTACCAGAGGTGTCTGCCTGCTTGCCCCGGTTTTTTTTTCGGCTGGTTTTTTTTTTCCAACCGTTTCTGGTGTGTGACGGTTTACCCCAGTTTTGGCCCACCGGTTAAGTCATCATCGCCAGGACCCTGTCTTTTTCATCGTTTGTGTGTCCATTTCCCGCTTGGCGTTCCCGTGTTTCTGATCATTTTTGTGTTTCGATGTTTTCCCTCCGTCTTGATGTTTTTTCCCCCGCTTGGGCTGTCAAGCGTTTCGCGTTGTTTCTGTCCACGGACGGTGTTTTTGCCGCGTTCCAGGGCTCCCTGACCCCCTCTTTTTTTGTCCTTTCCCCCCTCTTGGGATGTGTTGTTTTTTCGCCGTTCTATCTCACTGTTTTTCCCCTCACGCCCCTTCCCCATTTCTTCGTTTGAACGTTCAGTAAAACCCTTCTCCCCTTTTTTTGCACGCCCGTTTCATTTTCTGTTCAGTTTCGTGTTGTGCCGTTTTTTGTACCTCCCTGTCTTTCTGTTCTTTTTTGGTTTGTTTTGTCTTTCTGTTTCCTCCCGGACACTTGTGCCGTTGCTCCTAGTGGCGTCCCCAGTTTTCCCATTCCACTTGGTTGAGGGTCCCGTTGTCACGAGGATTCTTTTTTTTGTTATTTGCGTTCTTTACCTTTTACCCACCCCCTTTTTTTTTTCCCTTTCACCACGATCGTAGTCCCTTTGTTTTTTTTTTTTCGTTTGCCCGCCTCGCCACCGGTCCCTTTTTTTCTTTTTGACCCAAGAGCCCCTTTTTTCCAGTGTTGTTCGCCCGTTTTTCCCGTTCCCCCCTTTTTTTGATCTATAGTTTTTTTTTGATTCGCACCCTGTTTCTATCCTGCGCGGATGCCTTTTCTTGCCCGTCTTTGCCTGTTTTTGGC
>Ga0179593_1441184_pt1 | contig 11844 bp, 26 predicted proteins | sample CZODoug2_1_08_16_FD_185931 | JGI IMG/M metagenome (GOLD analysis project Ga0179593, IMG submission 185931) | Vadose zone soil fungal communities from Angelo Coast Range Reserve, California, USA - CZODoug2_1_08_16fungal (PacBio error correction) | ecosystem: Environmental > Terrestrial > Soil >... | reverse complement strand
TGGTGCCTTTTTTACACTCTTTTTTTCCCACAGGCGTCCTTCTCCCACGTCCCAACCCCTTTCTAAATTGTTTTCTATGTTTGTTTTTTTTGACTCTTTTGTTTTGGTGACCACCCCGATCGAACACGTTCTCTTTTCCCCCCCCCCCCACCCATAGCTGGGGTCCCTTTTTTTTGCCGTGAAATCTTTTGATGTGACCAAACTTCCGTTTCCCTCGCCCCCTCTTTTCTTTTTCTCCACCATTTTGAGGTGGTTTCTTTCAAATTTTTTCTCCCTCCCTCCCTGCACTTTGCATTAGGGTTGCTTTTCCACAAACCCCAGTCTTTTTCTTTTGGCCACACATTCTTGCCCTTACATTTTTGTTTTCTTTCCCCTTTGTTCCCCCCCCTTCTTTTGTTTTTACCTTTCGGCCTCAGGCCTGGTTTTCCTGTTCGAACGCAAGTCACGTCAGTCACCCCGTCTTAGGGAACTAAAAGCGACCTTCCCCCCCCTTTCTGGCAGGGACGTTCCCGGTGCGGGCCTCATTCCGTTTCTTTTTCCTTTTTTTCCTCTGTTAAAACCCTTTCTTTTTTTCTTTTTTTTGTTTTTCTCTTAGGGACCGGTTGGGGTCTCTGAGTCATTTTTTTTTTTGACCCCATTTTCTTTTTCCCCTGGCCGGGACAACATGACACCCCTTTTTTCCCTCAGTTTTTATTCGGAATTTTCTCTGTCCTATGGGAACCCCCTCTTCTTGACCCCCAATTTGTATCTCTCACAGCGGATTTATGGGTTTTTTTTTCCCTCGTGACGGTCTTCTCCCTTCCTCGTTCCCCCCCACCCTTACCAAAGAAACTCTTCCGAGATTTCCATTCCCTTTTCACCACTGCCCTGGTGTCGAGGCCGGAATCTCGTTTGAAATTTTGGGATTTTCTTCCTCTCTTTCCCCTTCCTTTTTTTCCTCTTAAACTCTTTCTTCTTTCATTAAGGTTCCCCCCACCTCTTTTCCAACCCATTGCCCCTTTGGTCTGTTCCCCCCCCAATTTTTCTCCGCACCTTTATTGCTGCTCTTTTTTGCCCCCCCTGGATTTCTAGTTTCCCAGCCTCTTCTCCCCTCCCGTGAGAAACTGGCTGTCGTTTTTTTTTCTTCTGTGTTGCTGTCCTCCCCTTTGCACCCCCCAGGTTTTTTTTGCCCCCCGACCGATAAGGGTATTTTCAACCTTTTTACCACGGCCTGTCCCATCTTTTCCTGGCAAACGGTTTCCTTCCTTACATCGCCTCGGCTTATGTCTTTTGCTGACATTCCTCCTTAATTAGCCTTGGACCAATCTCTCTTCCAGAACTAAAGGTCCCTCCCTTGTCCCACCCCCATCGTCGCCCTCTTTTTCGTTCTCTGGGCCATCGTTGAGCCTCTTCTTTTTTTCCCTTCGTTCGTCACTTTGGTTTTTTCCAATTAACACTTTTCTATGGTCATGCTGTTTTTTCACCAAGTTTCATTTTTGTTTTGCTTTCTTTTTGACAGGGATGACCATAACCATCGATTGAGCTCTTAATACCCACTTTTTTTGAGGTCTTGGGACGCTGTTTGTGATCTCCTTTTCCTTTGTCAACCCCTTCCCTTCCCCTCCTGACATCAATTTCCGATAAGGGGCGTTTCCCCCCCCGCCGTTTTTTCAGTTTTTGATTCCTCCCCAGATAAAAGATACCGGACTTCTACTTTTAGAGTCCCGTGGTGTTTTTCCCTTTACCTCAGCATTACCACTGCCACACTCTCCCCAAGTTGCTACACCTTTTTCCCCCTGCTGAACCCAGATTGAACTTCTCGGCGACCAACCTTCAATTTCCCTCCCCTGTACTGAAATTTCCCTCTCCCCCCTTTTGTGTTTTTTTTCTTCCGGCTTTTCTCTTCTCGAGTCTTTTTCGACCGCTGGCTTCCTCTCCCCCCCGGTTCCTTTTTTTTTCTTTTGTATTTCCATTTTTTCCCCTCCCCTTCCCCGCCCTTGAATTGACTCATTTGTTCCCTTTTCTCCTTTTGATCCCCCCCTCCCCCCTTAAGATTTTCCTCCTTCCAAGTTTACCTTTTTTCTACCCCATACTTTTCCCAATCGGTTGTCTGTCCTCCTCCTTTCAGGTTTTTTTTTTTCCTTCTGCTATGCTGCACAGATTTTTTGAGGTCCTCTCTTTTTTGTTATAAAAATGTCCCATTGGGGCATTTCTTCTTTTTACGTGAGTGACTCCCCTCAGACCGCTTTTTCACCCATGATCTCTTTGTTACCTGTTCTCAAAAAAACGGTCCTCCCCCCCCCCCTTTCCTTTTGGTTCGATGCAATCCTGCGGTCCACTTCAGTTCTTGCCTGACATTGACGTCGTCCTCTCCCCCACGGTCCCCCCGGTCTTCCAGAGGTTTGCCCATGATTGCTTCCTCTCCCGTTCCCCTTTTTTCCCACCGTTCCCCCCCCTTTAGGTTCAAGACCACTGATCTTGTTCGTTTTAACAGAAACTCTTCCCTCATTTCCCCCCTCCTCCCACCCTCAACTTCCTTCTGACACCCCCTTCTTACAAATCTCCTCTTCTTGTCCGCCCTCCCTCCTTTTGTCCCCCACCTATTTGTTCTTTTTTCCACTCCTCACCTTCCTCCCTCCTCTCTCCTTCCCCTTCCCGTCCTCCTCCTTCCCCCCCTAGCTTACCCCCCTTTCTCCTCCCAACCCCCCTTTCTTCCGGTCCCTCCCACCCAATCCGCCCTCCTCGTTTGCTCCCCCGTCCCTCCTTTCCCCTTTTTGCCACCCCCCCTCCCTTATTCACACCACACCAAACTTTTTCATTGCATCCCTTCCCCATTGTCCCTTTCCTCCTACTATCTTTTTATTTCCCACCCACACTCCTTCCTTCTGCCTCCCTCCCCCCACTCTTCCCCCCCCCCCTGCTCTCTAATTCCACCCCTCCCATCCCCCATCTTCCCCTCCTCCACCCTTCCCCTCTTTCGCTTCTCCACCCATTCATCAGCTACCCCTCCCTTAATTTTCCCCCTTTCTGAGGTGCCTCTTTGTCCCCCCCCTCCCATCCTTCTTATTCCTCCACCAACCTCCGACCTTTTCACCTCCCTTCCTTCCCCTTTTTCTTCCTAATCCCACCCCCTTTCATTTTCACCTCTCCTCCCTCACTTCATTGATTCCCTGGACCCCACCCCTCCCCTCTTCTTTCCCCTCACCATCCTTTTTTATCTCCCTCTCTCTCCCCTCCTATCTCCCCCTCCCTCTCTACCACCACCATCCGGCCATCTTCTTCCCACCCCTCCCGTCCCTCTCCCTCTTCCCTCTCCCCACCGCCTTCTCTTTACTCTTCTTTCCTCCCTCCCCTATCACTCTCCTCATCCCCACGCCTGGCCCGCTCCTTATCCCTCCCCCCCCCCCCTCCGCTTACTCCTTCTTTCATTCTTTACCCGTACCCCACCTCCTCCCTTTCTCCCCAGTCTTTTTTACAAACTTCCCCCCTCCCCCTTTCTCCCCCCCCTCATCCCCTCTCCCCCTTCCCTTCCACCACGCCCTCCTTCTCCTTCCTACCCTTTCTCTTCTTGTCCCCTCTCCCCCCTCCCCCCTTGTCCTTCTTCCGCCGCGCCCCCCTTCGCCCCCCCCCCACTCATCTTCTTCTCCTGCCCACATCGCCTCCCCTCCCATCCCCCTCTCCCTCCCTCTACCCTTTCTCCCTCTCCGTGTGCTGCTCTGTTCCTGCCATCCTTCATACTCTTCGTCTCCACAGCTACCCTTTTCCTCCGCCCACTCCGCGTTCCTACCCTCCCTCTCTCCCATACCCCCGCCCCCCCTTCCCTTCCTTCTTCCCCTCGCCACCCCTCTCGCCATCTTGTCTTTTTTTCCTCTACCTCCTTTCCCCCTTCTCCTTCCGTCTTTTCTCTCCCCCCCCCCTACCCCTTCCGCACCACCCACCCCCCACCCTTCCTTCCCTTACCTCTTTCTCCCCCTCCCAGTAACCCTCCCCCCTCCCATCTCCCCTCCTCCACCTTACCTTCCGGTCCCCCCCTCCCTACATCCCCGTTTCCCCTTCCCCCCCTCCCCGCTCCAGCCCCCCTCTCGCCTCCTTTCCTCGCCTGCATTTCCCACCCCCTTCTTCTCACCCTTCATTGTCTCGTCACCTCTTTCTCTTGCCTTTCCCTCCAGCTCTTTGACCCCTCTAACTTCTCCCCTATACTCTCATGCCCTCATCCCCCCTGTCCCCCTCCCCCATCCCTTCCCCCCTCCTCTCCACCTCCTACCCTCCCCCATATTTTCATCCCCCCCATCCTCCCTCTGACCAACCCCCCGTTGTCTTTATAAAAGGGTAGCCCCTGCACCTTTTTCCTTTTTCCGTTTTTCTTATTCTTCCCCCCTCCGCTTTGCAACTAAGTGAGCCCTTCATTCCCCCAAGCTTTGATGTAGTCCCCCCTTTTTTTTTTTTTTTTTTTTCTTGTCGTAGAATATAGACAATTTTTTCCTTCCGGCTTTGCCCTTTCCTCCAAACACTTTTTTTTCTCCCCCTCATTCTCCCCTCTCTTTTCTTTTCATGGGTTTTAAGTTATTTTTTCTGTGGCTCCCTAAGGCCATCTCCCCCTTGCCCTGTTGTTTTTCCAACAGTCTGTTCACCGTGACGTAACATGGACTGGCAGCAGGAGCTCTGTTCTAAACCTCTCTCGAGTTGTCCCCGGATTTTCATCGAGAATCGTGTCCCTTGTGTCGAAGGAGTTTGTCTGTGCGCTTTTTCCTCCCGCAAAGAATGACCCAACCTCCTCTTTTTTGCTATTTTTCTCCTCTTTTGATTCCATCCTTGGGTGGTTTCCAACTTTGTTTCAAACCGCCCCCCTGTCGTTGTTTGCCCACACAGTTGTCCCCCCCCCTCTTTCCCCCCATCCGTTACAAAAACCAATTCCCCCCAGCCCCTTTTTCCTTTCGTTATAGGTTCTTCTTTTTTGACCCCCCTTATTTTGTCCCCCCCCCCTTCCCCCCCTGAAGTTTCTGGCCCAATGGTCCCAGGCCGCTTCGGCCGTGTTTTTCGGTGTCCCCCCCCCGTGTTTCTCTTCTTTATCAATTTTTAATTTTTTTCATTCCGAGGTTTCTTCCCCTCTTCAACCCCCTTCGCCCTTTTCGTTTCCCCTTCCGCAGCTGGCAGTTTACTCCCTGTCGCTCTTCATTTTTTTCCTTTTGTGACGTTTATTTTCACCCTTTTTCCTGCCCCATGATAGATGTGAGTTATATCTGACTCCTTTTTTTTCTTCAAGGAAATTTCTTTCCCCCCCCCCTAGCCCTTTCGGGAAACCCTCCGAACAGTTCAGGTTCCCGGGTCCTTTACCCGGAAAAAGGCCCCCAAACCCCCTCCCTTTTTTTTCTTCGACACCCCCTTTGTTTTTTGACTCCTCTTTTCCCCACAACCCAAAAAATAGACCTCCCTTTCCTTTCTCCTTTTGGACACATCCCTTCTTATACTTGAAGGTGGCTCTTCTTTCCTTGCATCCTACTTTTTTTCTTGTGTTTCCTTCCTGTTTACGCCGTGACGGGACGTTGCTCAACTAATGCGTTCCCCCCAACACCCCTTTGTTTTTTCTTCTGACCCCCCCGGTCACTTTTTTTGCACCCCTTGCCAAACACGCTTTTCCTGGCGTTTTTGTTTGCAAGCCCCCCCCCTGCTTTCCCGTCTTTGCAAGGTGCCCCCCCCCTAAAACTCTTTTTCAAAGGGTCCCTTTCGTCCTGCCATGCTTTCACAGCAAACAACCTTCCAACCATCTTTCTTTGAAATTCCTGGTTTTTGAGAATTTTTCTTCTTTTCTTCAAAATAACCGCCCTTGTCTTCTTCCCCAAACCGGTCTCCCCCCCCACTTTCTCTTTAGGTTTTTTTCCAGCTACTGGTGGTTTATCTGTGTAGGTGCTCAACGTGCCCTCCCCCCCCCCCCTTCCAGACATGAACACACATCCCTTTCTGCGGCTTAAGTCTGTTTTTTTCTTTTTTTTTCCCCCCTTTTTTTCATCAAATTTTCTCTTTTTCCTTTCCTCCTTTTTTTTTTTTGTGTTTTTTCTCCCCCCCTTTTTGGTTCAAAACACCCCCCCGCCTCCCGCCGGATGAGTTCTTCCCGCCCACTCTGTGTTCATGTCTGGTCCTTTTTTTTTTTCTGTGCGTTTTGTGCTTCTCTTCCCCTCCTTGGCAAACAACGTTTAGCCTTTTTTGTTCCCCCCCACCCCTCACTTATCCTTCTTTTCCCCCCTTTCTGCCTTTTTGGGGAGAATACGTCCCCTTTCGGGAGTTTTTTACCTCTTTTCCTCCCTCCCACACTACTTTTCTTTTTTTTTTCCCTCTTTCTTTTTTTGTTTTTGCTTCCGGTCAGTTTTTTCGGGGCTCCTTTCCCTTCCCCCCCCTCGTTTCTTTTTGCCTTTTCCCCCCAGTTGTCTTCCACGCCTTTTCCCCCCCCTCCATCGTTTTTTGGGCCTTGCACGCGTGTTTCCTCGAATCCGTCCCTTGGTTGTTTCTTTGCGACTACCCTTCCTTTCACTTTAAACGTTCTTTTTTTTAACGGCCCGTATTTTCTTGCCCCCCTCTTGGTGAAGTTTAGATTGCAGGAAAACCTTCATTCCCCTTGTTGTATTTTTTCTCTCCTTCTTTGGAAAAGGGAGGTTTATGGTTGTTTTTCTTTTAGCGGACCATGAAAGGGTTTTTGGCTTCAGAGGAATCTTTGGTCCCCCCTTTTCCCTTGTCACGTTGACCCTCTTTTTCTTCCTTCTTTATTCATTTGTTCTTTTCGTAGGCCAGGCCCTTTTTTTTTCTTTATCTCTCCACTTCGATGTTCTTTTTTTCAGTGACGGTTTTTTCCCCTTCCCCGTACACCAGGAATATCCCCCAGCTTGTCTTACTTTTTTTTTTTTCCGTCCCCCCCTTTTCCACTCGTAGATTTCCCCTGCTTTCTTGCCATTTTTCTTGGCCTCCTTCTCTTTTTCTCTTCTTTGACCATTTCTTAAGATCGTGATGAATTCTCCTTTAACAGACTCCCCCCCCCCCCCCACAGGATCTGGTCCCCCCCCAGTTTTCTTGCCCAATCCCCACCTTTTCTTTCTTTCGGTTGGCCCAATCGGAAGTGGCCCCCTGTATTCGAGAATGGGATGACTTATCTCCTCTTTTCACCCCCTCAGAGTGTGGACCTTGTCGTTTTGGCTTTCCCGATCTGGTTCCCTGTGGCCCGGCCCCCCCTGGACCCACCAAGATTTTTGTTCCCCAAAAAAGATTCGTAAATACGCCCCTTTTTGACAGCCTTTTTTCTGACGACTGCCTTTTCTCCTCCAACTCTTATTGTCCTTCTTCTCTCTTTCCTCAAGTCTCTTGTCCAACTCTCGGCGTCTTTGTTCGTCAATCGTGTTCCTCGTCCCTCGGTCCTTTTCTCTTTCCTCCCCCCCGTCCCCCCGACTTTTTGGTGTCCCCCTCCCAGTTCCACGGTTCGCTTTTACATTCCCCTTCTTCCCCATCCCCAGCTGCGACCCGGGTTGACACTAAGCGTCCTTCTGTCGTTAGATTTCCACCCCCCCCATTTTTCGTCAAAAACTGCCTATTTTTGCGAGATTCGTACTGGAACCCCCCACCAAACATCCCTGGGTTCCTAAGCCAAGTCCGAATTGATTCAGGGGTCTCCTGCTTCGTCCTGCGGCTTTTTTAACATTCCCCTTCACTCTCCCCCTGTCAAGCCTCGTGATTAGAGCACGTTCGTCCCCCATTTACCTTCTTTCTTCCCCCCTGCCACATATCCCCAAACTGTTGTCCTTAACTAACTGTCTTTTCCCGAGTGGGGTTCCCTTTTGGCTCCTCCCGAATCCTTGGCCCTCTGAACTCTCCTTCCTCTCCCCTTTTTTTGCTTATTGCTTTTGGGGGGCAGATTTCCTCTGCTCTTGACCCTTGTTGATTTTGTTCCACCAGTTAAAGGGGTTCTTCGTTTTTTATTTACATCCAACTGGTAAAACCTGACTGCCGTTTTCCATTGGGGAGGTATTTTTTTCCCCTGGTCTTCCCCTCGATTCGGCCTACCGTGCATTTTCCCACGGTCTACCCATCTTCAATTCCTGTGTCGATTCTACTCTTTTTCCGTTTGTTTTTTTTTTGAGTTCTTTCGACCACCAGATTGGATGTCCTTTTGTTTTACCACAAACTGTCGGGGCCGTCCCCCCGTCTTTGTTGAAAGTCGCGGCCCGAAACATTCCTGTCGTTCAATCCCCTTTTTTTTTTTTGTTGTTTCGTTGGACCTTTTTTTCTCCACTAAACCGAGACCCCTTGTCATGTGTCAGTTTCCCCCCTCTCTTTTTCACTCGCCCTTCGCCAGGTTGACCAGCGGCTTTTCGACCAAGTCCCGTTTCGCTTGCTGATGCTTATTACTCCCGTTCATCCCACTCCTCTTCCTTTCTGCAAACCCCTTTTTTCTTTTTTGTATCCCTTTCTCTGACCCCCGTGCTCAAAACCTTTTTGAAGTTTTGCTCGTCTTCCGTCCCAGCCCCTCTTCAAAACCCCCCCCTAGCGGTGTTTTTTCCCCCTGATTTACTGGCCTTCGTTCCCCTCTTTTTTTTTTGTTTTCCTCCCCATAGATTCCCGTTTGGCTTCCGTGCGGCTCCCAGCGCTTTTAGTTCAGTTCTGTGTTAGGCTGCTTGTTACTTTGACCTTCTGCACTTTGGCCCCTGTGAGTTTTTTTCCCCCAAAAAAAGTCTTGCACCCTGTCCTCACTTTCCCCTCATTGCAAACGCGGGCCCACGCCCCCGCGACGTAGTTGCCCCTGCTGGCAAATTAGCTTTTTCCCCGAGTTTCGTCCCAGGGTTTCTTTTGCGTCATTTTGCCCCCCTCCCCCAACATCTTAAATCCCCTCTGTGTGTCTACTTATCTTTTTTTAATTCTGCCTGTTCCGGTTCACCCCCCGACCATTTTTTTTTTTGTTGGAGCGTTATCCACCAGCCGTTGCCCAATGTAGTTTTTTCCCTCACCCAGGTCTTCTCCACAGATATATACCCGCAGTTCTCTCGGATATTCTTTCTGCCCTTCCCCTCGGCAACAACCGAGCCTTTTGTTTTGCTTGCAACACCCCTTGGAACCGGCCGAATTTGTTTTGTCAGATTGGTTTTTTCCCCCTCTTGATCATCCCTTTCTTTTTCTCCTTCCGATTCGGTCCTCCCTCTCAACCCCTTCCCACAAACTGCTCGTTTTTTTGGACCGAGTTGTGTGTACGTTACCCCCCTTTCCTTCATTTTGTACAGTTTTTGAACGAGGGAGTTGCTTTCCGTTCAGCCCTTGCCCCCAAGACGATCTCTGTAGAATTCAGAATTGGTGTCCATACGGGCCTCTTACCATATTTTTTCGAAACTTCCTCTGAAAACTGCTTTTTTCCCGTTGCGGACGGGCCAACCCAAGGGCAAAAACCAATTTCGCAACTTTCTGAAGAATTCTTCACCCCCCCACCCCCCCAGTGTTCATATGATCTCCCCTCCCCCAACTCTTGCTTTCCGTTGCCGGCCTCCCTAATGGCCGTCGCTTTGGCTTTGCCGACGTTTTTTTTTTCCCCCTTTGTTTTCCCGGGGAGTAATCATGTTCTCTTTTTTACCCCCCCCGTTCTGGCCGGAACGGGTTTTAACCCTCGTTTGTCCAATGCAATCATTGTAAATTTTTTTTTTTTTCCCAGCGGTTCCCTGGACCCAGCCCACGCTGTTTTTTCACCCCTTTTTTTTTTTCCCAAAACTCTTGCAAATCACCTTTCTGCTTGCCACCGGAAAGCAAAAACCCCCCCCTCCCCTTGCCCATCCCAGAGTTGTGTTCGATTCTTTTTTGGGGGCCCCGTAAGTTTTACAACTCCCGCCCCCTTTTTCCCACCAAACCATGGGCCCGTGCCAATTTATGAATTGTTTTTTTTTCCACCCTCCCCGTTGTGTTAGCCCCCAGGCCCTGCATACCAGACCATGAACACAAATTACCATTTGATTGGGTTTCGCTCGCTTGGCCAATTGCAAGCAAACATCCTCTTTCCTATTTTCTTTGTTTTTTTTTTTTCCATGAGATTTTTGTTTTGCTTTCAACCTTTGTAAAACGCTCCCGCCGTCCTGAGCGGACGCCAATCCCCCAAATTTTTAATTTTCTTTCCTTTGCGGTTGACTTTTTTTTGCGCATACACCCCTATGTAACCTTTTTCAGCTTGCCCACCCCCCCTTTTGGTGATAAGTTGTGTTTTCTATGTGGTCCGGAATACGATGGTTCTTTTTTTTGAAAAACTCGGAAACACCCCCCCTTTATTTCATCCCCTATGTTTGGGGTGGTTTTCCTTCTGTTTTTTTGTGCAATTCGCCTGAGTTCTTGGCCCTTTGCAAACCCAAGCGTCGTCTCTGTTTTCAAATTTTTTGTCCCTTAGTTTTGCTTTTTCTCCTGTTACCCTTTTCGGCATTAGCCTTTTTTTTTTTGAATTGTTCCCCCGCGCCCAGGATACTTAGCCACTTTCTCAAGGCGAGGACCACGCAGCGACGGCCATTCGGGGTGCGGCCCCCCACGGAGTCGCCTTCCAATGACTTGAGACCTTATGTCCAACTTCTTTTTGTTTTTTTTTTTTTGTTTTTGCTTTTCTTCAGAACATGTGGGTTTTTGAGTTTTTTTGGACGAATCTTCGTTTTTTTGTTGGTTTTCCTCGCCCGTTTTGTCACCCATTCTCCAAGGAGTTCGTTCCATTCCGTAGGTCCAGTCCCATTTTGTTAGTTAGCGTCTTTTTTTCTTCTTGTTCCCTCTAGTCAATTTCCTCGTTCAACACTACCATATTCGAATTTCTTTAAAAATTTTTACGTCCAAGGCCGCGGCGAGTCGCTCTTGTTGTCTGATCTTTTAATTCCTTCTCTAATCTTTTTTTCCCCTTTCTCCAACTATTGGATGAATCAGCTGTTAAACTCATCTCCCAAAACACTTGCCGTTTTTTGGTCGGCCGTTCCAATGTCCCACAACTTCGCCTTTCCGGTTTTGGGCAACCCCGGAGGGCAGTCCACGCGAGTCAACTGGCGCTTTCTATATGTGTTTCGTGCCCAGTGGGTCCTGGCTTTTTGGGCCCACGTTCCTTGGTGGTTTAAAAACTTGGTTTCCAACGTTTCTGACTTTCGTGACCCCCCCACAAACGAATTTTTGACATCTCCCCCTCGGATTTTGACTTTTTTTGCCAGGCTTGGCTCCCTAAGTCCCCTCTGGACGATTTTAGGATGCTTCTTTCGCTTTTTCCATCGTTGCCCTCGTTTCTTTGGAATGTTACCTTCCTTTGCATTGGGGACAGGGGCCACTGGCCTGTTTTTGGATTTCTCCTGCTAAGACCTGCCCCCAGGTGTTGGTCAAAATGTTTAAAACAGCGCGTCCTCCCTGACCCAAGTTTGCTGCACGCACCTGCGTCGAAAACTTTCTTTCGATCTTTTCTTCACCCCCACTTCCCCGATCCAGCGGGGCATCACCGCTAGTTTCGCGTTAGCAAATCGCTCAAGTTCCAACCTCCCAACTGTTTCGGTACTTCTTCACTTTTTTTCGAATGTTTTTTCCCCCGACAATACCTTTCCCCACAGTACGTGGCGTTGGACGAGTTTTGTGAACGTGTTCGTGAATTATCCGAACCCAGGCCCCCTTTCGGAAGATCCGTTCTTGCTTTGGTAGGCGCTTTTTTCCTTCTTTATCGATCGACGTTTCTGGAAAACGTGTCTGCCCCTTCCAGGGGCTTTTCCTTTTCGCCATTCCCAAACCTAACTGACGCCATTGACCTTTAAGGAGGTGTATTCGGGCTCCTCCCCCCTCTTTTTCCTTGCCTCCTACCCTCAAGTTTTTAACACTTCTACCACCATTTCGCGCTTCTCTTTCGGA
>Ga0179593_1426352_pt1 | contig 11844 bp, 9 predicted proteins | sample CZODoug2_1_08_16_FD_185931 | JGI IMG/M metagenome (GOLD analysis project Ga0179593, IMG submission 185931) | Vadose zone soil fungal communities from Angelo Coast Range Reserve, California, USA - CZODoug2_1_08_16fungal (PacBio error correction) | ecosystem: Environmental > Terrestrial > Soil >... | reverse complement strand
TGTTGTGGTTGGTTTTTTTTTTGGGGGTCTACATAGCGAGTGGTCCTGTTTCCTAACAGCCGCGTCTCCCCTTTTTTGGCTCAGATATACCCCGCTGTCTTTTCTTTAATACATCTCTTTTCAACTTTCTCCCCCGCCCATGTTTTCTGATCGCTGCACCGTTTGACAACCGTCTCTTTAACCCTTACCCTAGCGACGCAGACTTTCCCCTCCCTCTACCCAGATACGAAGTCGACATATTCTCCCAACATATTTCGTTTAGTGAGCCGGTGGTACCCGTGATAATCCCCCTTCTGCGATCCCCCCCCCCCTCTCCTCAGACTTCATAAAGCCTTTTCGTGCTCTATCGTATCCGCCTCCCTTGACTTATATCAGCCGTCTGATCCTCAAATTTTTTCGCTTTAATACTCTTCCCTTTTTTCAAAGGAACCTTACCCCACTAATATCTTTTGCCCCCTTCCAGACTGATCGGAGCCGTACCCAAACAGAGTCCTCTCCCAGCCCAGGAGAATTTCCCCATATCCCAGTTTTTTCTATTCCCGCTGGTGAGACGTGAGCCGCTCTTATTTAGTTCGGGTGACTACAACAGGGTCCTGCAGAGCCCCACGAATTGCAAGGTCGATTTTACTTGCTTTGTCCTCTATCCAATCCGTTCTTGCATGCGTCCTGTTCTTTTTCCTAGCCCCCCGACCCATACGACTGACCGAGGGCTGTGGGGCAAGCACCGATTATCCCTTTTTGGTTTCCACCTGTTTCCTGTTAGTCGAAGTTAGTGCGACTCAAATTTGGCTTCACGTAATCACAGGCTCCCCTCTTCCCCTGCCTGCCAACTGAACTCCTCCCCTCTGTCGGGCAATTCTCCCGGGCATGGGGGTCCCTCAGAAGCCCCGGGTCCCGAATATGCATTTTTCGACTTCGAGTAAATCTCTTTCTTTTTTCCCCCTGTTCTTACTCCCCCTAATGTCCTTTGGGCGGGCGGCAGACAGTGTCACCCCCCGATTTCAAAAGAAGCTCTTTCCCCCCCAGCTCCGATTCAAAATTCCTTGGTTATTCCGAGCGTGTAGCTGCGAATCGAACCCCCAGGGGGAATTCTTTTTAATTCTGCGATGACCCTCCTCCTCCTAAAGCTTTTCTCCCCATCAAACTTGGTCAGGATTACCGTTTTCTCCACCCCTTCCTGATGTTACTCCGGCGCGATTTCATCCGCCCATCGGTGTGGTTCTAGATTCAGCCAGTGTCTTCAACGTTTGACTCGATAGCCCTCGAGGCTTTCCGAGCCTTGCCGGGATTATCGTATTTCTGATTAGTGAACACAGTTCTTTTTTTTTCCCCCCAACCTTTCTGACCAAGTTTGTACTTTTCACCTAGAGTTAGTTAGCCCGGCCGGTTTCGCAGTATCTGTTTCTACCTCGCTTTCTGCTGTCTTCTTTGTCTTAACGTGCGGTCCCTGCTCTCTTTTCGTCTCCTGGCCCTCGAACCCACTGAGGCCTCCCCTTCCCGGCGACCACAGCGGTTGCCATTCCACCGTCACTGGACCGCTGATGTTCTTTTCCCTTTTACCTACCGCCCCGAGCTTACGGCCCCTTGTATGCACAGGCCAACCGGTCTTCCTCCGCACATCTTTACCGACTAAACCATCCTTTTTCTTACAGCGGTTACCTTTCCTTATGCATATCGACATGACGGCCTGCCCCCGCACGTCCTGTGACTGCCCGAGAGAATGCATTCGTCTGAGACTCAGTCCGTCGACCCGCTGACGTATATCAAAGCTGCTCGCAGTTCTCTTTCCCCGCCTGAACCTCATGATGATTTCTTCGCAACTAATGGACACTCCCCCAGAGACTCGCGTATTTTAGTTTTGTGTACTTTCCGTCTCGCCTCTAGAGTGTGTGTGAATTTTCTGTATTTCCATCGCTACTTTTCCGCGGATGTTTTTTTTTTCACTTCCGCGATAGGACTGAGGATTTCATGTTTGGGGGGGGGGGTTTTTGTTGTTTTTTTTTTGGTGGGTTTTGTTGGTGTTGGGGTTTTGGGGTTGTTTTTTTTGTTTTTTTGGGTTGTGTTGAGTGATGCAGGTCACATCAAAGACCGCGTCATTCCACTCGGGAGCGCTCTGACTTTCAATGATAGAGTTCGTCCTCCCCGGCGCCTGATTCGGCTTCGTCCGGCAGTCTCCTATTCCGAGCAGATGCTGACGATTGCGTTGCGTGTCTAGTGCCCCACTTTGATTACTCCTCGAACCTTCTTGCTCGATTCTAATTAAAAAACCCCAGGCCCCTCCGTAGCGTTCCCCCCTTTGTACCATCAGAATATGTATGCTGATCAGTCCATCCGCAAAGTGTGATCTCCCCTTATGCTCTGTCCCGTCGGTTCTCATTGCGCAGGTGATCTTTGACTTTTCACTACCCGATCTTCCACGCCACGGCACGCCGACCCCGTACGGGCCTTTATCGAGGGAGCGGACCTCCCGGTTATATCGTATTCCGGTAGGCTCTCCATTCCTGTGATTTTTCTGGATCCCCCCGTAAGTTTAATTCTGTCCTTAGTCTTGTCGTTAAGAGTTTGAATTTGCACGACTTCGACTTTTCCGCTAGAGTCTCGGCTCGTGGAAGAAATTCTTCTTCCACTTCTTCTTTCATTTAAGATTCGGTGGCGGCGCTTCCGGCGGGTGAACGGCGGTCAAGATTAGATAGTGGTTCCGTATCGCTTCACTTGAGATGATCATCCGCTATGTCGGGGCATGATCTCCAGACGTCCGGGGCGCGTTTCACTTCCGCTGAGCCTAAATTTTCTGAGTGACGCCATTCTATTCCTTTCCCTAGCCACTTTAGTATACCCCCTAGATTCTGTGCGTGATGGCGGCGTCGGTTCTTCGCAGATTGCTTCGCTACCAGGTCTATTAAGAGAAGGTTCTGCCTTCCCTCTGCCAAAGCCATTTGCGCGTTGGCCGTTTCGCGCGCTTCAATTGCTGTGACCCCTATTCACCCCGCTTTTGTCTAAGGTCATCCCCGATTCTCGTATGTCCGCGTCGGTATTAACTTTTTTTTTTAACCCATCTTTCCTCCCTCCCGCGACGAAAAAAATCTAGGGCGACCTTAGCTCCTCTCCCTCCTTGTTGTTTTTTCGATATCCACTCACGTGTGCAGTCGCTTTAAGTTGATACTTTAGTAAAATCATTTCATTTCGCGGTGCTCTGCCGACTTGCGTATCCCAAGCATGTCCACCCCTAGGGAACCACCTTCGGCGTTGTCTCCGGGGATAAACCAGCTCCTCTGGTCCCCGGTCACCATTTCTTCCTAGGCCCGTAAGTCTCCTAGCCTTGGACCTTCCCTCCGATGCCGACAACTCCGCGCCATTACGCCTAGCTTTCGCCATTCAGCCCCGCTGGTACGTCAACTTGAAGGATTGTGCAGCTCCCGACCTTCCTCTTGCGCTACCTCGCCCGCCCCCCTGCTCATTGTGGCATTCAGTCTGCCCCCCATGGAACTTATTGAGGCATCTCCGCGCCGATCGCCACCCTCTTCTGCTGACGTTGCACACCGTCGCGCTACGAATTCGACGAAACCACGCCAGACGGGTTGGAACAGACAATTCGTATTTCTTCCATTTACCCCTCGTATCGCGACAGTGAAGCCCCGCTCGTGTACAGGATTCCGATTTTGAACCATGGCCCCGGGTTCAAATACGGAGGAATCCTAATGGACTTGTTCCCCAAGCCCTCTCTCGCAGGGCCGAAAAAGTATAAGGGTCGTCCCTTCCCCACCTCCGCATCCTCGTATGATTTTATAGATCTTGCCGATTTTTTTCGTCGGCGTGCCCCATTTGCCTCGTTGAAGAGGAAACGTAAGACAACTAGCTCCTCTCTGACTTTCCCGCCAGCAGCACGGGGATACGATCCCCACGTGCGAAAATGGGGTCAGCAGACAATTATTCGTTGCTTCATGATCGCGATTCAGGCCCGCACTGTACTAGGGACTTGTCCTATAGGACCGTCTGCTGAAAAGGTTAGGAAAGGTAACCAGGTTTGTCCCCTATCCCCCTACCCCCGCAAGTAAGGCTCGGTCGTTACGCGGACATCCTGACTTTTGTACAATTTTTTCCTCTGACGACACCCAACCCGCCCTCCTTTCTGAAGCCCATAATGTCAGGTAAGGGCATTTCCTTTCTCCTATCTCTGTAGATGTTTGACGGTTTCCATGTTCAATTTCGACTCACTAAATTTCCAAATGGACATCGGACCAGGTTTTCACTCCGCTGTCGTTCGCCCAGCACACGCGATCAATTCAATAACTCCCCCCACTCACCCCCCCAGAGATTGACGATAGTAGAGGAGGTACCCCCAAAGTCTTTCAATAGGGGCCGAGCATCTGCCCTCTTTCCTATTTTCATACGTCAATACACTCCCATTTGTACTAATTTTCTGCCTCGTCGTTTGTTAGTCCAGGTCGTCCTATTGGTACGTGTCATGATTTTGCTGATTTTCTCCGTTCGGCTTCTTAGATAGTTTTTCTAACCCCTCCCCCCCAATTCTCTGTCGAGCTTTTTCGGCAGGATCCCCGAGAAGCGTGGTCCTCCGGGTTTCTGGTTTCCTTGCATACCTAGCGTCCGTGGCGGATCGTTAAACGCGGCACCCCTTGTCTCCCCGGTTTCCCATTGAAGTTCTTTTCCCCACCCGCCAAGTTCGTGGCCTGCGTTGTCACCCTTTATCCTCGCCCACGCGGATTCAGACGAAGAAGCACACTCCTGCGTCCGTCGCCAGACCTTTTTCGGAGCTCTTCGAAGACCACATCTGATACCATCGACCGTTCGGGATTTTACCCAGCTCCAATAACCTCATCGAGGACCCACGAGAACGCTTAACTCCCCCTAGTTTGTGACATCCAGTTTCTTTATCACCCAGGCCATCTCGCCGCTTAACGCACAAAAGGTTTCTTTCCCCTCCTGATTTTCACCTCTTTGTTTCCACCGGTTGCCATGTCTTCCCCTTTTGCAAACACCCTTTTTTGGAGATGTAAATCAGCATATAGCTAGTCCGGTTCGCTGGTGAATCCGAGTACCCTTCCACAGTCATGGCTCAGAGTACTTTCTTTTTAAGAGAAGAATGCGTTTAATTTAGTGTATATTACGATCCCCGAACCTCGGTCCCCACCAATTCTGGTTGCCCCTTCTGTTTGTCATGCGTGGGTGGTGGACAGATGTGCCAGCTGGCTTGCCACATTTGTAAGGATACCGATAACATCCCTATCCCCAGAGCATTTTCTCGTCAGGTTCAACAGTCATGTTTTCTTCGGGTGTTCCTTTGATGAACTCCCACATTCCTGACTCCCCTACCATATGAGATCTTTGTTACGCTGTTTTTCGGTTGCCCTGTCTTAGCTAACCTGTTTCTTTTTCCGTCACATGGAGTTTTGCACAATTGATAACCAATCCCCTCTTTGAGGCTCAGTTTGAAACAGCCATTGAAAAAATCTTCGCGACTACCCTCCCTGTAGACTATGGTTTTCAACGAGAGTACAGCATTTGGCCTGCTTATTTTCACAGTGTACCCTTCGACTCCCTCCACTACCCTTCTTTGTTCGGGAATTCACAGGTTGTCTTCCTCAAAGAAGCTATGTCCATCCCCCGACGACTCGTACTCCCGCCGGATTTCTTTTGGCCCTGGCTTTTCATCTCTTCGGCGATGGGTCCCAGGCTGGTGCGTGAGCGACTCGGTGGTCCCCTTCCGTCCTCGGTCGGGGAATTTGCATCGATTGTTTGGGGCAAACAGTACGCTGCCTTGCCATTCTTAAAAATCGCCCCACCCACGAGGATAGTGTTCGCCCCGTTTCCTCTTGCCAACTTTCCTTTATCCCCCTCTAGACGCGCAACCGATCAGGTACCCCTCTCCTTGATCCTTGTCCGATTTTGCCCATCTTTCATCAGGTTCCTGTTCACCTCCGCCCTCCACTCTGGGATTTGGCCCTATTTCCTTTTTTCCCTCTATTTTCGGTTCCGCACTTCTTCCTTAGTCTCTCTTGCTTGGTACAATAAGTCGAGCCGGTTTGACAACGCTGCAAGCTTCCCAAGTAACTTCTCCCCCTTCGGAAGCATTTCAGTATCTTTAGCCCAACACCAGATGATATTCGCGCAGCCATGTACTACAAACCTTGTTGACATTGCTTTATGCTGGGCCAACTATACGTGCCTTCAGTTTCCGAGCCAAACAAACGTTTGTTGCTTTTTCTGCTCCCTCTGGTACCTTCACAAAAACTTTTTCTTATTTGCTGCCAAGTCCCCCCCCCCCCCGGTTTCGCGACTCCGCCTCCCAAAGACTCTCCCTCCGTTATTCCTCCATATCCCAACCGGCGTCCGTGGGGCCCCATCCGTTCCAAATCCCCTCACTATTCATAAGGCCAAAAATACTGCTCCTTGAATAAAAAAAACGTACGATTTCCAACATCTGGACTCCCCCTCTCGGTCCCCTGAAACCCATAGGCATCTTGTGCATTCTGATATCATGCACGTTGAGCTGGTCGGTTCGCTCCTTTAGTCTCACTTCGCAATGGCCTCGTGATCCGCCGAGCTTCCCGTTCTGTCAAAAGTTGTGCTTTAGAGAAAGGGTTCCTATTTCCCCAGCAGCCCCCCCCAGGTTCCCCTCCCCTAATCTTTGCACCTGTCCCCTCTACCCCTTGCGAACCTATCTTCCTTCCTTCGTCTTAATTTTCCACACTAGCATAGAAAGAATGCTCCAGTCAACTCATCTCTCGCCCTGGTCACCTCTCCTTATCTTCAACTAGTCTCCTGAAATACTACACCGTTACCTTTGGTCCGCCTTGAATCCGCGTCGCCCCTCAGGAAAGGTTGACTTGTTGAAAGCACCTTCTTCGCCGTCCTTCATTAAACAGAGCCGTCAAGGGCCTTCCCCCAAACTTCGCCCAGTTCCGACTTGGAGGATTTTCTTCCGAGAATTCACTTGTCCCCCGCCGATTGTTATTTTTGGCCCTCTGCGATCCTACTTCCTTCCCAGTGATTTGGGTATTTGAGAATCCCTCCCCCGCTAATCCTTATTTTTGCAGCCCCTGTTCTCAACAGCTCTCAGGTTCATTTTCCTTCCTCACGCTCATTTCCCCCCCTTTTGCGCTATGTCCTTCTCTTTCCACCAAACTCGCGGCGCTGCACGGCTGAACTCGTTTCTTTTTCCATTGATATGCCCCCAAATCTCCTTTGAATTCTCGACGGCCCTTAGGTTTTCTTCTTTTTGCCGGTAGTATGTTCTTCTCTGTGGATGACTTTTCCCCCCTATGAGCGAAGACCTAGTGATTAGACACGGCCTTTCCTCACTCCTTCTACTTTGTCGCTTTCTCGCGTTGCCAATGTTGGGATTATCAAACAGCATCATATCCTAACACGGCCATCCGGGGGTCCCCCGGCCTCTAATGTATCACTCATAGCTTTGCAAATGGTGGCACACATTCGAATCAGTTTGCTGTCTCAGAACTTCATCTCTCCCTCCTCCCCCAATTGATACTGGGTCAGATATCTGAAATTCGCTATTGGCGTAACCCTGATTTTGTGGACCTTCCCTCGCTTCCAAATCTCTTTTCCCCTCCCTTTTTTTTGAGATATCTTCCTGCTGAATCTTAAACACACAAATCCTGCGCCTGCTGCATATTCTCTCATTAACAGCTGACCTGCGAACCTCAGATGTGTGGACGCTTTCTACATTTGCAACCTGATAGCTGTCCTGTTTTTCCCCCCCATTTGTCCCCTATCCGTCTTTCCAAATCCAGGCCCCTTTGCACTTTTCCGTCGTTTGGTACCCACCCTTAGATGACGTAACGGTGCGGATTCCAATCTGTTTCTTAATTACCAAAACCCCCTCACCATTTTGCCCAAACCTAATCTTCCAAAGTCTTCTCTCTTCTTGCCTGTGCCGTCGTCTTTCAGGCATCATTTTTGAACATACAGCCACCTTGACCCTGCCTTCTCTCCTGGCAAACAGCTCGCTCTCTTCTCTCCCCCAAGCGAAGTTGTTTTTCTGCATCAAGAGTTCCCCTCTACCGCGTTGAATCTATATTACCCAACTCGAGTACAGAGTCCTCCTTCTACCTCGTGTTTGACTCTTCTCGCCGGCACCTGTAACATTTTCTTTGATCGTGTCTAAACCCCCCTTACTAGAGTCCTTTTGCTACCATATGGGATTCGTATACCCCTCGCTTTCCTCTCTCTACACCTTACCCCACACTATGCGTCAGCATCCTTATTCTCCTGAGGAGAGGGATTTTCTTTCCATTTTAGCCCGAGCAACCTTTGAGCAAACCCAGACGTGAATTCGCCGTCCTCCGGGTGCCCCTATGTTTCCCCTTCAAAAGGCAAGGGCTTACTCCTATATTCTTCGTCACGGTCCTCTACTCGAGCTGGACTGATTAGAATCCATTCACCCCTTCCTATTCCAATACCGTGTTGATGGGCTTGCGACCCCCAACACAGTCCCTACTGTGTTCTTCTGCTTTCCGCTGTACTCAATATTTTCAACTGTTACCTTCTTTCTTGCCCCCCTCTTCTCTTTATCTGAGTCCTTTGTTGTCCCCCCGCAATCTAAGTGCCATGTGTTATCCTTTTCTTTTGGTACCATGCATCTATCGGCGTTTTCAAAAACTGCTTTATCTTGAATTCTTGCAACCCTTCTCTTCTTTTCGTCACTTCAATTATGGCGGAGCCTCTTCTAGCTAACCATAACGTGTAGACAACTCATCGTATAAGCACACACTTCCACCCTTTTTCTCCTTCAAGTAAATAGGAGACTCATGAGGGTCGTTTACGGCATGGTGGGTCACCCCTCCCTTGATTTTTCAGGAACTTTTTTTCCCATGTGAGAGCAAGCTATTTTTTTCTCATCCATAAATAGGTATTTTCCACCACCACCCGTTACTCCAATTTTGGATTGGATGTTTCGCTGTTTTGAGTCCTTGTTCCCCTTTTACGGCCTGTGACTGGAAAAGGTTGCCTTTTTCCATAGTACCCCCCTTGGTCCTCAAGGTCGCTTTACTTTTTTCTCCAAAGATCTTGATTGCAATTGCCGCCTGTCAACATTCGTCGCTCCGTCCCTCAGAGCGCTTGTATAACAATCCCTCTTCTCCCTCCATTGACTTTTATCTCTTCAAAATGTTTTTCCGATTTTTTCACTCCTCTGTCACCATGCCTAGAGGTGTTCTTTGTACTTCACCCTCTCCTACAAATTTCGACGAAGACCCGCCCCGCACTTCTACATGTCTTCACAACCTCTTAGTTCGAACACTGCCTTGCCACCAAATTTGTATTTCTCTTCCCTCCCTGCTTATGCCGATATGCTACCCTTTTCCACGATCCAGTCTACCTAAATCTGGTGCTGCGTCCTTCTTTTATAGTTCTGCCTTTCCTTTTTCACCGGCCTCATGACGACCGAGGTTCTCCTTCCAGCATCTTTTCCTTCCCCCTCCTCCCTGCTCTTGCACCAGACCCTTCCCGAATGCTGAAGCGTCCAAACCTGAGCCCCGGTCCTCCCCTCCTCTTCCTCTGCCGCCTTTTCGTCCCCCCGGGGCGAGTTTGTTTCCGAGTTTCCTCTTCTTCCCTTTCGTTTCAAGGAACAACAGGACTTCAGTAGCCCCGCTAGTATCTCCCTTTACATTCAGCCAGACCTCCAGCCCCTTCCCTTTGCTGGCGTTCCCTCAGCATACCCCTAACCCTATAGGAATATAGGATGTCGGGTCACCTACGGAATGTCTATTTTTTCTTTTCGCAGATCGCTATTTCCATCCTCCCATGTTTCGTCGTAATTTCCCATTTTCTGCGCACTAGATTGCACACGCCGCCTTCATCCAAAGGGAAATTCCGCTTTTCCCCAAGTCCCCCTTTTCTTCTTCCTCCCTCAAGGGCCGAAACACTATGCATTTTCCGCCTTAGAGAAATTTTGCTTCCATTTCTCCTTATTCCACATTTTGGCGTTGGATCTGCAGTCGTCCCCCAGATGTAAGCTCTCTCTTCCACCTCCTTTTCCTTCCCCCACATTTCCATTAATTGGTGAGGGACCGGTTTCTCCTTCGACGTCTATGACCCCAATTCCCCTTTGGAATCCTCGTTTTTGCCCCTCCGACCTCAGCTTTTGATCCCATGACCACTTTTCTTATACCCTTATTCCGTCGCTTTCCGTCGAGCGCTATTCATTCTCACCGTGTTGGCATAGTTCAGCCAAGTTTCACCTTGGCGCCAGTTGGAAAAGTTTCGCGCTTTTTTCTTTCTTTCCCGTTCTGCCTTGAGAAAAATGATATTAACCCCCCAACTCCTGACCCGTACCTGTTCATCTCTTAGCTGTTATTTTTTAAGTTACGCATTCCCCTTACCGTCGTTATGCCATTTCAGATATAGTGTTATATACTTTCCTCGTCTGGGTTCCAGTCTTTGCGTTCCGCTTATATCTTGTGGCTTATAGCCTTTAGGTATGAAAATCGTACCATTCCCTTCCACAGTGTCCTGGTTTAACTCTGATGGAGACATGAATTTCAACCCACCTTCTTCCCCAAGTTTTACAGGCGAGATTTTATGCAAAGGACCAAATTTTACCGCCAAACGTTACAGCGCTTATAGAATCGTTCCCCAGGCCCTTAACTCTCCGTCCATTTTATCCCCCAAGTTAGAGAATGTCCTTCAAGCCGCCTTTACCGACCCTCTTCCCCTCCCTCCTCCCAGTGTCGGGAAAGGTCAGGCCTTCCGCCGAGATTCCCTAACGCTCTGCCAGGCGAGAGTAGTACCGCCTGCTTTGATGAGATCATTCCCGACACTAAGGTAAATATCCCCTTTGCGGATTCGGCGCTTGTTAATACAGGATCGCATTTCATGCCGGTGTTGTTTCCTGTCTGGGCTCTCGTACTTTGAGGCCGCCGCCTCCTATCCGTAAACCCCTGTCCGCGCCCCCGACCGGTCTTCTTGTTGGTCTTTGATGCAACTCAAAGAGGGCCCCCTATTTGGATGCTCGGAACAGCTAATCCAGCTTGATAGAGTGTCATCTTACGGTCAATGTATCTTTTTTGGTGTCTTGCTTCCCTTTTATTAGTACAGACCCACTAGCGGCAATTAATGGACGTGCTGCTGGGTGCTCCTAGAACCCCTGCTGCTTCCGTGCCATTCAAACGTTCTAGTATCTCGAAGAAAACTTAACCCTTACAGTATAGTTTGACGTGCAAGCTCCAGAGCCTATACGTCTATGGTCGGCTTCCCTACACCCCAGCCCCGCTCCTAATGTTCTCCTCCTATTTTCCTCGTCCCCTCGTTGTTGCAATTTCCTTTTTATGTAAACACAGTTATGATTCGCCTAGCGATACTGGTCATTTGCTGCGGCTTCTTTTCCCGTTTTGCTTCTATTCCCCCAGAGCTTTCTCGCCTATTTTTTGACCACTCTGGACCCAGTTGCCCGGGCCGCCTCGGTTCGTCTAGCCGGTCCCCCGTAGTCGACCTTCTATGACGGGGCTTTACCCCTAATCTGGGTTCGGCCGGCATTTCCTACCCGCTTTCAGCGTTGGTCGCTGGTCCCGTTTTCTGTGACTCTCTCCCGTTGAAGCTCCTCTACTCTCGTCTATGTTTCCCAATGTACCTATTCTGGTTCCCCCGTGGATAGGCTGGTTGTCTATGACTCTTTTTGGCTACTTCTACCAGGCTTTCCCGCCTCCTATCGGGCGATTCTTTCGCGTACTTTAGAACAGCGTAATGGAATGACTCCTGCCCCCATCCGATCTGGCTGTTTCCTTCTCCGACTGACCCTTTTTATTACTGCCTCCTTTATTCGTACGTGTCACCTTGCTTCCCCTCCTCGCTGATCCCCTTCATTCTTTT
>Ga0179593_1419170_pt1 | contig 11844 bp, 11 predicted proteins | sample CZODoug2_1_08_16_FD_185931 | JGI IMG/M metagenome (GOLD analysis project Ga0179593, IMG submission 185931) | Vadose zone soil fungal communities from Angelo Coast Range Reserve, California, USA - CZODoug2_1_08_16fungal (PacBio error correction) | ecosystem: Environmental > Terrestrial > Soil >... | reverse complement strand
TCGTGAATTTCGGGGATGAAGGTCCCCCCTTGCCCTCCCGACCTTCTTCCGTTTGCGGTTTAAGCGGGCTGCCCGAAGCTTGCAAAGTGGAGGGTATCGACTTCTTTTTCCTCAAGTCTCATGGCCGCCGGGGTTCTTTCGCCTTCTTCCGTTCCCCCCGGTTGCGCCTAGTTTTTGACTGGGCAGTTCCCTTTCCCATTCCCCTCCCCTTTGGGGCTTTTACCGGATGATGGTGATCTCCCGTTTACTGCGGGCATTGCTTTTTTCGACTCAGTTGACCGATCCGCCCACCGTGATGGGCTTATGGGCTGCCGTAGCCTCTCGGCGTGCCTTTCTTCCCTGTCGGCCGTGGCGATCACCCAGTATTGAAATCGTATGAAGTCCTTATGGGACCAAGGTATGTGAATTTTCTTTTGTTTTCCGGAAAGTAGGGACCTTCCACACAGGAATGTTGCGAGGCTCTCCTTTCTCCCCAGCAGTCCCCCCCCCCCGGGACCTGGCCTTCCTCAGAAGTTTTTGAAGAAATGAAGGTTGACCTCCTCTTGACCCCGTGGGCCGCTTTCTTGGCCCCCCCCGTTTTTTCCTTTTCGGGACGGTGTCCCACCCACTTTCCCCTGAGGCTAAGTCCCGTCCCCCTCTCCCCCTGCCTGATTTTCCCTTTGACAAGTTGGGAACGTCTCTACATTTGATTTGGACAGGCTGTCAGGCGTTTTTCACCCCCCCCCCTGAACCCCTTTTCCTTTGCCCCCTCATGGAAGGGGGGGGCAATCCACACGACTTGTGTTCCCCTTTTACCCCCCCGGCATTCGACACTGTCGATGGAACTTCCTTTGTCTGGCCTGGGCCTTCCCCCCCGTCGCGACGTAACCTCCCCAGCACAGTACTTTGACCCCCCTTCTGACCCCCCTTCTTTGGCCCCATGCACTACTTCTTTCTTGCTCGCGTAAGGAATCTTGAGTCCCCCCCCGCTCCTTCCCCCCCTGCAGTGTCCCAGAAAAACGGAAGCAACCATTCTATTATTTCCTCACCCTCCCTTTTTTTTTGTTGCCCTTCCTTTGTGGTTTTGCCTGTCTTTTCTTTTGACCTTCCCCCCCCTGTGGGCGCTTGGTCCCCTTTCCTCTCCCCTTTCTTCTGTCCCACGATAAAGATTTTCTGCATCTTGAGACTCTTGGTGATTTGGAAGATGCGGCGTGTGATGTCCGTTTTCTTCCTGAAGGGTTTGATTTTGGAGATGCCATTTCCCCCCTGACCGGATTCTTTTCCTCGCCGGTTCCGGAGGGTTAGGGGAACCCCTGTCCCCCACGGTGACCCCCTTCTGAGCCCGTCTTTTTTCCCCTTCTGCATTTTGGGAGGCCTACCCCCCTTCCCTGTCCCTTCCCCAACTTTCGTGGTGTCCCTTACCTTGTCGCCTCTGCTTTTAGAGGTATTTTTGACGGCTTCTCTTTTACGCTGGTTTTCCCCTGTCCTTCCTTCCCCCCTTTTTGGTGGGCCAAAAAAATGGCGGGCCCCGCTTCCTTTGGAGGGCCACCCGGTCCTTCTTGCACTGGCGTATTGCTTTTTTGGAAGGTTCCTTTTGGCCTTCTTCAGGCTGAGACGGACTTATGTTTTATTGTTCAAATCACACAAGACCCTTCCTCGGCTTCGACCCCATACTTTGTCCCCGCTGGTTCTCCCTACCCTGCCTCCCATCTGGATCCGACCGTTCGGTACCCCTGGAGCCGTGATTGTGCTCTCCCCTGCAGCCTTTTCCCCCCCCCCCCTCCCCCGGGACGGGAAATTTTGATTTTTCCGCGGGATTTCTCCATTGGTTCCTGCCCTCAGTTGTCAACACTGAGTTCTCCAGCATTCCTGTCCCCCAGGTTCCCCGAAGAGGATTTGTGACATGAGTTCTTCACATATGGCATTCCTTTGTTAAAGTTTCTGTCTCCCTTTTTCCTGTTTTTTTTCACCGCTTTGCCAGTGCGACTTTCGCAAGCCCCCTTATGCTCATCCCACCGTTTCAGGAATGTCTTGCCTGGAGTATCCTTTTGGGGGACCGTAATTCGGTTAACTTTATCCTTCCCACCCCGACCTTCACTCGGTAGAGGACTTTCACCTCAGCCTTACCTTCTCTGTGTGCTTGCGTATCTGTTGTGAATCCCGGCACAGGACCCTTGAAAAAGACCTCGCTTTCTACCCCACCCCCCTTTATTTCCCCTTTTCTTTTTCAGTTGATTGTGCCGGCCATCTAAGACTTTGGCCTCGTTCGCATGACCTGCTAGTGGACCCCCCCCCCCCGGTTACCCAAGTGTTTTTCCCCCCTCATTGGTGTTGAGATGTTTCCCCCCCGTCCCCCTCCTCAAATTTGGCTTCAGTCCTTTCTGGCAAGCCGTTTTTTTCCCACTGTTTTTTTTTTTTTCTTTTTTTGGATCTCCCCCTTAGTCTGGGGAGTGTTGTTGGTTTTTTGCGCCTGTGGGTTCACGTCGGAGCCTTCCCTGACCTTCCTTTCCTGCGTTTCCCCCAAAACAGGTCTTTTCAGTGAGCTTTTTTTCCGCTTTGTTCTACCCCCTCCCCCACAACCGTGTGGTGGGGTGCAAGAGCAGTTTTGTTTTTTGGTACTCTTTTTCCGGGATGTGTACCATGTGGGAGTTTTCCCCATTGACGCCCTTTCCTGCGACGGCCACACCTGAAGCACGTTTTTTGTCCATGGTCAACCTTGTTGCCGGAAATGGTCATCGACGGGGTCTCCGTGGGTCTTTGATGTTCCCCTGCCAGGCAACCCGGACGGTCAGGCTGGGGCTTTTCTGCCTCACCACCCGGCTGTCAGCAGTTGGATTTTACCCCCGTAGACCGGCCAGATGGACCCTTTTCCTTCCATGATTCTCCAACAATTAACAATTCCCCTTCCACTGTTTGCCAAGTAGACAGCCCGATCCATTTTGGCTTTTTCGGTTGTCTTCACTTCCTCTCTTCCTCTTCCTTTGTGGTTCCTCCGGAAAAAAGGACGTTCCGTAGGTCGGATGTGTCCACCACCTTATCCCCTTTTGTTATTGTGCACTGGCCCTCAGTCCCTTTTTCCCAATTTTGCCACCGGCCCCATCCAGAAGCGTGTTTTTCCGTTCGCTACCGGGCACCTTTTTCAGCGGTCCCCTGTTGCACTCTTCAGTCGTGTTTTCTGGTTTACGCTCTCCTTTGTGCTTTCTTCCGTTTTTTGACCCCCACTTGGCGTTTGCTTCCTGGATTGGACTAGTTGACTTTCAACTTTCCCCACCCCTTCCTCAGGGTCCCGCCAAAAACGAACCCGCGATGGAACTTTCACGGTGTAACACTTACACCGCCTTGCCCAGTGACACACGCACTTCTTTCCTTAGTTCTGTCACCGCAAGGCCTGTGGCAAGGTCTTCGGAAGAGGGAGGTCAGAATTTTGAGCTCTGTCCGTCTTTGAACCCCCCTTCTTTCTCTTTGATACTTCTCCTTTGTTTGTTACTTTGGATTCTGCCTTTTTCTTGTTGACCTCCTTTCGGTCTAGGGCTCTTCAAAGTCGCCCGTACGTCCTCCCCTTTTCACTTGGCCCCCGTCATTGAGTGCACACTTGGCTCGTGATGTGTTCAGGGCATGCCGCTTCCCCTGTGTAAGTCCTTCCCAGTCCTACCCTTGGCTGAGGTTTCTTTAGTGCGGCCCCAGGTGTCTTTTCCGAGCCGTGTCGGACGTCCCTCCAACCCGTTCCACGTGCCCCCTCCTGTGGTTTTTTCTTGTCCCCAGAGTATCCGACCTTTTTTCAGTCTGTCCTTTTTTTTTTTCCAGCCCGAGTGTTGACCATGCTCGACCCAGAACCCCCACCTTGCCTTGGTCTCCGGTTAGTTGGTGAAGGTTTTTTTTTCTGCCCATCGGGTCCTGTTTGTCCAGGCCGTCAACCTCCCCCCTTTGACCCAGTTTTTTTTTGTCCCAGCAGGTGCTGGACCGAAGGTGCTGTCTGTTTTGTGCCTTCCACATTTCCCCCGAGCTTCGCTCTTTGTGGAAGACCCCCGCCAGTCAGGTATCCTGTCGGGGGCTTTTTTTCCTGACCCAGTCCCGGTCACGGGGTTTCCGGGTTTAATCCCCTGTCCTTGGAAATTCTCCGCGGGGCCGGTCGCGTTTGTATCAATTGAAAGTTTTCTGGCTTAGTCCTTCAAGCTTCCGGTCCTTCCCCTGTCCCCTTTCTTCAGGCCCCCTTTTCCTCCGCCGGGCGATTCCCCTTGTTCCGTCAGGTTTCCTTCTTCTTCTTTGTGGTTCTTTTTTGAGGTAAGCCTAAGTTTTGCGGTAGTTTCCAAAACTTCCCCAACCTTTCTTTCCTCTTCCCTGTCGAGGCTCCAATGTGTTCTTCCACAACAAGAGGAAGACCATCCCTCGTTTTTTCTTCGTCCCCCTTTGTTATCTCCTCAGATCCCAGTAACCTTTCCATGGTCCTTCCGTTTTTTTTTCCGTCCAACCCAGGCGCAACCCACACCCCCCGTTCCCACCTGTCCTCCCCATCCGACATTCCTCCTTCTGATTTCCAACCCGCTTGGAAGAAGGTTTTGACCTGGACCAGGGGACCCACTTTGCTGTCGTTTCCGGTACTTTTTTTTTTCTCCCCCCCCCCCCCATGCTGGTTGGCACCCTGGCCGGTCTCGGGTGTCCCACTGCTGTTTTCAAGTTTTGGCCGGAACGTCTGCCAGACCCTATCTATTTCCGGCGCCCTCCCGGACTTTCTACCGGGCACGGGTCTTTGAAAATCCCCCCCTGTTTTTTTGGTGCTTAGTCCTGCAGGCAGTCTCGTTGCAGGAAGTCGTGAGGGCGGGCCCTGCTCCGTTTTCACATAATCCGAAGAAAAGGATCCATTGCTTCTTTGGAACGGTAAGTTTACTTTGTTTTCGTAACACCAAGGGTCGTGTTTTCCAGTCGGGGATTTTTGCCTATGGTTTTGGGGGAACGCCATCCCTTCGTCTCTTAGCGGCTGCCCCGCCCAGGGAAGGGTGTGCCCTGTTGGGCTGTAGTTCGTAGAACGGTCGGTCGAAAGTTCTTACTCCTGGACCCGATTTTTTCCCAAATTCGTTTTCCCTTTTTTTTTGTGCCGGTTCCAAAAGGTCCTCCTAGTTTCCTTCAAGATTGTTCCCTGGCGCTCGCTTCTTGTCCTTGTTCCCGTTATGCTTTTCCCCAGTCAAAGCCCTTTTTCTTTTCGAGGCGGCTCCTCCGCCAGATTCGCCAACTTTCCCCCGGTCCTTTTTCGGGTGATGTTCCCCTTGGACCGTCTGCCCTAAGTAGGCTTGTTGTTTGTGGAACGTCAGCCGTGGCGAGACCACCGATGCTGCAAAGAGTAGGCTTAACAATCAGGGACCCTTGATTTTTTCCCCCCCGTCCTTTTTTTCGCTGCAGGGTTCCCAGTAGTGAGGTTTCACCATGCCTGGGGCGATCTCATTTCCCAGCACGGTCCCCCAACCCCCCTTCCCCTTTTTTTTACGTCCCCTCCGGTCACGTGCCGTATTTTTTACGGGCGTTCTCCTTCGGGCCGCCCCCAGGGTGTGAAACCCCTTGTTTTTCTGTTTGGGGACTTTTTTGTGCCCCCCTTTCGTACCGTTTTTTTCCTCAGGTTACCCCGACCTCTGAAGACCTCTTGCTGCACAACTGGGCCAGGTCCCTCCCATCACCCGGATGTTTCTTGCTTTCCCAACTTTCACATGTTTGCCTCACGTTACTCAGAAGTTGTTTTTTCTTAACCCCATACACCCTTTTTGCTTTTTTCCCAGCTTTTCCACGTTCGATGTCATGGAATTTTGCATCCCTCCCTTCCTCTCACGGCCCCCCCTCCCCTCTGCCAATCTTCACTCCCCCAGCATTCCCGTCCTTCCATGTTTGTCCCCCTCCCCTTTTTTTTTTCAGGGCTCTCCTCGGGAGGTAAAAGATTTTTTCCCATCCTCCCCCCCCGACCCCGAATCACCCCCCCCTCTCTTTTTTCTTTTTTTTCCCCTCTCCCTACCCCTTTGTTGTTTGTTATAGATAATTCTTTTCCCCCTTTTTCTTTTCTTCTTTCACTGCAGGGGGCACGTTGGCTTTTCGGGACCTCTATTTTATTTTCCGAGGGCCCTTTTGCTTTTTTACCTTTCCGGGATTGCTGTGGTGGGAAAGATTGCCGTTTTTGCTTTACGTCATGCTGTCTCGGGTGTGATGACCATCCAGTCCCCTTGTCCCCCGTTTGGGTAAGTGTCCCTTTAGTTTGCGGGTCAACAACTGCCCCCTTGTTGGGACCCCCTTTTCTGATCCTTATTTTTCCTCCCGTGTGCATTTTTTTGGGCCGACCAAATTTACTGTACATCCCATTTTCTACCTTTCATTGTCCGACCTCTGAGTCTAGTGTTTTTTTCTGGGTTCCTACGGCCCGGTTACGCTGGCTTGGACACGTGTCCTTCTTACAACCCTTTTGTTTCCACCCCCTGGCCATGTCCTCCTCCCTTTTTCCTTTCCTTCTTCACTGGGTTGAGCGACGGCCCTATGTTTTTTTTTTGCGTTCAGGTATGAGTCGGAAATTCTCTATGACTCCTCCCCACTTTTTTTGCCTGAATCTTGATGCGGTCTCCTTTCCCCTTTTTCCTGAGGGTCTTTTAGTATCCTACGACTCCCCCCTTTATGTCGCCCCCCCACCCGGCGTCCTACAAGCGCAAGCATGACTCGCCGGAAGCCCACCTTTTCCCCCGCCCCGGACCGGCCCCGGTGGCGGATCTGGCAAACTTATTTTTGCGCCTCTCCCCTTTTTCCTCCTGCCGGCAAACTTTTTTTCGCATCAGTCCCCACGGCATTCTTTCCCCCCAGCCCCCTTGCCCCCCCCCCCTGAATCTTCCTCTGGTTTTTTTTTTCTGCGGACCCCACTTTCGGACCGTTGGGTAACGTTCTTCCCTTCTTCCCATTTGATTTGATTTTTTTTCCCCCCTCCTCCATGCGTCCTTTTTTGCCCTTAATTTCTCTTCCCCTGGTATCTCAACGGGCAGGTAATGTCGCCATCCCGATCCCCCTCCCCCTTTTTCGACCGTTCGTTCGGTCCCCCCGTTTCTGGTACTTTTTCATCCCCGAGTTCTTGCACTTCTGGTAGCGTACACACATACCTACGTCCAACCCCTTTGACCTGAATTCCTGTTTGAGGGATCTGGTTTAATGGGCCCGCAAAGTTGCCGCCCTCCACACGCCCTCTCTATAAACCCCCAAAAACCCTTGATCCACCTCCCTTTTGCGGTCTTCCTTTTTTTATTCTGGCCGTGCTCTTTAACGCAGTCGTGTTTGATGGAGGTCAGGGGTGCCCTTACCTGCTTCTTTGACACCCTCGCCATGCCAGTTTTTTTTCAGTGCCACCGTCATTGTTTGGGAGATGACCTGAAAGAACGCCACTTTCCAAAAGTGGGTCTTTTCCCCAGTACTAGGTCAGATGTGTTTGCCATTCGAGATTCCCCCTGTTCCGTGCTGGGGGGTGGTTTGGGAGAGAGGTGTGGGGTTTTGTCAACTGTTCGTGGCCCTCCCCCCCGTCGCACCCCACCACCCGACAAGGCAGCCAGACACGTTGTCCCCTGGAAAACTCTCTCTTTCCGTGCCTCCCGGTAACCACCCCTCTTTCACCCGCCCATCTATTCCCACCCAGGGCAGAGATACCTACTCCAAGTAGAAGCCAACCAAACCCCCAGCTCTGTCCCCCCAAACCCCATTTTTTGAGTACAGGGCAATCGGACGCGTTCCTCTTGTTGCCTTAGCTCTATTTCCACCCCCCCAGTTTCCCCACCCACACCTAAGCTCCCTATCTGCGTTCACTTATTGCACCCACCCCCCTATTGCTCACTCGTGTCTCCCCCCAACCGTGGTCAGTTCGCCCCTTCCCGTCCCGTGACCTCGTCCATCAGTCCTTTGCTACTTTTTTTTTCGGTCGTCGGCGAACTCGTTTCAGACCACCATTGGTTTCTTTGGGTGCTTACACCAACCGCCCTGAAATAGTTTTACACCCCACGCCCCCCCCTGGTCACGTGTGAGTATGTATGTCTGTAACTTGTAGATTTCCCGCCCCCAATTCTTCACCCAAGCAGTGCTTTACAGGTTGAGAGACACCCCCCACGCCCCCCCCAAATAAATAAATAAGGCCTGGTTATGGTTGTGTTCTTCACGAGCATCATTTGTTCCCTCTGCCTTTTTGCTGCCTCATCATGGTGGGCGTTTACACAGACTGCTTTTTTTCCCTTTTTTTTTTTTTTTTCCCCTCTGGGGCACCCAAATCAACCCCCCGGCATTTTTAAACCCTGGACTGTCCCTGGGTCCCCTCTCCCGGCTTCCAGATGGCCCTTCCTCCCCCAGTCCTTCTCCTTGCGGCTCCCATAACGCCTTTTCTTGTCCCTGCCCTTTTGGATACATGGCGACGGGCCCCCTTGGCCCTTGTGTCCCGTCCCATTCTTCAACCCTACCCCTTTGGACCGGCCTGGCCTTTCTCCCCCCCCTGGACCCCGTTCCCTTGCCTTTTTTCCTTTTGTTTTGTTTTCTTCAAGGATCACCCGCTAGGGCTGGGGACTCTACGAAAACATTCGAAAGACCAGCCTGTTCTTCTGCCACACAACTGGATTCCGGTTGCATTTCACGGCCTTCCTTCCCCTCTGGTTGCCTGACACCGGAGACCCGGCTTGTTTAGTTTTCTGATCATGTGCCAAGTGCCGTTTTTACGTTTTTCCCTATGACTCGGTCGCTTCGTCTCTCTGGATTTGGCGACCCACTTGCTTCTTTTTCCCGGTGACTTGTTTTGAGCTCCGGACGCCACCGTCCCCTGGGCCCCCGTCCCAACGTGTCCCCCCCAGTTGCTGGTCCGCCTGTGTGACCCCCCTTGGACACCTTTGTCCTTGCAAAGTCCCCCCGCCGAACCTGCGTTGTCCCAAGTTCCGGTGTCCCCTGTATGTCGCCGTCCTAGGGTCTTTCTGCCTTTTCGGTCCAGGACGATCTTTTTGCTTGTTTGACCTTCTTCCTTCAGTGTTGTGGATCGAGACTGGCCATCGGCCTGTTGATAGGAACAGCCTCACCTGCCTCTTCTGCAATCCCTTTGCCGCCGGTTTGCGCCCCCTCAAGCGTCTTTTTCTTTTGTTCACTTTTTTTTTTTGTTCCCAAGTCGGTTTTGTGTGTGTTGTCCCGTTGTTGAGCTTCGGACCCACCGTCTGTGGTGTCCTTGAGTTGCCTTATCCCGCTCCCCCTTGTCCGGTGTGTTTTGCGGTCGAACCCGGGGACTTGGGGTGCTTTTTTCCCCTCTTCCACTTACGAGTCCGTTCCATAGACCCCTACCCTTTCCCTTTTAGGATTGCCAGACGATCAAAGTACAGTTCCACGAGGGAATTAGCGGCAGACCACGTAGCCAGGACATCAGCCCTTATATCTTTCCGATCGACAGACGCACCCGAATTTAATTCACGAGCTGCAATAAAACCCCAGCGAGAGAGAAAGACCGCTATCAACCGAACAACACCATGCACCCCACATCTAGCAGTGGTTCGAATAGCGGGGAGCGGTTCCAGTAATTCGTCCGTCCAATCCTTGTCGATTTTGCTAGGCGTGACGCGCGTGGACACATCAGTAGGGCGCACTTCTCCAGTGTCCCTTAGCCTTGGAAAAGGTCTTTTTGTGTTTTCCACTGGCCCCCCCCTTCTACTCCCACGAAGGTTTTTTTGCACAGTTTTGGATGTTGACGCTTCTCCATATGTCCATGCGTTTTTCTCTAGTTGAGTATGTCAACAACCTCTTCCGCAAGTTCCAACACCTTTTCCATTTTTTTTTTTGTCGTTATACCGGAAACCAGTTTGACGTCCCGGTGCCCTTTGCCAGAGCGCCTCTCCCGGAACCAAACCAAGGGACTTTTTTTTCTCCGAGGGGCTCGCGGAAGGGTCTCATCCATTTTCTCTTTTCTGGTCCCCCTTACTGCACCATCCAATCTACTGGTTGGGTTCTGCAGCCCCCGGGTGACCGAAGGACTTCCCCATTTTTTTTTTCGGGTAGAGTCTGCGCTCTTCTCTACTTTTTTTCTCCCACCTCCCTCCATTTAAAGCCGGTCGGGGCTGAAGGCCCCCTTTTCCTTGGTTAAGTTGATTTTTTTTCCTTCCATGGTCGGGTTGGGAAAGTCTTCATGGTCTTTTCCGGTTTCTCACCGCTGTTTCCTTGGCCCCCGGGTTTTTGAGTAATGCTTTTGGTATCCCAGACTTGCCTTTTCGTGCTGCAGGCCCTCCCTGTCCCGGTCGGGCTCCTTTGTCCTGGTTCTGCGGTTTTTTTTGTCAGTCGCAGTTTTTCAGCACACGTCCTCTTCCTGTGTTGTGTAAACCCGACCCCAAATTTGTCTTCCCCCCTGACTTTCTTGTGACGCCCAAGATGATCCCTTCCCATTTCGTTTGTTCCCAGGATCGGAGTGTTCGATCCTGGTGTTGCTGTTTCTTAAGCCTACCTTCCCCAGGGTGCCATTTTTTTTTTTTTCTTTTACCGTTCTCGATTTTCCCACCATGTCGGAACCCCCCCCCTTCCCACTACTCCCATCCCCTTACTCCGACGATTCACCCCCCAGTGGGATTGATTTCTGTACTTTCCCCGCCCACTTTTTGGCCGGCCGTCGTTGTTCATCCCCCCATTTTTTTTTCTCTAAACCACTTGGCCGTTTTTCCCCCGGAGCAGGTTCTTCGCTCCTGCGCCGACGGCCTGTTATCTTTTCCGGCCCTCCTTCCTTCAACGGCATTGATGTGCCTAGTTTTGGGTGGAAGGCGTTTCCGGGCGTTGTTTGTCGTCCCTTTTGCCCGGTTTTTTAGCGGCCAGGCCCCCCAGGCCTTTCTGCAGCCACAGGGTTTCAGGTTCCGGGTTTGCTCGGTATGGTGTTCGCTAACCCCACTTCGTGTTTGCCCGGCTAAAGGCCTGGACCTCCTCCGACCAGTCTCTGAAGGTGCTGGCCGCCCCTTGGCCCTTCTGGGAGTGGCGGAGAGGCGGAAGTCCTGTTGTTGGTTTTTCCCACTCGTACTTGTATCTTTCAAACAAGTGCCCCCGCATAGTGTAAGTATATTTGGTCCAGCATCCGCTTCGGGGTCTGGTTTACCTTCTTGTGCTGGAAGGCCGTTTTTTCATTGAGAGTATTTGCGTGGGAGACTTCCCCTTCCTCCGGTTCTCCCACCTTGTTTTTTTTTTTGTTTTTTTGCCGTCATTTTTTTCGGTTGGAAGAAGTCCTTCTCTCACGTCAGGCAGCTTGTCGCCCGGCCCCCGCAACCCCCCCATTGGGCAGATCCACCCCCGACTGGGTGTCTCGGATGGAGAGTTGACCTCGCACCCCCTGATCTGCCTTACCCGCGTTCAGGCAAGTTAGTCGGTCATACCGCCTTTGTTGCCGCATAATAATGCTGAGGCCAACCCTACCCTGGCCGTTCCATCCCAGTGAAGACAACATTACGGGTCCCCCCCCTTGGTCCCCTCTCACGCCATTTTGGGTCTTTGGCCCACAAGTTTCACGTGGCTTGCCCCAAGTACCTGCGCCGGTCCCCCTTCCCGGGACCTCTCAAGAAGTGGATTCCCAAATGTCTGGTCTCCATTCTGGTAATGCTTGTTTCGGACCTTTCCCAAACCATCAATTGGATCCCCCTATTTCAGGGTTTTTTTTTCAACCCCCCCCGTGGCCATCACTTCCGGTGAACGTCCGATGAACTCGGTCTTAATGTTAATCCCCCCCCCTAACGACGCCTACCCCGCCTCCAATCCCCGTGCCTCCGATCAGTTTGTCCAAGCCCTCTTCTTTTTTGGCGATCGTCTATCGGCTGTCCCCCCCCCCAAAGTTTCCTCCCGGCCCAATGCATGTCCAGAACACCGACAGCACACCCC
>Ga0179593_1407192_pt1 | contig 11844 bp, 17 predicted proteins | sample CZODoug2_1_08_16_FD_185931 | JGI IMG/M metagenome (GOLD analysis project Ga0179593, IMG submission 185931) | Vadose zone soil fungal communities from Angelo Coast Range Reserve, California, USA - CZODoug2_1_08_16fungal (PacBio error correction) | ecosystem: Environmental > Terrestrial > Soil >... | reverse complement strand
TACTTGGCGTCAACCTTCACGCGGAGTCTACGTTCTCCCATTGAGTCTCTGGTATTCCGTTTAAACTTCAGTCCCCTTTTCCCTTGCAATGAGGACGTCGAAGTCTTTTGACAAGGACCCCCCCTCTCTTCTGTTGATCCTCATGGTTTATGGCCCCCTCCCACCCCCCCCACAAGTGAAATTTCGAGTCTATGAACCAGTTCTTTGTGGCGAAGCAGTCCGTACCCTCTTTCCTTTCTTACAGCATGCATTAGTATCGGTGACAATTCACTTTCGATACGTCTATATGCACCCTCTCCTCTTAGTGAATGTTCGTCTCCTCCTCAGAAATTTTCGTGCATGATGACCACCCAGCGATCCGCCTACCTTCCCCCCAAAATGCTGAAACAACTTTCCCCTATCCTCTTCCTTCGGCTCCCTCCCTCCGGTTTCTCCCTCCACCCGCCGGCACAAGTAAACCCTCTCCCCACTCCATTTATTGAAGCTAGGCCCCCGATCTTTCGAAGTCAAATCTTCTTGCCCAGTCCCCCCCCTCCCCCCCTTGTTAACCCCGCGGGGAACTTCCCCAAGTCAGCGCCCCAAACTTTTTTGAGGTTCTGTTCCTTGTCCAACTTTCGTTGAAACAACTTTGACCTGTTATAGGTGACTTTAAACACCCAGTCACCCCCTCCTTTTTCCCCGCAAGCTTCTAATTGAACCACGGTTATTTAGTTATTGCGGGAGCCAAACCTCCTCCTTTTTTCATACGCAGCCATTGCGCACTCAGTGTTTCCGCCCAGGGGAAATCATACATGATTCTAACCATCCCTTCCCCAAAGTAACAAATTACCCAGCTACCAGCCACTCAGTCACAATAATTCCCATGAGTGCCACGACAGGAACCCCACGGTTTGTGGGCTCTTCCATTCTTTCAGGGACCGTCTCACACATCATCAACCCTCCACCCCCTTACAAGGCGGAAGACCTTTCTAAATATCCCCCAGGTCGAAGGACAATTGGCCACAACTGGAATTGCTTCGCCCTTTTATCTACAACGTCTGAACCCCTCGGGTGTGAATCACTGCCCCCTACATGATCAATACTTCTTTGTCCCCCTCTCTCCCCCACACTTGCGATTGACATACATACCCCCAGCTGAACTTTTTTCCCAGTAATAGTTCCATCCCCCACTTCAACTTGACGCCCTTTTCGCTCCCTGGCAAGAGATCGGCCTCCTCGATTCCTGCGCGCTACTGTTAACAGCTTCGCCCCATCTATATAAATTAGATCACCAACCCCTATGACACTTTCTGTACTTTTTCTTTGGTTTAGTTCGCTTCCCCTTCGTTGAAACGTCCTCTAAATTACGAAACTCCCAAAATCTTCCAGCATGAACCGCCTTGACGACCTTGCCTGTGTTGGGATTGCAGACACAATTTCTCTGGGCCTCTTATTGGATACCTTCTCTCCCTTTTTTGTTTAGATCCCTCCTCGCCTGACCCCTCCTGCCTTTTTTTTTATTCCTCCCAACCGGCACTGTCATCCCTTCTTCTTTCGTCTTGCTCAGGGTGAAGTGGTTTTCTTTTTGTACTCGTTTTTAGTACCGTAGATAAGGATCAGCCCCCAGGTCATACTCCTGTTGATGGTTCTATGACCCACACCCTTTTTCCCTCGGTTCGGTACCCCTGCAACCCCCTTTCCCAACTACTGACACATCTGAGATGAATGTCTGTCTTCATTCCCGAGAACTTCTAAATGGGTTTTTCCTCTGTCTTTTAAAATCCGTTGCTGGCTGGTTAAGCACGGGTTCAGTGATTTTCTGTTTTGGAACCAGCGGTCCCAGATGTAGACTTATCTGGAATTTTCGTTTATACAAAAGAGTTTTTGCCCCCTAGTGTTTCAAGTAAACCACTGAGAGGAATGAGGAGTAATCAATATTTTCAACCATTTTATCTTTGGAATCCTCCCTCGAATGAGATTTTGTTGCGGCGTGCTTCTTTTTCGCCCGCCAGGTAGACTCCCGCCTGTAGACCTAATTTAAACCTTTGTTTCCCTTTTCGAACCATCATGGGAATACTTTTCCGTTTGGGCTGAGGCTACTATTCAAGGTGGTTGTTTCCTGGTTTGTGGATTTTTGCTTTTAATAATTGGTCTGGTCGCCTTACCATGGGTGCCCCAGTCACGTTGACCCTTAGTGACAGTATTTCTTAAAAGGACTTTCTGTGGCTTCTTCCCCACTCTCCTCCTCCCTAGTTCTTCTCCGCGGCCCCCGGTTGAACACCTGTCCCCTGTACCAGTATTTCCCCCATTTGGATTTTGCTTCCCCCCCAATTGGCGATCTCACCTATCACCTAGAAGCCGTCCTTTCCAGTGGATATGTATTTTTTCCCGCCCCCCCGAGGGCATGATGGCCATAGATCTTGACTTGTCGCGGCCCCGCCTTTTCATCCCCTTTCTGGGAGTAAATGGAAGTAGTGGCTTCTTGTTTATATTTTTGGTCCGTAGATCTGGTGGTTTAGAAACCGGGTGCCTATGAGTTTTGTGGGGTGTTGACTCAGTTCAAGGCTTATCCCTTTCCCTCTTGTTTCATATTCTGTTCTTCTGAGCTGGTTCTTGCTGAACAATCCTTTTGGTAGCCCTGTTCCCCAGAAATTCACACCCAGCATCGATATCTCTTCTCTCTTGGCTAACCTGACCATTGCACCCAGACTATTTTGCGTTAATTAAAACAATTGACGCATCTGTTTACTTCCTCCCCCACAATCCAAGGGTCTCCATGAAATTTCCTTCCTTGGCAGATCCCATTTTTAAGGCCCGAAAGCGCTTCTTACAACCATCCGGTCCCAAAATATTACGCGGACCTCCCCGGGGAGAGGATTTCGTTGGACGAGTTCTTCCTCCATGATCGCCCCCTTTTCCCCCCGTCTGTACCTCGCGGGTCTGGCGCCGGCTTCTCTTCTTTGAATCCTAATAAGTGTTGTTTTGTCTCATGATAAGTCTTTCCCAGAAATCTTCTATCCCTTTTCTCCCCCCCTTTTTTTCTATGGGCTTGACTACGTAAACTCGTTCCTCTCCAGCGTGTTTTCTCCGTTGCCACGAGGCCAGGTTACTCTTTTTTTTTCCCCGCCTCCCTCTTTTGTGGCTCTTGTCGTCCTTCACCACTGATCTAACAATCCCTTGTACGTTCGCGGTCATGAACTGCTGGGTCGCAGGAGGTCCCTTCCGATTCTTGTTATTCCCGCAGGCAGAGTACGTTTCAATGCAATTTGCACCAATGAGAGAAAATCATCTTCGATTCGGTTTGCTAGCCTTACGCCTCCCCCTATGGGAATCTATTCTTCGTCCTGGCGGAGAAACGCTTGTATCACTGAACAAAATCTATGAACAACCCTTCAACGACCCGGCCGTTAAGGAGTCTCCCCCCCTTGTCCTTCTGTTTTCCTAGGAACAAAAGTACCCACCCAGTTACTTTATCCAATTTCAACCTCCGCCCAGAGCCCGTTACCCCCTCTAGGCCATCAACATCCCTGGTTGTAAACACGTAAATCATATCCTTACCTTTAGGGAGGAACTCTTTATTTTCTCCTCTCCAAGTGTAACCCACGTCACCCTTTACATGTACTGGTGAATGTAAACCCCCCAGTCAACAAGCGTACTCCCGCTGGAGCAGCCCCCCCTATTCTGTATATTATCCTTAGAAAAAGCACCTTCCTTTTATTACCAAGCCATACATTTGTTCTTACCCATAGGTGAAATAAATCCCCTCCATGCTGAGCAAATCCTACTCCCCAGGACCCCATCGCCCTCTCCCACAGCCAATAACCCGTGCGACATGGGCAACCCCTGTCAGGTAAGGGCAGATCCAGTTTTTACTTCTCCCGAGAAATCCCCGCCCCCCCGCAATTTACACAAAGGAGCGAAAATGCTCCCCCATGCCCCGGATCGACACTCGCATTCTTTGGCGGCGTGCCAAGTACGTTCTCGTCGGTTGACTCCACGGTCTGTGCCTTAAAACGCGGGTTGTGATATCATTCGAGCCCCCGAAGTAGTGGCTACGCTTTACAAAGTTCAATTTTTTTCACATCACAAGAACTGACCGTGCTCAACTCACATGGGCTCGGCGTTACCTTTCAACCATTTGAAGTCTATTTTCTCTGAGACTTTTCTCGCGTTACTTTTTTGACAGTAGGAGGTTCCCCTCCCCGTAACAACCTCATCGTATTGAATATTCCACCCAAAAGGATGCCAATGGTTACTGGGGTGTCTTCCTTCTTTTTTAAAAAGCCTTATTTAACCCTCTGATCCAGACTAAAACACTGCGCAATACTCCCTACCTCCGTTAGGACGTAAACCAGTGCATTGAAACCCCCTTCTCTAATTGTTGAGAGTAAGGGATCACATTTTTCCTCCTCATCAGTTTGTTGTTTGTATCTATATCCACCCTTCACCTCTCACCTGTAATTTGTTTTTCTCTAACAACAAAGCCTTCGGGTTTCTGCGAGTATATCGAATCGTTTGGTGAAGAAAGGCTTTTTCTTTGCTTACTATGTTTCGATTCCAGTATACCCGCGGAATTTTCAACTCCCCCATCAGCTAATGACCCCCCCCTTGCCTCCTTGGTGTCGGGGTTGATGAACTTCCCCCCTTTATATTTTTTCGGCGTTCCCCCACGTTCACTACTAGTTTCGTTTTACCTTCGTATCTAATTTTTCTCATTGGCACATTTTCCCCTGGCGCAACGGACAGTTTCTTTTAGTAACGCGCCCTTTTTCCTTTTTTTCATCCATTTATTTTGCTGTTGGCCACGACGTCTTTTGGCTTCTTTTTCCGTGTTTTTGAGTTGAATAAACCAGTTTCGCCCCCTTTGACTTCAAAGATATTCCCTCTTGAGATCTTGACTTCCGAATTGCGACCCGTCTTGGTGTTGATTGGTCATCCGGGCTTTCCTTGTTTGCGTCTGTCATCTTTGCGCGGTTTAGCCTCCGGTTTAGCTTGACCCCCGTGGTTTCTTCCCCACCCATGGGAATTATTGTTCGTTGGTCTGAGGCTCTGTTTCACTGTTTCCCTGGTGGCGCTTTCGATTTTTTTTATATTTTTCTTTCCCCCGAGTGGGAGTGAAACCACTTTAAGTTTGCCGCAAATTTTCTGTTCTTGAACAATCTGGTCTGAGAGAAGGGCCGCCCCCCCCACAGTTTCGTCTGCCTTGATTCCCAGTGGTATGCCCACTGGGAGCCCGCATTTCATACTCTTTTTCTTAAGAGGTGCCTTGTTGACTTTTGTAAGTTCCCCCAGCCCCTTTCAAGTATTGTTTATTGTCAATTCCTCCCCCTTCCCGCCTGAAATCAAAGTTTTTAGCGATTCAAGTGGCGCCCAGAATGTGGACCCCCTTTGATTGATTTGCTCGAGCATGCTCTTCGGCCCTTTTCCTCCTTTTATGCAAGCCCTGTAGTGTGGTCCAGTTTACTTTTGGTGGTCTTTTTGGGGGCAGACCACCTTTCTTGATTATTGATTGACTCCGTTCGGAAACCGTCGTATCCTGCTATTTGTTCTCCTCTGCTTGTTTTATTCTTAATCTTTCCTAGCGGGTTTAATTGACGTTTCTTTTCCCGATGTAACTTGCGCCCTGAAATTCCCACCAACCGCCTGCGAGATTCGGGTCTCTCGGAGCCCATCCCCGAGACTTGAAGTGCGTGTAATACAAGGCCGGAAACCTCTCTCGGCCGAAATCCACCCCGTTAATTCCCGCGAACTTCTGGATGGCTTCAGTTTTTCCTTCTACACAAGCCCTCTGGATTCCCCCCATCCTCTCTCCTTCCAAAAGCCTTGCCCCTTCTCCCCCTCTTTTTTTGGCTTTTACGCCTTCATCCCAGGATCTCCTGTAACGTCTTTTTCAGATTTTTTCAGCAGTGAATAGCTATATCGTTTCCTCATAACGATTTGGGTGTGGAGCGCGCTCAGGCCGTAGGAACAGGAGGAGCTTCCCTCGGACGTTCTCCCCTTTCACGATCTTTCTGACGAGTTCCAACCCGAGGGCTTGTTGGGGTTTTTGTTTTGGTGGGTGGTTGGGTTTGTTTTTGTTGTTGGTTGGGTGGGTTTTGTTTGGGGGTGGGGTTTGTTTGGTTGTGTGAAGAGTGTTCCCCCGTGCAAGCTCCGGATTTTCGGACTCTTCTTTTAGCATTGACTTGAAAAAACTTCCCCTCCCTTCAGTCCGCGGTCTGCACTGCGTGGTTATTCTCGCACGATATCCTGCATGTCTTCCTCTTGAAGGTCTCGTGTGTTGGCTTGTGAAATCCGAAATATAGATTTCTGGGTGTTGATGTTTCTTAGCCTGTCCTTCCCATCTGGGCAAACAGTCTTCGTCCATGCAACAGATCAGTCTAATAAATTACCCAAAAGCGATGTCACAACGCCCACTAAGCCCTGTTCTGTCATCCTTTTTTTATCAGCCTTCATCCTGGACCCCCGTCCACCACTCAGCCCCCAAAATGACAGGTAATCATTCACTGCTCAGCTCCGCGAACGATGACGCCCCCCAGGTGCCCCCGCTGCGAAATCCGAGGTCCCTTTTCTTCGCTACAACTTTTTATTTCGCAGTCGACTTCATAACCCCGTCCCACCAGAACCGTTTTATTGCCTGCCCCAACCCATCAACTTTACGCGGTGACCCAGAGGGAGTCGTCTTCTTCCGTTAAGACCACGCCCGTCCTTTTGACCTTCTTTGAAAGACCATTGCCTTTACTTGTTCCGCCCATTTGTTAAATTAAGGACCATCCCCCCAATGATGTTTAGTCCCAAAAATTCCGCCGTCCATTCAACACCCGAAATCTCTCCTTCCTCCCCCCCTGATACTTTGTTCCCCAAGGGCACCCAACGGTCTCCTTTTGCCCCCCCAGTTGGTTGCGTTCCACCTACGCGTCCAACAATTACAGGCCTGTCGCGACCAACTCACCATTGCCCCCGTCCCACTGTTTCAAAGCCCCTCCGATTTGCGGACTTCTCGTGTGATTAGTTAGAACAACGCGGTTGATATCACCTACCAATTCCATAGTCACTCCGTCTTTTAACAAAAGCGCATGCCCAGCGCACATCCCACAGACAGCTTGAGTACCCCCCAGAGCCGGTTTACTCACTTTAAGAACCCTTTACTCCATCCTACAGGCCATTCCCGGCGTATTTTCCCCAGAGAGTAGTGTCAACGGTGCTTTTCCCCCTCCATGAAACCGCTCTATCCACTGCATGGTCACCCCCTCTCCACCCCAATGATTCTCTCTTTTTTATTGCTTCTTACTGATGGAGTACAAGGCATCGAAAACTACGCCCAAGCCACCCACAAATGTCCTCTCAAGACGCCATAGAACCCAATGAATGTGTTTTAGAGGCGATCCCCACCAACTTCCTTCTCATGGGAGAGATCTTCTTTTTCCTCTGACTTTGTTGTTGTATCCCTAATCGCCCCGGTTATTTTTTCTCCACAAATTCACTTTACGGTACAAGCTGTCTTTCCTTTTTTTTTTGCATCCAGTTTTTTTTTTTTTGAACCTTTATCGTTTAAAGTTATGAGTTCAGAACCCCCATTCAGTTCCAGCCCCTTGGCATTTGTTCTCTTTAAACCCTTAATTATATCGCTTTGGGTTCTCCAACCGTTTCCAATAAAGCTCCCCCCCATTAAAAATACGGCCTTTTCGTCTTTCCATTCACTCACTGCGTGTTATTTTTTTAAAAGCGCGCCACTGGCCAACGGTACCGGTGCTTTTCGGGTAATCGCTCGTCCCTCCTGGCCCCCTCCGGATGTTCAAGTGGGCAGGTGATGTTTCCCGCGTTTTGCATTAGGAAGTCCAAAAGAGACTTAATGGGTCAAGCCATCTTATTCTACCCTTTCCCCAGACGGGGATCGTTTCTACTGTCTTTTTTGCTTTGTGGGACATTTATTATTTGTCAGGGTCGCCCGGAAACGGCCCCCCCAGTAAGGAAAAGCCATCGTGCCCATCCTTGGTTATTTTTTTTTTTTCTGTTTGCAGGTTACCCGGTTGCGGTCTGATGGATACCCTTGGGCTTGTCCTTCTTCTGACCACACCCCTTAACTTTTTCATTTGAGTGATAGAACTTCCTTTCTGGGTTTGAGCAATCCCCTCCCTTGTTTGATCGTGGGTCCCACTTGGTTTTTTTTTTACCCTTACACCCATACCAGTATTGGTTCCCGTTTGATGGAAACGTGACACCTTCCGCAGAGAACCTAAGAAGTTGGAGCCTCCCCCCCCCCACGTGTGACAGGATTTAGCGCCCGCGGTTTCCGTGGATTCTAATCGGGACCGGATGAACTTTTACTCATCTGAATACCTTGCCTTTTTGTCTCTGTCGGTTATATTTTTCCGGCCGCTTTTTTATGCTTTATTTTTTTCCTCATTCCTTGAACATTTTCCTGCCTTTTCATTTTTTTTGGGTCCAATATTTTTCCTTGGTAGCGCTGGTTTTCTCCTGACGGGACCTCTCTCTTTCTCCCAGGATTTGCTGAAATCCATTTTTTCCAAAATTTTTTCAGAGGATTTTTTGACTATAGATCACATTGCCATTGCACACGCTACTATTAATGCTTTACTACCAAAAAGCATCGGCAACGGATCCTTTTCAACCCCACTCAGGCTGACCGCTTCACTTCTGATGGATTGTCCGTTTTTTCGAGAACCTCTATGATAAACATGGCCTCTTGCACGGACCAATCTTACCCGGCCTCTTTCCATACGGCCTCTCTGTACCCTGTTTACGCGTCCTACATATCCCAGTGTTTTCGTCATTTTTACTTTCGTAGCTTTCTTGAGTTTGACGAATCCCCCGTTTGTGTTGGTGAAGATAAGCCGGCGTCACCGTGCAGACTTCACGAGACGTCGCTTTCTATCCACTCCTTCAGTTCCTGAGTGTTTTTCTCCCTGCACCCTCTTTCTTTGCGTATTTGATGACAGCTTCTTTGCTCATGTTTCGCCTGCCCCAAATCCCTTCATTCCCTCTTGTCCCTGCCGGTTGGGATTGCGTCCCTGTCTCCTTCCTGCATTGTCTTTCCTGCAGAGTTTTTTTGCATGTCGTGCTTGTTTTCTTCCATCCTATCGTGTTTCTTTATTCCTTTAGAAGGTACATCCTCCCACGATCTGGAGGCTTCGTCTGAAGTTCGAACATCGCTCCTGTTTGATCCCCCCCACCTTGTAAACTCTATGAACACCTCGGACCCTCTATCCTGTAGTGCTCCATTAGCAGCCCTTACCTCATACCCAAAAAAGATAACCATTCCCCCCCAATGCAAGGTACTTCAGAAATCTTCAAGACGCGCCAAGTTCAAGGATACTCGGCCGCAAATCTTTTTTCCCACCGTTCGTTTGAAATCTCCGGTTTGATTGAGGATTCCACCCACTTCTTTTAGGTTCCGGACAGGTTTTCCCTCCATCAACTTACAGGTTCTGTTCCCTGTTAACCCTCAACAAGTCGCCTTCCTCGTTGAAGACCAAATTCGGAGTTAGGAGTTCGGTCATTCCAGAAAAGTGTCCCCCCGGCCTTTCCCCCCCCCCAACGCCACGCGAACTTTATTGTTCTGCACGCCCCCCCCCCTGGTCCAAACCTTGAAGCCAGCCAATCCCGCCGGCAAACAGTTACCCCCCCTTTTCCATACCAGCCCCCAACTCAATCCCAGATGGTCCCCAGGGAAAACAACCTTTGTCCGGACTTGTCTCAGTTGACATGCGCCCGAAGACCAAACCTTCCTCAAAAGACGAAAACACAATCCCCGCAGATCTTACCCCACTGCACCTCTGCCAGTGCCACCCTTTTTTTTTCCCAACCCCTATAACGAGATTTCGGAATAAAGTCGGTTTCCTCGCGGGTGGCTTCCACGGATTGTCGCCTGTTCTCTCCACATGACCCCCATCCCACCCTCAATCCTTCTGTGCAAGAGAGTGACACAAAACTCTATTTTGCCCCCCCCTCACCATCACCGCCTGTCTGCAACATCCAAGTGAGAAGGAGCTCAGACCCCTTCCCCCCCCTTGACCTCCAGTTTGTACAGCGATACACGGTCGTCTGCCAGTTAAGGGTCCTTTTAAAACTTTTGGGTACAGCCTTGAACCCTTTACCAGGAAGGGCCCGATCAAAAGAACCCCAAGGCTGCCAGTTCAGTCCTTCTGTTTCTTCGTCTTGGAGCTTCCCCTTTCCTACACGTTTTACTCGACACTATACCAACGAACACACCTAAAACCTTTTTTAGTAGACCTCCAGGCCCCCGCGTACCCTCAGATGAAGTGTGTGTTTTTTTGAGGCTAACACTTTCCAGTTAGCAGGTGCGAGGGGGCTCTCTTCCTTTTCCTCTATTTTTTTTTCGAGATCCCCTGTCTTGCACCCCATGCAACAAGGTTTCTTTGCCTCCAAACCCCTTCCCTCCCCGGTTTCCTTGGTCTGGTTTGTCGTTTCCCAAGCAGTTTGTTTTTGAGCTTCGGTTCTGATGCAGTCCAAGAGATAAGTCAGCCCTAAAGCCCCAGGGGTTCTACCTCCCCTTGGCATCCTTTTTTTCCTCTGTTACCTTCCCCCCCCCTATCCTAGTTTCCTGGCGTTAACCACCCGTGCACTACTCTGCTCACCATCTTGGCGCGCCCCTTTTGGTTTTACTCCTGCTTGGCCATTGCTGCTGTCCCTGGTGCTCGTCGGAAACGTTTCTTTGGGTTAAAGCCCTTTTCTTTTTCGTTGGTTGAAATTGGTTTTTACTCCTGCTGGCCACGCGATTTCTCTTCCTTTCTGGTAGTAAACCCAGCTTTTTAGAACCGTGGACTTCCCCCCCTCTATGACCGATGGGCTGATCCTTTTGTCCCCTTCCTCCTGGTTGCGAGGGTTTCTATTTGTTCCCCTTCCCCTTCTGTGTGCGCGGTTGATGTTTGCGTTGGCCCCCCGGTGCCCCCCCTCCCCTATTCTGGCCCTTCCGTACGGGGTGGCACCCTCGTTCCCATCATGGAATTTTATCTGTGGTGTTCGGCGCTTGAACTTTGTTACTTTTTTGTTTCTTGGCTCATTTTTCTTGCTTTTGTTATCACCCCTTTCTTGTCAAACAAAGCCCGCGGCAATTGCGTGAAGTGTATCCCAAACGGCTGCTTAGTGGCACCGTACTCCTACTCCCGTTTTTGGGTGTTTGTCTTTTTTTTTTTGTTCCATTTCCTGCAATTCTTTTTGGTCTTTTCTTTTTTCCCTTAACCCGTAAACATTTTTATTGTTCCTTTTGTCGAGAAACCCTTTTCCAGCAGACCCCCCTCAAAAGTGAGCCGCCTCAGTTTTGGATTCTGATTTCCGACCCCGCTTTTCCCCCCCTGGATTTTCGCATTTTCCTTTCGTCCCTTTTAAGCTTTGATAACTGCCGTGAGAGTGTTTCGGTCCGTTTCTATTGGTTCTGGTGGAGAAACCGGTGCTATTTTCCCCTCCTTCCTTCTTTTCATTGAGTTTGTTCCCCGGTTATTGATCGTGCCTCTGTTTTACTGCCGGCGCCCTCTCAGCCTTTTTTCCGCGTCCCCCGAATCCATGAATCCATTCCCACCCCTCCTCTCTTCTGTCTGATATCTAGAGCAACATTGAAATCCAAGCTCTCCCTTAGCTGTCACAATGCAGGTCAATCCCCGTAATTGCTTGCTGAAATCCCAATGTTCATTCCCCTTCCTTTCTTTTGCTCTCCTTTTTCAGAGAAACCCGCCGCTATAAAACAGTCGTTCCCCCTTCCCCCCCCCTATTACGCCGGCCTATTTTTTCCCCTTTCCGAAAGCTTCGCGGACGCCTTTTACCCTCCTTCATCCCCGTCCCCTCCACTCAGGACAGTGTTCTCTCCTGAGGGAAGGTTACCGCCTGCTT
>Ga0179593_1264987_pt1 | contig 11844 bp, 15 predicted proteins | sample CZODoug2_1_08_16_FD_185931 | JGI IMG/M metagenome (GOLD analysis project Ga0179593, IMG submission 185931) | Vadose zone soil fungal communities from Angelo Coast Range Reserve, California, USA - CZODoug2_1_08_16fungal (PacBio error correction) | ecosystem: Environmental > Terrestrial > Soil >... | reverse complement strand
CTCAGCTTTTTCCCTGACCTTCGCAGAGAGGCGGAGAAGTTTAACCAGGGCCCTGTTTTTACAATCATGGTTCTCAGAGGTTTCCCTATTTTCGTCATTGTCAGCATTCTCCACACCCCCCCCATGCGAATGCCAGTTGAACGTTTTTTGGCCCCACTCCGTCCCCCATTTTCTTGGCCCGGCTGGCATCCATAATCTGCCAACCCAGGTCCATTAGGGGTATAAGGATTCTCCGTCCGTTCCCAAAAGGTCCCCTGGTAGGTGCTGCTGGATTTCCTTTTCCGCAGCTGGTTCCCCCCTCTTTCGGTGCTGTAGATTCAGCTGGCCCGCAAGGTATGGTTCGACTTTAATTATGGAGTTTGGCGTATGTGAATTCTGGAGCCAGTTTCTTTGCCCCAACTTCTTTTCCCTCTCTTCCCTTCTCTCGTGGTGGTTGAGAGAAGGGTGTGGTTGGTAGGCCGTATGCCCCCCCCTTAGTTTCCTTTGTATTACTGGTCGATCCCCTCTTTAGTTACCCTCGGCGATGGTTCAAACTCTTAGTTCCTAGTTCTCCCCATTTTACCAATATCACGCGCTTTTATATTGAGATAAAGAGGGCACTCTTAATTTTTTCTCTTCTGTTTTTGGCGTTCTCTTCTTAAGGAGGGTACCCCATCAACAGTTGCCCTTTTTCCCTGGAGTGTAGGTACGTATCCCCACTCTTTCCTCCCTGCTTTGAAGACCTCTTGTTTCCTTGCTCTCTAGGCCCTTTCCCCCAGGAGCTTCCCCCCCCCCTCCGCGCTGCCCCCCTCATTGTAGCATTCTTTAACCCAGAATTATTCTTTTTTCGAAGATCTTTTCTGCCAGGCATCAGTCCCCGACGTTTTGCCTTTCATCCCTCAGCCCTTTCCTTACCGTCCTTTGAACACCTTGCAACGACATTTGGAATTGACCCCCCCCCTTACATGCGGCTCAAGTCTTCGTGTTTTTCCCTCGTCACTGTTTCCCAGGGGCATTTCCTTGTCCCTGTTTCGTGTCTCCTGAAAAAAGAGCTTTTCATAGGCTCTCCCGGTTCCATCTAGCCGCTCCCACACGAATTTATTTCCCCACGCACGGACTTTCAACCTCTGTTTTTTCTTTCCCTCTCCGTTGTATTTATAGAGTCCCCCCAAGGATGCTTTTTTTCCCCCCTAGGGAGCACCCTGGATCGGTGTTCTTGAATTGTTGTCTTGTGCCAAGACTGGTTGACCCCTCCCCCCAAACGTCCCTTTCGGCCACGCTGTATGGGTTAATGCCCCGTTTTTTTTGAAAGCTTCACGCCGTTCCGCTGTGATGCCCTTTTCCCCGTTCTTTGGGTCCTTTTACCCCCCTCCCCCCCCTTTCTATTTTGACCCTCGGCTGAGTTTTTCTTGACATTATTTTTCCGCTTCCTTACACCCGCCCTCCCTCCGCCAAAACCTTGAGGCCCACCCACCATCCCTCCTTGTTTTTTTTTTTTTTGATTCTGTTTGGTCTTTCCAAGGGTTAGTTTTCTCGGCTTTTTCTTCCTGAGTCTGGAACCCCCCCTAATGGTCACTCCCTCCTGCTGATTTTGTCCCCCCCCTCTGCATGCGTTTGATGTAATTTCTTCCCCCCAAAATCTGCCAGCACCCCCCCCCTTCTTTCATGTTTTTGGCGTTGCAGTTTTTTCCCACCCTGGCCTTCCTGCCCCCCCCTTCTTCCCTTTGTCGCACCCCCGGCCGTGTGGCTTTGTTCCCCCATTTCTTGACCCCCCACAAGACCAACCTGGCGAAGGGCTTCAAGATGTGCGTCCTTTTTTTTTATTTTCCTTTCTGTCCGCCTAAGTTCCCCGTTTTCTGTCAACCAAATGTGCCCTTTTACCGTCCGTTCTTTTGTACTCGACTCTTTTGCGATTGAAAACGTTGATCTCTATGGCACTACAGATACATGGAGTTGTCCAACCACAGTCCCCTCTTTTCTTTTTGTGAAACGTTCGGTGTCCCTTACCACCCCCACCTCCCTTTTAGCCGTTCCCTTCGGTGTTTCCCGAGGCGACTTGTCCCATTCAGGTTGCTTTGGGTTTTGCCCTTTTCCACGCTTCCCCCTTCTCGCCTCAGCGGCGCTGAGGACGCAGTCCCCCCCCCCCTTTTGAGAACCTCTTCTCTGTCATTGGTCCCTATTCCCCTCTTTTCAAGGAAGCTTTTCCCCTCTTTCCTCTCGGAGGTTTGGGAAAATCTCTTTTTACCAGGAGAGGATTCGACCCGAAGCTGTCTTCCAGCCGTGACTCACGCCAGACAGGTGTCAGCCCCTACAGCTGCCGGCCCCACTGGCTTGGATGTGGTTTCCCCGGCTGAACGTATCAACCTTCGAGAGGCGCGGGACCGGTCGCAAGAGTTTCTCTTCCCCCCTTTCGTTGTTGTAAGGATACTTCTTCCTTTCTTCCACTTGGTTGATTACCTCCGATGCCCGAGCCAGTTTACTCTATCCCGTTATACCCTTGCAGCCGTACTTTGTAGCCCCCCTTCCACGACCGTGACACCCCGAGGACTCTGTGACTTTTTTTTTTAAGAGTTATCCTGTTGGGCGCATTCCTTCTCCCCTTTTCCTGAACGCCCTTTTGATGAATTCCCCCCTTTTCCCTAAGATCGGACAAATTTCCTCCTGCTACAGCCCGTTTTTTTTTCTTTGCACTGCATCCCGCCTTCCCGTCCATCGTTCCCCCTCCCCCTTTCGCCTGTCCCTCCTGAGGAACTCCTTCCCCGTTTACAGACCGTTTTCCTGGAGTAACCGCGGCTGCTTTCCGCGAGTCGTTTTTTTTTTCCCCGGTGGAGGCAGGGCGGGTGTTTTTTTTTGACGCCTTGTGACAAGGTTCTCAGGCTTGCGGGGAATCCTGTCTGTGCGGCTTGTCTCGGCTTGCCAACCAACCCCACCCACACAAAACGAACAAACACACCACCCCAACCACCCAACCAAAACCCGAAGCAGGATCTTTTTCTTTCTTCTTTTCAAGCTTCTTTTACTTTTCCCCCTTTTTTGTAGATTTCTCTCTTTTCCTCCAACTTCGCAGCGAGCTGAGAGAACCTTGTTCTCCCCCCCAGGGGCCCCTTTTTCCCAGTTCCGACATAAGGGCCTTACGCCTTCGGAGAACTGGGGCAGCCTTCCCAAACTCCTTTTTCCCCGTTTTGCCCACAAAGCCTTTCCCGTGCGGCCCCCCTCCCGGTTCTGATCCCGGATAAGCCCACACATTTTCGGATTGCTTCTTTCGTTTGGGAAAAGGTTTCTCCTACTTCTTTGAAGGCTTTTGATCCCCTTTTACCCCCTCACGCTGGTCCCCCTGTTTCCCCCCGTTTTTTCCCGCTGACGCTTCCCGAAAGGTATTTTCCTCTGGAAGGACATGTTGGAGTTAGTAGAGATGCAGTCTTGATTCCTTTTTTTTTCTTTTGAAGCCCCAACGGATTACGCTTGATTGACTTTCTCTCGGTTTCCCGATTTCTGTGACGTGGTTTTTATGCAAAGTATGCAAACTGGTCCACTGGAGATAGTCCCCCCCTTTCTTCTGGTCGTTCGGTCCCCCCATGACTGGTCCTCCAAGCATACGCTCCCCTGGACCGAGAAGACGCTGGAGTCTTTGGCACTTCCCCCCTCTTGAATTCCCCTTTAGCCTTGTTTTTTCTTTTCCGGTCCCCCTTCCCAAAGCTTTGCCTCCTCTTCTTTTTTTTGGCCCCCTGTCTTTGAGTTTGTTGAGAAACGTTCCTATCTGACGGCAACAACCTTTTTTTTCTTTCTCTCATCGTCCCTTTTCCCCCAGGAGACTTTTCCCCCGCTAGTCCCGTTCTCCCTTGCTTTCTGTTGACCGAGGGGCTGAATAAACCAGCCGTTTTTTTTTTCTCGCATCTTCAGTGCTCTCCCCGTTGCCCTTTCCTCCGCCGTCCGTTCCTGGCGGAAGCCTGTTTGACCCCTTGACTGCCCTCCCCGCACCCTCGGAAAACGGTCGTCGAACTTTTGCGGAGCAAGTGGTTTGAGAACTTCTTTCCCCGCCAGTCCATTTGACTTTGGCTATTGATGACGAACTCCCCACCTCCCGTTACTGGAGCGTTGTCCCCCTCGCGAGCCATCCCTTTTTCCCCACGAGAAAAGGAAAGTCCCAATTTTTTTCGGCAAAGCGTTTTCCCTTTCCGGACGTCTTTCCGTATCATCTCCCCCAAACAGATGGTTGAACACGCCCTTTTTCTTGAACTCCTGTTCCTCCCAGCGGCATTGGAATGAATTGTTGTTTTCCAATTCTGGGGTCGGTTTCTATTGGCATAGGTTGTGTTTTGCCCTTCACTGTCATGTCCCTTCTTTCTTGACCATGTCGGACATTTTGATTGGGGCGTTTTGGTCTTTATCCCCTCCCCCCCCGGTCTTGTTTTCAACTCGAGATTGAAATGTAGTGAGTTCTCTCTTCAAACGACGCTCCCTCCCCCCCCCCACCCCATTGGATTGTTCCTTTTTTCCCCCAGTCCTATCGTAATCCTCTTCCCCTTTTTGTGTTGACATTCTTCTGTTTGGTCAGGCCCACTCCTGGTTGCGTAGCGACTTTTTTCGTCCGGTCTCCCCCTTAAACCTTACATGGTCAATATCGCATGTACCGCTTTGAGAGTGCCCCCCCCTTTTCACAATTCGGTACCTCCCCCTTTTTTTTCAGGCGTTGAAGGGTCCCCTCCCCAACCCTTGGATTCGACCCCCCCACCCCTCCCCTTTGTTCTACCTTATTTGGCTTTATAATTGTTAACCAAGTACCCCCTATGCAGCTTTCCTTGTGTTCTTTTTCCACCCCCCCCCCCCCCGTAGTGCGTACGCATCTTGCGACTTCCCCCATTCGCCCGGTGTGAACTATCACAAAAATCTTGGACCGTTCTTGGTGTAATAGATTTTTTCCTTTTCCCCAAGGGGATGGCTAGTCCGTGTTGGGTGGCAACTCTACTTACCCTTTTCTGGTGGGTTTACTTCGGGCACCGTCCAGCTCCCCTTGCGTGCCAACTTTCCCCCCCCCGCATTTCCTAACAACCCCCCCCAAGCCCTTTCCCTTACTGTGTTCGTCCTCCAAGTGGTTTGCCTTTTCTTTTTTTTCCCGTCCCCGTTGTCGACGACGTACGCCTGTTTCCTTCTTTTCCTCTTTCCTTTCGCTGATCGCCTGGCGCGACCCTGATCCTGATGGTCCCTTTTTAATGACTTTGGTAGCCCTGTACAATATTTTTCCCCCTTTTTTGGGGGAAAGACGGCAGGATATCTCTTCCCGCAATAGTGGATCCCTGCCGCCTTGCTCTTACCCCCGGCTGGACCTCCATCCCCACCCTCCGTTTTACGACGTGAGGTGACGACCACTTTTTAATCCGTCAACGGCCACCAATAAGAGTGCCCCCATGGAAGACTGCCAGTGCAGGCTGTTGTCACGTGATAGCCCCCCCCCTCTTATTCAGTGATGGAGTTGAGACGTTTACAAGGCATTTTTTCAATATGCTCGGAGGGTGCCTATCTCCCTTCCCCCTTTTCCACATGGTTTTCTTCTTTGTCCAGCCCCCCCACTCTTCACGTCCTCTTCCCCCCCCACGCGAGTTAGACCTCCATGTTACTTTGCCGTCCTCTGCTCCCCTTTCTCTTTTACCTTCCCCATGGTCCCCTTCCCTTTTTCTTCCCACTACATACTTGCGGCCGCTTCCCGAGATGAACAGAAGCCCCCTTTGGAATCCCCCCCTTTTTTTCCCTCCCCGAGGCCCTGACCCTTTCGTTTCAGGACGCTAGTGCTCCTTCCGTCCCTCCCTGTTTGCGCCTGCTTTCGCCCGATCCCCCCCGACGCGTTTCCTGACAGTTTTGCAAATTTTTTCCTTGTTATTTCGGGGTTTTTTTTTTTGTCACTTTGCTCGACACTTTTTTCCAGTCTCTGTCCCTCTGTCCTTTCCCTGATTTAGGCCCTTTAAACTGGATGTTGACCCCTTCTGTCCCTTTCCCCGATGATTCTATTTTTCCTCCTTTGTTTGTTTTGTTCTTTTCCTATCCTCATATTAACCCTTCGCAGTTATCGGAGCTCGGAGATGAGTAACCTTCCTCCCCCCCACCATTTCACCCCGTGTCCCAGGGCTGTCATAATTTTTCGACGGGGGACTCTCCTTTTTTTCTGGCTAAAGCAGCAGAACACCAGGCCCTCATTCCCAGTTTCCACCGCCTCTGGCCGGTCCGCCATCCCCCGTTCCTTTTTTAAAGTCTTTCAATTTTAAGTTCTACAAAGGTCGGATTTTCCGGATCTTTTTTGAGACTAGGTTCGCCTTTTTTTACGGACGCGTGGCTTGCCCTTTTTTTCCCATTCATCTTTTTTTCCCCCATTTTGGGCTGTACCGACAGGGAACAAGGTACTAGGACATATGGCCGGGGACCTTTCTTAGGTCGATTGGCGTTTCAATGACGTTTTCCTGTTCAGTCTGCCTCCCCACTGGGATTAACGCTTTCCCTTTCCAGATCTCGGTTGTTCCTATGGGAATCGGCTAGTGTTTGCCATCTGCAAAATTTTTTTCAGGGTTTATACTTGGCGACCCGTCACCCTCTGTCTCTGGCTGAGGGTACCTTTGTTGACGAAACCTTTGTCTCCTTTTCACCATCTCCGACGCTGACTCTCCTCTCTGCGCGCTTCCACACTGGAAGGATGAATGCTCTTTTTGGACGTTTTCAGGACCAATCCCCCGTTGCATCTTTGGATGTGTGGCCCCTCTGTTCTTGTTCTTTTCGTCCGTTGAGGACTTAAGACCCTAGATTTTCCTTTTTATATTGAAGTGGATCCTTCACAACCCAGCTCTCCCAGATTTGTCCTCCCTTCCCCGGACCCCCCTTTCGCCTCTTTTGCTCAAAAACTAGAAAAACGGGCACGACTTGGCTCGCATCAGCCCGTCCTTTTTTCATTCCCCTCTGGCTGCATCGGCACCTTTTTTATGAGCCCCGCCCCCGTTACTTTTATTCCCCAAGGCCATCCCCCCCCTCATGCCCCCTTTCTTGTAATTCTTGGGAAAGGAACCAGGTAACTTCTTTTTTGAGATCCCACACCCAGTTTATGGCTCTTTCCACTGCGAGTAGCCATTCCCGTTCCACCGAGACCCACAAGCCTTTCGAGACCCCCGGCCCTTCAGGCACACTTCTTTTTTGACTCGTCTGGAGGGATTGTGTATTCAGCTTCTCTTACCCCCCCCAACTATTTGAAAGCTCGGCCATATTTCCCATCGCTGTCCTGCTTGTTTTTCTTTTTTCCCCCCAGTTTTTGAAATGTGACATTCCCGCGTAGAACTTGGTTTTGCCCGGCCGTTAAATGCTCGTGTTCCCCAGGGCCTTAATGTGGCGTTTTGTTATCCTTTCCCTCAAACGCTGCCTTTGTCCCCTCATTTCCGTTCTTGGTTACTTGACCATGTGTGTTGTCGCTAGTCAACTTCTTGCCCCCCAATGGATTTTCCTTTAAACCACTCCTCTCCTCCCTTACTTTGGTTTTTTTTAGAGATAGTGCATTCCTTCACTCATTTTGGTTGCGTCTGCGTTACCTTTTTCGGAGCGTTCAAACCCCCCCCCACTACATGGTCAATACTTCCTGTTTCCGAGTGAGCTCGAGGTAGATCCAATCCAAAAACTTTTCCTCTTTTTTGAAGCCCCTGACGGGGAGTTCGGCTTTTTTTCCTCCCCCCACCTGGGTTTCATGCCGACACTATTTCTTCTGTGTCGCCCCCTTCCTGTGGCTTGTTTTTCCCCCTTGAGCCAAAGAAAACAACCCTTCTCAAAAGAAGTTCACTCCACGCCGTAGGTACGCTTTTTTTTTGTCCTCTAACGGACTACCTCCACCGGCCCCCTTTTCCCGATTTCAGGAACAACTCACGGGAACCGAATCAGAATTCGTTTTATACGATGGAACCTTTTTTATTTGAGATGTACTAGTACTGGGGTTGGCTTCCAACTTTGTCCCCCAAGATGCCATTTTTTTTCCCCCAGTTTCCAGCATTTCCACCCAACCACCTCCCTTCTCCTCCCCTTCCCCTTCTGTTTTTAATTCGTAATTGGAATCATCCATATTCGCTCCCGTTACGCCTCTTTTTCTGGGCGGCCACGTAGCCTTCGCTGATCTTTGCTCTCCCCTATCTTCTCCCTTTCCGTTTTGGTAAGATGAGCCCATGTTAGGCAAGCCTGACACCATATGTTTTTTTCGGGTTTAACTCCTTGGGGGACGGCCCCGTATGGCCCTTTTTTCGCAAGGGTTTTCCTTTCCCTCCTGCCTTTCTTCGTAACCTTCTCACCTCCCCCCGCCAGACGTTGTTCTCACACGTTCAACGGAGTGTTTTGCGCCTTCTACCATTCGGCTTTCACTGTACTCCTCCCCGGTTCTGCTGTTTCCCACGGGCTCGCAATCATTCGCGTAGAGTTCCGGAGATTTGTAAGGGAGGCTTATTTTTATGCGAATTTTACCGTTGTGTGTTTGCCTACCCCCCCGTTCCCCCACTTGAACTTTGCCAGCCCCCACTAGCCCCGCACCTTCTCTCTTCCCCCCCATCTAGAATAGGAATTTTCAACCCTTGGAGTCATCTCCTTCGCCAAAAATCGACCGACCCCACATGGCCCTTCTATCCCACCTTGAGGTCCTCTTCCCCTCTTTTTCCCCGACCCGGGTCCCCAGATCCTTCACGGCCCTCCACGCTTCCCGTCAACCGAGGCTCCCCCCACGTCTCCGTCCGGGCCACTCCTTCAACCGGGTTCATCCGTCACGACCTGTGCGGCGGCCGAAAGTCTTTGGTTTGTGCACTTTTGCTCAGGTCGTGTCCTGGTGTTTCCTTGCTCGACACGGTTTCCCGGATTCGGTCTCTGTCCGTTTCCTTTCGTCGGCCCTGTCTAGGAAATGTGGAACCGGTTCCGATCTCCGCTGAGGAGAATCCTCCTCACCCTTTTTTGAGAGAGATCCTCAGCTTTTTCAGTGAAACTTCGCAGAGTCGCCGCTCGCCCCCTGTTCAAACGGGCCCCATGACTATTCCTTTTTTCAAGGACGATTCCGAAGCTAGCAGCAGAGCCAAGTAACCCAGGCACTCATGTTCCCCTTTCCCAACGCCTCTTACTTCAAGTACTCACGGTCGGTGCCCCCGGAGGGCAAAGACGGCCACTAGGGTGACCTTGGTCCTCGCCTCGCGTCCGTTTTTCCCCCCAGGGTTCTCATTGGTAAGGGTCCCTTGAGTTTCCTGACGTGGACGAAGCTGGTCCCCTTTCGGTGAGTACGCTTGGATTTCCCTACCGGGTTTTTTGCATGGATGGGACCATGTGTTTTTTTTTAGGTTGATTTCGTTTTGAATCTTTTTTTGAAGAGATTGACGGCCCAACCGTTTATACTTTTGATTCCTACCGTCTCGGGGTGTCCGATCTTCGGGAGTTTCTAGTGGGCTGAGGAAGTTGCACCCGTGGACCTTTTTATCTGGATCTCGTCACTTTCGGGCATCGTCTTAGGCCTGAGGGCGAAGCCTTTCGTCTCCTGACCTATTTGTGGACGTCTCTCTGCGAGCCTGGCACCACAGCCCGTCACTTTCCCTTCTCAACTTTTTAGACTGCTTTTACCCTCCACCGTCGGGCCACCGTTGCCACCATTCTCTTTTGATCCGCTTGAGAGGGCCCCCTCTGTTTTGCGCTTCTCCTTTAAGAGCAATGTCCTTCTGTCCCCTAAACTGGATGGAAGAGCCAATGCCCCTTGAGATCCCAGCCGCACAGGTTTTTCCATGGATTTTACTGGTTTACCCCTCGCCGAGTGGTCATTTACACCAATTCCCCTCTAATGATATGGCGCTCCAGGAGATCATCGACTGCATCAGTATTTTTTCTCCCGTACGAGGCCAGTGTGTTGCCCCACCAGTTCTTTCCCTTCTCATCGAACCCTTTCAAGGACCCACTTGCGTTTCAAGTGCTTTGGTTTTTTATTTGACCCCTCTTCCCCTTTTCCAGTGTTTGCCTTTCATTGGTCAAGGTTTTTTTTATGAGAGCCCACCTATGTACTTGAGCCTGTCCCCATGTTCTCTATCCCATTTCCCTTTCGACCCCAACGCCTTGAGTAACCCGACGTCCTCGTCAACCTGCTGTTTTTTCCTTTCTCTTTAAAATAGCCGGATGAGGTCTCAGTCTCCGAAAGGGCCCCGGGGTTTTTTCAATCCGGAATCCCGGGGAAAGGTTGTTTTTTCTGTTCCCCACTATGGGGACCCAGCCACAGTTGACCAGCGATTGGTTAGGTTTTTTTTCGGCCCCCTCTTTACGTCCCTTGTAAAGGATTAAATTTTGTTGTTTGATGGGGCTTTTTTTTCATTACCCAACACTTGGCTTTGGACCCCCCGGCAGGATTTTAGTTTCGCCATTATTCCTAGAGCCTCCTCCCCCTTTTTTTTTGAAATGGTCCCTCCCTTCTCTTTTCTCTCCTTTTGTTTGATTCCGCGTTTGTTTCTTCTCATGGGTTGTTGTTATCGTTTTATTCCGGAGTCCTTAACCCCCCCCCCCCCACCCGGGAATAAAACTTGGTGAGCAGGTAGCTAATATTCCCCCCCCCACCCAAATTTTCCGCCTGGTCCCCTTCACTTTTTCAGGAACGTTTTTTTGAAGCTTGCCGCCACCCCCCCTGGCATGCCGACCCCCTCGTCCGCTGTGTAGCCCCCGCGTGTGTTGTTGGCTCACAAGAAACCTTAAACCTTTTCTGACCTCTTTTCAACCGCTGATTTTTTCCCCGAGCTTTGACGCCTGCTCCCTCATTCGGCCCCGTGGGAACGTTTCCAGCCAACACAAACCCCCGAGTTGCCTTTTTCCCTTGTTGTATCGCCTTTCTTTTGGCTCGCTGTAAACTGGTGTTGTCTTCGGGGTTCCCCGATTTCTTTTCTGTTTTCCTTTCATTAACGGCCAGTCCAGTTCCTTTCGGCAACAGTTCCCGCCAAATACACCCAAAGACTAGTTCTTTTTAAACTTAGGGCGACTTTCCCCCTTTTAACTTATGTGGTTTTTTTTAAAGTCCCTTGTCCAGGATTCGCGGTCCTTCACCGGCCTGATGGATGGCACCGTGCTGAGATTTTTTCCAGAATTTTTGGCTTAGGCCTGTTTCCTGGCCACTGATGGCTTTTCCGTCCATCAGTTCGACAATTGTTCTCTCTGGAGGGGGGTCCCCCCCTGGCCTAGATCGTCCTTTTCTCAGAATGAGAAGAAAGACCTGTGGGACGATTCCACTCCATTCGTTTTCCGTCACCGCTTTTATTTACGGAGCAACGCTCATGAGCTTCTCCCCTGGAATCCATTTCTTTGTGCTTGCCGAAAGATCTGCTCGTTCAGCGTCCCGGCTTTTTGTCAGGAGCCTTGATGTAGCACTTTGAAAGTTCCAGTTCAGCTCTATCTCCCTGTCCCCTGCAACAGATTCATTACTTTGTCAGCCCCACTAGCCCTCCCCTTTCCCGGCTCGGACACCCCTCGATCACGGACGAACTTTCCAGCCTTCCAGTGTCGACCCCGATTGCCTGGCCTGTTTCCCCCCACCACCCCCATTGCGGGCAGTCCTTCAGCGTTCCCGCCACGAACAGGGGACCCTCTTTCCACGGCATTTCAGTCAAGGAAAAAGGGTTTTCATATTTTTGAGAGTCCCTCCCCCAGATTTTTGCAGGCTAAGGTTTACCCTTCCCTGGTTTGTGGTTTCCGCCGTCCTTTCTTTGCGTTGTGGCAACTGGGGGCGCGGCTGATGTGTCTTCTTCTGCTCGACAAGGTCTCAAGTCTCTTAACGATGTCCGTGTCATCGAGTATTTTTCACAACTGCCGTTTTGACCAAGTTTTTCCCTCCTTGCGACGTTTGCCCCTTTTTTT
>Ga0179593_1708876_pt1 | contig 11845 bp, 11 predicted proteins | sample CZODoug2_1_08_16_FD_185931 | JGI IMG/M metagenome (GOLD analysis project Ga0179593, IMG submission 185931) | Vadose zone soil fungal communities from Angelo Coast Range Reserve, California, USA - CZODoug2_1_08_16fungal (PacBio error correction) | ecosystem: Environmental > Terrestrial > Soil >... | reverse complement strand
AGCTGCCCGCGGTTGGCAGCCCCCCCTATTCCCTCTCACCAGCTGAGATATGCTGGCTCTCCGTGCCAGTTTTCCAAAGGGAATTTCTCGTCTTCCCTTTTTCCCCCCCTCTCTGCTCTCCCTCTCCTTTCTCCCCGCTTCCGCACCCCAAGATCGAGCTAGAACGAATTCCTCCTCCTCTTGCAACCCCCTTCTTTATTCCTTCTGATGCTTTTTTTCGTTCCTCACTTGTCCCGTTTTCAATACGCTTTTTCCCGTCTCGGAAGACCTTCCCCGCGGGCGATCGGTGTAAACCCCCCCCCCCGTCTCCTCGATTTTCCGGGGCGGGGGCTTTTGCTGATGTAAGGAAGGCTTGGGTCTGCCGGACTATTTTGTTTTTGGGTTCTTCTTTCTGGGAGTGCCGCCCCGCTGCGGAGTTTTTCTCCGGGCTCCCTTCGTAATGCCAGGATTTGAAGCGCGCCCCGTTTCCGAGCGGCAATCTTTTTAAAAAACACCCCCCACTGGTCAATGATTCGTTCCCCTCCTTCACAAAGGATGCTTTGAGAGGTTCCTGCGCCCTGATTCGTCCCGTCCTACGCCCCCCCAACTTCCCGGGGGAACTAGTCCGTGCGCCCTCAACGAGGAAAGTACCTCTGTGTTCCGCGAGGGCTTTCTCGCGCACTGGCACAAGTCGAGCGCCTGTCCCAGGTGGGGGGGAGTCTGTAATTCTGCCGATGAAGGCGTCCTTCCTTATTCCTTCCTCCGGTTGTTTCAGAGCTTTCCGTTGCTCTTCCTTCTCGGCCCACTTCTTAGCGCAGGAAAGAAAGCACTTCTTTCTCCGTGAGGATTCCCCCCGAATTCTTTTTTTCTCTTCCCATGACTTAGAGGGATTTGTTTCCCCTTGAAGTTGAGGTAAATCGGAAAGAGACCGTCTCACCTCATTGAATTGTAGGAAGGCCCTTCAAGTACACCCTCCCTCTCTTGTCATGGCCTGCTCCCGGAAAGCTTGGGGGGGGCGCCTTTCTTTAGTGCGTTTCACCGACCCCCAATAAGCCGCTTTTGGAGCCCCCTATTAGGTGCGCCTTGGATCGCGAAAGCTTTTTTACCCCCCCCCCCATTCCATCTTCTCCCGAGGCTTCGCCCCCCCAACTCTATGCCCTGACTTCCGCCCTTCCTGCGTCGAATATTGTCTCTTCGATAACTCAGCGAGACTGCCCGGTAAGGTTCCTGGAATTTTTTCTTTTTTTTCGTCGGTCGCCCGTCGTGGTTGCTCTCTTTCACACTCTTTTTCCCGGAGGCGTTCGGCCATTGCTCAGCTGCCACGGGAAGGATTCTCCATCCCTTGCAATAGCCTCTGCGTTCCTTCCTACCAGAACTTGCTTCCGGGAGAGGGTGTATTGCAAGCATAGTTTTTTCCCCATCTCCGTTTTTGGTGAGCCGCGTCACCATCAGATCCTCGGTGGAACCTCGCAGCAGAGCGACACGCGATGAGGATCTTCCTTCGGTTCCCAGCGATTCTCCGAACCGAGCCTACGCTATGCGTTTTCCCCCTCATCTGCTGCCCGCCCCCTCCCTTTTTCCAGCCAGCGTCTACCATCGCGAAATCAGAAGCTCTTTCTTCCCTTTCCCGAAATAGTCGAACTCCCGCGTTTTGTTCATTCCACCAACCTTTTTCCTTCGGCTTCAGCTTGACGATGACGGGCGTCGACCCTTGGTGGTAGCAAGGGTTGGGCTAGTCTTCTTTCTCGAAATTTTCTTTTTTTTCGGTATTACGGCCCCCTGTTCACGACTCTTCTTTTTTTTTTGAACGCCGCTTGCACGGGACGGAGTCCTTGTCCGCGGCGGTGTTGAAGGTTGTTCCTTTTTCCCGTGCGGCGTAGAGCTTTCTTTCGGAGCCCCTTTTTAGGGGGACTTTAGCCTTTGCTTAATTGGCGCGGCCGGCGCGTCCTCTCCAATGCAGATTAGTAGGAAAACCGATGGGTGATCCGTTCCGTCCCTGCCTCTCACGAGATCTCTATTCCATTTCTCGTGCCCCGGCCATGTGCGAGTCGCGGTTTCTCGGCTCTTCGTCATTTTCCCCACAATAATGGAGTAAGATGTCCCTCGCCAAGCATCAGCTACCTCTTTGATTGTATCTCGGAGATCAGTCTTTATTTAGTCTTCTATGTGTATTGCAGTTTTTTTCTCTCCGATCCGCGGCGTGTTTTCCTGGTTAGATAAAAAGGGGTTTGGTGGGCAGAAGGTCGCGATTTTCCTCGGCTGGAGGGGCCCTCTTTTCTGAAGTCTTTCCTCCCCCGGTGGAAGGGCTTTTCTTTTTTTTGTCGATTAGCCGGCTCGCTCTTTTGAGGCGGTTCAATGGTCGGCTGCCATCCTCTTCAGAGAGAACTCACGAGATGTTATCTACCTGCTCGGTGCTCGACGGTTCATCCTCCTTTTTTTTTGCTAGCCTACGCTGAGCCCACTCGACCTCTCGGTGATGCTGGCGCGACCTTTTTTTTTTTTCGAGAGAGCCGGCTAATTCCTGACTCCTCTCCTCCCCTAAACGGGTCAGCTTTCCCATACTTCCGACAGGAAATTCCAGATGCTCTTCCCAAACCCGTCTTTTTCTAGACATTTTTTTCCTCTATCGCGGGTCTCTCCAATAGACTTTGCGACATTGCGAAGAACTGCAGAGCCTCCCCTCCTCTTCAGAGCTTTTAGGCCCCTTACAAATTTTTTTTCTTTCGGTAAGCATTATGGAACGTCGTTTCTCGCGGTGGCGCGCCTCCCTCCAGGAGATAAGGACGGGGGAAATCTTTCCCTCCCCTTGTCTCTCTTGAAGCTATCGGTGATTTTTTTTTTCGTTACACCATCGTTTCGAGTCAGCGGTCCTGCGATTTTTTTTTTCTCGCCGCCACCATTTAAATAGGACCGCCTTGATAGGAGGAAATAGAGAGTCCCTTCCCCTCCCTCCAGAGAGAATTTTTCCCTCCTTCTCCTAACTAAACCTAACGGCCAACCCCCTTCTCGCCCACTTAGCGGTCATTTAAACATAGAAAAATGATATAGCGAGACTCCTTTCCTTCATAAATAGATAGGTCCCCCCGAATTAGCCCTTCTCGTATATCCACGACTTCTAGTGCGGAAATTTCCTTTCCCCCCTCCTTTTTAGCAGGTTCCCCTTAATAGGAGCTTCCGCTCTACTCCGGCAAAAAGAGTTGTTTTTGTATTATTGGACACAGGTTTTCTTTCTGAGCCTTTGATGTCGATATCGCTTTAACCTTCCTTTCTTCTTTTACGACTGGACGACGCGTTTTCATTAGATGACTCTCCCAGATACTAGTTCTTTTTTGCATGGGCCTTTTAGCCGCGTCCCCTCCCGCTTTTTTTTTTTGTAGGCATCGCGGCTCAAAAACACCCGCGCCCTTGCACCTGGATTTTTCTTCTCACCCTGCTTTCTACGAGAAATTTTCGGCAGGTGGTGCTTCCCTCCGGAATACTTATGGGTGTAGGTATCGCCCTTTTTTTGCGATCCCGCTCGCGTGTTCCGGATATTGAAAGGGATTGCCTCCTACGTAAAGTGAGATGAGACTTTCCCTTTCCGAACGCATACGGGCTGACGCCCTCTGTCCCTCTCGACATTCTATCCTTTTCCAAATTCTGGATTTTGGTGCATGAAGAAGGTTATGTTATCGCCTGCCGAATCCCCCCTCCTCTAGGCTTTTTTCAGGGCCTTGCTTGGGGGTTTAGCCTTCCCTTCTAAGCCTCGACCTTGACCTTCTCCCAACACCTTGCGTCGGCTTCAGAGGCGAAAAAGACTTCACGGTTACTAGTTTGTGAGTTTTTTCCCGTAGGTATGGTCGACCTCCCCTTCTCTCTCCCGCCCCGAAGACATGCTGGAATAAGAGGCAGCTCCGCCTTCCTTTTGACGTGTCGACTTCTGTCGGACTTCCCCGTGGTTCTCGGTCCGTTTCCTTGCAAAGTCTGAATCTAATATTGACCCGTCGAGAAATAGCCCGTCCTTCTTTCTGCGGAGAAGCCTAAGTGCTGTGCCGACTCCTATTTCTTTGATTGCTTCCCCATAGATGCCGTACAATACCGTGATAGGGACTTCCTATCTCGAAAGTAAGGAACGTTGAAATTTCCCATTGGCGGGCGAGGGACTTGAACCCGAGATTGAATTCCAGACTTTAACTCGCTACCCCTAGGTAATTTTCCAGGTGATGTCTTCTTTTCCAGTATTTTTTTCTATGAACCTTTTTCACTGCCCGTCCTTTTACTTTCTCTGTGTTGAATTTTGCCGGAATTGAATGGACCCGACCGGCGGCAAGGTCATCTAGCTTCCTGATGCTTCGACTTGGTCCCCCCTTTTTCCCCTTTCCAGATCGGCTGCCCCCCAGAGATCCCGAGAGGAACAACTGCTCTTTTCTTCCATACCCCTTCGGAATGATTCGCCTAACGCGCCTTGTTCCTCGATTTACCCCGGCTTCCTTTTTTTTGGAAATTTAGACGAGAGCGGCTTGAGGTAAGAACTTTTCCTTTTCTCTCCGACAATAGTTCCGTCCTTCATTTCTGATAGGTGCCTTTTTTTTCCTCGGTTCAGATAGATCTGTAGTAAGAGGATCGAGAACCGTTTTACCTGGAATCTCCCTAATGCTCTTTCAGTCCCTAATTCACGATTTTCTTGGAAATATCGCCCCATTTTTTGATGTAGGCATGCGCCTCGTTCTCTCCTCCTTTGGGAAGCTCCCTCCTCTGCAGAGCTTCCTTTTAATCCTTTTCGCCTGGATTTGCCGCTCTTTTTTAGCTTCCCTTTCCGCGATAAACCAAGAAGGACGAAGTACCCCCCCCCCTTTTCCTTTCGATCTCTTTTCCGTGGAACTCTCTTGCTCTTTTGAAACCTTTTTTCCATTAACGAATTGAAGATACTCCCTACAAGATCGAGGATCTTTCCCGCGAGGCTCTTCCTGGACCTCTTTTTCACGCGTTCCTCCTTCTTCGTCGCAGCAGTACGAGTTCCCCTTTCACGCTATCGGCGGCACCCAGCCCGCGGCCTGATACGGTCCCCCCCCCCGGTTTCCCCACGCTAGGACGCTTTGTTATTCGATCCTGCCTTGTTGGTGCTGACGCCTCGTGTGGTCATAATAGACGGCTTTCCGCCGAGCTGAAATTTTCTTGTACAGACTCCCTTCGTAATTTTCTCTTTTTGCCGAGAGCCACCTCGCCCTGGTCACTTTCCGGCAAAGACCTTTCCCCTTCAAATGGAGAGAGGCTTCTTTTCGTGACTGCCTCCCCCCTTTGCCCTTCTCAAAAAGAAGGGACATTGTGCGAGGACAGCCCCGTTTGTACCTGCTCGTGGGCTATGGGTAACCACTGTGGCGCCATTATTCCTTTATGGGCCCGTTCCGCCGATTCCTTCCTTCAACCGGTCCCGGGTCTTTGTTACGAATTTCAGCAGATCTTGGAGTCCAGATCAGTAGTGACGTCCTACTTTCGATTGTTTTCCCGATACTCTAGGCCCGAGTAGCTTAGCGCACTCCTCCCACTAGATAGGCTTTTCGAGGTTCTCTCATTGATTGGGCGCGGCTTTGGACAAGGTGAAGACGTGCCTCAAGAAGACGTACCTACAGAGACTTAGTGGCTTCTGAGATTTCGACCGTAAGTAGTCATTTTTCCGAGGGCTTTTTTTTCCCTTCGGTAGGCCTTGGGAGCGCCTTTCTCGTGCAGGACTCGCAAATAGGAACGCCCCCCTCTCCTTTTTCCTTTCACCGTGGCCATTAGGGGAGCTTTCTCTCCCTCACCGAGAAGTCCCTCAAATTTCCTCCGATTCACGGTGCCCCCTCCCGTTTCCGTCCCCCTGGGACGCACATAAACCCAGAAGAGTCGAAATTCTTCTTCCCTTGATATTCCCCTGGTAGGTCCTTTCTTTTTTCCTTCGGAGATCGGCGTCCTGCTTCCTTCATTTTGTATTTGAAGCAGAGTCAACTATTTTGCCTTTTTCGCGTAATTTTAAGTCTTCGGTGTCGGCTCTTGAAATTCCAGGACCGTGCTATCTGGATCGGTCCTTCCCGGTGCTCTCTTCCTTACTCGATCAGTGCCTTTTCGAGATTACAAGGACGGTAGTCGGAGTTTGGCAGCCCCACCCTTCCTTATCTCGATCCTTGGTGTTGCCTATCGCTACTCGTTTGTCCCTCTCTGCCGACACTTTTTCTTGAAAACGATCCGGACTTCACGAGAGGACTGCCTCATGATCCGATGATCTTCTGCCCCTTTCTTTTCTCCTCGTGGCAGCGTTCACCTTTCGTACAGCCAGCGGTCGTCACAATCCCTTTCCCTTTCCTGCCGATCGCTCCCTAGTAGAATCTTCTCCATTCCATAATCTTCCCCAAAACAAAGAGGGGTGCTTTTTTGAAGCCGCAGAGGTTCTTGCAGGGTTCTCTGCTTTTTAGCTTTTGGCTTTTGCACCTAAGTGAATGCGGTGTCGGGTCTTTTCCTTCGCTGTTATATTACTTTTTCTCCCGACGATATGTGTAACGGAGCTTCCCTTTTTGCGAGTACGACGGCCCGGATGTGATCCTGAGCCTTTGGGAACTCCCCCCCCCTCTTTCCTCTTCGCGCTGGTCGCGGCCGTTTTTGGACCGCATAATGTCTCCTTTTCGGTCCGATCATGGAAACGGTTTTTTCCACCTCTCCCCTTCCGCCGATAACCCTTTTTCCTCCACGGCAAGGGCTCTCCCTCTTAAGACGATGAAATCTATTGTCCATTGAAAGAAGAAGTCCCTTCCTGAGCCCTCCGCCACTTTTCCATAATGCGGTACCTCTTTGCCTCAAGTTCTTTTTCCGCGGCGATCTCTTTATCGAAGTTAGTTCGCGTTCCTTACAAAAGTCTATGGGATTCGGCCTACCTTCTTTCCGATCCCGCTTTTCTCCTTGACTTTTTTCCCTCTTCTGGGGGGCACATTGTCGCGCTGCCGGTAGGGTTTGCCAGTCTCCTCCGGCTGACACGGTTGGGAAGGGCACGTTCGACTTCATCGAGGAGATTAGCCTTTTTTTTCTTCTCTTCGCGTCGGCGCGACCCACTCGAGGCTCCGCTCTCCCGGCCGTACCTTTCCTCATCCTCCGTTGTTTGAGATAAACGGCCTGTCGAGCCGAAGACGTTCGGCCCCCCTCGTTCTCGCCGGAAGCCAGCGTTTTTTTTTCTTCCGGCATACATCCTTTCTTCGATTTCATCTATTGCCGCTCCTTCCCCGGCCAGCATGTCCGTCCCCTCAAGTTCCGGCCACCCTCCCTAGCGAGATCAGGCGACCTTTTCCCCCCCCCCCCTCTGTTGGAGATCGCCTTTTATCGAGCACAGCCCGTCCCCCTCTCCTTTTGCGACGCGACGAACTGCGACTCTCCTTCACGAGATAGCCGAGAGCAATAAACGGTTGTGCTTTGCTCGTCAAATAGGCATCTTCCCCTTCTTTTTGTGAAGACTTCAGCCCCTCCCCCATTTCTCATGCGGTTTTTTTTTGACTTGCCAATTTTTCAGAGGCGGATGATCTTGTGGACTTGAACGTGAGCAGGGTTCCCCAGCGTTTATTAGATTCTTTTCCCGGCCACGTTCATCCGGTCCTCCCTCCTTTTCCTTCCGAGTTCCGACCTCCCGGAAGAGAACCATGCGTTCTAGATAGACAGGTGAAGGTTTTGACTCGCCCGACCCTTTTCGGAAACCCGAAACCGTCTGAGTTAGACGTGCCCCCCCTTTTTAACACATCGAAAAATTTTTTCCGCTGACATGCTTTGCCATACCTCGTCCTTGCCGAGAACGACCCCCTCCCTTAGGTTCCCCCCCGGGATGGTTCCCCTGATTTAGTTTTTCTCCTCCTTCGTATGCCTCTCTTTCACTCAGACATGAACGGTCAAAGCGTTTTTTTGGATCTCCTGAGCGTGTCTCGCTTCGACTCGTCAACTGATTGCCGATGGGATATTGCTGCTGGACTGCGTCCCTGCGGAAATAGCATCGTTTACGAGGGGCCGCAGATCCTTTTCTCGGATCATGACTGCTCGTTCCGTGCCTTCCTGAACTCTCTTTCTGAGGCGCCCGATTCTGGAGATGATTTCTTCGCGGCTAAAACAGGTACCTCTTGAAATAGCTCGGGTTTTGATGCCTACCCTTATGTATATCACCGCTCCTGATAGCGTTTTCTTCTAACCTGATTCTCCAGCTCTGTTCCGTCTGCACTTTCGCCCCCAGTCACCGTGGCACAGCTGATTCCGCCCGGCCGAAATTTTCATCGTTGGACGCAGCTGCCTCCCCCAGTCTCGAGACGACTTATAGAACGACCTCAGCCCAAATTTGGCGGGATGTTTTTTCCTTAACGCTTATCGCCTCCCGAACCCGAAGCTGAGTTTTTCTGGAGGCCGTTTTTGTAATAGTCTTCGGGCTGGTATTTGACCGGTCCTCCTCTACCCTTTCCACCCCTTAGAGTTCGGCTCCCGAACCGAATAGAACGGTGCTCGGCGTGATTGTGAGATTTTCCCTCGGTATGGCCTTCCTGACGCCCTTGTTCCTACGCAACTTCTTCAGGGCATCCCTCTGGCAAGGCCGGACTTTTCTCCCCTCGAAAATCTTCTCCTCGTCGTTTCGCGTTCGTACAGTCTTCCCCCCTCGACCAAATACTCGACGTAGGTCAGGTCGAGAAACCCGGCCAATTATTGCGCTTTTTTTTCCCCTCGGATACTTTCGCGAGCTACTCAGCTATCAGTAACCCCTCTCTTCACATAGACAGGGGCTCCAATACAGTGATAGGGGGATTTTCCGTCGACGGCTGAAAGTTCCCCCGACTTCCCTTGCGGCGGCCGAGATCAGAGATTTTTCCCTTCCCCCTCCCGACCACGAGCAGGTAAATTTTCTGTAGAGCAAAGACCGGTCCTGCTTTTTTTGTTGGAAGTTTCTTCCCCCCCCCCCCCCCCCTCCGATCTCGCACTAACGACCTCTCCCGGTTTTTCATTCTTTTCCCTCTAATTGACCCAGTTGAACCTTCTGGAACAGAGTGATCTCGTCTTCCACACTATTCCCCCCCCGACGATTGATGCTTTGCCTCACGTCGGCCAATCCCCGACTGACACCACCCCCCTTAGTCGTCCAGGAACCCCCCAATTAAGGAAGAATAGAATGTTCCTTTCCGCCAGTCTTCTAGCTCCCTTGTTTTTGACCATTCCGGCCATTTTTTTCTTGCGAGGTCATCCTATGCTCGACGAAATCGGCTTTCCTCCCTGACCGCAGCCCCCCCCTGAATCTCTCTGCACAAATAGTTCCCGTTATCTTGTGGTTGCCCTCCCCGAGAAACGGCGCTTCCAGGCGATAGTGAAATGGCGAACAGGAAATCTCACCTTCTCCCCCGCCCGGCCCTCCCTTTATGCTTTTTTTCCGGCATTGTGCGGACGAGGTGAAGACGGGATGTTAATCGGCTGATGCTGGCGATATATCCCCACCTACGTTTCGAGATCGCCCCCTTCTTCCGCACTAAGTTTCTCGTTTCGAGATAACCCCCGAGTTTAGGAAGAAATCCCCGCATCATTTTGAGATATTGTTTCTGTTTCTTGCGTCGTTCCCCTTTTCTTTAATGTTCTTCCCCCCTCACGCTTCCCTTCCTTTCCCGAGAGAGCTTCCGCCAGATCGAGACTCGCACTTAGGCTGCAACACCCCCCGCGGATGCCCTTCTGGATACGTCCTGCGAGGTTTTCCTTCTCTAGTAAGAGTTATGACCTTTTTCAGAAGATCTCGGCTTCCCTTGTCCGCCGAGTCCTTTTTTTTGGTTTTGTGGTACCCAACCACAGGGTAGAGAGAGCCATTTTTCGGCGTTGCTTTTTTTTCGTTTTTCCTTTTCGCTTTCCTCTCTTTTGTTGTATCTCGTTTTTCGGGATTGCAAGGCAGAGTGTCCTCCCGGAGGGCAAAAAACTTCCTGCATCGCCTCGACGAGAGCCCCCAGTACCTTTGGTCCCCCTTATTCCTTTCCTTCAAAAAAGGCGCAATTTCCCGGAGAGCGGTAGTGCCTTCCCAATATATCTCGTTGATTCATATGCTTCTTGACATTCCCGTTTCGCGACCGCAATTTCTCTTTTCTTTGCTGGAGCAAGTTACCAATCCTAAGTTAGAAGCGACCGCCCTCCCCCCCCCCTGTCGGAATTTCCTGGTCTTCCCTCAGATCGGACGTGACTGTGACAGTCTCCTTTGTGGAGAGAAGCTCTGGGGCCCGATCATTGCCTTTAGTAGGCACGCATCTTCCCTCGAATTGTATCAGGGCTTGGGCGTCTTCTCTCGCCCTGCTTCTGGTCGGTGAAGTTGCAGGTTTCCGTCCCGCGAAACGGACCCGCATCGAATTTATTTCTGATTTCGACCGGCCTGACCCGAGGGTCTTCTCTTCTAAGCAAAGGGCGTGTTGCGGATAGAAGGCACTGAGCAACGGTCAAGCTTCACAACTTTTTTCGCACCGGCCTTTTGGTTCTCACCTTCACCAAGCGTCCTTCGATAAAATACAAGTTCCGCGCCCGACTTTTTCCTCCCCCCCCCAATAACCCGGTTAAGTTTGGCCGCTGACCCCCCCCATCCCGAAAAACCTGCTGGAGAAATGTTTTCTCGGGAATGCGATACTCAGCCGAGCTTTTTCGGCTCTCTCCCATCCCTCATTGTGCTGAGGCTCTATCGGCTCAGGAGGGTGTCGACGTTATTTGACGCTCTCACCCACGAGTTTTTCGGCCAGGTTTTCAACTTGACTTATGTAGGAAATAAAGTGCAACTGGAAAGGCATTTTCGGTCGGGATAGGTGAAACGGCGCGCTTTTCAGTCCCTGGCGCGGGTTTGTCTGATTACCCGCCGCCTGTCGTCGGAGGGACCCCTCCGGTCTTCTCCTGTTCCTGGGTTGCCAGAAGCTCGGTGAAAATTCCTCTTGACTCCGACAGCCCTCCCCCGGTGCTTTTCGCAGCATGCTCCCGCCCCCCAGGCTCTTCCGGCGGATATGAGGTCGGGTCCGCGACCGATGTGTCGCCCTCCAGCTGCCTCCTCGGAGAACGGTGTGAAATCGCGCTTGACATGTAAATCGTCGAAGCGAAGATCTTTGCCCACGTGGGCCTAACTTCACGCTTTGTTGCCTGTCATTTCCCAGGCCGCCGATTCAAGTGCAGGGAGTAGAACACTTGCTTTGTGTAGGCATCCGTCGTTGCTCAGTCCACCTAAAGGTCTCGCATGCCGGGTCCCCTCTATACGGCAAGAATGGTCATCCCTGATAGCATTGTGTCGATGTTAGCAGCTTGTGCCGGCGATGCAGGCTTGTGGTTGCATCCTTGCGGCCCGTCGTCGCCTTTTTATTTGCGCGCGTGGTAGCTTTTTGGACAGCATATGTCGACGCTGCCGGTTCACGATTTTCGGACCGGCGCAGCAGAGGTTTTTTTTTCCCGAAGCAACGTCTCGGAGACAAAGGCAAGGTCTCGAGAATAATCAGAAGCATGCGATCCTACATTGTACATTCTTTGCCCCGGCTGGTTTTTTCTGAAACGATAGGTTTTTTACGTTACATAATTGCGTGTATCTCCGCTCAAGAATCTGCTCTCCGGTGATGGGCGAGGAGTTGGATTGCGAATCGCCTTCCTTAGGATCCAAAGTCTCTGTGGATTGCCTATTGAGCGATTCAAGAGCTTGGGGTCGATCCCCCGGGGTTTGGTGGCAGCCGGTCTTTTGATCTTAATTTTCCCGGACGTTGTTGCCTTTCCCTTGGGCCGGCGGAACAGTGGCCTTTCTGGCTCGACTTCATAGAGGCTTTTTCTCCCCCCCTTCCTTCGCTCTAAAGGATGTATGCCTGTCGGCGGCACAGCGCTGAACTCGCGCTTGTCTCGACTTAGGTTTTTT
>Ga0179593_1513828_pt1 | contig 11845 bp, 15 predicted proteins | sample CZODoug2_1_08_16_FD_185931 | JGI IMG/M metagenome (GOLD analysis project Ga0179593, IMG submission 185931) | Vadose zone soil fungal communities from Angelo Coast Range Reserve, California, USA - CZODoug2_1_08_16fungal (PacBio error correction) | ecosystem: Environmental > Terrestrial > Soil >... | reverse complement strand
CCTTCCCAGAACGCGATCCGCCCTTCTTACCAATCCTTCAACCCGGCTGTTAGCGAGAATTTCCCCGAAGGCAGCAATCCTTGTCCTTCCCTCCCCCCCCCCCCACATGCGAGGAGTTCCCCGCGCAAGCCTTCCCCTGCCCCAGTAATGTTCATCCACTCAAAATGCCAAGCCGAGCGAGACCTCGCCAAAAATGGAGTCCCCTTGCCCGCTCCCAACAATTTCTCTTCAAACGCTCAAACAGCCGTCCCCTTTTCCCATTACTTTGTCCGGCCGCCAGCGCCCCTTTTGAAATTGGATAAACGATCCTAACAAGAATGTGCATGCCTTTCCCCCGCTTCCTTCCGAAGGGAGGCTTTTCCTCCGTGACTGTCCGCGGCTAAAGGTCTAAACTTAGAGTGAGTCGCGGGTCGGTATTCCCCCTCCTGCAGAAAGAGACCAGCAACTCCCCTTCCAATAAACAAACCTCCCTCTCCGGAGGATTTTATTCGGTTTTCGCTTCCCCGAGAATAAATCGTTGTAATCAATGGAAACAGAGCAGCTTCTCAAAGGAACTCTGAGCACGCCCCCCTGCGCCGCACTCAAGTTCCCCCTCGACGGATTCAGCGGGACTCCCCCTTCCAATGTAGAAGAACCCTTTGTTCCGATGGGGATGCAGTTTCCTTTCTTTAGAGAAATTTCCCCTCCTCTTTGATTTCCTTTTTCCCCCGCAGTTCATTCTTTTTCCCCTTCCTATCGAGCAATGATTTTCTTGATCCGCTTGTGCACTCACGAAATCGGCGAGTAGCTTTTTAATACCTCCCCCCGCGATTCCTTTAGATGGACATCTCCTTCTTCTGACTGTCAAAATCGATGAAATCCGGCGCCCCCCCTCCTTGAGATCTATAGTACTTTCATATAACTTCCGCGAGCTTTTTCTTCTTCGTGCGAGTTAAAGCCCCCTCTGGCAGCATTGTCTGTTCCCCCTGTGGACGTGCTGTGCCGCTTCGTTTTTGAGCAGAGCTTTTTCTTCTCTTTCGCGCGGTCCTCCCCCTTTCCTCATGTCTCCTGCCTTTTTTCCACGCCAGCGCGTTTTTTGATGTGTTGGGGTTCTTATCCGGATTGCTGACTTGCCACGCCAAGATTCTTTCCTCGTGGCCTTGGCAATCTTTTCATCGTTACCATCGTCTTCCGTGGATGCTTCTTCCTTCTTTGATCCCTTCACCTGCAAAGGAACTTTGGCGCGTTACAAGTGTTCTGGTTCCCCCTAAGGATTGGAACTTTCAGAATGCTTCAATTCGGCGTTTCTTCATCGCACACGGGTTATGCTGACTTTCCAAGACATAGGGATCGATTTTCTCCCTGATCTGCTAGTCCTCTTCCCTTTCCCTGCCTCAGGTTGGCTCTTGCGGATGAATCCTTTCCCATAACATTCGTTGACTCTTACTTCGGCGAAAGGTAACATTCTCCCCCTCAGGATTTTCGAAGTGACTCCCCTGTGAAAATCTTTGTTCTTGTCCCGGAATGGTTCCCCCCCCTCCGCCCATGACGTCGCATTGTTGTGGAGGGATCCTTTCTTCTAGAGGGAATGTTTCTCTTCTCAGAATAGACTTTTTTGAGGCACACTTGCCCCTCCTCCCATTTGGGATGCGCCCCCGATTCCAATTATAACACGAGCAGATTTCGCACGATCCCCCACTGTAAGGCAGAGAATCTTTCTTTCTGGGCTTGTCACGACCCGGAGACCTTTCCCCTGATAAACGATCCCATTGCCGCGGTTAATATCCCCTTTTTAATGGAGGGAAAACACTTTCTTCTGGATGAATAGTTCGATTTTCCGAAGGGCGACGCCTCTCCCTGGTTGACGGCCCCTTTGTGGCTGTGTGATCTCGAAGGGATGCCTTTGATTCCGTTTCTTCGCTCTCTCCCAAATGTTTAGTGAACGCCTTCCTTTTCTTAAAAATTCCCCCACTCCTCCTGCGTATTCCTTACTTACTCGCTAGGAAGCGTACGTTAGTCTTCGATGTTTCAATTTTAAGGTGTTTTCCTTCCAGACCATCGCGGCTGTCCTTTTTTCCCCCCATCTTTCGTCGGCGAACGACAGCGAGATGATTCCGAACACCCCTCCGCCGGACCGAACCCCCCTTTTCTGCCAGGGAGCACCTCTTCTCGCACTTAGTTGGCCCCACCAAGTGGTTGGTGAAGTTTCTTTTAAAATGGTGTTGTTGAAGTAGCCATGACGTCCCCCCCCCTGAGAGATGAGGCTATAAGGCCCTTAATGTCCCTGAAACCTAGTCTGTAAAGGCTTCCCCATCTCCCGACCCCCCCCCTGGTTAAGGTTACTCCCCCTCCCCGGTCGACGATGATGACCAAGCATAGACAGGCGCCTTTTTGAAAATCTCTTCCCCTCCCGTTGTTGTTGTCCCAATAGAAAGAATTCGTTCTTATGAAGTGTCATTCCTCCAGGAGAAGGTGGCTGGCCCCCTTCCCCCCGTCTTTTAGGCGTTGGCCAGTTTTTCGTCCGGTCCGCCGCGGATAGATCCGCGCAGGTACGTCTGTCTCCTGATGCCGCCTTCATAGGCGAGGGCTTTTTCCTAATTCGGAACCACAGGGACTCGGCTACTTCCCCCTTGCTGGAAACTGCCTCTCGCCCTACCATTTTCTGGCAACAAGTTCTTTCGGTTTTTCGCGTGGTGGGCGGACTTCAGATCACTTTCCTTTATTTTCGCCGACTACCTCAGAAGAGATGGTCTTGACCTCGGTCCCCATCACTTAGTCCAGCGCGCCCGGAAAGAGACGCCCCCCCAGTTTTTTTTTTTTTTCGTGCATAAGGAAGGATTCCCCCCGCGCGCCGGATGGAATTTTTTTCTCTGCGAGTGAAACGTCCCTTTTTGCCAGACGCGCCGTTTTTTCCATGAATATTCCCTGTCCCCCCCCCGTGTCACAAGCGCCAATGGCCGGACCTGAGCGACAATGTCTTTCCCTTTTATTCGTCACAGAGCTCCCCCTCGTGAAAGTGTTAACGCTCCCCCTCCCTGGAACTATCTCTCAACCGGCGGACACTTCCTTGATAAACCCTCATTCCCCCTTCCACGTCACCGCCGTTTTCTCCTCCCCCCAGCACTAGCACCGAGCAACCTTTTTTTTTCCTTCCCCGTGGTTTTGTTGACTTCCGCGCGGCGAATCGGCGCGTTTGTCTAGAGGGCGCATCCCCCTTTCTAACAACACGGGGCCCTCCCCTAACCGTAGTTTTGTGTATTTCCTCGGATATTTTGAGCAAATTTCCCCTTCTTTCCTCTGCCGCGTTCCAAATGACGGCAATGGGCTCTTCCTTCCCCTTCCGGGTGCTTTTTTAACAAGCAACAAAGATTCCCTTCCATAGGAGGAGGTCTTTTTCTCCTTTCTTTGATCTTTTCGCCGGAGCTTCCTCCCTCAGGTAGGAAACTCTCCCCTCCCTCAAACCGTAGCGCCAAAGTCGGCCCTGAGAAGCTAACCCATCCCCCCCTTTTTTCTAACATAGATCCCCCCCCCCCCCTCTTCCCCCCCCAATTAGGAATAAACGTTCCTCTTTCCCCAAGAGGAAAGGAATTTCCAGGCGGCACACATGTCCCCCCATTATGGAGACCCCGGCATTTCCCCCCCCCACGCTCAAATTTCCTTTTTTTTCTTTGGGTGAAGGGTCTCCACCCCCCGGGGGCGCGAGATCACACCTTTCCTTCTTTGGTTAACGCTTCCCTGATCAATAAATATTTCCCTTCGAAGAACTTTCTTGGCCGACGCAGTTAGTAAGTGCCTGATCATCCCCCCCCCCCTCCCCCTAGCTTTTTAGTGGCCTCACAGAAGAATATCTTCGGAATCTTCCCTTAAATGTATGAATTTTCCTTTTTTTTCGCGACTCGATCTATCGGCAACGTGGTCCTTCCTCTAAGCGGACATTAACGTCCACGGAGTTGCGCCCCTGGTCTGACAGAGGACTTCCTTCCCTCCCTCAGGCTTGACCTTTTTTTCCTACAGAATTTGGCAAAACTTTTCCTCTTCTCCCCGGCCGAGAATTCCCCTTGCGTACGTGCTGGTGTCCAGATATGTGGGCCATTTCTCCTCCCATGCTGTCCCCCCTCCTCGTGGTATGGATTACACCATTTTTTTTCTCCTGTCCGATTTCGTGAGTTTCACGCTCGAGCCGCAAACCGACATTTCTCCCTGAATGAATTTCTTCTTTTCCCGGCATCAAATTCTTTTATCCCCCTCAGGTGGCGGACCGTTTTACACAAGCCCCATCGGAATAACCCCATGGGGAATAAGGCCTGTTCCTTCCAGTTTGATAGAAAGAAGTCGATCCTTCCTCGCAAGCCTGTTTCAATTTGTCCTGGCGCGCTAAAGAATTGGCCTTTGAGAATAGAAAGAGAATCGCTTTTCTTCCTTGGTTTATTCCCCCTTTTTTTTTTCCCATAGAAAGAAGTCCTCTGACGCGATTATTTCTTGTTTTATTCCAATTGAGAGAGTTGCCTATTATGCTTCCGTTTTTCTTCTCTCCCCCGGTACCCCCGGACCCTTTGTTATACATGTGAGCCTTTCCCCATTCGAGCAGAACGCATGGAGAAATTTCAAGTAGACCATCCTCAAGCATGACTTTTTAAAAACTTAATAGAGCTTCCCCCCCCTCCCCGGGCTGGAGCTGGAAGCCTGGAAAAAAGTAAGTTTCTCGATGTGGAGCCGTTGCCCTCTCGGAAATTGTTGGCAGATGCCATTCTTCTTGGGAGATGTTTTTCTTTCTCCTAGGCTGGCTCCTCGTACGGTTTCGGAGATGGTGGAGGCTTTCTTTTTTTGTTTGGGCGACTCCGCTCCATTTGGCGCGGCGATAACCTCTTTAGGATTGGGTTTGGGCACTCCACATCCGTCGATGGAAGGCTTGTCCTCCTTTCTGAATCAGAGTTATGGGAATCCTTCTTTTCCCGTTCTGTGGCCTCTAATTACCTCCCCCAAGTTGTTTCTTCCCGAACGAGGAAGGGTTATTGACGTCCCTCCTCTTTTTCTCATCGGGAGCGCCCTTTCCCCCCCCCGAGGCAGGCTGTTCAGCGATTCCCCCCCCACCCAATAAGAGCCAGCGGACAATACGTGAGCAGCAGAGCTTGAGTGCGCCCAACCCCCCTCCGCCTCCCCGCCAGCTTTCCTTTTTCCAAGTAAATGTTCATCCAGTCCCTCCCTGAATCGCGAAGAGCGACCCCCCAAAGCGCCCAACATGGCCGCCACACCAGCCGGCAAATTTCTTCCCCACAGACGACAACTTGTTTGAAAATTACTTTTCATCCTCGCAGCCCTTGTGCAATTGGTACCCTGTAGGTGGCCGCCTCTCTGTTCATGCTTTTTTTCCCCCATGGCGAAGGGCTTTTGTTCGCTCCTGCCGTGCGCGAATTTAAAGGTAGACCCTTTCCGTGCGTCCGGTTTTCCGGCAATCACAGACATTCTAGCCGCCCCCCGGAAATAAACCCCTAGCGGACTTTTCCTGCGATTCGCGAATCCAGCCTTTCCCCAGAGCCAGAGAGGAGACTTCGTACTTCCGGCACTCGGAGCAAGCCAGTCATTTCTTCCCAGTTCAAAAAGGGAGCCTCTCCCATTTCCTTCCCCTCCGGATTCATGCTTTTTTTTTTTCCCCCCTCAGATACAGCCGTTTTCCCTTTTCTTTCCGAGGGGCTGTGTAGTCGGGCAAACCATCTGCGCTTCTTTGATGAAAGGAACCCCCTTTCTCATTATTCAGATTAACTCCCCCCCCCTTTTTCCTTTTTTTTCTGATAGAGCTGGCACTTCCCCTCTCGCGCCTGCAGGTGTACCAGCCCGATTCGCCCTTGTAGGATGCAGATTCCCCCAAAAGCCTCGTCTTTTCCCCCCTTCGCCCCCCCCTGGCGGATGGAGACTATCTTCTCTTCCCATACAGTACGTGGTTTTCAAAAGTTCTGTATTCTTTCTCGGAATTGTCGACGTTTTTTTCAGACTTCTTTTCAACGCGTGGAAGTGATTCTTTCTAGGATACACGCCCCTCCCGTTGCGGCGATCGATGTTCTTGAGGCCAACTCAGACCCTTTCCTTCCTTTTCTTCTTTTTTTTTTCCTCCCCGGATTTCGACAAGCAAGCGCTCTTTTTTTTTTTTGTTCTTATAAGGGATTGCTGACTTGATCCGTCGGCCCCTCCAAAGTTCTTCCCCCCGGAAATATTTATTGCTCCTTTCCCTTTGCATCGTTCTCCAGATATGGATGATCTCGCCCCCCCCCTCAAAGCAAGGAAATTTCGTGGCGCGCGGTAACCGTTTAAAGATGGCTCCCCGTATCGTTTATGTGTGACGTTCCGGCGTCAGTCCCTTTGCGAAAGCACGGGCCCCCAATTGCTCCCACGGACCTTTTCCTGCAAAACGTATTCTCCTCTTCTTTTCTCCTCGCCGAAGTTGGAGCCGCTCCTTCCCCCTCAGATATTTGCCCCTTCTTAGGCGGCACTCTAAGTTAAATGAAAGGCACCAAAGCCGAAGCCCTTCTTCGTATATCCCTCCTTTCAATATTTGTTCTGAATAATCCCCAAGGAATGTATCCCCCATGAAGTCGGGAACTTTTTCTTCCAGTTCCTTCCTTCTTTCCTCCCGGATAAGGAATAGCTCTCCTTTTTTTTTACGGCCCAACTTGCGTTTTGTTTCCAAACCCCCAGATTTGGAAATTTTTTCTTTTCCCCCCCCTCGCGATTCGCACGAGCTTTTTTTCTTTTCCCCCCTGTAAGGAGCGAATCTTTTGATCACTTTCTCTGAAAGGCGTTGCTGACAGTCATCTGTGATAAATTCGAGCTTTCATAGAATTTACGAGTCCTCCTTCTGTTAAACAATTGCACACCTTTTCCTTTTCAGTTAGAAGAGGTGAAGCTTTACTTTCGAGAAGCTGGAACGTTACGGAAATTGAGTACACCTGACTATTCTCTTCTTCAGGGACTCTCCCCCCCCGCGCAGCTCTGAAACAACTTTTTTCCGCTCGGAGGCGGGCGGTCTGGCGAAAATTCCCTTCCGTAATTACTGCAAGTTACTAATCTCTCCCCTTCCTTGTCTATAGGGCGCTATTTCAAGGGATGGGACCAGTGTTTTTCTTTCCCTTTTAAGGAGCGCCCTTAGTCGGCTCCCTCGGAGATGAGACCTTATTCGGTGCGTTCCCCCACCTTAAGAAACCCCCCCTTGGTGCCGGCCGCAAGGTATGGATCGCAATTCCGGAAGTGGTGTTACTTTTTCCGACCTTTTTTGAGTAAGAAGTAGCCCCCCTTCCTCTGCCGCGATGAGGCACCTGATAAGTACCTCCTTCGCGGGCCCCTTTACCGTCCATCGAAAGCCCCTTTCCAGACATTGGTTTTTCCCCCACCTTCGCCGGAGCTACAGGAGAACTGTCGGGCTATGTTGAAACCCCTCTCTTTTAATAATAATAGTGTTGTTGTCTGAGATTTTAAAATCGAAAGGCTCAGTGGTTTCACCTTTCTTCCGATTGGTTTCCCCGCACCCAAGGTGTCTTCGTTCTGTTTTAGGCTTTCCTGACTGGAAGCCCCCTCGATAGTCTCCCCTTTTTCCAAGGAGAAAGTAATGGCCCCTTCGCATCGCGCCCGCGGGGGGCGATGTTTTTTAACAACACCATGTGCCTTTCTTCCTTTTCCACAACCATCTTTTTCAAAATGAACTTAATACCCCCACGGTTGCCTACATCAAGTTGCCCCCCCGTCGAGCCGTTGAGGACGCCCCCCCTTTTCGCATATAGCTGCGTTAGCGCTACGATGTCGCCATTATTTGGGAAGGAATGGCCCATCTTCCTCCCCCCTCTCAAATACCTCCCCCTCTCAGGAGCCCTTTTCCCTGAGGAATACGCCGTCGCCGGGATGGAATTTTTCTCCGAGAGTTTCACCCAAAACATTGGTGAATCTCTCTTCCCAGAAAAATGAATTCCCCTGCATCATTTTACTCCTAGAGTGCTCACCACAGCCTCTTAAAAGTGCCCGCTCTGCCCCCCCCCCCAATTGCGGACGTTGCTTGCGTCCCACTATTAATAAGACAGGTTTTCCCCTTTCCTGAATCCCTTTCAGCGTCAGCATATTAAACGCTCCCCGTCGCGCGGACTTCCGAAAAGAAAAGTCCCTCTCCCCGCCAACATCCACTCGCCACAGAGTCCATTGAATGCGGAGCGTTTTTTTTTATCCCGTGCGCGTTTGCTGCACCCCCCCCATAGGGGGTCGCATCCCAATCTTTTGGAACAACCACGGGGCAAGTGTTTTTCTTCGCGTAGGCGATTCTCTTCTTTTTTCTTCCCTTCCCGCTTTGTTCCCCCCTGAAGAGTAAAAATTTCCTTTATGAGGCTCAGGAATTGGTGGCTTTGGGATGCAAGACCCCAGATTTCCTTTTTTTTTCCCTAAATAGGCAGGGGCCTTTTCCCTTTCTTCCTGGGGATCCGTGTCTTGCCTCCTTCTTTTTCCCCATATCTGAAGTTTCTTCCAAAAGTTAAGGTCCTTTTAGGGCGCATTGAAGGAGTCGAGACTCCTTTTTGCGGAAATCCCTCCCCCGATTCCTTCAGGAATACCCTTTCCCCTCCCCCATGGAAGGCAGCCCCGATACTGCAGGGCTTACCCTATAATTTCAAAATCCATTCTTTTTTCTACCATGGGCTTTTCCCTTTGTAACGAGACCCTTTGCGGTGTGAAGGGATCTCCCCTTCCTCTCTTTCATCCAACGAGTCCCTTTTCCTTGGGTAAACGATCCCCCTTCTGTGCTCAATCTTGCGCGAAGAGGCATTTTTTTGTTGGCCGACGCAGAGCCGTTTCTTCCCTCCCCCATCCTGAAGAACCTTTCTCCCCTCCTAGCGGCGTGGAGAAAGACTTTTTCTTTTACATGAGGAAATTCATTTAGAAGTTTTCCAGATCTCCCCCCCCCCAAGACATCGACTCTCCGGGGTCACCGCCTGGGCTTGTAAGACGCTCACCCCACAGAACCACCTGCGTTTCGACACAGTGCCTTCTAAAAGCAGATTTCTTCCCCGCTGCCCTCCCCCTTCCTTGCACAAAAAAGATCATCTCTTCTTTCGAAGAGATCTCCCTCGTGCGTACTCTTTTCTGTTAATGTATTGTGTATCCTCCTCCCAAAATGCTGTCCCCCGAGGAATCGAGTGCTGGATCCTCCCCTCCCGCCCCCGCTACTCTTTTCATTTTGTTCGCCAAGCTCGAGCAGCAACCTTTTCTGATTGCGTATCGAAAGGAGACTCGTCGGATTTTTTTCTAAAAATTGAATGGCCCTTTGTTGGCTCACCTCCTACCTGACACTCGGGTAGGGATCCCCTTCCCCCGGCTGTATCTTCTTCCGTCAAAGAAGGAATCTCCCCTTCCGCGTCCAAGCCTGTGTTTCTTGAGTGTTCGGCGCTAAAGATGGTTTCGCTCGCAATTATGCCTCGCGTTCTGGTTCCCTTGTGTATTCCACTTTTTTTTTCTTCAAAAAAAATCTCCCTTCCCCAGACGCTGAATTTTTTGGTTTATTAAATTTTTCTTCGGTATGCCACCGACCCCCTACGAAAGAAGAATTTGTCCTGGAAACTTTCCTTCACGCTGGCGAACCCCCTAGCCATCCCTTCGAATTCCCCCATGAAAATTCTGGTGCTTCCCCACCTCCCCCCCCGTAGCGTTTATACACTTGCACATTGGTTCGTTTGCGGCATTCCTTCCATTGGGTTTTGGGCTTTCTGGTTGAGAGTTTTTCCCTCCTCTTAGGAAATGTGGGGGAGATCCTTTTATTTCTTAAGAAAGGTGGTTCTGGACCCCAGGAAGTTGCTATTAGACGCTTTTTCTTCGTGAAGGGTTAACTTTACTGGGCGGAGATGGTTTGCTTCCTCTCTTGAGGCTTCCTTTTCCTTTGACATAAAGAGCCTTTTTTTCACTTAGGGATGCGTTCTTTTTTTCGGTTTTGTTTTTGGCAATCCCGAACAGAAGGAGGATTGGTCTACTCCCCTTATGCTCGGTCATAGAGGTATCTTTCCCCTTTTTCCCCGTTGATGTGGACTTTCCCCCTTTCCAGAATAAGTTTTGTTGTTGCTTTCCAAGAAGGGCAGGTTTCCCTCCACTCCGATTCAGAGTCCCTTTTCTTCCCCCCCATATTAAATTCGGCTTGTTACTCTATAATGAAACAAATAAGAATAAGTGAGAGCCTCCCCTCTCGTTATTGAGACCCCCCCCCCACCCTCCCCGAAAGAAGAAACCTCCCTTCCCTTGTCATCCCTAACTCAAACTTTTCTTTCAGAGAGACATACAAAAAGCTCCCCCCTTGAGGAAGAAATCACCCCCCCAACAAATGGGCCGCACTGATGGCCCCCCCCTCAACCCTGCATGGTGGGAACCCCCCATTTTTTCCCCCGGTCCTCCAGCTCCCATCCTTTTCAATTGGATAAAAGCGCGTCTTCTCCCCAGAATTTTCCGACTCCCTGCATGACGCTGGGGTTAGCCAGTCTCGAATTCCTTTTCCAAGGTAGACACTCTTCAGGTCCTTACTTATCACCTGGAATCATCCTTCCCGGAAAATAAACCAACCTCTCCTCGCTTGCGGCTTCTGTTTTGTGAACCCTTCCCCCTTTGGAATACAATTCCATAGCTCTCAGGAGAATTGCTATCCCCTGAGCAAGCCAATTCCTGCGTCACACTCAATCCCCCCCACCTTCTCAATGAGTAATAGAAGCTTTCCTTTCCCCGCTCCAGAAGTATTCTAGTAACCTCTTTGCTTCCGATGGGGCTGTTCCCCCATATGAGCGCCCCCCCCCCTTCTTTTTTTCTCCAGGGAACACCCCCCCTCTCCTGCTGAGATACGCAATCATCTCCGGTTTCTGCTTTGCACATAACGAACAATCGTAGCCGGCGCTCATGGTGTAATCCCTTCTTAGATGGACAGCAGGCTTCTTTTTTTCTTTCCAACAGATCGTCTTCCCGAAAAAAGAAGCGGGATTTTTCTATATATAGTCATCCTCAATTTCCGTCAGGAGAGACCAAGTTCTTTATCTGTTCTCTTTACCTCCCTTTAAGAAGATGGAAGGAACTTCTTCCACGACGTGTTCTTTACCTTTTCTAGGATTACACTCCTGCTCGATGTTCTTGAGCTTTGAAATTAAGACATTTCTTCTTCGCAAAGATATCTGTCTCGTTAACCGCCCCTCTCGATATGGTGAGAGGGGGGTCCCCGGAGCTGCGTAGGACACTCCTCTTTTTTCCTCCCCTTGCGCCTGGAACCCCTTCTTTCTCCCATTTTAAGGAAATCTCCCTTCCTCTCGTGATGCCCGCTTTGATCTCCCTTCCAATTAGCGTTTTCTCGCCCCAGGTGCTATGGATAAAGAATTGCCTTTTCCTGTGTGCTCATTTCCAATTCGGAGTCCTTTTGAAGTGGAAGCTCCCCTCCTGGTATGCTCCCCAGACATGGTCTCTTCCCAAATATTGACCTTGGGATCTGCTCGCCTCTTTTGCGAAGTAACGGTTCTTCTCCTTCTTCCTCTTCTCCTTTGCCATAACCTTTTTTCCCCTACGGAGGAAAGATAAACTTTTTCTTTTTTCCAATTCACTTCCTGAGTGAGACCGGAGAGCAACTCTTGCATCCCAAATCCCCCCTTTCAGTAGACGTGGCCTTCTTGCAAGTAAGGAATGTTACTCCCTTCCTTACATTTATATTTCCTTTTGCGCAGATAAGTCGGTGGAGGTAGCTTCCCCTTGACACCCGTTTTTTCCAATAAATTGGGATGCTCCCCCCTTTTTTCCTCCTTTTTTCCTCAAACGGCGCCTTCGACATCGGCCTTCCCCCCCCAAATGGTAAGGAATTTTCCCGAGTGGCTTTGTCAGATGT
>Ga0179593_1470890_pt1 | contig 11845 bp, 7 predicted proteins | sample CZODoug2_1_08_16_FD_185931 | JGI IMG/M metagenome (GOLD analysis project Ga0179593, IMG submission 185931) | Vadose zone soil fungal communities from Angelo Coast Range Reserve, California, USA - CZODoug2_1_08_16fungal (PacBio error correction) | ecosystem: Environmental > Terrestrial > Soil >... | reverse complement strand
TCGGACATGACATTGCCTCGTTCTTTTCCCTGATACTCCAATATAGTTCTTTCGAGCCTCTTCCTCGAAGCTATACGAAGCCGCGAGGTCTGTCGGTCTTTTCTTACGCATGTAAGCCAGAGTCCGATGCGTCAGGTTCGGCGTGCGCCCCTGAGCTGAATCGTTCCGCTCCTTCCTACCTGTGCCTTTCCTCCTTCTACACTCTTATGAACCCCGTTCCTTTCGATGATTTTTACGGAATCCTTTGTCTTGCATCCCTTTCCACCGCTTTTTTCCCTCTTTTTTTCGAAATCTAAGTCTCTTCTTCCACGCCGAGAGCTCGGAGTCGTCGGACACCCGTCTCACTGTGCACTTGTTCCCCGGTGTTTACAACGGTTCCTTCCCCTCAGGGACAGCTTTCGGCATCCGTGTTTGCCTCCTTTCTGCAGAACACGACTGTTTTTCTTTTTGTCTTTTTCATCGTGGTCATCGTAGACAAGTCCGTCTTTTTTCTGTATGATTGTATTCGTCTCTTCGACCGGTGATCGCGACGGTCAGCAACCGGCGTATTTTTCACTTTTTTTCTGGATTTTACAGCCGGACCAGGGTGTTCCCGTCTCCGTTTTTTACAGCTTACCACTTTCCTCTATGAGGACGCCTGGCTCTCTTTAAGGCCTCTTTGTCGAGGTTTCTTCATGTGATCGAGCGAAATTGTTGTAGTATGCCCGCTACGTCCGACTGCCTGCACAGTGCATACGTCCTCCTGCACTCTTTTGAAACCCGCAAAGGCTGTTTCTCCTCTTTCCCCCTTTGCTTTGGTGTTCTTAAAGAAACTAGGCGAGACTGGCCTTTCCCGTGAAGACAGACCCTCTCATTAGCGGTTGCGTCCACTTCAGTGCGCCAGGTCCCCAGTCGTGTAGCTTGTTAAGTGTGGCAGGCCACCCGCTCTCCCTCCATCTACCGCGGCTCCTAGAAAGAAGAAAGGTGAGTTCCGTTTAGTACTCCACGGTCCAATGAGAGAACCCTGTCATACTCTGCCCGTCTTTTCTCTTTGCTTCCGGCGGTTACAGATTATAGGTTTTTCTTCTTCCGCCCTAGGTTCTTCATCCCTCGATTGTTTCCGCTCTGGCGACATTCGTTTGATTTCTTGAAGCTTTTCCATGGTTCCGAGGATGTTCCGTCGAAATCCTAAATACTGCCTCTGGACCGTTCCTTCCCCCTGGACACCCTGGGTCCAGGGACTCAATATGCGCGAATTCAGAGAAAGTAGACATTCCCTTGCTTCCTTTTCTTTATCTTTTGCTTGCTCGCTTGGTTCCCCCCCAGGACCCGCCCTGTCCCATCGCCTTTTCTTCACTCACCCCTCGGGTCAGCACCACGAACAATTGCTAGTCTCTCTCGCCTCCCTCGGTCGCCGGTGAAGTCCGCTTTTTTTTTTTTTGTTGTCTTTTATTGTCCAACCGCGTCCGTTCGGACCGACTCGCTTCTGTTTTTTTCCACCCTTTTTCATGATCCCTCTGACCGTGGGTTTCCCCCCGTGGCAGATGGTACCGATTTTGCTGTTGTTTCGATAACCGAATGTCTCCAGCACGCCGGCCTGCAGTTAAGGCCACCCTCTTTCTCGCCTTTCGGTACTGTCCTGCCTCCTTCGCTGCCCTTTTCACCGCACTCTCTGCGCGCCGCTTTCTTAACCCGTGAACCCGAGGCTTTCCGACAACTTTTCCGGTTTTGATGATTTTGCCCCTCTCTTTGTCACAGCCTTTCCCATCGCTCCGTAAGACTATTCGGCCATGCTGAACTTCCCCTTTCACTTTTCTTTTTTGGACCCATGTTCGGTTCCTTCCGCGCAAGAAGAAAAGATCCTTTCTCGATTCCTTTGGTCGCTGTCCTCTGTTTCCCCTACGTATGTTGTCCCGCTGACAGAACCTCCACCGACCTGTCTCTCCTAAATTCTTCTCTCTTAAAGGTCCCGGTACGTTACGGACGTTTGGACGGCCCCCTTGTCTCGTTTGATTATTCCTATTGGGTCAGTCCATCCCCCCTGCTGCTTCAGTGTTGCAATATTCTGCCTAGGGGCTTTATGCTGCACGTGAATCTTTCGCGGATGCAATAGGCCCCCTCCCCCTGCCCCCCCAGCACGCGCCCCCCCCCCCCCCCCTCCCCTCCAACCCCTCCCCCCCCCCCCCCCTCCCCCCCCCCCTCTCCCCACCCTCCCCCCCCCACCCCGCTCCCCCCCTCTCCCCCCCCCCTCCCCCCCTCCCTGCAAGTGAGTCGGTTTGATCTTTTTGTAGAGATATCAGGTACTAATAGACCCCCATCACTTCCTTTGCCTGGATCCGACGCCTGCCTCTTTAGTGGGGGCTTCGAAGCCTTTCGGCTTCTCTCTATTTCCAGCCGGGGCTACGTGCCTGAAAGCCTCCTTTACGTTCTTTCTGGTAGTTCTCTCTTCCCTTCCTTATCTCTAGCAATACTCTTTTTTTGTTGATATCTTTCTTGCCTTCGCCGCCTTGCATGTTTGGTCCTTTCGTCGCGACTTGTTTTCTTGAGGTCCACGTCCACCGGATATCGCTGGACGCCTTTTTACTCCCTCGAGGCGAGACCACAATCGATTGAAGACGTACAGTTTCGTCTCTCACATGCAGAATGATTTCCGCTGATCAGGGTACTGACTGGGCGCCGTCTACGCCGAACCTCTTCTTGTTCCCTCCTCTTTCCTTCTTTCTAAAAGGAAAGGTATTCCCCCCTCACTAAGGTGGTCTGTGCGCGCCCTTTTTTGACCGCCTGCACACCCGCGCAATCTTCCTCTTTTCCATCTTCTATCGTCTCCAAGTCACTTACCCCGGATTGCCTTGATTCTCGTATCTTTCCGTGCATTTGCTATTCTTTCTTTTTTTGAGTTTGACGCCGAGATTGTAAAACACGCCCCCTCTTTTGATTCTCCGAAAAGGTCCTAGTATTGTTCATTTTTAGTTCTCGCGAGTCGCTGTGGGTCCCTCCAAGCGTAGTCCTTGACTAGATGTTCTCATTTTCCTCATTCGGGAGGACGGGGTGACCTACTCCGGGCCCCCGTTGAATTTCTACATAGTTACCTCGCCATCTGGGTCCGAAAGCTTCGATCCAGGAGGTGAAAGATTGACGGACCAGGCAGCTCCTTCTTCTCTTTCTTCGAGCGGGCAGTTATTCCTTTTTCGTCTCACTCTTTTTTTCTCTCGTGAGAGGGAAGACAACGCCATTGTCTCCCGCGCACACTGCGGGGCGTGGTTTTTCTCACAAGGTACGCCTGACTTCGACAGCGGTCGAGACATTCCAATCCTCCTCTTTCACTTAGTAAGCGTTCCTCCGGGATAACCGTCACCCTGAACACCCGGGAGAGGACTTCAAAGGCGGCTTTTTTTTTGGGGGGTTAGGGGCTTTTAGGGACGCGCTTGTTTTGGTTCTTTCGCCCCCCTCTGGAGTTGAAGGGCCCTGTTCATCGGTACTTCTTTCATGCGTAGTTTTTTCACTTTCGGGTAAGTCAACCCCTTCCCACCTTGTTCCGATTTTCCCCTACGTGCATCGCGTGCAGGGGGCTGTTGCATTATTGCTTCCTTTTTTTCACGTCGGCCCGGCACGTTTTTCAGCGGTTTTTTTGATTTAGTTTACGGGTTTTCCTATTACTATTCCCCTTTCCCGTTAGCCGGGGTCTTTTTGCGTCTTTTTTTTTTTCTTTGTGTTTTTTATGGAGAAAGACCCCTCTTTCGTTGCGGCTTTAAATAGACTTAGACCTTGGATCGGCGCTCCGTGGCCCCTCCGGTTCCTACCTCCGTTCCTATTTATTACCTTTGGTACTCGCTCTTGTTTTTCGGTGCTCGCAGTTTCTTCAGACTTGTCCTCAGCTTGTAGATCGGGGATCCTTTACTGCTGAGCACCCAGATGTCCGTGTCTTCGGCGTACTAGTACTTCTATTTGTTTACTTTCTGACCCGGAGTTTTTCTCCCTGATTTTTCTTCCTCCCCCCCTCTCCGTTGAAAGTGTCCGCTTTCTTGGTGTTCTTTTTTTTTTTACTTTGCTTGCCCTCTTTTCCAGTTGAACGGCGTACGGAGGCCGTTGGTCATCGTCCCTCTACTCCTTCTTTCAGTTCCCTCCCTATTTCGAAGCCCCTTTACTTCCCGAGTCCCAGGAGTTTCCCGTGGCCCGATGTCCACGGAAGTCCACCCTGTCCTATGAGTCTCCGCTTTTCCTTTTTAGGCTGGACTCTCAGAACCGGTGCTCCGTGCGCTCTTTGCCGTTCTAGAAAGAGGACATCTTTGCCTGCTCGGCCTCTTCTGGTCTCCCTCTTTTAAACGACAGGACGGTCAGCTCGTTCTTAGGTGCATTTTGTTGCACTTGCGACGTGATGTTTTCCATCTGTCCTCGCCGCCTTGTCTCGTTTCCCCCGTTTCCCGGTCTTCAGTCTTTTTCTCTTTTGGTCTTCCCCCCCTTCTGCGGTCTATGGCTTGAAAGTGAAGCAGTTTTCACGCTTCTTGCCACCACTTCCTTTTTTTGCCTGCCGCCTTTTCCGCCGGCTAGTTCGACCTCCGTTCTTCTGTCTTTTTTTCCCCCCTTGAATTTCTCCAGTCTGTATAGGTTCGTAAGGTCTTTGTCTTGTCTCTTGTACCCGCGTTCTTGTGAATTTTAGTCGCTTCAAGTGCCACTCGTTGACTCTTTTACTTGGCTTCAGCCTTCAGTCCAGTTCCGCCGCTGATAAGCCTAGATTCAGTTTTCTTCGTGGACTTTGTCGTCGGTTTGTGTTGTTGTTTTTGTGGCCCCACCTCTTCCTTCGCCTTGTCCCCCGACCTCCTCTCGTTTCATCATACATGTTTTGTTCCTTCTATGACATCGAACCCTTCGACGTTCCTTTTTTCCCCTTCTCGCCCTTCTATTGCCCTTTAAGCACTCCGATTCTTGATTCCACTTCTGTTGCGGCCTCCACGAAATTATCATATTCAAGCGTGCGACTTTCCCCTTTTCCTTTTAGTAGCTAAAACCCTTGGGTACCCTTCCGGTCCCTCTTATATTTACTGACTCCTATAGCCTACTTTCTCCTGTCTTGACCCCGCCCTCTCCTCATTCTTTTGAAGAATTTAGTGCTCAGTTAGGCTGGCCCTTGTTTCTTTTTAAGATTAGAACTGCCGTGGCCCGCTTTGCTTCATTTTTTCCTCCATCAACAGCATCTTATTCCCCTCCACCTTCCCTTTGAGCGGACTGTTCACGGTTCAACTCCCCCTGTACCGCGAGGTCCCAGCCGTCATCCCGTCTTCCTCTTTGCGCCCCTCTTCTTTTAGTTGCCTTGGTTTGCATCATAGTTGTTTCCTTTAGACTTACTTCCGAGCGCGGCGGATCTTTTTTTCTTCCCCTTCTAAGGGCCACTTCTCCTCTCCCTTTCAGTCCCCTTTTCTGGGAGTAAAACATCGGATGCTATCGTGATTTTTTTTTTTCCGTCGCCGTTGTTTTATGCTGCGCAATTCCTCGCTGTCCCAGCCTGGATACTACCGTCCCTTTTCTTAAGAATGCTAGCGTGAGCTCTCCTACTTCTCGACTCTCCTTTTTTTGACACGCTTCGGGTCCGTGCAGTCCTTTTCCCAGACTTTTCTTCCCGACTTTCCTTTTAGCCCCCCCTCCGCTGCTGAAGCCTACCAAAGTTTTGCGTTTACGACTTTGAGAAGCGGCCGCCTTTGGTTCCCTCCAGTTGAAGCCCCCTCGACGGATGCTGTTCTTCCGAACGTTTGGGCAGATCTTGGTTTGAAGAGGGTCCTCCCTGGTTTCTCCTCCCTTCGCCAGTTTCGATGCCGTGAGGCGGCGAAGAGGCGAGCCCGGTCTCCTCTTCCCTTCCTATAAGCTTCCTTTGATTCATCCTTTTCCTGGCCCCCTTATACTTCCTGTTTTTTCTCTCTATAAAACGATGAGCGTGTTGTGCGCATCCGCGACGTAGTTTTCGCGGACACCCGGCGACCGAGTTTTTCTTTTTCCTTAGTCTCGTCTTAAGCGTTTATTTTCCTTCATCCCTCAGATCATGTCCATGTTAGAACGCCTCATTTGTCCCCCTTTCGTCCTGACTCCTGCCCCCTCCCTCGATCTTCTGTAGTCGTCGGCGCAGTGGTCGTCTTTTTCCGACCGAAATGTGGACTTTCCGTCCTCCTTTCTGATTCAGGGTTAACACTTCCTCTTTCCTCACGCAGGCCTTTCCAGCCCACGCAGGGTCGCTTGAATCCTTTCACACTGGTGTGTCGAGCAGGTTGTCGCTGTTTCCCCCGAAACCGGTCATGTGCCATTGGCCCCTTTTTCTCTTCCCTTTCTCTTTCCTCGACTTGGTGCGTTCGACCCTCCCCCTCTGGTGCTGTGTCCCGCTTCTTTACTTTTGTCTTCCCGCTCCCCGAATGGACCAAGAGACTTTCTCTTCTCGAATAACTTGCCCCTCTCTTCTTCTTGCCCCTCTGCTGTTGTTTTTTCCTTCTCTATTTCATTGATCAAGCGTGAACCCCTTTTAGATTTCCCCCGCCGAATATGAGAACGTCAGTCGCGATGAGGACACTGTTGCTCACTCCTGTCCCTTTCTCCCAGTAAGATCAGAGTCGGCCCTCTTCCCTTTTCTCCCGTCCTTCGCGGGTCGGCCCCTTCTTTATCGCCGGTTTTCCTCCTTTTTATTGTAGAAGTAACCTTTGATTCGCGACGCTTTTCTAGCTTCCAACTTTTGGGGGTTCTCGTCTCCCCTCGCACCTTCACCGTCGGCCATTCTCTCATCAGGCCAGTCGGGATTGGTTTGTCCTCGACTTCCGATGGAAACGGCTCGTCGATCCCCGGCCGGTTCCGTCCTTGACTTTAAGCTTGTTTTCCTGTCCCTCCCAATTTTGGTGCTCTAGGAATGAGAAGTTATGTACTAGTGAGTCCCAAGCTTGAGCCCGTCCTTTTTTGACTCTTTCCGTAGGATTGCTGAAGCGACTCGCGCTCTCCTCTATAACAAGTCCCCTAGGTTCTTCCTTCTCATTTCCTTAAGATTGGATGTGGGGCTGCACGTGCGGCTTATTGCCTCGCGGTTACGTGGGACTCGGGTACGTGAACGTCCCCGAGCAGTCTTTCCGCCCAGGCCACTTTTCAGGTCTTTCTTCCTCTTCTCTCTTTCCCTCAGTGTTGTTGCGTTAGTGTTTTCTTTTCCCCGCCTCTTCCCTTTTCTTATGGGTTTTCAGCGGACACGTTTTGTCTTCCCCCGCCTCGATTCCAGATCGTGAACGTTCCCGTGCGAGCCCCCTTTCCTCTCGTCAGTATACGGGACTTGCGAGGCCGTTTTTTTTTCCCGGCCGTCTGGTTCTTTCTCTCGCCGGCTTTTTTATCTACATTCTTCCTCTTTCAGTTTCCTCCGAGAGGCCTCATCCTTATCCCTGCCTAAGCGCTTTGTCCCCTGTCTTGCGGGCGCATGTTCCCAGTTTTGTGATCCTTCAAGCGCGTCCGAGTCCTTTGTGCTAGACCTCGCCCTTCCATGCTAGCTCTTTTCTGTGCGAGAGCTCTATCCTGCAGTCCTCGCGTTTCGTTTCGAAAGGTCCCTCCAGCCGATGTTCAGAAACCCTTCTGTTCCGTCTCTTCTCTCCGCCGCTGAGTGATCATTGAGTTTCCCCTTCTCTTCTCTCCTGTCGAGGCGCTTCCCCCTGTCCTAGTCAGCCGATCGATTATTGTGCGGCGCCCCTTTGCCTGACTTCCCCCATAGTGTCCCTCGAGACCTGACGGATTCTTCTCCTTGGCCTTGGTCACTCTCTTTTTCCGCTTGTAAAAAGCTCAATCGCTCTATGTCGTTCTCTCTCGTACTTACCCAGGGCAGCTAAGGGGTTGCCCTTCGGTTCTTGGTTTCTTCCCTACGAAATTTCTTCCTTTGTATCGTTTTTGAGTTGAAGCTTGGGGCTTCCCCCTTCCTTCCCCCCCCTTCACCCTCGCCAGCGAGTGCGGTCGCTTCCCCCCTTACCCCCTTGATTTCTAAGAGTAGTTGGCGTCTGGTCTTCCAGACGTTCGTTTCCGAGGGTCCCCCGAACTGAATCACACACACCGGGTCAGAGTTACTTCGTTGGCCTGCGGGCGGGATGTTTGAGGTTTCTCTGAGCTTTTCTCCTTTTTTTTTTCGTCCACGATTGTGAAGGGGGTAAAATGTCTCTGTGTGTGTTTTTTGTTTTTTTGTCCTTTTTTGATGATGCCGGGTGTTTTGATGCAAATTTTCCGTACTCCCCCCTACCCTACAGGTGAGCTCCGACTCTAGATTTTTTTTTTATGGGGGTTCCGTTTGAAATTCCTTGTACGTTGGTGTTCCTTTCCTTTTATCTTCTCCGAGGACCGCTATGGAATATTCATCGGGTCGGTTAGACTTTTTTTTTTCGTTTCCCCGACGTGCTTGATGTGGACGATGGGAACGTTTCCTTCATTGTTTTGTTCTTTCTTTCACACAGAGACGCTTAGGTTTGTCCCCCCTATGATAGCTAACTTGTCTGTACCGTTTTCAGAGGATGCTGCTATTGAACTCCCGGCCGTTCAGTCCCCGGTGCGCCCTCTTTCTTCGAGCTGCCTCCCCTTCCTTTGCGTAGTGCTTGATCTTCTTCACTTCTTCCCCGCCGTTCTCAACCCTTTCCCCGCCGTGAAAAAGTATCTGCCGCTACCTGGCGAGTCTATTCTTTTCTTGAGACCTTACGTTTCGCCTATTAGGTCGTTCATACCCCCCTACCTTGTAGTTTTTTCTGTCTCTTCCTTGCGGGGTTTCCTACTGGGAATTCTTGTCAGACATTAGCGTGCCCAGTGGTCTACCTTAAGTTTCTGGGATCTTACCATGACTTCTACGAGCGGGCCTTTTCTCCTCCCCCTCGGCCCCTCGGGCAACAGCGGGCCCCGTTATGCCCTCGGGTCGATCTGAGCTTGAGAAGTTGTCCGGCGGCTACGTGCGCACCGTATGCGTCTCCCCTCCTCTTTCTTTCTTGTTGGGCAGTTTCCTCTGCCATAACCGTTTTCTGTCCCGTCTCCTATTTTTACTCTTTCGCTTCAGTCCTCTTCCGCTGTCGAGCTAGGACGTTCCTAGGGAAAACGAAGCGTCTCGAGATACACGGGAACAACTTTCTCTGCTTTGAGAGTTCTGACCTTAAGTGCTTCTCTGTCCCGTTTCCGCGTCTACGGTAGTTCGATTTTGACCACTTTCTTCCCCGATGCCAGCTGCGTGTCTTTCTTTTTTCCTCTCTCTCTGGTATCTTGTCGAACATCATACGCAATTTCTTACTTCTTCCCACTTTTTGGAGACTTTCCTCCGTGTGCCGGGAGATTTTCTTTTTTTCCAGATCGTCGGCGGTTGGTGCCACAGCCGTTCCGCCCGCGTAGAGAGGGTGTTTCAATTTTCTTCCCGTATCTCCCTTTTCACCCGATGCCGGGCTTCTTGTTCCGTTTCTCGGCCGGTGCACTCGGTTCTCCTTTGCCTTGATTCCTTTTCACCTGGCCGGACTGCATTCGGAAGGTCCTTCTCTCTCGTACTATCTTTCTCTGTTGTCGAGAGATTAGTTACTGGTGCCCGCTCTTAGTTGCTTTCTTAAATCTATCTTTTTATACTCAGTTGTTTTTGTTTTTTTTCTCTTTTACATTCGTTCGCCGTACTGTTTGCCCCCCATTTCTACCCTATCTTCTCCCTTAAGTCTCCTTCTCCGGCGTCCACAGAGCGGCCCGTCCTTTTCTGTCACTCCCCTCTGAAGAGTCCCGAGTGCTTTCCCGTCGACTAGCTAACCCAGCACGGTTGGCCTCGACGCCCCCGCCTCGGTGTCTTTATTTCGCTCATTAGGATTAACTTTCTCTTGCACCCACGCCCCCGTCTTTATTTCTACTCGACCCCCGGCCCTTTTAGCGTATCACCTTCTCTGTCCGATTCCGCTTGTTCCCGGTCTGCTTCACTTGTTCGTTAGCCCCGCCTTTCCCGACAATTCTCCCGTGCCTATCACTCGACGTCCTTTTCGCGAGATCCCCGCAGTTTACGGTTTTGAAGTTTTTCGTCCGTCGTGCCCTAACATGCACCCGTCAAATTTTTTTGTCTCCGTGGTTGTCCGAGAGAAGGAGGTTTCTTATCCCTCCGGGGAGAGCGCTTGTCTCGTCTGGCTGACCCGTGGTCTCCTTCTTTTTTGATGCACGTGTGTCCTCTTCCTGCTCGAGAGCGGTGCTCCCTCGTGAGCGCACCACTGGTTTTCCAAAGTCTCCGCCGGTGACTTTCCTTCGTCCACGAGACTATCGAAACAGGACTGTCTCCTGGAAAGTGTCTTTCTCTTGTCCTCGTCTTTTTATGAGCCGACCCTTCGGTCCTTTTGCTCGTGGATGCCCCGCGCGTCTCCGTCTGCCCGGAACTCACCCTCCATGTCGGCTGCCCTTCTCAACCCTAAGTTAGATCTCCCCCCGTCTTGGTGTAGGTGTCCCGCTTTCTATTCCCGCGGGGTAGAAAGCTCCCTCGACTGATCGACTCGCCGGGCTCTTCTCCTAGTGCAGAAAGCGGCGTTTTTTGGAGCAGCGTTGGCTCCGCAGCTCCTCGTTCTGCGTCTCTGCCGATAGACCTCCACGGCGAGACGGTTTTCCTTCTTCGAAAATGCTCCTTTCCTTGGTCAGCCTGTAATGAGATAAGCACGTCGTTCTTCCCTTGTCTCTGGCAGGTTAAGCTTTTTTAGGCTTTCCTCGTCTCTTTTCCATCCTAGATGGCTGTTCCCGCCCGGTTCCATCCCTATCGGCTTCTTTCCTTTACACTGCGACTGTAACTGGTTAACGAGTTGACAGCGTATTTCCCCGTCCACCTACCAAGAAAGCTGACCTTGTAGCCCGCGCCGTAACCCCAGGAAGTGAGCGGTCGACGTGCCTTCCCTGGACTCAATGCCCCTTTTCGCGTATCGGATATCCTTTCATTTTCTCTCCCCGTCTTGCATCCCCACGGCTTCTCAGAGCAGCTTGTAACAATCAGGCCTTACGACCAGCCTTGACGACCCTCGCTTCTACCTTCTTTCGTTACCCTGTCTGTTCGTTTTTTTAATTTAAAGACTGTCTTTCTACCTCATGATGGCCTGATCTCTCTCAGTTGTTTTTTACGTCCTACCCTCCTCTTCTGATGGGCTTTTGTCTTTCTTATCGTATGCAAAGAGTTGTATTCCGCCCTCTTAACAGCGAAAATTTCTGAAGTTACCGATCTTCCTGAGCCACGGTCATGCGCTCTTTTCTTGTTCTTAGCAAATAGCGCTCTCTATCTTTAGCATTTCCCCTCTTGCTCTTTCACCAGAAACATATGTGTCCCTCGCTGTTTCTTCTTTCGATGGTGACGTAGGGCCCAGTTTCCATTAGATCGATCCCAATGCTCCCCTCTCATGATTCTGCTGCATTGCCGTTCTTCTCTTGAAAGAATTCCTCCTACATTTTCCCTTTCTCCAGGCCAACGTTAGGAGTATATCTCTTTGATCCAACATACGGCCTGCTCTTTTACCTGGCGACAGTTGGCTTGGACCAAATTTTTTCTTTTCTTCTCAGTGTTCCCCATCTGAATTCTTTCAGCCTGAGCATTACTTTAGATTGAAAGATACGGCCTCTCTTCTGTTTTAGGGGACCGTAGGCTTTAGCGCACCGACCACCTGTTTTGGTCAGCCTTTTTGTTTGCCTGATCTTTGTCCTCTTTTCAGGCCTTTGGCATGAAAACCGTCCTGGCTCGAGCGACCCTTTATTTTTTCACCTTTTTTGCCTTCGCTCTTAATAACGTACGTTTTGCTTTGTTTTTTGGACTTGGCACGTTCACTATTCCTTTCTGCGCGAGACGGTTCTTTCTCCTTCCACGTCGAGCCGACCTGGGGACAGCGAAGCGTCTTTGCTTTCCCCTGGA
>Ga0179593_1464663_pt1 | contig 11845 bp, 13 predicted proteins | sample CZODoug2_1_08_16_FD_185931 | JGI IMG/M metagenome (GOLD analysis project Ga0179593, IMG submission 185931) | Vadose zone soil fungal communities from Angelo Coast Range Reserve, California, USA - CZODoug2_1_08_16fungal (PacBio error correction) | ecosystem: Environmental > Terrestrial > Soil >... | reverse complement strand
GACAAGTTAGATCGAGACGGCAGCTGGTTTGCGATATGCCCGTTCCCTTTTTCCTTTCTTTGCCCTTATGGTAGACACTAAGTAGGTGTAACTAGGGTGGTCGGATTCTATGCCCCATCAGAATGAAAACCGAAGCGGCCCCTCCATGAACTCGCCCTCAAGACAGAGTCCTCACCTTTGATGGCAAACTTGAGTACCCCTGGGGTAGATAGATGTTTATTCCCATTTTATTTTCATTAGGTCTCGTTCAGGTCGCTCAATGAAGTCCCCGCCGACCTTCTGTCTCGCGTGAGTAAGCTGACAAGTCGCGATTCGACTCGATTCAGCCGTTTTTTCGAACCGTCCGAGGAAAGATTCCAAGGTGATTTTTTTTTTTTTTTTTTTTTTTTTTTTCTTTTTTCTTTTTTTTTTTTTTTTTTTTTATTTACGTCTTAAGCAAAGGCAGAAGTCTTTTCCCTCTGAACTTGTCCTTGTTTCCTTATACTTAGAGTTTTTTGACCCCTGACATCTAGCCAGAGTGGCTACTCTATTCGAAACCCCCCGCCGCCTGAGAGAGGAGATGAATCCAAGAGGCCCCCCCCCACATAAGTTCCAACTCAAGTTCGCCGGATGTCGGGGCATGGCCAGAAACTGCCTGCTGTGTGTTCCTGTGAACGACTGTCTCTTCTTTAAGCGATGGTTTTTCCCAGTCGCCATTTCTTCCTATTCCGGTACAAGAGTTTAAGCTTTGTTTGACCTCGCTTAACAGCGGCCCTTCACTGCGGTCACTCACAACGGTGAGATCTGAAATTCCCCCTGGAGACTTTTAGTTGGGGGAACGTGCGCCTCGGGTGGAGTTCGTTAGTGTTGTTTAGACCGGCCAGCAGGCCTTCAGGACCCTCCCCAGTTCATATAATCAGAATTGTAGAGCGAAACCCCTAGGCCGTCCTCCAATTCCGGGGAGATGTTCACTGTTTCGTTTTGTCCTGTGAAATCTTTCAGTTTTTGAGAAATGGGTAGTTGTCCCCCAACCCATGATCCAAGAGGCCGAGACTTCACCCCCGACTTTGTCCTTTCCCCCGTCCTAGTCACCCATTTTCACACCCCCCTTAAACAACCCCCTGAAGACCCTGAGCATTTCATAATCCAAGCTCCCCGCTTTTGAGGAAAGTCAGTGTCCCGAGCGCCTTTTCCGGTCCCGCATTGCGTCCGCACAAGTTCGAGCGAGCACGTTCCACTTTCGGGTCTCCCCTTAAAGTACCCGATCAGTCCCCTGCGCGCCGGGTTACTTATATTCCTGAGTGAGATCATTCGCGTCCCGAAGAGTTTGAGTTGATTGCCCGTCATCTTGAGCAATACAGAGTTACCGCTGTCTGAAAGCAAAGCTACCAGTTTGGATATCCCCCCTGCGAACTTAACCAAGGCGGCGTCAGTGGGGATTGATTTCCTTTTTAGCATTTGTTTTTTATAACTTTGAATGTTCGAGTAGCTATCTACTCTCAGTACTGCACACCGAGCAGGTCAAGGACCTTGGTAGTCTCCTCCAGCGTACTCGTGGCTCCGATGCAGAGCCCAGCTTAGATATCTCCGACACACCTCCCGTCACTTCGCCGACCGTTTCCCCCAGCCGCAACCAGGCAGATGATCGCACGAACGAATAGACGAGCTGACCCCTCCCCACCTTCAACAGCAAGGGTCTTTCGTCCCCGCGGACTTGCGCATCCTTTTCCAAACACAGAAAGTTAGGATCAGCCCCCGAGTAAGTCGTCATTTCACATGTCGCAGTAAGTATCACGACGCTATGTGGCCTTCCCCCGATTCGACTGAATTTCCTGAGTGTAATAAATAAGCGTTGTTGTTTGAGGATGATTCGTCGACCTTTTCGTCCACCCTTCCAACATCGGTCCCGGTGATCTGCGTCCACTAGTCTATCATGGCCCCCCCCGCTCGGCGGCCTGACACCCCACGGCCTTCCACAGGACTTTTCAGAACTCCTCTTGCGTTTCTTCCTTTCGTGGTTCTTATCCGCGATTCCCCGTTCCTGACATCTACGGTTTCCGGCAACTGTGACTGTCTGGCCCCCATGTGGGAGGGTCGGTTTCCACTTATTAGACTGAGAGGCAACTACTTAGTGCATCGCTTTTGCGAGATCGTATCAGCCGTAATCACACCTACAAAGACTCCCCCATTCAGCCTGCTTTGAAGTAAAAGTTGCGTCCTTAGTTTTCTTTTTTTTTTTTTTTTCTCCTTTCGAAATGCGACATAACCTGGTATCTCTTCGGCATCTCCTAGGGGGTCCCCAAATATAAATTTTCTCCCACACTCGCTCCCATTTTGTCCGCATGGATTTTTTCCCATACGCGAAGACTGCAATTACTTCCCTTCATTTTGAAGTTATCAGATGTGAAAATGAAAAATCTCTCCTGACCTTCTCTCCGTGGAGGCGACCCTCGAAATATAATTCTATATTTTTTGAGAAGATACTACGGTTAAAGAGCCTGAGACTTTGTGAATTTTCCCCCGTATACCCATTTCCAGGTTTCATTAGTTTTTTGATGGTGCGGTCAACGTCCCTTCCCGGTGGTGTTTCTCGGAGCTCTGGTGCCATTTCCCCAAACAGCTTTTTTTCCTCTCAAAACTGACTCTAGAGTCCCCCCACTCTCCTCCCCCAACCGTTTTCAACTTTTCCCGCTCCCGGCTGGACCCACATGCTTTGGGTTAGAGCCATGATTATGCGTTTTCCCTCCGGTGCTTTCTTCGACCCTTTTTTCCAGCCCCGCAACTCCACATCTGTGACCCCCCACGTTTCCCCCACACTAGCCATTTCTCCTCCTGAAATTCCTAAGGTGCCGCTTTGGCGTTCTGACCTCCCCCGCAATACCGTATGTTGAACAAATGTGTCCGTCCATTCTGGGCCGAATGGTCGCTGAAAAACTTCTTCCAATCGTTTCCTCCACCCCCCGCCTTCAGATTTGCTTCAATAAATCACGAAAATCCCTTCCTCGACAATTTGGACGGACTGCCCTATTTGTCCTCGTTTTATCACGCGCTCAGTATAGTTTGGTCATATGTTGATCCGTTTCATGTAGATAATAAGTACCCGCAGGTCATTCTCGTCGGTCGAACGCTGCGTCTTTTAGTACTTCACTACCCTCCCACTCGTGAAGTCGTTTCTCACGCGGTCTCCATACGGACCTCTGTCTGGCGCACCCGCGATTTCTTGAGTACAAAGCCGAGCCGAACGTGTCCCACCAGCGCCGTGCATCATTGCCCTCCTTCCCGCCCCCGTCTTCAATTCAAATTTTCCCCCCCTTCCCCCCTTAGACAAAGTTTCGGGAGGCTTCACATGCGGTTCTTAGCTTTCTCTGGCACGTCGCCCCCCTTCAGTAATTTTTCACGCACGAATCCCTACCCCCTCTCGATGGCATCCCCCTTGACTCGTCCCTCTGTAAAAGGAAGACCCCCTCTCCTTCACTGGTCAAGGCCACAGCGACGTATCGAACCCTCTACGTGCCCTTGCGCCCCCCTTTGTTGCTTCCTCCCTGTCACGGTAGGTCCTTCACCCCCTCTAGGATGCAGGGATTCATTGTCTTTGTGGGTTTCTGAAGCTCCAGACATCCGCGACGCGCTGTGTACCGATGCCACCCCCTTTCCTTTTTTATGGGACATGTCCCCCGGATCGCCTTGCTCCGATCAGTGAGTGAGGAGCCCCTTAGGAAGGCAGCAACTGGTGCTCCCTGCAATCCTCGAGTTCGAAGGCCCCCCCATATTGGTAAGGTGATGATCTCCTCCCCCTTTCTACTGAAAATTCTATGGAACGTACGACTTGGCGTTTTCATGATTCCCTAGCTTTTCACCGCCTTTCTTTTACTAATACTATTTGTGTTGTGATAGAGCTAGGTGAAATATCCTTCTGTTGTTCCTGAGTGCTGCCCTCTACCCTCTCCTTTCAACTAAGCTTTATTCTCAAGATTGAGTCTGAATTATCAGCCCAAGACTTTCCCCACTCGAGGATTTCCGCTTAACTTCCGGTTTGACTTCCGCGACCCTCCCCTTGATCTTAAAGGCAATGACGATACATGCCCACCCGACAGGAATATGGTGGCAATAAGGAGTACACCACTTAACGCCTAGGTGGATGTTAGTGTATCAGTTCCCATTTTTTCCTTTCTCGGTACTTCCCCTCCCGTCATTTTCGCCAACAATAGGGGGTTTTTGGGAGGTTTCCCTTCGGTAAAGGGCGTTCGAGACGTTGCTTTGCCCTAGGAAAGTTTCGAGTGTCTTCCTTTCCATTCCAGACGGCGCGGATGCCTAGAACGTTTGGTCGGATTCGTCGATCGTCAAAATCCCCGGCCGGAGCCCCACTGCGTCCCTGTTCCCAAGAAAAGAGTTAGCACAAGGATCTGTCCCTTGCCCCTTAGACGCTTGTAACGCTTCTCATTTCAGAGAGCCTGTGACTTTTTAGCGCCAAATGACCCCGTCAAGCGATGTCTTCTCGCCCTTCGTTACGTGCCCCTTCTTCTTACTGTCTCCCTGACGAGTAGAGGTCCGCTCTGAGCCAAGCCCCTCGGAATTCCGATTTTCCGATTTTTATTCGTATACAAAGACATGCTGCGTTAGACCAAGTCGATGGCTTCTTGTCTAGTGATCGCTTATACCCAGTGTGGCTCTTATCTTTTACGACCAAATTTGGATTATAGATGAGTTTGGAATCCCCCCTCTGCCAACAGTGGCCGTCTCCCAACGAATGGTCCTTATTTCTTTTGGCTTTCAGCCCCCCACCATAATGCGTTTTCGTGAATCCCGGTGTAGAATTTCAGAGATTTCCAGCGACATTCGGACCATTCCTGGACCTTTGAGGGTTTCTATGGCCATCCTTCAATGAGTTCCTCACCCAAACTGCTAAAGCGGGTTCCCAGGAGCGTCTGTGGGATCCAACGGAGGTCCTGAGTTGGTCTTCTCTTTTTTTTTCGACTGCGTGGGATGGAACCTCACCTACTGGGAGAACCACGAGCATGTACTTCAACTTCGGTTTTTTCTTTTTGAAGACATTTTCTTCTGAGTTTTTCGTCTTTGACCTTCTGTCAGTGTTAGAGAATGGCTCTCCCCTGATCACCCTCGCGAAGAGAAGACCACCTCCAGCCCCCGCCCCCCCCTTGACCCTACCCCGGCAATTGACGTCCTTTTTCCTTTTCCCAATCATAATTCCCCCCAAGGCTCAACCATGAAACTGTGTCTCGAACCCCAGAGAGCATGCGAGGTTTTCAAGCACTCAGATTCGCCGTGCGGGCTCAGGTTCCTTTTATTCATTAATTCCCATGAAGACGGCTTCTGTATTGAACCTCCAATGTATTCGATGAGTGTTGGAGCTTTGCAGAGAGCCCACCCCTCTTCCCGCGCGACCTTAGACGATATTAAGGCCTGTTTGATCGTTCGCCTTTTGTTCCCGAACGACGTCGCTCATTGGATTGATCCTTTTCCTTTTTTTTTTTTTTGTTTTCCTCGTTTTCCTGTATTTGTCTTACGTCCTTCTTTCCCTATCTCGCCAACGCGGGGACGAGTAGCAAGCGGGAGAGTCTAAAGAGGCGGTTGACAGAAAGCGCGTCCACGGGGAAGACAAATCCCGCACAAGCGGGTTAGCCCAGAAGCCAATCTTGTTTTAAAGTTGCTCTTTAGCACGTTGAATTCGTAGCTGAGCGAAAAGTTTTGACCAGGAAGTTTGCTTCACGACGAGAGCCCCCGGAGAAAGAAGTTGTGACGGTGTGGTTTGGAGTCGTAGGGGACTTCTTCGCGCATGCCTTTCCTCCTTTCTGGGCGAACCTCCCCCTTATTCAACAGCCCGCTCTGTTGGCCAACGATTCGCCGCCTCTCTCGTCGGTGGAATCCCCCATTTCTCCGTTTTGGTGGTTCGGGATCGATCCTTAGTTACCCGGCAACATAGGGCGGGTGATTCTTATGCCTCCCTCATTGAGGAGAAGGGAAAGGTCTCGGATTCGGAACCCCATGAACCTCCTCCAAAGGTTAAGTCTTCCCTTTTTCATAACTGAGGAGGTAGTTGAAGCAAAGTGCTTGGTTTCAACCAAGACCCACCGGGGGTTTACACTACGTCTCTTGCAGTGTTGTTTGACATCTATTCGTTCGTCTGGGTTCCCGCCCCGCTTTTCCGGTCTTTTCGCCAAACCGTTGAATGTGACAGCTTCCCCCCTCTTTCGCTTCGCGGGCGACTCCCTTTCTTCTCGTGGAGCTCGTCGGCCTTTTTTTCAATCACACTCCATTCCCACAACGGCACCGAAAGGCCTGCCAGGACCTTGTTATCGTCGCCCTGGCCCTATCCCCCCTGTCCTATACTCTTCCCTTTACTAGAGGTAATAGGATTGAAAATCCAACACGCATCCGTTTTGTCTTCACGCGAAGAAGACTTTCCCCGTTAAGGCTGATTACTCCTTTCCCTCACCTTTGATCGCCTTTATACTTGGCGCATGCGACTGAAGAGCTATGTGGGTTGATGGGCTTTACCTCTTTTCTTTTTATCCGGGGGAATTGGGGCCAAGTCTCGCCTTGAGTTTTCATCATTCGTGGTCGGTTTCCTTGGACACTGGGTTGTGCGCTCTGGTGGGTAAGGTCCTCTTTCCGTGCAAACCTGCAAGATCCTCAAAGCTCCCCCCAACTCAGAAACCGCTAAAATTCTCCCTCGGCTGGATTAGGAGAGGTTTCGAGCTTTCTCTTTTTCAGAAATGTGTATTGACTGCTCGCTTGCCTTACTGCGAGTCAATTACCGCCGACCCCCCCCCGCCGGACAATTTCCCCCCTCGCATGTCGCAGATCCTTTAACCGTGCGATTTGGCGTTTATCGTATTCCGTGTCCTCTCTTTCTTCCCTCTGCACAAATTTTGGTGCCGATTGCTGGAAAACTCTCTTTTTCCTCCACGTGGATTCACGAACCCCCGGCAGTCTGCCTTCATAATCACGACCCCGTTTGACCCTTTCTTGAAGTGGGCAGATTTGGCGTGGTCCCTTCATCGCAGTCCTCATTCTCGTTTTTTTAGGAATCTCGGAAATATGTTCTACCGCCCACGTCTCCTAACTTCCCCCCGCCTTCCTCTTTCTCACTGCTTTTCCTTCTTTATATTCACAAAGAAATATGGGAATCCTATTCTCATGTTGTCCCTCCCCCCTCGGAATCGTGAGCATCCTCGCTCATGCGTACCAAGAAGCCTCTCCCTCACTTTTTTTTTGCAGCGTTATTGCGTCAATTGACCCAACCACATCCGTCTCTTCAAATCAAATGAAGCGACTCTCAAACGATCCCGAATGATGCGCACTCTTTTTTTTTCCCTCCTGAATGGCTGCCGATTCATTGGATTCGCCTTACATACTTCTACCAATCTCCTCTTTCCTTTTCTTTCTTGGACCATAGACATCGAGAACCTGTCTACTCCCCCCGACCCAGCTAGTTAAACGCTTGACATGGAGTTACGCTCGACACCTTCTTTCGGGCATTTCCCTCTCTTCGCAGAATGGATGAGCCATGATTCCACTTCTTTCCGATGCGAGTGACGACCTTTATTACCCCCGATGCCGTTTCAGTCTTCCCGGTCATCTTTTTCCCCCATTTCTCATCCCCACGGTGAGAAAATTTTCATTCCAGCCCCCACGATGCCTCGGGCGAGTCTTTCTCCCCTATTTTTTTGGAACCCGTATCAGATCCTACTCCAGTCTTTTCGCCTTATATGGCCCTGCTCGCCTTTGTTCCAGGGCGTCGCATCTCGTCCCAGAAGCGTAGCTTGTACCGATTCCTATATCTCTTTTGTTGTTTTTTTCGCCCCTTCGTGACAATCTCGATTCGTTTTTCCCTGATGATGTTTTTTCATTGATCGTTTTTCCCCTATCCTCCCCTTGTGTCTTCTTTTCCTTCCTTTAAAGATAGGATTTCATCAATAGCGATTGCCCGCCTCCGTTGGTGCCTTCCGGTTTTTCTACAAGTTACGATTTCCGGACAATGCGATCTCAATGCCCTCACTCAGGTTTTTTTTCCCCCCTTATCACAGTTTACGCTTTAGAGGCTTTAGTGGATAAGATCATTCTGCCGCCTTTGTTTATGACCCAGAAGCCTTTCGCCTATGCCACCCAATACTTTTTCCCTTCGTCACGAGGCGACTCTCCTCTTGGGTAAGTATTCTTTTTAGTCGATTTTTGTGTCAGGTAGCGTCCCGAAGATTTAGGCCTTCCCTCGTCTTTTTTGTCGGTATTGGACTCGATCCCCTTGACGCGGATAATTCGGCGTGCCAAGCCCTTTGTCCATCCAGTCTTGTATCTTCCCCTTTTCCCTTTTTCGCACTCTGAAGATGCCGTGCGTTCCTGCGGCAATCTCTCAACTGTTGCCTTTTTTTTTTCTCTGCCCTATCTGTTCTCCCCCGCGTCGTCCTTAGCCGCCGAGACGGCTCTGACTCCTTCCGAGGTCTTGGTGCGTCGCCCCCCCCTTTTTTTCCTGTTCGCCCTATGCCTTCGTTCCCTCTATTCAGATTGGGATACCCGGAGTGTCGATATTACGACAAACGAGACTTAGCGCCTTCCTGACGACCCCAAGGGCCACCCCTACGGCCCCGTCCAACCTCTTTCTGACTCTCTTTCTTGTGATTGCAAGAACAGCACTGCTGTTGTTGGACGCCGGTGTGCTTCCAGAGGTGGGGAAGCGCCTTCGGATTCCTAAGTTACCGATGGGTTCCTTGTTCCTAGATTGGGAAAAAACAAAAACCCCCACCCAAAATACCAACCCCCCCCCCAACACAATGCATTCATTCTTTCCCTCCTGAACAACCCATACACGTCTTTTTTTCTTCATTCCTCCTTTCTTTTTTTGGAATTTTAATTCTTGTGGAGTTAGGCCAGTGTTCGAAGGAAAGCAGAATACCCCCCCCCCCCCCCCCCCCCCCCCCCCCCCCCCCCCCCCCCCCCCCCCCCCCCCCCCCCCCCCCCCCCCCCCCCCCCCCCCCCCCCCCCCCCCCCCCCCCCCCCCCCCCCCCCCCCCCCCCCCCCCCCCCCCCCCCCCCCGCTGGAAAACCCTCCCTCCTTTCAGCTTCTTCTCACCTCCTGTACCTTTCCCAATTTCCCCCTGTGGGGGTGTTGGGGGGGGGGGGTGGGTGGTGGTGGGGTTTGGGGGTGGTGGTGTTTGGGGGGGGGGGTTGTTTTTGGGACTTATAGGTCAACCGAGATGTGTGAGTGTCACTTTTTTTACTCCGTTTTCGAGAATCTGCACCCCTCAACAATGTCAGAGAATAGAAGCCCCCACCCCCTCCGCCTTTCCATCAACCCCAAACCGAGGAAATCACCCCAGTTCAAATGAAGGATATTGTAAATCTTCTTTCTCCTTCCTATGGCCCTAGTCCGATCCGCTCTTGAGAGGAAATGAGAAGACAGCTTTAACGCCTCTCCTTTTTTTTCATTTCCTCGTCCTTCCTGCATGTTTTGGGGAACGAGGACAGTTAGTATTATCGGTTGAACCCCGGACGTCTGGAGATCTCGTTATTTTTTTTTTTTTTTTTTTTGTTTTGGGTTTTGTTTTTTTTTTTTTTTTTTCGGGGGAGATGTCGCTGGACAATACCCGCCTAACGACGGGGGAGCTCAGTCCAGGTTGAATAGTCTCCTTTCGGAAATTTACCCCACAAAGTCCGGCTTTGCCTGTTCTGATGCTTGCTTGGTGGTGTCGAGATTTGTATTTTCACCCTTTTCTTTTTCCCCCCAAGCCGAGGGTTCCGATAGCCCTTTAGTCGCACTTGACTTTGTTTACTCCCCCTTTTTCCCACGTTTAATCCGACAAATACCTTCACCAATCGTTTTTCCGCCCTAACTCCCCTCCCGCCCGTCCTCTGTCAATTGAGAAATGTCCGTAGCCTTTTACGCGACCTGCCATGATCTCTCCTCCGAGATTTTTTTTTTTGCAATCCTGTGACGACGGTTAGGATCTTCCGCCAGTGCCCTCTCCTCCTCGGTCTCTCTGATAAACGACGAGATGTGGCAAGTTTCCAACACGTTTCTCCCTCCTCCTTTATATACTCCTTCCTCCTACGTTTTTTGTTTTCCTCGATTCTTTCCTGTTACCCGTCCCCCCCTTCTCTGTTTAAGACCCAGATTCTTTACTTGACAGTACCCCCGATGCAACCTCATCACCTGCTCCCATTCTCCATCCGTCCCCTTTCTGCGCCTTCAGGTCCTCCCATCAGCTCTTATCACGTTGCAGCCTATATCGTGCCTGGCTGGGATTTGATCCACGCTTTTGATTTGGATTAAACGTGGACTTCCCCTCTTTTTTCTTCCCTCTCGCTAGCCCTCTTGTTGACCTCTTCTTTTCCGCGGAGATAGTATAATGTAATCAAAAATCTCGAACGATCCCCAAGTCCTCCCTGGCTCAATGAACCTGCCCCGCGCTTTTTCTCTTGTTCTGCAGACCCACCCGGTCTACTCAGGGAGCGAGGTGGCGTCTCGCCTCGCCACCTCTGCTCTGAGGTTTGCTCCATGGCTTTTCCACCCCCCCGCTAGCGGACCCCTTTTTCACTTTATGCAGGACTAAGATGTCAAATCCACCACCTTCCCTACCTTTTTTTTAGTTGTTGATTTTCCCCTGCTCCACTTCTATATTGAGAGCAATTTTTCCTCGTTTCTGGTGGGTTGGCGTTGGCTTATGATTTCCCCCCCAATTCCCCTTCCCCGACCTTCAGTGTGGAATTTTTCAGCGTTTTTATTGCTGTCCCCCGTCTCAGGCGGTGTTACTGAGTCTTTCTTGTTTATCCTGTTTTTCTTTCAACTCACTAGTGCTATCCCCACTGAGATTTCCCCCCCCACAGCTTTCCCACCCCATCTAACCCTCCCCAATTTCCCCTCACTCTCCCTTCAGTGGTAAGTAACTGAATATGGAGTCGTATAGATAATTATGACTGTTTCCGCCCCCCGGCCTTCCTGTTGAAGATTTAAGAAACCCCCCTCCTTCCAGAAAGTTACACCCCCCCTCTCCCCCTTCCTCCTGGTAACGAGGCCGAGCGAACATGCCCCTCTGGGGCGGTTGGAACGACTATTCCTGACTTCATGGGCCCCAGTAAGAGAGGAAAAAATTTGACCTGTAGGAAGTCAGAGGGAACGAAGGCCCGCCACCCCCCCCCCCCCCACCTTTCTTTTCACCATCGTTACCCCGGGGCCGACCCACACGAACGTTTCTTCTTTATTTGGATCCGAAAGAATGAAAGAAGACACCTCCAGTCGCCAAGGAAGGGTGTTAATATCGCGGATTGCTTTTTGAAATCCGTGGTCCGAGGATCCTCCCGAGATACCCAGGAGAGGGGGGTCTCCACCGAGAGAAAGCGTGTTTCAAGATCCCGTCTAAGTACAAATTCTTCCTTTTTCTTTTGATGCTTTCTTCATTTTATGATGCCCTTCCCACCCCCCAGTAAAGTTCATCCCTGGGCCGTTTATACCTAGCCGGTCTTCAATAGGATACCGTGTCTTTTGAATACGAGTCTCTAATGCGTACACTCGCGCTTCCAGAGGGTAATGCCGGTGAACGAATTGGTCCTCCCCTTCCCCTCCACATCCTCTCCCGAAAGAAAGCCCTCTCTACAAAGTGGTTTTCATGCCCTCCGTTTTCCAGACGATTTTGGCACTCTCCCTTCGCTGCTCTTCTTCTTTTTTTTTCTTCCCCGCGTAACACATCCGACCAACGGCGCCCCCTCCTCTTTTTCCCTTTTCGGAACAGGAAGCCCCCACCAACCACATATCCCTCTAACCTGGTTCGCAACCAGGAAGTTTTTCTCCACTCTCCCCCTTTTGCGATGTTAAAAAGAAGAGTGTTTTCCCTCTATGCCCACCTCCACCCTTA
>Ga0179593_1409427_pt1 | contig 11845 bp, 18 predicted proteins | sample CZODoug2_1_08_16_FD_185931 | JGI IMG/M metagenome (GOLD analysis project Ga0179593, IMG submission 185931) | Vadose zone soil fungal communities from Angelo Coast Range Reserve, California, USA - CZODoug2_1_08_16fungal (PacBio error correction) | ecosystem: Environmental > Terrestrial > Soil >... | reverse complement strand
CTGAGAACCTTTTCCCTTCAGTTCCCCCTTCTGGCAGACGTTTGAATCCTTTTTTTTTCCCGGGAGCGAACTCCCCGTTCATCTTTTTTTTTCTCACGACAGCTTTCAAAGTTTTTTAATCTGTCAACTTTATTCAACGCTACTCCGGTCCCCCCCTCCGCCTAAGGGATTGGTTCCTATCGACAAATCAGGTATGATCAAACAGCTTGGTTATCCTCGTCATCCCCCCCCAGACACAAGGTTTCTCTTTTCCCTCCAAATCCCCCACCTATTTGTGCGTTTCCGAAGTGTGCCCCCGTCATCAGGATCTGGGTCTGGGCTTTTTTGAATTTTCAGGATCTTAGGTTCCGCCCTTCTGCTTGGCTTGCTGTTTGTCCTCCTTTGCGGTTTTTTGGCCCCCTTATAGAGTAGAGGTGAGGTCCCTTTTTTTTTTGATTTTCTCGGATGCTGTTGACTCCCTTCTGATCTGGACATTTTGAGTGAAAGCGCTCTCTTACCTCTCCGCCGTCAAACTTTTCCCGCAATTCTGGAGTCTCACCTTTCAGCGTAAATGGCGACCAACTGCGACCGTCCCCCACCTTGGAAATCCCTTGCCCCTATTGACCGCTCCTCCCTAAGGTGCGGTTCCATTATTGAATCTTCCCGGCATTTGATACGTTGCACCTCTCCCCCAACCCTTCCTTCCCATAGCTGGGTCCAAAAACCTTATTTTTGTGTTGCGTTCTTCCTCTAAAGAGTCTGAGTGCCGTGCACCCCGAGAAAGGAGTAACAATTGTCCCTCTTGCGCAACCGGTTCGTCTTGCTGTCCCGCGCTTCCCAGAGCATCCCGAGTCTCTATCTCCCTCCTTCTTTTTTTTATGAGAGAGCTGCTTTGTGCTTTTTGGTCCTCCCTCCCCGTCCACACACTGTTTTTAGAACACGATTCACATGGTCTCCCTTTTTGCGGCACCTTTGATCAGCCTTGCGTTTTTTCCCCCTTCAACTTTAAAAGAGGTTTTGTCCCCCCCTCTTCTGCTCTTCGTTCGTTTGGTTATTTCCGGTACCCTCAAACTCACCTGTTCTTTCAAGATGGATCCCCTTACTGTCTTTCTCTTTTTTAGTCATTTGGTAAGGATTTGCACTTCTCCTTTTTTTTCTTTTGTCGTCTTTTAGCTCCGTTTTGACTGACTGCGGGATTCTTGTCTTTTCTTCCCGCAGGCGCGGGCAAAAATCCTTATCGGCCTGGTCTCTTCACCGGCGCATCCGTTCCGCCCCCCCCCAAATATCGCCGGCTATCCTCCTTCACGGCCAAAAACCCCCCTAGGATTCACCTGCCCTGACGCGTCTTCTCTGGTCCTCGCCCGCAAGACTTTTGTCTCCCCATCGGAAGAATTTCGCCCTCCCCCTTTGAAATTCGACGTTTTTCCAAGCTTCTTCCAAACGAACCTATTCGCCTTAGCGTGTTTTTTGATTACGAAGAGCGCCTTAGCTTGGTTTGTTTCTTCCTGATTAGGCCTGAAACCATCTCCATAAAGGAGGTTTCAATGACAGATCACCTTTTTTTTCCTACGTGCTGTTCTATACTTACTTTCCACTTCTTTTCTCCTCGTGACTTTTCCCGCTAATGAGCGTATAAATTCGTTCCCCCCCCACCTTTAAACCTTTTAGTTTAACTTTCTTAGTTGCGACCCGTTTCTGGAAAAGCGACTCCGACAGTGAATGTATCAAACTACTTCTTTTTTTCATAAACCTACTTCTGGGATCTCTTCTCTCATCGATTTCCTGAGAGTTACTCCTGGTTCTCGTCTAACCAAGACTGTTCTCCCCCTCTCGATGTGGTGTACACCTCTTCCAGGGTCGAGGAAGGGAATCGTTCGGACGACCCACCGACTGAGAATGTTCACTGCTCTTTCCTTCACTTTCGCCATTTTCCGCGCCTCATCCCCATCGCGCAGCTTTTTTCACCTTTCTTTTGCACACCCTCAAATCTGAATCGTAGTTCTTCCGTTTTCTTGATACTATCCCCCATTCCCCCTGTAGATTCCTCTGGCACCTCAGGAAAGTCTCCAAACCAATCATTTGGCGACTTCCCAAACCTTCCGCGAGTCCGGGCAATGTCTTTCCCTCCCCCTGTAAGAAAGTTGACCGTCTCCCTTGGACAGACTACCGTCTGTTTTTCTCCTTTGACGCGGCTGCTGGCTCGCCGCTTGTGCCGGAGTTCTCCTTCGCCCGATCCAAGCCATTTTCTTTTTTTCAAATAGCCTGGGTCCTAACTTCCCTTTTGGACACATCAATCCATGCTCCGGCTTGTTGAGACAGGGCAGACCAGCATGTGGAATCCTTGCTGGATCTCTGGAGTTTATGATTACTCCTTCTTCACTCTGACCGCTCCTTACCCCTCGGATTGCCCTCCAAGTCCTTATTTTCCTAAAGAACCTTTGCTCAACTATCAAGTTCGTACCTGTTTCTGCTGGGCGGATCACCCCCCTGTCCCTTTGCCGGGCACCTTTCTGCACCTTTGCAACCAAACACCTTCCTCCGTTCCATTTACAGTCTTTTTTGTAGATCCTTGCATGTGTCCCTCTTCCGCGTTTTCTCGCCGGTGCGGGATCCGGCGTTCTTGACCCCTTTTCAGTTAACGTTTACCCACAGTTTTATTCTCTGGCGCGTATCTGGCGCTTTTTAAATACGATCTGTTTTTTTCGAAGCTGGATCCTTCCCCCTTGGCATGTCACTTCTTTCGCCGAGAGAGGCTCTCTATTTTTTCTGAGTCAAATCTTTTTACTTTGATGTCCTCACCCTCGATTGCGGTGTCTCTGTTGTACTCACTTTCCTTTTTCAATGTCTTTGAGGATTTCTACAAACTGCTTTTCCTCCTGGGGACGTCTATAGTCCTAATGTTTCCCAGATTTTTCGACCCATTTCACTTTGAAGTTTTTCGGACAAATCCCTTTTCACCTTCGTTATCTCGTTTTCCTCTAAGATGGAGGAAGTCTTTCCCGCCCTATTGTTTACTTGCGATCTCGTTCGTGATTAAGGATTTTCCTCCGCCGCTCGTTGTCGACAAAGGAAATTCCCGGCCTCCCAAAGGCGCAAACCCTACGGTCTTTCCAGCCAATTCTTTCCTCTCCGCTTAGCCCTTTCTGCCCTCCCGAGAATTTTCTTTTTTCTCCCCTTCTATTCCGTAATCACACCTTCCCGCCGTCTTTTGAAGTGAACCATTTCCAGTGGCACCCTTGGTCTTCCTCCCTATCCTCTCCCATGCCTCCCCTTGAATTTTGGCAGAGCCCTCAACAATTTTGGCTCGGGCCTTGTCTTCTTCGTCTTCCCTTTTGACTTTTTTCGCCACCACGTTGTTCGTGCAGAACCCCTTCTTATAGTACACTCCGTCTTCCTGGTTACTATATTGAGTCCCCCCCCCCCTTTTCGGTCCAAATTCATTGTGAATACACCTTTTTTTGAGCGAGCTAGAGGTTTACTATTATCCTCTTTTTCCGCCCTATATTTAGAACTCGTAAGGACTACCCCTCCTCAAGACCCCCCCCCCAAGAGCGCCCGGCGTCCTTTTTTGATAACGGGCGCTTTTCCCTCATCCCTGATGGAAGAGGCCATGAACTCTCCTTATCCTTTTTCCCCGCCCCCCCCTTTTTTCCCCCATAACCGCGCATCCTTGCGTTCATTTACGAATGTACGGCCGATCGGTGCTCAGTCTTTCTTCCTGCCTTTGAAGTTCTTTCAACCCCTTCTTGGATCCTTCAAGAGTTCTTTCATTCCATTGCACGATTTTGGGGAAAAACTTACAATTATGACTTAGTCCCAGAAAAGGTCCCGTTCTCCCAGAGGACAGTCGGCTTCTTCCCGTGTTCTTGTCCCCTTCTGGCGCGTTATTTTTGAGTCCTCCTCTGGGTCTCCCCAGCGCGCGCCCAACCCCTCCCATTCTATCTGTTTTCCTTTTTTCACTTGGGGAGTAGTCCCCTGACTTTCTGGCGGCCACTACAGCGTCTTAGATCTGCTCTGTTGCGGTCTCTCGGCGCATTTATCCTTCTTTTGGGACCGTTTTTCCCCGTTTCTTCTCTATTGGGTTGAAGCCTTGGTTCCTCCCTGAACCTTTCACCCCCCCGTCGATTCCGGGGCCTGAAGTTTTCCCCCCCCATTTTCTCGATTTGTCTATTACGCGAATTTAGTTGTTTTATACTCGACTCGCCAAGTCTCCCTCCTTTTGTTGTTGTTCGTCCTTGGCGTAGCGTTGTCTTATTCTTCTTAAGTGCGGATCAATAGTCCTCTCCCGCTCCTGCACCAGTTCGCTTGAGCCTGAAGCAGGTTCTGGCCCCAGCCCATCGCAAGCCTCTCCCTCCCCAGTCCACCCTTCTAATTTCCTCCATGACTTCAGATTTACCTGCCCTCTTGTGTCTATTAGGGCTACCCTCGGCGACCAGCCGGCCCCCCATGCACCCCTCACCTTTTACTCTCTTCTTTTTTTTTGATGGGGGTTCTCCCCTCGGTGAGCCATTTTCCAAAAGCCCTCCCCTGCGCTTTGAACTCTTAATTCGCCGTCCCCCCTGTTCCCTTTTGAGCACCCTTTTTGTCATCAAAAATCAGCCCTGTTTCCGTTTTCCCCTGACCTTATTTTTTTTCTTCTTTCCTTAGAACGCATCTTCATTCCAATGGTTGAGGAACTCCCCTCTTCGTTTCCCCTAGTTCCTTCCTCAATCACCTCCCTGCGCTTCCAACGATCGGCCTCTCGGAACTTCCTTTCTTTCCCCTGTTCGTCGTGGGCACACATATATGCGTTTTGTAACCTCTTCTTCGGATTCCTTTCCCTCCCCCCCTTCATTGGTTATGGATGATGGGTTTTTCCTCGTTAGTTATTACGGTGGCCCAATTTCTCAAAATCTTTTCATCTTCCTTCCCGCCGGCCTCCTTTGGAAATGGGTTGTTTTTCTCCCTTTCCCCAGATATGTCTTTACTTTTCCGATGGCCCTAGCCTCCACTTTAGTGAACCAGCGACTTTCTTTTTTGTGTCATCTTCACCCTTTGACGCCTTTCAACGTTCTGCTTCATCTCTTTTCCCTTCATGCCGCCCGGTTTTGAGTTCATAAAAATTAGATAGTTCTCTCGTTTTTCATCCAGGTGGGGTTACTGACCAAAACTTATCCCCCTGTCCACTTTTTCTGCGACATCCCAAAATTTGTGGCTCTGCCTCCCCTCTGTCTTCTTCCCATGGGATTAGTTAGCGCCACTAGTTGGCTTTTTACCTTCTGTGCGAGTTCAATTTCCCTGTTTTCGCCTTTTCTTGAGATAAACGATAACCCCTTTCCTCCTTTCCGGGGTACTACCTTTCTTCTCTACTCCATTTTTCGTAAGTGGGAAGGAAGGACTTTAAGGGTCCGGAGTGTACAAACCCCCCCCGCTTCCTTTCTCCCTCTTCCTTCCCTGCGCGGCGATTTTCCGCAGCGCACCTGCTCTTGCTTACGTGAAGAGGCTTTCCTCCTCCCCTCTTTTCTTTGAGCCTGCAATCGCCTCTAGAGTTCCCGGCGGCTTTGACTCCCTTTTTTGGTGACTACCAAACAAAGCTGCCAATTTCCCGTCCCCTGGTTGTCTTAACCATTGGTCTTCCCGACCTCCTCCTCTTCCCTTTCGTCACACTTCCGAAAGATTTCTTCTCCTTTCCCAACCCACGAAGTGGTTTTCCCTCACATAAGAACATGTTTGGATAGCTTTCCTTTGCGTTCCCTCTCCCTGGCTCCCCGATTTCCTCAAGCTCTGTGTCTTTCTTCTTTACTGAGGAAAAGGTAGTCCCGATATAAGTTTCATTTTTCCCCCGGTCGTTTTCTGCACACGTGTAAGTATGCTTCTGCAGTCGCGGAAACCTGCGAGCAGTTCCCATCCCCTAATGTCGCATGGATGCGCGGGAGATTTGTTTGTTTCTCCCTTTCTAAAGGTCCTTACGAAGCCCCCTTCAAGCGTTTTCCCTTTGCGACTTTCTCTGACTTCCGAGCGGGGTCACTCCATAACTTCCGTTTCCCCCCCCTCTCTTCCGCGAGTAGGCGGCCCCAGACCGCCATCTCGCCAGCACTTACCCCCCTCCCGCATTGTCGTGCCTTCACACCCCCCACACAAAATTCTTTTGTATGCTTCGGGCTTGATCCTCGATTCTTCTCCCACTCCTGGCTCTTTGCAACTTTTCTGTGATGCTCGCCCCTGCCTGGGCCAGAGAGCTGCGTTCCTGCCCTCTTCTTCCCCAACGTTCGCGTTAATCTTATGTCTGTTCTCCCCCAATAGCGGAAACTTTCTTTTTATCCCACCGTTTGCCCGCATGGCTTTGATCCTCCATCCTCAGGACTTTTTTTTTACTTTTTTCCTTGGTTTCCTGCGCCCCCCCAAAGAGAAAGGTTCCCCCTTCCGTTACTTATTTAAAACTACGGCTCCTCCGAAATTCAACGCTGGTTTCTTTTGTTTTTTAGCGAGGTTCGCGTCTTTTGATTATTCCGAGTCTGAGCAATTTCTTTTCTCTGTGCGGCCAGTTTTTGTTTCCTACCTTTACGAGCATTCCTTTTTTCCGTCCGGTTTTCCAGGAAGGATGCACCCCCGTTTCTGATACCAATCTTGGTTTTTAGTCTTCCTGTGCCGCAGCTTTGTTTTTTTCCCTTATCGATTCCACATATATTTCCTTCACGTCTGTTTCTACGAGAATACGATTTATGTTTTTTTCCGAACTTCGACTGCCATAAACCGGGAGGTTTTTTTGAATCCTCGTTGAGACTTTTATTGTATCTTTTTTCCTTCCATGGTCCCTTTAATCTGCGGTTCAAGTCTTCCTGTGCGTCCTGAAAAATGATTCACTTCTCCCCTTCTTGTTCGGATTCGACGAATTCCCAATTCGCGCTCTTTCTTTCCCTCCTTTCCCCACGTCTTCAAGGCGACAAAGACTTTTTGCTCTGCGTTTTAGAAAGTCATCAGTCTTCCTTGGTTTACTTCGATTGTATCGCCCCTCTGCTTGCGGGAGGACCCTGGGACGCCTCGCGTTCGGCGCTTTTTCCTCTTTTTTTTGCCACTAAGTGATAGAGCGACTTTCCTCCCCGGTATGTTTCTTTCTGAATTCCCTTGATGCTGTTCAGACCGGTTGCCTTGCTAGGATTTTTTTCGTACTTTCCCCCACCGCGCCTCCCCCAAACCTAATGGTCGCAATTCATGTGCGTCAGCCCGCCCTTTTTTTTTCTTACACTGCAACTGCGAACCTCGATTTCACCTGGTCTTCCCCATCTTGAACATACCCTGCTTACCTGGGAGCAATATTTTCGAACAGGGCATTGGATTGGACTTTTCCCAAGACGCCGCGGCAGCTTGGTCCCCCCCCCCCATCTTTGTCCCCGGGGGAGGAGCGGTAATGTCCCATGTCCCTCTTTTCCTCGCGCCTTTAAAGAGAAGGCGTAACAATTTTTCCTTCCACTTCTTTCTTGCCCTGAGCGGGCCGAGCCCCACGAGCAAGCCCTCTCTTGTCCTCCTACTACTTGTTCTCCTTTTCTCTTGTCGTATCGCTCGCTCTTGTAGCACTCCCGCCGACCTTTGCCGATGGACATCTAAGCTGGATCTTGCCCCTCCCCGTCCTTCTTCTCTTTGAGGCAGATCTCTCCACCTTTTTTTCCCCCAAAGAGTGACCCAGGGCGCGCGGCGTCTTGGTTTTTTTCCCTATCAATTCCTGTTTCGATAAATATTGATTCCTTGCGAGAAGATTTGGGTTCACGATCCCCAGATTTACGATTTTCGCAGTTTCGCAGTTCGCTCCGCCTGGGACATGAAAATTGCGGGCCCCCATGTTTCCTTTTTATGGCGAGGGATGGAATTTTCCCCACCTCATCCACAGGTCCTCTTAAAAGTTTTATCCGGCCCTCCAAAACATCATTTTTTTACAACTAGACTATATGTCATCCGCATCAGGCTGACACACCCGCTTCCCCACCCTCTTTGAGCCTGGTCCGCAAGATCTTTTTTTACTCGGTCAGGGGACCAGCAATCGATGACGGTGCTTCACGCTTCGCACCCTTGTTTTTTCCTCCTTTCCCCTGTGTAGGAGAAGAGGCCCCTCTCCATTGTTTGATTCCTGATTTCGGCCGTAACCCTTCACTTGAACCGATTTTTTCCTTTACGCCCTTTTTCCTTTCCGTAACTCCCAGTTAAATCTTCCCCTTTTGAGGGCTTAAAGTGCGTGACCTCGTCCGGTGTGTATTCAAACGTCTGCCGGTTCGTTGAGACTCGCCCTCGCGATTCTCATGTAACTGGGATTCTCGACCCACCTTCCCTTCATCTTCTCCATATATATCGATACATGATGCAGCTTCTTTTTCTTTTATGGCGGTGACCTTTCACCTCCAAATCGATTGCTGGAGACGGCTTCAAATAGATCAGGCTGGTTAAGAGGTTCCCTGGCTCCCTGACCCCCGCTAGTTGCCCTGCTCTCGAATCTGCGCTTCCGCTACGCATCCGGCTACCAACACGTTCAAACCCCATCTGTGAGTTCCGGAATTTCTTCTCAATAATCCCCCCCTCTTGGAAGTCATCGGCACCGCCGGCGCCCAACCAGTAATTTGACGCTCCTTCCACACCCCGAGGCGGCAACTGGCCTTCCCTTAACGGTTATATGACCTCAACTAGGACATCATATACGTGAATGGTTTTTTTGCTTCTTTCCCCTTCGTTTCTTGCAGCCCATGCAATTTTGTCCCCGAGCATCTTTTCTCCATTTATCGCATCGGTTCAAGCGAATTCCTCGCCAGGCTTTTTTATTTGCACGAACAATGCCTTTTTTTTCTTAGGGCGATATTTTCTTTGCAACTCATTGTACAGTGCTCTCCCTCGAAGCCCCTCTCACTTCGATGGGTGTACCCCTTTCTATTGACCTCCTTGCTCTAAAGGTCGAGAAAGGAGCTGCGCTCTTCTCCTTTACTCCACCTAATGACTCCGTCCCATCGCCCTGAGACATCCTCCCCTTCTATCTTTCTTCCGCCAGAACACCCTCCCTAGAGCGTATTCCTGCCTTTTTGATAATCGGCCGTACTCCCCGCGGACCGGCGGAAACAATCCCCTGTCTATTCTTGATTCTCTGCATGGCTCCCCTTCGATACCCCATTTCTTTCCGTTCTATGAATGCCACTTTTTATGACTCTCGTCCTCCCGATGAGCACAGGTGCTCCCGTCTTTTTTCCCCATTTCGTTTGGGTAAATGTTCCATCCCCCCTACGTAGTGGGATTCTTTTCTGTCTTTCCCCTACCCCGATCCTTCGGTTGGATTCGTCATTTCCCAGATTGATTCCGGAAACCTTGTTCCTGTCTTCCAATTCGGCCCCGCCCCTGGCCACCAAAGCTTCCATTCGTCCTCCATCGGGACCCGGTCCTTCTAAGCGGCTGCTTTTTACTCGACGTTTCTTTTTGTATGGGACCGCCTTCTTTCCCCTTTCCTCTAATGCAGTGGCGGGATTCAGCTTTTGCCTTACAGAATCGCCTTTTCCTACCCACAGGACCCTGACTCGTTTTGTACCACTGCACTTTTGCACTCCCTTTCCCCAGCTCTCCCTCCACTAATGATTCTTTTGAATCCATTGAGGTTCTCCCCTTTGAGGTTATTACTGTACCACAGACTCCCAACCCTAAGTCCGATGACGCACCACATTTCCCCTTTTCTCCAAGTGATTGTGGCCCCCTAGCCCCCTCACGAGTTTGCATCCGAATCCCCGTGGAAAGGAGCCCCCCAAAGTTGGGACTTTGCTATCTTTCTTCTCTTCCTTCTCTCCCTTTGACTGGTTTTTAGTATTTTCCCACCTTTCCCTTGATCTTCCAACGTTCCCTAACATCGATTCACATCCTTCCTTTCGCCGTGAGTTATCACTCCACCCTTCCCCCACCTTTCAACCATCTGTGCCGAGTTTTGTAACACACTTTGAGCCCTAGAAGGCGTTTCCCTTCCCCCCTCGGTCCTGCGTCTACGCCATGGCCGTCTGTCCTCCCATATTTCCAGATCCCACCTCCTCTCAGCTCCGTCTTCCCCCTCCTTAAGCCCCTGGCGCGTGGACAACGTCTTACTTTTGACCCTGATTAATACCCTCACTCGCCAGGATATTTTTCTTCGCCCCCCTAGATCCCTTACCGGTTTACTGAGCATCCCTCTTTTGTGCCCCCCCCCCCGTTTCGTCGAAGCACCCTTCGCCTGGCTGACGCCCGCCTAGGCTGACGGGCCACGCCGCCTATGAGCTTTTTCCTCCTTTACTCTTTACCGCTTATTTCGACTCGGTCAATTGTGTTCTCTCCGAGGGCGTCGTTCATATCCCCCCGACCCTGCTTTTTCGGGGAACCAACCTTCCCAATTTCCTTTTGCTTTCTCCCCCCCAGCACAGCTGTTCCCCTTCTCTTCCTTAGCGGAACCGTTGCTGTAGAGGATACGTCCCCTTTTTTTCCGTTTTCCCGACGTTTCATTCTTATCTGGAAGTCTCCCCAGCCCTTTACCTCTGGGGAGTAAAACCGCCTGCACAATACACTGCGACCCATATTCTTTTTTTTTCAATGGTTTGACTTTGGAGTAGTCTCCACTGCGCTCCGGTTCCGGTCTCCCCCCTCCCCTAGAAGAGGATATTTTCTTTTTGATTCCCGATGCCGTTTTGAATGGATTTATCTCTTTTATTTGGTGGCTGGATGCTTTTTTCTCGTTGGGTGCAGCTTTTTCTCCCAGACAGTTTTGCCCTGGTGCGTTCACGGAGAAACCCACTCGTTTCCACTCCCTTTTCGCCTGAAAACGTCCCTCCGGGATTCCCTCTTGCCGCCCCATTAAGCTCATTCGTTTTAAGTCATTCAGATCTTCCTCTCCCGTGTTTGTTGATTCAGCTTTTCGAGGTATATTGAATGCCTCGAGTCAGTGGCGTTCCCATCAGCCTTTAAGCAGTCAGCTTTTCCCTTTGGTGAGTCCCATCTCGGTTTCAACTGCTGCTCCCCGATGAACCCAGTTCCATTCTGCTACATCACAGGGTCCCACTCCAGGAAGGATTCATCCTCTGCTCCTCCTTTCCGAAGCAACAAGCTTGTTTAATCTTTGGGTAACTGTCACCTTCTTCAGGTCCCCTTTGTCTGGAATACCATGCAACCTTCAACCCTAATCTTTACAGATTCTTCTGCCGATTTTACTCACCCCCATTATCCTTGATGACCATTTCCCACCGACCCCGAGTCGCGCGACGCCCCTCTTCTCCCTGCTGTTTTTTTTTTCCCGGTCGTTTTTTCATGGTAACCTCGTGTCTTTTTGCTGTGTCCCCCCGTCTTTCCTTTCTGTTTTTCACCCTATCTTTTCAACTTGGATATCGACGCCGATCTCAAACATATGGTTGAGGAATGGAGAGTCGCCTCGTCCATGCATAATCAAATCTCCGGGTCCCCGAAGTCCATGCGGAACATTATCACGCTCTTAGTCCTTTTCTTAGTCGGGCACTTTGGTGCGCAGGTTCTTTTCCCGGGGTTTTCTGACTTCCAACCTTCCCCGCCTTTTATTTGTGGGGGTAGGGTTACCCTTCTACACTTACGGCGGCCTTTTCCGCAAGTTGCTTTCCATGATTTTTTTTTCCGCCTTCCGTGTTGGACTCTTTCGACAGGCGTTGGCATTTTAGCATCGTTCCGCCATGTTTTTTTCGACCCACGGCAGTTTCACATAACCGCGGCCTTCTCTGCGGGTCTTGTTCCCCCCTCTTCACCATGAATTTTTTGACCTTCCCCCAACGTATGATTCAAGCAAGAGACCTTCTTCCCCGCGGTGTTGTGGGTCATAAACCCTAGTCTCCCTTTACTCATCACAGGGTTGTGACTTTGCCACAACCGGTTAATCACTTGC
>Ga0179593_1303722_pt1 | contig 11845 bp, 13 predicted proteins | sample CZODoug2_1_08_16_FD_185931 | JGI IMG/M metagenome (GOLD analysis project Ga0179593, IMG submission 185931) | Vadose zone soil fungal communities from Angelo Coast Range Reserve, California, USA - CZODoug2_1_08_16fungal (PacBio error correction) | ecosystem: Environmental > Terrestrial > Soil >... | reverse complement strand
CGGGGCGGTTTTAATCTTTATCGGCTTCGGCCTCGGTTTTTTAGGCGCACTATGGGGTTGGAGAGACGATCTTCTTCGCTTAGACTAATCTTTCCCCTTCCTTGCCTCTTACTGCTGTTTTCCTGCGCGCGTTCTTCCTCCCTCCTTTTTTTTTCTCCCCTGCAATCTTTGTCCTGGGATCCGTTTGGGCGTGCCCCGATCGTTCGAAGAGTAGTGTTAAGAGGAGAGTGACTTCGTTCGTCTGCGCGTGGCTTTCTTCGAATCGATCAATACCTTTTTCGGGCCAATCTTCCCGAAACCCCCCTTTTTTCTCTTTCTTTATTTCTTGCCCTCTTTCTTTCCTAAGTTTTCTAGATAAGTCTTTCCTTGGGCGTTTAGTTGCCGGAGTGCCCGTGGCGTTTTTGGTAATCTGCTGGGCATCAACCCCCTCCCGAGTTCTTTTCTTGGTGGTTACTCTTTTTGTTTGCCTTCTTTCTCGGATAGCTCTTGAGTTGCAGGAGTGGGCGAATAAAGGGCTTCTCGTTCTTGATGACCCAACCTGGCCAAAGTCCATGTCGATTTTCCCCCTCCTTTGTTGTGCCTTCCCCTTATAAGGCGTGGCACTAAATGCATGACACATTTACTATTCTGTCTGCGTTTGCCGTCTCTTTGCTGGGAGTCCCCTTCTTCTCCCTTATTTGCGAGCGGCTCACATGACCTTCCGTGGTGTTGACGAAAGACCTAAGGAGTCATCCCCCGTCACCATGCACCTCACATGGGTACCCCCCCCCCGTGCGATGGGGGGTAACAAAACCCCCTCCCTTCTCTTTTCCAGATTCCTTTTCTGTTCGACTTCACGTGACGCTTGTTTGTTTTGGCGTAAGATGGAGCGCTTGATCAGTCCTCTTATATTTCACCCTTCGGGTTATCTAGGTTCGCACCACCAGTTTCCCGTGGTATTTGGTTTGCAACCTCTTCCTTCCCAAGACACCCTCGCAGACTTTTTGTATTTACATTATACTTGTGTGGGACGAAAGTGTGGTCGTTTGCTCCTTAGCCGACACTTGCCTTGCTCAAAACCCCCCCCTCTTTTCCCCTATTATCCTTCAACGCGTAAACAGTGGGAAGGCGCCAGTTCCTTGCAGGAATACGTCGCTTTCATTATTATCGGCACGCAATTCCCCTCCCATTTTCTCTCCTCTATCCATTCGCCTACCACCTTAACAGACACTGTTTTCGTATTTGCAGAGCGCTATGCCCCCCTTCTACGTTCAGTCTTTTTCCCTGACGGGATACAGTTTCTTTTCATCTCTTTTTCGGTATCTGCTGAGCAGCTCATAGGTATATTCCACATCAACCCTCCTTGTTTGAGAGACGCGCTTTGGATTTGCTAAAACCCCGTCAAATTTCTCTTTCCCCCTCTCCTTTTTCTCATGATTTTTAAACTATGAGGAAATGAAACTTGGAATCAGGCTCGACACCCACCTCACTGGTAAAAGTTTTTCTTTTTTCCTTTTCTGGTTCCCTCTGTCCACCTAAGCTCTCAATCGTAGGGATTCGTTCAGACCCCTTCTCTGCCTTCAAGTATTCCCTTTCAGACGAACGGATGACCGTACCCCTGTATTCTAACGTCTTTCTCCTTTAACCCAGCTTTTAATCTTGGTATGTTCTCCAAGCTGTTTGGGAAGGTAAAAGCGTCGAACACCCTTTTCCCTCCAACCGCGGGATTGTCCTCACACAAGACCCGCTTCTCTCTCTCCTCCCCCCCCCTCCTTACCCCCCCGGTTGCCACCAACTACCACATTGATTAAGACCAGCCTCATCAGACCCCACCGAAGGTTACAATTAGCTCTTTTCTTCCCCGCGTTCCCCATCGTTCATAAAGTCCCAGTGAAACACAGCACAAAATCGGCTTCCCCGGTATTGACGTCGGAAGGATACCTTTCACTTCCTTCCCTCCGCAGGTTCGGTCAGGTGTTTTGTTCTCCTCTTTCTTTTGAAAATGCTTTTCCCATTTTTGTGGCGCTCCCCACTGCGAGGATAGTCCTTTTGCCACCATTTCAGGTTTTGGAACCTTCTCAGTTGAAACTAAATGCGCCCCGCAGGACCCCCCAGCCTCGCCGTCCCAAGCGCTAGCACTCCCCCGTTTATTTTTTTTTTGGCAAGTGCACCCCGCGCCTGACCCCTTTCTTCAAGAACAATTTGCAAGCCCAGAGTTTGCTACATTTTCCATGACCTGGCATGTTTGTCATCACTCTTCCTACCTTCTTTTCTCTAATCGCCCACTCCAACCCTCACTAGCGTCCCTCGGTGGTACCATGAGGAAAGGCCCGATTGAGGGCAAGTACCAACATTTTCCTAGCACGCTCCCTTTGTGGATCCTTCCCCCCTCCCCTTCTTTCCCACCTTTTATTGAACGCCAAGCCCAAGTAAGCCATTTACTTATCAAACGTACTTCTGACGAGAGTAATCGTTCTTTTGAGTACCTCTTTCGAAGTTAGGGTTAAGCTGGAATGGCCTCTTTCTTTCTCTTTTCTTCGATTCGCCTGTCTCTCACGACTGTCACCTTCCCTTGGAAAGTAAAAATAGTGATTTGAGATGAATGCGGGGCCCCAAGTCCGAGAGTCCCGCCCGACAAACCCCCCAGCTTCCCCCCCCCCTATTCAAAGGGCCCCAGGAACTCTTACTTCTGCTGTCCCTGCCAGTAGAGGGCAGCGCTGAGAATTTAGGATAGCCCTTTGCATCAAGAATTTTTTTTTCTCAAGACCCTTCCCCCCCCCGCACCCGATGCCGTCAGCCCTGTATTTCCCCCCTTTGATTTCCGCCCCCCCCCCCCAGCAGAGCTTTCCCATGACATAGCTTCCCTTTTTGCACGGTGGCGTGCCATCTCCGACACAAATGAGACACGCTCAGTCCACCCCCCCCCCCCCAAATGCTTCATTTTCCCCACGCTCATTTGTACGGCTCCGTTCCCAAGACTTTCATCGGGCTTGACCTCGGTAATCATGATGAACCCAGCCCCGAATGCGGAGAGTTTAGAAGAAGTTACTTTCCTTTATCCAAGAAGTTTTTCGTTTGTGGGCGATCTCCCTTTCCTTTTTTTTTTTTTCCAGACCCAGAACTTTTTGATCAGAAGTTGACATGCCCTGCGTCAGTGCTGAGACGCCCCTCATGAGAGAGATGCTTTAATCAGTATGAGGAGGATTCTGTTTGGACAAGCCGGCTCCTTTTTTGGGTCGGGTTCTCCTCTCACCCAACTGTTGACCCTCCTCCCCCTCTGTCTTGTGTCTATTTGTTGGTTCTTGCCTGCTACAGCTCAAAATTGTTACATCTCTCTTTCTGGCGGTGCCCGCTACTGGCGGTGTAGTGGCTTTCCTTCCACCCCTTCCTCGTGCTTAGGCATCTAGGGATTTTGCTTCTTCTTTGTGAGATCTGATTCCGTTTCGAACTTCTCGCGATTATTGGACTGATGTGAGTCCTGCGATTCGTATGCCTCTTCCCGGTACGTCAGTTCAATCGTTCTTGATGGTGAGCGGGAATCCTTCTTTCCGCGCCCCGCAAGGCTCCCTTTGAAGCTTTCTTGTTAAGTTTTTCCAAGTCGCGTTCCTTTTTTCTAGCTGCGCGTGGTTCGTCAGATAACGCTCACACCCCCCGGCCTTCGGCGCCACCCCTCTGAAACCTTCGAGTCTGCCCTTCCTCAGCCCGCTTTCTTTCCCCGTTTACTTTTGGCCCCTATATGCCCTTGTCGTTCCTTTTTTTTTTGCCGTCCGCTCTTTTTTTAAATTCTTGTCCAATCTCAAACCAACATCTGTGATGAGTACTATTTTTGGATTGTACTTGCCCTTGAGTCATCGGCTTTCTGTTGACCTCTTTTCTCCTTCTTGCGTTGCAGGATTGTTCACTTTTAAGCTATCCTTCTTCCTCTTGCAGGGCCCTCCCCCCTTTAATGTTTTTTTTTTACTTCAACTGGCGCTTTTTTTCTTTCCAGGAAATCGGTAAGCGAGGGTTCTTGCCCACGCAGACACATTCGACGAGTCGTTACCTTATTCCTAGGATGGAGTTGGAGTTTCATTTATTTTCACTTTCTTTCGTTAGCCCAAAACCCCTTCCTTTCCTTTTTTGCCACTGAACGCGACAATCTGCTGCTTCACGGCACCATGCCCCTTTTTACTGTCCACATCACGCTTCGACCCAATCCCCCCTCGTTTCCAGTTGCCGATCTCGATTTTTTCCCCCTCCGTGCCCGCTTCTTGCGGGTTTCTTTCGATGGTCGAGCGGGGACGCCTTGAAATTTAGAAACATGCTCTAGATGCGGGGCGTGCCACAGAGCGACCTCTGGTTGGGCAACCCCCACTTTCGACCGATACGCCGCCATCTTCTTTTTTTCCCCTCAATCCCTTGTGGTCGTTTCAGTGGCCTTCGACCTTTTGCCGACCATAGGTAACTCTTAAATTTTCTCCACTGTCGAATCCTTTTGCGTTTTGCCCTGTTCATGTTTCCTTTTCCCCCTACTTAGCGGGCATCCGTCTTATTATTTTACGCAATCCCATAAGATTGGACTCAGATCCTCGTGTGATAGCCCTGCGATCGAATGGTCTTTTTCTTCCTTGTTTTTTTTCTCATGATTCCAACTTTGCTAAGTTTTACAGTAATTTTGGAATGGACGTGAGTCCTGGGGCAGAGCCAGTATTATTGAAAGCCCCAGCCTCTTTTCCCCTTTCCCTTTCTCCTCCCCCTTGTTGTGTTTCTCTCTATTCTCGCTGATGGCGGGCCCTCCCAGCAACCTTCTATATGCCCACTAGCTACTTAAGACTGATGGTACAGAGTTGGCCCATTTTCCCCCCTTTTCTACAGACCCAGTGTGTCAGGACTGAAGGAGATGCTGCGTATCGCTAGATAGAGGGGATCTCAAGAATCACAAGCAAAGGTATTCATACGGAATTTCCCCTTAGGCCCGGCCCCCCCCCCCCTGCTTCGACGCGTGGCCTGAACACTATATTTAGTTCGGTTAAACTCGATTGTTTTTCAATTTCATTAGACTGCAGGATAGCCAAGCTTTTTTGAATCCCGTTTAGGTTCGGGGTTCCCCCTTCCCCATACGTCTTTTTTCCCTTTCTTGACGTTATCCTATTTTCCCCCCCCCCCCCCAATTTACTCCACAGGTCGCGTTTTTGCACAATCCCTTTCATCAAACCGACCAGTTTTCCCCAGACACATCTTTGCGTCCCCAGCGCCCCCCTTCGACCAACGCAAACTTCCCGCCCTCTCCTTATAGTACTGAGACATCTTCAGTAAATCCCCCCCTGGCAACTAGTTTCTTAAGGGTGGGGGATAGCGCGTTTTCTTTTTCCCCGGTCGGGCATGTTGCCTATGACTTACTGACGATTGAGTTTCTGGTCCCCCAGATTCAGAGTTTTGACAGCGCGAAGTGTGAGTTGGAACCAAATGAGACCCTCCCGGACTCTCTTCTTGGCCCCGCCTATTAACTCTCTGTTAGACTTTTCTTTTTCCAGGGCCCCCTGATGCCAACCTAACTGCCAGTCACAAACAATTAAGCAAGGAGTGACTCGACATGACATTGGTTTCTTTAATAAATGCCTCGTCTGATCTATATTAGAGACCTTTCCCTTCCCCCACTTCCCTTCCTTTTCACTCGCTACCGACTGGCCTCTCCCCCCACCCCGCTCCACAACCGTCCTCCCCAACACACCCTTTCTCTCGTGGTACACCCCCCCCGAAATATGCCCACCCTCCCACACCCTATAACTGCCCTCAATACACCCTTTCCTCCCCACATGCCAAAGAAGTGGACCCCCCCTTCCCTTAACTACATCCTACACGCTTAAAATCTGCTCGATTCGTGCCACTTCATCACACAGCATCCCACCCAGACGTGTTCCTAACTACCCCCCACTTATTCGCTTGGTAAAGAACGACACTGACTGCCCCTCGTATTGCCTCCTCCCCCCCCCCTGAGATACTCCCCGCATTCCCGCCATGCCGCCCACCACCCACCCCATACCCCCCCCCCCCACCCCCCCGTCTCTTATCGCCCCAACCCCCCCCCCCCCCCCGACCGCCTCCCCCATCCCCCCCTCCCCCCCACTCCTTTCTTCTGTATTGCTGTCACCCCCCCCCCACCCCCCCACCGCCCCCCCTTTTCCATCCCCCCCCCCCCCCTCTTTGCCCCCCATCTCCTACGCCGTGCACACACAGCACACCTTCCCCCCCCCCTCCCCCCCCCCACCTGCCCACTTCCCCGCTCGCCCCCCCCCCCCCACGACCCCCCCACCCACACCCCCCCCCCGTGTATACTCCTGCCAACCACACGTGGACTCCCCCCCCCCCCCCCCCAGCCTCGCCCACCCCCCCCCTCCCAGCTTTGCTTGCTCTTACTCAACCCCCCCATCCCCCACCCACAAACACACCCCACCTCCACTGTTTCTTGATAATATTTTTGCCTACTTGTATTGACGGAGCGAGAAGACTGCGAGGCTAGCAACTCTCAAGAACCCCTGACCCCACCCTAAGGTCACTTTGCTTCTTTTTGCTCGCCATCCCTCCTATCTTCCCCGTGACAACCCACTCCACAAGGAAACCTCTTGAAAACGGGCCTAACCTACCCGCAGGAACGAGTTCGGATCACAGCAATTAGCAAGGCCCAAGCGCGAGAAATTTCCCTCCCTCAGTCTCCTCCAGATTTCTTCCCCCCCCCCCCCCCCTCCCTGTATCCCGTCCATCTACCTGATGCCGAAGATGAGGAAAAAGTGTATCCGCAACGAGCACCCACACCCTTTCCCCTCCTCTCTTATCCGTGCAAATTTTCTCTCCTGCCCCAGCCCTCCTCTTCCAACAAATTTAGACCCCACTCTCCGTCAACCCACAAAGATGACTTGCTTGCATGGTACCCAAGACTGTGCTAATTCAAAAACTTATCTGGATTCCGCGCTTAATACTACTCCCCTTGAAACAAGCCTATTGATGAGGCTTGAAGCAGAAAGGACGCTATGGTTTCCCTTCCCTTCGTAGCCCAGAATTTCTGCTGGGCCGATCCTTCTTTTTCCCTTCCCCCCTAATAATCAGTGTTGTTTTTTTGTTGTCTGAGAGCCTTGCAAACTCCACTCTTGTCACGCAGGGACATTGAAGAGAGTCCGTCCCGCTTGGCCTTCTCTCTCTCTTGTTCATCCTTATCTTTTCTACCGTCCCGCGCGTGACCAATACCTTCTGAATTTCTAGGGGAAGGGAGCCTAAAAATGATGGGAGGTACAATTGCTCCCTTCATTCTTTTTGGTTTATCTGTCTTCTTTGTTTCTTTGTTTTCCTCCATGCGAGATGGAAGCCAGATACCTTTCCCTTACCTATGGAGTGTTTCCGTTTCGCCTGTCATGTTGGCGGGGCGTTTAATCACACGTCTCTTCATAGGCGATGGAGGGATAATGAGGTTGTATCTAAGCCCATTCTCTGAGATTTAGACGAATCGTTCTTTTCTTCTCTTACTTTTGAGGCTGCGCGCTTTCGCATCCTTCCTTTTTAGCCAGTTGATCGTTCTTTTGACTTTTTTTTTCCGCTTTGAATGGCTGGGATCCCTCAGACCTGGATAAGTTGAATAGTGTTTTAAGTGAAACTCGTTTGCCCTTTTTCTTTCTATCCCCTTAAGTTTCTTCGGCGTTCTACCCAGATAACTCCAGTCTCCCCTTTCCACCCTCTGAAAAGACACTCTAGTCTATTATGGACTCATCTTTTTATAGTTCCCCCCAGAATCCGGGTTTGGAATCGATGATTGGTTAATTTTTTGTAGGAGTGACAGGAGACTTTTCTTTTTGGGAATTTCTGGTGAAATCCTTCCCCCCCAACACAGCGTTGTTATTTCCCTATTGGTGTATTTCCCTTTCCCCCAAGCCCTCTGGTGAATAGTTGAAGTATTGTTTAACTAGGTTAGCGAGTGAGTAGGAGTGTCGCCATTCCTCCCTCCTAGCCTTGTGGACGAGGTGGGATGCAACCCCCCCTACGAAAGTTCACTGTAGCATTGGCTGTTTTGTTGTACTTTAAAGTGGCATCACGTCGCGGGGCCACTAATGCCTCCCGAACGCGGGTAGCGCTTGACGGAGACTGCGGTTCAGTTCCGTCATAGTTCACTAGACCGCGTCTCCCAACAATCATCCTGTGGCGTCCCCCTTTACGATCCCTCGCAGGACCTTATAGACCAAGCTACCTTCTCAATCGCGACAACAACTTACCGAACTTGCGAATTTCCCCTTTTTTTGGCCGGTATCTTCCCCTGACGGTTCGACTATACGTGACCGGGCCTTGGTTTCTTCCTATTGATAGTCCTCTTTACTCATCAGCTTTATATCAACCTCGGGTTTAGATTTCGGCATGACCCCCGCGTTTGACTGTGGTTTTGTCAACCGGCTTTCCCTTTTCCCCCACAGCTTCCGCTAGACGTAGTTTTTATGGAGAAGTCCTCGGTGGGAAAGGTTCGACGGCTTTCTCTTTGCTCAGGCTTGAGACACCAATCGGTCCCCCTTACTATTCGGTTCGCTCCCCCTCTTTCTCCGGGGGCCCTTGCTGCCGTTACGTCTTTTGAATGAATACTTAGCTGAAGCGATTGTCTTAACGCAATTCCTAAGCTTGGAGAGAGAGAATTTCCTCGCTTTCCCTTTCAAAGGTCTTTCTATTTGCCGAGCGCTTCTTCCCTCTACTTTTCCCGTCAGTTTAACTTATTTCTCTCCCTTGCTATGGGGTCCCCTCGTATTTTTTTTTTTCTGGTATTAATCCCCCCAAGAGAGAGATTCCTCTCTTTCCCCTCCCCGTTTGTGTTGATTCTATCGGCTGCTGGTCCCTAACTCCAATCTTCTGCCCGCCGCTTCTCTTTTCCTTTCCCCTTCCTGGAAACTTCTTCCCCCTGGCATCCCAGTCTGTTCCCCACTAGAAATACCCTTTTTTTCAAGTCAGGCACGTCACGAATGCCTCTCCTTCCATTCGATTTCTGCTTTAATCCCCCCGCTCGGTACTATTCCTTTTTCCAAGGACCCCGTTGCCCGTCAACACTGATTACTCTTTTCTATTCGCTGACCTTTTTTCCCCTCCTTTCTTTTTTCCCCCCCGCAAGTTTCTCTGCCTTCTCTAAGCAGGAGCTTCTCCCACACCTGTGATGCTGTCGACAAACGACTCGTCGTTTAATTCTTTGATTACCGTAATCGTTCCCCCCTTTTTTAAAACCCCTTGCTGCTTTTTCCATGGCACTCTCGCGATCCACCCACTCCGGTTGAATACAACTCTTATGTCTAGCCGGCTATATTTTCAACCAAAACCAATGCCAGTAGAATCGTCTATCGTCTTCTCCCCCTTCCCCCTCCTTTTGGCCAAGTGCAGGTTCTTCAAGGGTTGTGTAGCGCTTTTGATGGGACAATTTGTCTTGCAGGTGCCCGCTTAATTCCTGAGGGCTTACGTGGATCATAGTTTTGAGAAGTTCCTAGTGATCCCATGCTCCTCACTTGAACTTCCCAGGCCCGTCCGGAACAGTATACTCCTTTTTCGTTCGTAATTTTTTCTTGTTTTCAAGTGCACCGTTTTGATTGCCCATCCAACAGTCCCCCTTCTTTCCTACAGCGTCCATTCCTGCAGAGTTTTGTCTCCCCTGCACTCTTTTTAGAATTCATATCTTCCGAGATTTCGACCCCTCCCCTCAGCCACCTCTCTTAGAACGAGGTAAACAAGTTTTGAAATACGATGATTTTTCAGAGTTTTTCCAGCCCAACAGATGAACCCGTCGTATTGTTTGTCTCTTCTTTTGCAAGATCCCCCCCCCCCCGCCACGTGCTCTTCCCTCCCCCTCCCAAGATCCCCCCTTTTTTTTATAGCGGCACCACGACTGCGGCCCACGTTTCATCGTTGCTTGTCCTAGCCTCGAAGTCTTTTAACTCTTTTTTCCCTTCTCCAAGAATTTTCTTTAGCGCCCTCATCCCCTCCTGCGGCTCCTCCCCGAAGTACCGATCTTTGCACTTACACCCCTACTCTCTCCCACTCCTTTGAGGGGTGAGCAAGCCGAGAGTCCTCTCCAAACCTATCAGAAACATTGCACCTTTCCCACAGACCCCTCTCTTCACGCTTTGTCCTTCCTCAACAGAGTCCTCTCCCGGTTGCCTTCCCTAGAAACGATTGGCGATGCCATCAGATTCTTTTAAACCCATAGTAGCCGCCCCTAGATCCCAAGCCGAGGTGTGCTCCCCCTCTCCCGCCCCCTTCTCTCCACCTGCCATCTTGAGGACTCTTTCCTTCTGATCTTAGCAATCCTTCCCCAACCCATATCCGCGCATCGTCACCCCCCAAACAGATAGGGCGGGCCTTTTCGAACAATTGTAGTTGTAACCAAGTGAACTCATCTTTATTTTCGGCTCCCCTTCCCTCATGACTGCTTGATTCTTCCCTCTCCTCGATTTGCTGTATCCCGAACCGGAGTTCTCCTGAACCTGTCCCCTTGATCAAAAGAAGTTTTCTTTTCCTTCGGACTTTTCCTCCTTCCGTTGGTTTCTTTTTTTCTTCTTTCCAGTCCACACCCCCCCCCATTGGCATCAGTTCCCTTTCTTCTTTTCCTTCTTTCCCCGTTCGAATGAGCGAGAGTTTTCCCTTCTTTATTTGAATAACGCGCGGCCCCCAGCTGAAGTTCTTGGTGTGACGTGCTATCCCAATTGCTGGGGCTTTTACCCCCCCAATTCTCTGCTATGCGTTTTTCCTTTTTTGCAAGCTTTATGTCTTCCCTGATCAACCCCTTCCCTTTCTTTCTCTTCCCTTTTCAGGTTTTTTTGTCTTTTTCTCGTTTCGGTCATCCCAACTTTTCAAGGTCGGTGCGATGGCTTTCTCTATGTCCCCCTTTTTTCTGATTCGCCCTTTCCTCCCCTCCCTCTTTATCTCGCTGCCTTTGCTTCTGTACTTTTCTTCTTGCCTTTCCTGCCTCTTGGTCCTTTCGTCAATATCCCCCTTCTTACTCCTATACTCTTCGCCCCGTCCCTTTCGTTCCCTTTCTTGCAAGTTCTCTTTGCTTCTTCGAGCCTTGCGTTCCTTCGTCCCCTCTCCAACCCTGACTGCTCCCCTCTACTTTTTTTTCCCGATTTTGAGAACCCCTCCCTGAGTGCAGCATTATGATGACACTTCTCTTTTTTTTTTTTTTTTTGCTTTGGCTTGCAGGAGCCAGTGTCGTTCGTTGTTCCCCATCTGTTTAACTCTCCCCAATACCTCTTTGCTTAGGTACCGGTTCTTTTTTGCCCGCGTCTAGTTTCCACCGTACGTCTTTTTGGATTTTTCCCCTCAGATAGTCCTGACGATTTTTAGACACTCATTCCAATTAATGCTCTCTTTCAAATGCTTGCCTTTTTTTTTCCTTACTGCATAAGTACTTGAGACACCGAGGAGTTCTTTGATGTCTGCCTGGGATGCCGAGGTCTCATGCGTATCTGCCGCTGCTTCTCCACAAACACCTGTTTGCCCCTGGGACCCTGGACCCCCCCATGAGATACCAAAGTGCGTACACCCTTTAAACGACCCCTTGCGTGGCAAGTCTTGTGAAGTACCTAACGGACGGTCATATAACTTGTCTCTGGGTTTAGTTAGAGACCAGCCGTAATCTTTCTCTATAACCCGGTTGATCTAGGATTTCTTTCTTTCTCCCCCAGCAGACCTTTTTTATTTTTTTTCCCGATTAAAAAGCCCCAAGTCGCTGTAGGGTCCCAACCATAAGGTGTTTGGAGAACCTTGGTTCGCCTTTCTTTCTCCTGCAGCTGATTGTTTGCCCCCCCCACCACGATGTGAAACTTAAGCTAATATCGCGCGAATAAGTGTTCCAACTGGATATTCCCCTCCGTTCGAC
>Ga0179593_1603372_pt1 | contig 11846 bp, 16 predicted proteins | sample CZODoug2_1_08_16_FD_185931 | JGI IMG/M metagenome (GOLD analysis project Ga0179593, IMG submission 185931) | Vadose zone soil fungal communities from Angelo Coast Range Reserve, California, USA - CZODoug2_1_08_16fungal (PacBio error correction) | ecosystem: Environmental > Terrestrial > Soil >... | reverse complement strand
GGGTTTGTCTTTCTCTTTTTTTCTTCACCTCCTCTTCGGCCTGGTTCTTTTCCCCCATTTTAAACCTCACCGCTTTCCCCTTGTGGTCCTTGTTAAAAGTCCCATTTGTCGCCGTTCCGCCTTCTTTTTCCCCTCGGCTTCCCCCCCCCCGTGTCGCTTTAACGTTTGGACCGTTTTTTTCGTTAACTTCGTGTTTCCCCCTTTCCCCTGATTTTGTAGTTCTCTCCTTGGCCGTCTTTTTCACTCCTTCCCCCCCTGTCGTGATCACTATGGAACCACCCCCACCCCAACTTGGCAACCGACTTTAAGCAGCTTTTTCCTTCTGATTTGTAGCCCCCTTTTGAGTATCCCGGCCCCCCTCGTAAACGTTCGTACATCGACACTTCGTTTGCAGTTGCCTTGTTCTTGACAAGCTGCGTACGTTGATGTTCTTTTTGTCTTTTACGCACCCATTGGCTGCGTTTTTGAAATCCTTTTTTCTTTACGAGGTCAAGATCCCAGGCCTTTTTTCCCAGGCATTTTTTTCTCCTTTCAAGCGCCCTTTCCGAGTGGTTTGAAGAATGGTCCCCTCTGGCCACCGGTTTGATTCGTCCGTTGACCCCTCCCCTCTAAACCCTTTTCAAGACGCCGGCTATGAGAGTTTTTCTCTAAGAGCTTGGCTTCTTTCTCCTGAGACTGCAGACCCCCCCCCCCCGTTTGTCGCGGACCCCGCCCGCGCCCCCCTTATGGACCACCTCAAGTTTTTTCATTGATTACTTCCTTTTGTCCCTTTGAGAAGGTCTGGTTGTTACGAACTTAAGTTTTCAGGGGCGACTACACAGGCTTCCTTTCCCTCCTTTTCCAAACACCTGCGTTTATCTAAGAACGGGTCCACATCCCCAGTTCTTCCTCTCCCCTCATGCTTGGTGCGTTCGTCCCTCCTTAGTTCCGGTGGAACGATGGGTTTCGCAAGAACGTAGGCTGGTTTGGGTTGTTGGGGGCGGCACCCCTTGTGCTTCGATCCCCCCCCCGATCCACCTGGGCAGCGTTTTTTCGCAGCCTCGGAACCTTTCCGGGTCAATTTTTTCTTCTTTGAATTTGGCATTTTCCCACGGTTCCTTTCTTTTGGTCCAAGCATGTCCCTTGGTATACGTCTTCGTTTTGCCCCATGATCCAGTGCCCCAGAGGAGTGATTTTGGACCCCTTTTGTTCGCTTCCGGCTTAGTGGGTCGTGTTCCTTTGTCCTCATTCCACCCCCTATCCCTTTCCAACCCCTCTGTCTCTCCTTATAGATGCATGTGCCCCGGTTTCATCCAACAACAACCCCCTTGCTCCACGTAATTTGGGTTTCACTTTATAAAATGTTTTCCCCATCACGGTTTTGTTTGTAGTTCGCGACGTCTAACCCCCCCCAAATCCTTCCTTTTTTTTCGCTTTTGAAAATTTTTTCCCAAAAGTCATTTTTTTTAAGTACCTAGTTCTTGCCGATGAGCATGGGCGGCCTTTCAGCGGGCCCCTTTTCTCCCCGCCAAGCGCTCCCTTTGTCTGACGCTTTTTTTGCTGCCCTACCGCTTTCAATTCCCTTTTCCATCTTCCCCTCCAGACCTTCTTCCCCGACCTTTCTTTTCATTTGAGTTAACCAGACCCCCACGTCAGGCTCTTCTCGACTTTGTCTTGTGGTGTAGATATCGAGTTTCTCCCATCGCCCCTACTGGGCTTTTTTCCTTTTTTGAAGGGTCAAAGTCTTTATTTATAATCTCTGTTGGGGGGAATCCCCCCCCCCCCCCCGTTCCCATCATTTTCACCGACGTAGACTTTATTGTGGGTATTATGGGCACGCGTCTTCCCTTTTTTCCCCGCTTTCCTTCTTCCAAAGTTCCCGCCACTCCCTCCCTCCAGGTGCAACCGTCTTTATTTTTTTGCATCTACGTTTCTGGTGTTCCCCTGCAGAATTCCACAATCGCTCATCCTCCCACACCCCCCCCCCCCGCAGCTTCCTGCGTACCCCATTTTTTGTCGGGATTTTTACCCGCTGTCTTCGCTGCCCCCGCTTAATTTTTCGGACTCCGAATCGGTCACCACCCTGTAATCGTCTTCCCCGTAACCTCGGGCCTTGTCCCCCGTTCTATAATAGGAGCACCCCGAAGAATTTTTTTTGGGTAACCGAGTGACCGGCCTCGCTCCCGTACCATTCTGTTTCCTTGTTTCAGAACTGTCCCCTTTATGACTTCCCCCCCTTTTCCTTAACCCCGTCTTTCACCTGTTTTTCCTTTTTTGACCCAGTTCTTTTTTGTTTGTCGGCTTCCCCTATGACACCTTTTTCTTTGGATGGCTTTAAAGTTGTTTCCCTGACCGAAGGCTTGTTTTCTCCAACGTGCAGGTTCTTAGAAGTTCTGCCGCTCCCCTTTTCCCGCTCTCTACTGCTTATCCTGCACGCGCGTGGATCAGTTTTTTACCTCTGACACCACACGGTGACTCATTTCGCGTCTCCTTCCGGCGACATTTGCCTTTTTTCATGCCCGCCCGCGAGTAGTGACGTTGACACACCGTCTCTGTTCGTCCTTTATTTTTGTGGGACTTTTTTTTTGGGTTTTTCCTGATCCCCTTTTAGCTCGTACTTTCTGCCTCCACATTTTTTTTGTGGCGAAGACATTTTTCGTCCGTTTCCCCCCTTTCGTGCGTTCCTCCCCCATTCCCAACGTCTCTCGTTTCCTGCAATTTTTTATCGGCCCCCACCAGTCTGGTTCTCTTTTCCCGCTTTACAATTCTGGTGCTCATTCTTGAGCGTCTCAAGGTGTGTTTCTTTTTACCTCCTCCACTTTTTTGAGATGATCACCTCGTCCAGACTTTCCGCTGTTTTGGTTTTTCCAGTCGTTTTTTTCCGCCACTACATCTCAGAGCACAGTCCGTTGTCTTTTTTTTTCTGGCCATAGAGTCCTTTTCCTTTCCCTTCTTTTCCCTCCAAGGTAGTTGACCCGGTCCGTCCTTCCTTTTAGTATCTTTAAAAACAACTGCCCCACGTTAATGGTGTCCTCCATTTTCGTAATCGCCACCCATTTTTACGTGCTCTTTCACTGAAGAAAAGTCCCTCTCGGCCAAAGTCACCTTAAACTGTTCTCTTCCCTCGTGGGGCATTTTTTTAGGCTGTTTAGCCCCTCTTCTCGCCTTTTCCTGGTGAGGTTGACTCCCTCCCCGTTTTTGCCACCTCGTCCATGCCTTCCCCTTGCTTATCTTTGGAATTTCGGCCTCACGAAGGCAGTTCGCTCCGTGCACCCGCGGCTCACTTTTTTTTTTGCCGCGTTGCCGGGATTACCCACCCTTTTTGATCACCTCCCACCGTTAACTCTTCTCCCCGTTCGTTTGAAAACCCCTTTTTCTTGTGTCGTCTGGCCTACGGCCCCCATTTTTTTTTACCCTCCCATCCCTTTCCCTTATTAGTTACACTCCACTGTTCATTGTCTCCCCGTTTTCCCCCCCTTAGTGAGTATGGGATAGTCCCTCCGGTTTTCCAGAGCGACGTTCAGTCTTCGCGAGTTGCGCTACTTTTTTCTGTGCCACCTGCTGGCTGGTCATTGACCTGGTGGCCGATGCCTGGGATCCACGGAACCCGGTTGTTAACCCTTTAGTTCCCCGCGGTGTGTTGAGGTAGTTTACTTAGTTAACTTCCCCCTTCTTCGTATGAGCCGGTGGACTTTGTTGTGCTTGGCGGCCTTTCGAATAGCCAGAAAGGGAATGAGTCCGTGGCAAAGACCATACCGGGTGTTGGGTGTCATCTTTTGGCCCGTGCCGCCCGGTCAGGGCGGTCCCCCTCTTCCTTGCATGGCCCTGCGGACCCCCGAGGATCAAATCGGCCTGATTCGTCGGAAACCCCTTCTGTTGATTCCCCCGGTCTTCCAGTTTGCCCCTTATCCGTTGTGACTCGTCTCTTCTTCCAAGCTTGAGGTTTTTTATTAACCTTAGCTATTGAGTCTTCCCCATTCTCCTTCTGTGCTTCTACTTCGCGTCGGGTTTGAATACTGTGCAGGATTTTTTGTTTTTAATTTTTTTAGCTTTCTTCTCCCCCCAAAATCTGCCATTTAGAAATCGTTCAGTTTTTGCCGGGTGCTGTGAAGTTCCAGAACCCCTTCCGAAAAGATTTCTGTACTCATGTGTATTAATTTGTCCCCAGGCGAAATTCTTGGCGTTCACGTTAGTGTGTGCGGACTGATTTTTTTATACATTCGGTTTGCCCTTTGAATTTCCTCCCCTTTTTAGTCGTTGTTGCCCTAAAGCGAAAGCTGTCGTTTATCTGCGGCTAAGCCAGGGTTTTGCCCCGTTGAAGCGCCTTCAAAAGACCCCCCTCCTCCACCCTTCTTGCTGATCTTTCTTTTCCCTAATCCGTTTTTTCTGTGTTTTCCTACTTGTGATTTAGAAGCGGCTCTCTACCCCCTGCCCAGACTTAGACGCCCGCCTATCGCACCGTTCCCCATTCCCAAAAGCCCACAAAGTCCTGGCCGTTTGGTTACCGGTTTTTCTTTGTGTAACGGAGTCACCGAAACCCCCTCCTGGAAGGTGCTTTTCTGCAACCGCTCTTTCATGGACCTTTTTTTTTCATATCCTCTCCTTGAGCAAGGTCATTCCCGTTCTTAATCCGCTTTTTTTTGTTCCAGGTGTCGTGACCTTCGTGCCGTACTCTATCTGATTTTAGGCGTGAAGGGTCGTTCTTTCTCCAAGCTGCTTTAGCGCCCCAGTCCTTTTTCTAACCTCTCTTTCTACTGTACAATTTTCCCAGACTCGTGGTTCGTGTAACCTCTTTGACCCCCTCCCCTCAAGCTCCGAAGTGTTCTTCTCCCTTCGATGCGAAGTTTGTTCAAAGAACGAGCCCCATGAGGGCCTCACGCCCTCCTGCTGGTTTCTCTGTTTCTTTCACATGAGCTTTCTTCGCAGGCTGCCCCCCGCCTGAGAGTTTGACTTCCGCTTGCAGATCTTTCCGACCCTTGTCGTTCGAAAAGTCCCGCCGACCGGCGACCCTCCCCGGCTTGCTTAATTTGACGACCCTAGACCTGTAGCTTCCACTTTTTCCTGCTAGCACACTCCACTGCAAGATCTGTTTTCAAACCGTTTTTTTGTCCCCGAGTCCCGCGCCTATGACAGACCCCGTCACTTTTTTTTGCCCTGACTCGAGGTACCAAAGAAGATGCTTACCCGGCCCCCTCCGACTCACCTTTCTCCTTATTCTCTACGTTTTTCTCCGCAGGAAGAGAATTTTCAGAGCGTTCTGCCAAGATCGACCGGCCAAAGGCGGAAAATTTTTTCCCCTTTACTTTGGTTTTTCCAAAGATTCTGTTCATTCGGCTGGACGACCCTGTAGATTTCCACAGGGTTGTCTCGATGCGGATTTGTGGTCTCTTGTCTTCGGGTTTTTTGTTCTCGAGGTTCTGCACTTTTTTAAGGGACCGGTGTCAGTACCTTCAAAAGTGCAGTTGCTTCTTTGGGCTCCCCCGCGTAGCTTAGGACGTATTGTTCTTCCAAGTGGCCCTACTCTTTCGATGTGCTGGTTTTCATCGACTTTTTCACAACGGCGTTGGAGATCATGGCCCCCTTGAACAGGATTTTCTATTTCCTCCTGTGCGCTGGACACCGGCCTCCGTCTTGTTATTTGTGGATGGTTTTCATTTTTTTTTAGACCAGCGTCGGGTTGCTTATTCCTGAAACCCCTTTTATAGGGACCTTCCCCCTTTTTCCTCCTTGGTGGTGCCGGATCTGTAAGCGGGTCTCACTAAAGAGTTTTAATACCCATGGCACCCTTTTTTTCGTTTGTGGCCTGACCGTTGCCCTCTGGGAATTTCTTCAGGGTCCTTTACCATCGGCTTCCCCCTCAACCGCTCGCACGTTATATCGGAATCGTGACCAATCGTTCTTCTAACCCCGGTCCGGCTCGGCCTTCCTAGCGGCAAGTGATGCGCTTTTTTCCATGTAGCAGACCGCGCTATTGTGCCCTCCATTTGATCGCCTGCGATCGGGGTGATCTTTTTACATCGCCTCTTTTTTTTCTGATATCTACCCCGAACTTGAGCTGTACGCGGTATCCCCGCACAGCCAGCGTTTGACCGGTATGAGACCCTCCCATTGGCCGTATGAGCCCGGCCGCTCCCCTCCAGTTTCACTCCGATATCTTGGTTGCCTTCCTCTTTTTTTCCGCTTAAGGTTTTTCCCCCCGAGCACGTCCCTTAGGTCTCCTTCCTGAAGCTTGGTTAATTTCTTCCTGCCGGTCCCCCCGTAAGCCGATGTGGTAGGTCACCGCGGGGATTGTACTTTGACGCCCCCCCCTCCAGGCCGCCGGATCCCAACACCACTCGTTGGTTGCCTCCACTAGAACCTTTGTCTTTCACGTGCACCTGTACCTTCCCCCATCCGCCCTGCCAGTTGTTTTTTCACGCGCAGTCGCCACTTCTTCGATGAGCTAGTTCTGTTTATTGTGTGCCAAGGCCCTACAACGACTTATGGTTTTTTCGAGTTCTCCAGCCTCCTGCCGGGTACCCTTCGCTTTTCTGTCCCGACACCCGGTTAGCGTTCGTGCTCCTTACTTTTGAAGTTCCCTAAAACTTAATACCCCCCATGGAGCCCAACCTTCTTTTCAATCACATTTTTTTTTCCCCCGAATTCCCCACTTGAACATTTTATTCTCCCCACCTTTTCACGGTCGCAGAATGGCCCAAGAACCCCCCAGTAATAGCTAGATAAACCCTGTGCTGAGCGTTTTCCTTTTGCACCCTTTTTTCCCCTGTTCCCTCCCCTGGCTTCCACCATTTCCAGAAAGCCGACTGCCCCGATCGTCGGACACCTGGGTCGGTTTAATTTCCTGTTCCTGTTGATTGACCATTCTTCCCTCCCCCCCGACTGCTTTCCTACAAGTCGAGGCCTTACGAAGGTGGCCCTGGTCTGCTTTCTGACTAAGTTCTCCCCTCTATTCAACCCGATCTGCTTGCTTGCCTCACTCGTCGTTTGGTGTCCCATCAGCAGCGCGGCAAGGGACCACCTAACCCAACCGCCCGGTGTACGCCGGTTGTCTTTACGTGTTCTTTCCAGTCCCTGGCAAGTCGTTCGTTATTTCTTGATGGCGGACGTATTCGAGGATGCGCCCCCCCTCGACGTCGGTGGGTGAGTTTTTCTGACACAAAGCTTTTTCGTCTGCTTTTCCCAGAAGGGCGCCCTGCACGGCAACCCTCATTAAAACAAGTTGGCCCTATCCCCTCTTTGCATTCCTTCGTATGTCCAGCCTCCCGGAGCTTCTCACTTCCTGCGGCCCTGATCAAGAAGGGTTGAGGTTTCTGGCCACCGGGTCCCTGATTGATCGTCAAGTTCCCCTGCGGGTGGCGCCTTTAGCCCTTTTGAGTTTTTTTTACGAGAGGCCCCGGAGCAACGTCTTATTTCCCCCGAGAATCCCTGCTTTTTTTTGGTTGTCCCCTTCCTTTTTTGCTTAAGTTTACTCTTCTTTTAGCTATGGTCCTCCCTCAGTTCTGTTTACGATCACCTGGCTACCGGTTCCCCAGCGCTCACGGAGGCCCTAAGGAAGTAGTCGTTCCTGCCCCTTCCTCCCCTTTTCCCTCTACCCTCTGGTCGGCTCTTCAGTCTCTTTGTTCGAAAGTCTTTTTTTCCCTCCTCAAGCGTAGAGTCCTTGATTTGTCCCCCCCCGACGGCGGATTCCTTCAGGACTCAGGTCTATTTTTTTTTCCCTGGGGAGACCTCGAAATGGGTGTCTCTTTGTGTTTTTGACCTTGCCACCGGCCACTCATTAGAACATTCGTCCCTGTCGAATCCTGTGGGTGGCAGATTGAGGACCCCCTCTGTTACTCCACCTCCCCTATTGCCTTTCCCTCCCTCCTCCTTTTTTTTTGAGTCTGTCCTCGGTTATTGCTTGTAGAAATGGTCTCAAGCATCGATATGACCCCCCCACTGAGCTGGATTCGACGCCGCCCGACGACTTTTGGTGGCCGCAACCCCCATTCCCAACGACGACAATGGCGTCATGGTCATCCCCCCCCCCCCTGCTCCCTCACCCCCCGGCCTCGACTATACCTGAGGACGTTTTTTGTTTCCGCCTTAAAGACCTCAGGGCCTTTTTCTTCCGAGGGCCGTGCCAACCACCCCCCGCACCCACCCCACACCCCCCCCCATCCCCTCCCCCCCCCGCCACTCAACGTTACCCTCCGTTCTCCCAGCTTAGACCTCATGAGCGGGTAGACCTTTCCGTCTGGGACGGTCCCGGTCCCGGCATCGTTCCGACGAAGACTGAGCTCGTTCTTCCTCTTTTTCTACGTTGTGCGCTTCGACCACAGTCCCGATCTGCCCAGGTGATCGGTCCGAAGCGCTGACCATCCCTTTTTTTTCACACCAGACCTGCTCTGGCAAACCCTCCCCCACACCACAGCAAGCAGCCTTAATTCTCCCCCCGAGCCTTTCCTTTTGCCCCAACACTTGACGATCCCTCTCTTCGCCTATCACCGATCTGCCTGATTTGCCATTGCGATGAATTTACGTGAAGATCCCCCCAAACGGTGGCCTCAATCAACACTGCTCCAATCTTGGGAAGACCCCTACGGATCGGGGCGTTGCGTCATCATCGCCTTCGGGTTGCTCGTGACTCTTCCGCCCCCCTCCATTAGTGCCGCCTACTAAGAGACGCCCTTTGGAGGCACCCTCCGACTTCCCCCGCACCCTAGTCCGAAGTCGCATATACCTCCGTTAGTGCCTCCCTTCGCCTCCCTCAAGGACCCTGGAGAGCCGCAAACTCACAATCCGGCTCTCGCCCCCCCGGTTTTTCGCCGGTTCCCGCGCTTCCGGTCCTAGTCCTCCGACGCCGCCTATCGGTATTCCGAAATGATGCGCCTCGGCAAGCAGCCGACTGTCCAAACTTCCCTCCTTTTTTTAGCTTTTTCGGCTGATTTATGGACGAGCCGGAAAGAACATTCTCTTTCCTGACGAATACCCGGCCAACGCCTGATCGAGGACTTTCTTCAACTGGTGGCTTTTTACCCCTTTGCTTACTGCGAGAAGCCTATTAGCGCCACGGCGGGGTAGCATATCGGATCGTATTGGCGTTTCTTTTGATTTGGCGGTGCTGGAGATGCTTTTTTTGGAGCGAACCCCTCAGGCGAAAGGGTGGTCTGCGCCGCACCCAGAAACGTGATTGCTCCCCCACGATTTTCTTTTTTTCTTTCTGCCGCTACTTCTCCACCGGTCGTAGAGATACCGCCGATTGAAGGGCCCGAACCACTCCGGAGAGGTGCCTGGTCTTCCACCCGCCGAGGACCCTCATGTGTCGTCTGGAACCACCTCACCCGTCTTCGAGGCCGATTCTTCGCGCTGCGATGGCACCGGAACGCATTTCGAGTGTTCCCCCGGTGCACGTGTTTGGAGGTTCTTGCCGTTCCTGTCTTTGGGTGGGACTTCGGGTCGGGGTGGTTCCGATTCCTTAGCGGCCACAAGGGCCCCAGACCTACCTGCATCGGCTTCGTTTTTTTTGCTGGCTCCTAGGACTCCCTTGCCCGAGGATCTTTTTCTTCTTCTACCTCGGCTGCGACATGCCGACCTTCCCTTTGACTTCTCTCCTGGCGGTTCCCCCCTGCCCGTCTCCTCCCTGTGCGGCTCTGCCGTGCTTCCGGGCAAGTGATTTTGTCTGTCGCAGACCCTTCTCTGGCGGGCGACCTTTTGCGCGTCAGCGAGCATTTCGATTTTTCCCTCTTTCCTACTAGTTGTTGTTGTTTCCTTATTTCTCTATCCCTCGAAAATGATCCCCTTCCTATCCCGTTCGACAAGCCAGCGAGCTTTCTTACACTCCATCACTTGCCTTTAGCCGCACGGCCGAGCGCCGGACTTTTTTAAGGGACGATCAATTGGTTGCCTTCGAGAGACGTTCAGGGTTTCCCTTTTTTCTTCGCCGGTTCCCCCGGTCTCCCCGTCTTTTTCAGTAGTCATGGCTTCCCCCCCACCACGAAGCCGATGCCCGTTTTAGGCCGTATTGTTTGCCTTGATAGAACACCCGCGGAGCCGGACTCCGTTCCTTTGTGAGGAACGGCACGACGAACCTCCCTGCGCGTACCCCTGCTCTGATGGTCCACTTCCGGACGAGCCCCTCAAGCGACAGAGTTTTTTCAGCCGGCCGCATCGGCCTCTCCCTTCCCTGCCAGGTTTTGACTTTTACGATTCAAAAAATCTCCTCACTTTTGTGTCCTCGTCGTCCGGCCAGCACATGACCTTAGTTTATGGATACGGCTTTCTCCATAGGCATTTATCGCTTCGCACATAAGTCGAAAATTCTCCCAGAAACTTTTCACGTTGGAGCACATTTTTCCCCTTCGGGGTGCGGCCCAAGCCCCCGTGCCACGCCCCCCATTTTTTTTTTCGCCACCAAGCCACACCCCCCCACAACTTCTTCATCGCAGCACGGCTCACAAAGACTCAGCCCCCTAAGATACGTCCCCCCCACCCCCGGTGGATGCTTCTCGGTAACGAAGTCCCCTTCATCGTCCCCAAGGTCGGGCCTGTTCGCCGCCTCTCCTCGATCGCTTGTGGCCGTGTATTCCTTGGCGGATCATGTCTTGTCGAAAGTCTCGGCCCCCCCCTCTTTCTTTGGATCATACACGTTCCTCGCGAAGGTGTCCTTTTCAGTCGGCTGCTGGACGCATCAGTTGTCTTCTTCATGATCGATTTATGTCGGAGTATGCAGTAAATATAGGGCCCTCCATCTTGGTCACCTTCGGACCTGGACAACCGCCCCTTGACGGGGGAGTCTGCGTTTTTTTTTCGTGTGAGTGTGATTGTTTCCTGGAAAGTAATTTCTCGGGAGGCGATGTCTTCGAAAGTGACGAGATCGCGGCACAGCAGGACTTCGCGCGGGTTGCGGGAATGGGTCGGGCGCCGTCTCTTAGAGGCGAGGGGTGCCTTAAGGCGGACGCGGCAAGCTTCAAAATGGTAGCCACGGAGGAAATCAGTTTTTAGCACGTATGAGACCCCTTTCCCCTCCCTGAGCCCAGATCCCCGCGCGGTGGCGGCCCAAAGATTGGAGGTTTGAGGGGTTCCGGGACAAAGGGTTCGGCGATTATATCAAGTTGCAATTCATTGCCAGGTTTTTGCTTTGGAGTCCCCTTCGGAAAGATGTTTTTCATGATGACAGAGACGTCAACAGGGCGGAGCAGGGGCTAGTAGCGCGAATAGAATGCGTTCTGGTAAACTAACGCTTGGACGCAGGTGCGTCGCACAGGTTGAGCCTTATTTTCATTTTATCTCTGTCGAGAGGTCGCCTTTCTCCCTTCGGAGTAGACCTTTTTCCCCAAGGAAGATCCCCGTAACGTCCTCTCGAACACCAACAACTCTTTCGCGAAGCTAAGGTGTCGTCGGTGACGAGGCCGTTTCCAGCAAATGCACTTACCCGCTGCACTAGAGAAGGCGCTTTGTCTGACGGGGGCGGGGCTCCCTGTTCCCAAAACCACCTTTGAAAGCACTGGGCCCGCACTTTCCCCTCGTATTGACCATGGCTGGAAACCTTGAGTGGCGTCGAATCGGCTGTGCAACAACACTGCCGAGCACCGGGGCCTGGGTCGTCCCGCAGACGCGCCCGCGATGCCACGTGACGCCCTTCCTTTCTTCATTTGGGTAAGGTTTGCACTCCCGAGTTTGGTCGACCCATAACAGAATGTCAGTGGGTTTTTATTTTTTGCAGATAGAGGACCGATTATTCTCCCCCCACTTAGCTACCGCAATCACCCGAGGGCTCTTCTCCTGTTCTCTTCTACCTCCCCGTTTTTTTGTTGATTCAACCCCTCGGTGATTGCGGTTTTTTGTCGAATTGGTCCACATCATTTCGCAATCTGCCCCTGACATGCTGG
>Ga0179593_1510539_pt1 | contig 11846 bp, 14 predicted proteins | sample CZODoug2_1_08_16_FD_185931 | JGI IMG/M metagenome (GOLD analysis project Ga0179593, IMG submission 185931) | Vadose zone soil fungal communities from Angelo Coast Range Reserve, California, USA - CZODoug2_1_08_16fungal (PacBio error correction) | ecosystem: Environmental > Terrestrial > Soil >... | reverse complement strand
CGGGTTCAAAGCCACACCTACTTTTTCATGGTTCTAACGGCTGCACATTCACCTTTGCAATCCGAGACATTTGAACTTCTCCCTTTGTCATTCCGTGACTTTCCGCTCATTTTTTTGATTTTCGCCGCTTCCCCTGTCGTAACGACAAGAGTGCATTGCTGGCGGCGAACGCTCATATTTTGAACCCCCTCACGAGCTGACCTTTCGCCGCCAGTTCCTTTCCTTTTTAAACCCCTAGACTTTCGTCCTCCCCTCTTCCGCCCTTCTTGCAGCGTCTCTTCGAATGTTTCTACAAAAGCGAAAATTCAACCCGAAGCTGCTTCGTCCCTAAACCATCCACCTTGAAGCAGGGTTCACGACAATTTTACCAGCCCCTTTGGCCTTGTCTTCCCTATGTTCCTTTCCTTTTTTTTTTGCCCCTGCCTCGTCTTTGCTACTACCTACTCGAGGGAGTTGTTTCGAATGTTTGTTGAATGGTTCTGATGGAGAGGGTTAAGATAGCGTGCTTCTTTCCCCCACTGGACTTTTTCCCCTCCCTCCTTTCTTCCTCTTTTTCCTGTCAACGGAGCATACCGTCGGTTTTTTCGGACCCCCATAAACAGCGGAAAAATTAATTTTTGCCTTTCCCCCCCATTTAGTTTTCTTTTTTTTGTAGCCCTTTCCACTCTGTCTCGGGATAAATATTCGACGGATTGGCTTCCAGTGTTTCTTTTCCCTTTCGATTTTTTCCGTGGTTGCATAACCCCAATCCGAGTATGTTGACGATGCCGTTTTCCCTTTCTGTTGTCCCCAACCCCTCCGTCCTTCTCTTACGCAAGCAATGTTTGCTGGCTAGCGTTGCTTCGGAGGATGGCGGATACTGTCTCAGGAGCAGCAATCTTCGAAGTCTCCAGGATTTGTCGTTACCCCTTCCTTCCCTGGCTCCCTGACTTTTTTCCCTTTCAGTTTTCCCCAACCCCTGATCTTTCCTCTTGTTCTAATAGAGCTCAAACTGGCGCGCGTCTCCGCTTTCTTTTCAGGGAGAAGCTAAATCGGTCGCTTTCCTCAATCCTTCCCCCCGTATTTTTTTTCCCTGGCCATAGTCTACCTCGCTGTGTGGTTGCGTTTGTTACGGGGTCTTTATTCCTCGGTTCTTCGGTAGTCGGAAGCTGTTCGAACGTGTTCCTCAACGCGTCCTTCTCTGCTCTTTTGCGGGTGTTCACTTTTATTAGTTTCTGGCTCGGGACCGTTGCGCTTTGCTCCAAGAAATGTGCCTTTGACCAGGCACTCCCCCCCTCTGCGATTTTTTCCCACATTCTTCCATCGCGCTTATCATTGACCCCCCTGGCCCTCGGGAAGATGAAGCCTTAAGCATGCTTGCCCCTTGATTCTTCCCCCCTCTAGCGTTTTTTGGTTCCTTTGGTTAGCCCGCCATTTTTGGTGTTTTCGCCAGCTTTGGTCAATCTGAATTCCCTGAGTTTTTTCTTCCCCCTTCCCGCTTCCTGGTATGTCAAGAGACAATTGAGTTTGTTCGAGATTTTTTTGTTCTCCTGGATATTTTTTTTCTTGCATTTAATACGGACTTGGATCACGCGCTTGTGTAGGATTCGGCCTTCTTGCATTGCTCCGATTACGCCTTTCCCCCTCCTTGGAAACCCAAACTGACCCCCGCTTTTCCCATTCCTTTTTTTCACCCCCTCCAGGTGGAATTACTGTCAGCTGTTTGGTTCTCGTCTGAAAATACCCCCACAATTTCTCCCCTTCGGCAGCTTAACTTAGTCGGCTGACAGTGGCCAGTCCTTCTTTTCAATCCCGGGTTTTTTCTTTTTTCCCAGCACTATTTATCTAACCCCCCTGGCTAATTCTTATTCGACTGCTGGTGCGTGATTTTTTTCCGCGGTCCAGCGGACCTTAACACAAGAACTTACCCGCAATTTATTGTCCCTCTCTGGCCCATCCTCCCCCAACCTTCTGCTTTTTTCGTTGGTTTTTTTGCCCCTTGTCACTCCAGAAGCTGATTTGTCCATTTTTGAATGGGATTACGACTCAATTTGAGGATCTTACATATCTTTGCAAACCTGTTTCCTCTCCCTCCTCGTCCCCCGCCCGTTGACCCCCTTTCTTCTGATCCCCACTCGAAGTCCCCCGGTTGCCTGCCAGTTTTTCACACTTTGTATTTCGGGATGTCTTTCTTCCCGCTGGTAGAAAGAAGCGCGTGGTCCAAGCCAGCTTGCGATTTTTTTCCCTCTCCCCTCCCCCAATTCCTTCTTTTCCGGCGTTGACTTTTTTCCTTTTAAAGGTCGTAGCCCCCAACTCTAGCAACACTTTCGTCCTTATTGGTTGATGATATCTTAATAATCTCCCCCTTTGGTTTTCTTTTTTTTTCTCGATCAGCCACAATTACTTTTTGTTACCCGTGTGTGTTTCGTCAGAGGTTGCGGACAATCACGCACCTGGCTCCCACCCCAGCCCACGACTGAGTCGGACGATTTCTCCCAAAGGGTGTAGGTACGGCCAAAATCTTCCTTTGGATGTCCCCCTCATTCTTTCCTAACCTTGATCACTCCTATCAAGAACGCTACACAGTTGGCCAGCGTCTCTCCTTCCCTCCTTTTCCTCGTGGATCAGCGACTGGCCTGTAATGTTAGATTTCTCATTTTCCCCCCCCCATTGGTCGAGGTTTCTTGAAATCCGCAAATGACATTTTTTCGTACATCACCCAGTTTTCCCCCAATTTCCCCATCAAAGCGCCTGTTTTGATGACAGACAACCCACGTGCCCCCCCTCTCTCGTTTTTCTCCTTTTTCGCTCCAGTATTACGCCCAGTTCCTGTTAAAGTTATTTTTAGGTGTACTAGCCACCCCCCCCCCTTTTCACCTTCACTCAAATGCGGAAGTCTCTACGTAGAATGGTACCTTCCCTTTTTTTTTTAACCCAAGCCTGCCTACCATCCTTGCCCCCAGACTCCACTTTCCAGCGTACCACTTTTCACCTGTGAACGAAGTGCGTCTAACTATGGGTTAGTTTCATTTTTTCCAAAACCCCCCCTCTATTCACTTATGCGTTGGGTTTAAGCGCAAGATGACGTTTTCCCTTTTACGTTTTTGACTTGTCAACAGTTTTTCCCTTTTTCTCCCCGTTTGCAGGGCCCCAAAATCCCCCGCGCTCCCTCCTGGCCCCAACCCCATCCACCAATCGCCTTCTCCCCTTCGTATTCCTCCCCACCACACCACCTCCTGCGCATCCCACCTCCTAGTACGAAGATTTACGAAAGTTCCTTGTAACGCACTTCCATCCTTTGTGAGTAGTCCTGGAACCACTTCATTTATTGGTACGCCAATCTTTGCCAACCCTCTCTCCTTCGGTCCTCTTTTCCCCCCCACCTTAATACTTGGCCCCCCGCGATTGGCGAAAGAAATAACAGATCCTGTTAAGTAATTTAAGTTCCATGGTCCCTATATAATCTCGATTTCCTCTTTTTTGATTCCCACCTAAGAGTGTTTTGCTGTACGCAAGGCAACTTTTATGACGGCTCGCAGTTTCCCTCTTCTCCCAGTCAAGACTTTTTTACAAAGCCCCCGTCCCCTGATTACTTTGTAAGCTTCCTTCCCCCCCGTGACTGTCCTCAGACCATTCTCCATCGCACACGACCCCCTTCAACCACCCAATCCTCACCCCTGTTTCGAGATATTAAAAATCAGGTTATGCCTTCTGAGCGCTACTCTGTCTTACATCTTTTTAATTCCCCCACCCGGCACGACACACAATGTTAGCCCCCAACGCTCTTACTTGACTTAGCGCCCCCAAGACTATGATCCTTGGCATTTTTGGCAACCTTGGCGCTTTGTCTTCTCGTCCAAACCCTCCTTGGTCCCGCCCCTCCGTGCGCGACTGCGACCCCGAATTCTGCTGCAAATGCTAGCGCCCAGCCGTCGGTACCCCCTTCTCCCTCGGAGCAGCTTTTTCTTTCTACTGTTCTTTTATCTCTCCCGCCCCCTGGCATTCCTTCACCTATTCGCTCCCGGTGGGTTATGGCCCCTCCGTTAAAACTTCACAGCTACAGCCCTTAGACCTACTCTGTCCTTCCCTTGCCACGCAAAGTGTTTTTACCGAATTGAACTCACCCATGTCTTCCCTTTTCCTGGTTGGAGGGGTACGCAACAAAGATTCTCCTTGAAAGCTCCCCCCCCCTGATCCCTTGGACATTTTTTTTCCTTTTGCCTGGACTTCCCGTTTGCACGCCGTGATGCTTACCCACGTAGTCTGGATCCCACCAAAGAATACAACCCCTCCGTACTTCCAGACCTTCCCTTCCTTTGCCGATTCCTGACGTAGAACTTTCCGCGCACAGGACCCCCCTTTTCCAGAACTTCACTCTTTCCCCCTGGTTCCTGACCTTATTTTTCTTCTTCCGTTAGCTCCCCCCCCTTGCAAATCATACTTTTACGAGCTCTCTCTGCTATTTTTCCTTTTATTCATCAACAGAGTCACTTGAGTATGTTCCGTTTCCTTTGAGCCCCCCTGCCTGGTCCCACCCTCTTCGGACGCCGGAAGATGTCGACCTATCAAGATGTCTTCCCTACACTCTGAGAAGAATTCCCATTTGAGATGATTCTGTGTTTTTCCCCCCTTTAGACCCCCTTCCCCTTCGACACTTTTGCCTTTTCCCGGCCGTCCTTAACCCCCCAAATCATGCCCTTATTTTATTTCTTCTTTTCCCCCCAGTTTCATTTCCCTCCTTTTTCTGACATCCTGTAAGAAGGACGTAAAAGAGTGATCCCCCCTCCCTTTAGCCCCCTATTACGTTCCCCCCTCTCATTTCGCTCCTCCTCTTTCTATGTTAATCCCGTTGTTTGTTTTTTTGAGTTTATTCCTTTTCTTCATTTTTTACCCGGTCCCAATTTTTTTTCGCGCCGAAATGATCATGCGATTTTGGGGGCCTTTGCATTCTTTCCTGGGGCTTACTCCCTTCCGTGCCGAATTTGTTGCAAGGTTACGGTCCTTCCCACTCCCCATTTCTGTGATCCGTGTTGCCCCTTCTCCCCACTTCGAATATGGAGTCCAAATGGAGAGGGAGGTTTTCCTCGCTTTTCCGGTCCCCTCTTCCCCTCCCCGATTTGCAAAGGAGATGGCGGCTTTCCCCTGTCTTTCTCTTCCCACACGTTCACCTCGTTCCTTTGCCTTTCCCTTGCCGGTTCTATGGTACTTGACTCCCCCAAGTTTTTCATCAAGCGGCTCCCCGTCCAGCCTGGCTCGCCTTTCAAACCCCTCCCACTGCACCGACTCTCTCTGTCCGTCCACCCCCGCCACAGAAGCCTGCACGGAAACCCACCCCTCTGTGCGTTCCTTTTTGTTTTTCGATCTGAATGCTGCCACGGCCCGCTTTTTCTGTTCCTCCTCTTCTTTGTTTGTTCCTAGATGTTTTTTGGGACAAAGATGGAGATGGTGTCAGCACCTTGAGTTTCCCTCAGGCCCCACTTAGACCTTTAAACTCCTAGGTTCGTAATCTTGTAGGCGATCACACGTTTCCCCCCATACCTCTTTCCCCCGCCCTTCCCTGGTTTTTTTCTCGTTTTTCAATGGGGGGTCGACCCTTCTCCCCCTTCTGGTGCCCCTCAGTCTTTTCCGGCTTCAAGTTTGTTAGTCGGACGACTTTTTTCTCTTTTTTTTCTCCGGTGCCATACCACCAAAGTTAGCTATCTTTCAGTACAAGTTGCTTTAAATTCCTCCCTTAGTGTAATCCTCCAAATGTGATACGCTTTTCTCTTTTCCTTTTGGGAGATGTTTAGCACTCTTTCCCTTACGCTCAGTCTTTGGCCAGTGGTTCCGTCGCCGACCCCCATCGAAGTGCAACCGAATGACCTTTCTACATAGTATTACCGTCTGTTCCTTTCTTCCCCTTGGTGCGTTCCTGTGGGAGTTTTGACTCCCTCCTCCCTGTCCCTCCTTACTTCCCCCCGGGCTGCCCCCCCCCCCAGAAAGTGGACTCAGTTTATTTGTAAAGCCTCAGCCCACGTGATTGGTTTGCCTTCTCTTGCTCTTTCTCTCCTTTGCAGTTCCGTAGTTAACCTGTTCTAAGTTCCTGCTTACAACTTTTCTACCTCCAGATGTATTAGTGTGAGGTTTTTCATCGAATTTTTTTGCCCCTTGTCCGCTGAACTAAAATTTCCCCTCCCTTCACCCCAGTCTTCAGCACCAAATACTTGAGTTGCCAAACTTCAGAGCTTACATATTTGCTTCCTTCTATTCCTCCTTCCCCCCCGTTCCATGAATGACAATTTCTTGGCCCTTTTTTCCTTTAACCTCTTGCTTGTGCCTTAGTCTTTACCCTTTTTTGGCGATAGCCGCCCAGTAATCTATTTGACCCTTCTCCTTAAATCACTGTCCTTTTTTCTTCCTGGTAGCGCCCCCAAGGCTGTCTTTTTTTTCCCTTCTCCCCCCTTCTTTTCTCCTGCTTTTGAGATATTGTTTGCTTTTCCCGACTTTATTTTTGTGAAGGTAATACGACTTGGCGTCTCGGGACTTTTCTTTGCTGATCTTATTTTTTCCTCCTTCCAGACAAGTGAGCACTTTGACACACAATTTGTTATTCGTGAAGCGCTTTGGAAATCTCAAGTTACCCCATTCATTACTTTCGTTTTTTTTTTTTATTCCTCTGCCCCTCCCTATTTCCAGACGAAACTTCGCCGGCTTAAACCTTTACCGGCTTAAAGGGTTTTCGTTTTTTTTTTTTTTTTTTTTTTTTTTTTTTTTTTTTTTTTTTTTTTTCTTTTTTTTTTTTTTATTCCTTTTTGGCGGTCTGAAAGTTTTCCCCAGGCCTTTTTCTTCACTTCCGCATTTGTTGTTGTGATTTCTCCTAGTTTGTCCCTTGATTTTCCCCGGAACAAAGCTCCCACCCCACGAACAGGTCTTAACCTGCATGTGCGCTTCCCTAACACACCACTTTGAAAGCCCACCCGTGTTCCCGTTTTGTGTTTGCCGTGGAAAACAGATTATTTTCCCCCCTTTTTTACAACCTTTTGCTTACCGCATGTACATGTGTTCCCCCCACCGTTCTATTTTTTACCAACCTCGGATGGAATCCCGATCTATTAAGTTACCCCTGCTGTCAATCAGAGTTCTCCTTCGCCTGACTTGCATGGGCTCTGTCCTTTCTCGGTTTTTACCAGCTGCTAGAAATACTGTTTTCGTTTACCATCCCAGCTTTGCCGATTGTTGTTCTCGTCGACCACCCTTTCCCTAAGTGGCTCCGTTGTTTTTTTTTTCTTTTTCCGTTTCCCTGTCGTCTCTTTCCCACTAGTCCCCTCCCCACTTATGCGTTCTGTTGACTGATCTTCTCTGTTCGCCTCTCCGTGTTTGTTCTCGCTTCCCCCCCATCAAAAGTACGGGCTAAGTGGTCACCGGACTATTCTGTGAAACCTACCTCAACGGCCGTCTTTCCGATTATGCAGTTTTTTTGGTCTACTCTTACACCCTCGCCATTGGGGTACCTTTTTCTCTATTTCTGGATCCCTACCTAGTCCGACCTTTCACAAAGTTTGGCCGCGTCTTTCTCCCCCTGAGACGTCCCCGTCTCCGCGTGGCACCCCGTCTGTTCGGTCTATTCTTCCATCTATATTTTTGGCAAATCGCGTGTAAGCTCCCGCAATTCAGTCTAAATTTTATAATTTTTTTAAAATCCCCCCACCATCGACTTTGCTTCCGGCCCCCACACTACACCCAACGTCGTCCCTTCGCAGAGTTTGTTCCCTTCAGTTAGCGCCTACGAACAGTTTTTCGGTGAAACGCGGGACCCGCGCCACCATCCCCCCCCCCAACATGCCCTTTTTCCCTCGACCTCAGAGCCTTTGTTCAATATCTTCATCCCGATCGAGCCCCTTATATTTTCTCCACTTCCAGCCCACGAAGTTTCCCAGCCTGCCGTCCGTTGTATGGAAATATGGGGTGTTTCTGTTTGCAGCCGCCCAAGGAAAGATAGGGTGTCCGTTAGTTATGTTTTTTCCTCGGGCGCTTCGAGGGTCCTTGTAACGTTTTTTTATCAGTCGGCTTGGATCTCCCCACAATTCAATGCCCACATTCCGAAGCCCACTTGATCCAATGTCTTATTACACCTCACCCCCCACCTACCTGCTGACTACACAATCCTCGAAGCATATTTTTTTTTCCTTTCAAAGGCAGGACGAACACTCCCCTTTTCCCGGGACTCACAGCCAGCCTTTGTGTCCATCCCTTCGACGTCAGTTTACTCCCCCTGCGATGGCGGAAACCGATTCTGGGTCTAGGCGCCCAATTTTGCTTTGCCCTTTACTCCTTTCTCTTGCGAAGAACTCAATGTTCCTTCCATTTCAAGGAATGTAGGCATTTCCTGAACAATGTTCACCGCTGCCATCTTTTTTGTGCGGGGCACAGTCGCTTTTTATGTTCTGCCGCGTATGGACCGGACCTCTGGTAGGCCCTCTTGATGTGTCCCACTATCATTGTCACCCCCCTCCCCCTCAACATTCTTGCCGTTTGGTTGCCTCGATAAGACCCGCCCCGCCCCGCGCCACTCACGCTGCCCCCCTTACCCCACTGGCAACCCCCCCCAAGGCCCTTGCTCTTATGCCTTAAGGATTTTTCACTCCAGCAGTGACTACCCCCCTCTGTGTCATGATCGAATTCTCCCCTTGAACCCCACGCGTCACCGTCCAGTTGATCTCGTAGCTGCCCGCGATTCTCGATCAGGCTTCTTTTTTTCTTTTTGTACGTCTCCTGCCTACTGACCTCCGTGGTCGTTCCCTGATTGATTCACCTCTCTCGCCCCCGGATTTTACCACGAGCTGAGCCAGCTTCCTCGCCATTTTTTTTTCGGCCCGCCCCTCGGAAAATTTCTCTCCCACTCCCCCCCACCCGGTCCTTCGTACCCCTATCGCTCTTTGGTTTGGATGTGCCGAGGAACCCCAATTATGCCACGGCAATTGACGCTGAGTCCTCATATTAGCCGACCCGATGCTCGTGAGCACTACCATTCCCAAATTGAACGCACCATGGGTTGGACCCCTTTTTCCCTCTGTGATGTCCTCCACCCACCCCGTACCCTTTACCCTAAAGTCCCCTAGCTTCGGATTGACTTTTGCGGCCACTTTCTTGTGACCCCCGCCCCCTGCCCCTCCTTGGTTTTAACATCTTCCCACCCAATTTTCAGACCAAAAGCCCCGCCCTCCGTCATTTATTGGCACACCTTCTTCCCTTCCCTTTCAGTCGCACCCCTCCCTTCCCTCTGCATGCCCACTCATGCTACTATTCACCTCCTTGATTTTTGACACGAGCACTCTACTTTTAGATTTTCGACGCGTTTCCTCTATTTCCCCATTTCTTTGAAGCGATTCTCTTGCTTGTGCTATTTTTTGTTTGGCGTTATTCCCTCCCATATAATCTTTCGGCACGGGATCAGAGTTTAAAAGTTCAATCCAACTGTTTCCCGCCCTGCCCTTTGCCCACCTTCCCTTGACGATTTTCGGACCCCCTTTCCCTTGAGTCCAGCCTTTGCGTCCCTTCCACTAGATCCATCCCCTTGACTTGCCCCGCGTGAATTTGTCCCGGTTTCATTCACCGTTCAATTTTTTTTCCAAGGTCCTCCCACAATCAGCACCCTTATGTCCTCAAACCAGTTGCAGTCTCATCGCTTAAGACGCGCCCACCCTTCCAGTGTTATGGACCTGACCACAAATATTTTCCCCCAGCCGCCTGCGTGAATCTCTCTTTCCTCCTTTTTTTGTTTCTCTCTCTTCTTCGTCCTTTGCGGTTGGTTGACCCATTCCCTTTCCTACTGGACATGGCGGACGTTTTCTTTCGCCTCGAGCATCCTTTTCTTTGAAGCATCCCTTGCCGGATTTTTGAATTACGCCCCTTTCAAAATCACCCCTTTGTCGCGGGAAGAAGGGTTGCCTTTGCCACATTCACTTTTTTGCCAACTTTGACCCCTACGTTGCGCGAAGTAATGAGAATTCGCCCCCCCGCTTCCTTCCCCGTTTACCTCCCCCGATTTGGCTGGCGCGAACCTTCCCTCCTTTTCCCCCTTTTAACTCCTCTTCACTTTCCTTTCCTTTCCTCATGTTCTCTGTACTTGAATAAGCCCACTTTCCGTGAGAGAAGCGATGCGGTTTTGAACGCTTCGTAAAAAAGCGGAAACCCCCAAGAAAGATGGCCGGTCCCTGCAAACCCCACAAGAAGATTGGTTCCCCTCCCCGAAGTGGAGCCAGTCATTTTTCCTTTTCTTAAAGCTGTCTTACGCTGTCCGACTTAGTCGCATGTCTTTCCCCCTTGGTGTAAGAATTGGGAAGCCATTACTTGGGTTTTTCCTTCTTTCGGGCTCAGTAAAAATCCCCCTCCTCGGTCCACGCCCTAGGTTCTATGCTGCCTTCTACTCTTAGTCCCTCAAGCTAAGTCCCCCCCTTTCTTTAAATTAGTTGACACTTTGGCGCTCTCCCCTTCCCGCGTTCCGGGCTATTTCCCAACACTCTTTCTCAGTTGGCAGATTTTTTCGCTGTGGCCCCTCCCAACCCCCCCCCACTAGCGATTTTTTGTGCACGGTTCTTTTCCGAGTTTTAAAGGAAAACAACCCTTACCGTCAGTTTCCTTCTCCCCTCCCCTGCTGCGACCCTTCGTTCAAGACCTTCGTTTTTGATATTGAGTGCGCCGCAAAGTAGCGTAGTTTCGGTACTTCTGGCAGGCCTCCTCGCCCCTCCTTCTCAAATGCCTTTAGACAATGCCTTTTGCTCTGAGTGTGCGCCGTCTGTTTGAGTTTTACTTGTGGCGTGCCCAATTAGTATGCCCTCCCCCGTAGCGGTTGCACTCCGCATTGCCCCCAACCCCTTTATCATTGCGCCTTTTTGTGGTTGCCGGTGTCAGGAGTATGGCGACCGGTGCTCTGTAGGGTCAACGGTTTAGCCGTGGGACCCCCCACTTCATCTTTTTCTTGTTCTTGGGTTTTTGACATCTATTCTGGCCTCTCTTACATCTTTAAGAACATTTTGAATGTGAAATCTCCGTCGCACCAATCGGACGCTGACGACACCCACTCGTCAATCGGTTCCTAATTTCTTGGTTCGCTTTGCCCGTCCTTTCCCTCCGCAAGGGCATCCCTTTTCTTTTTTCCTCCCTCCATCGTCTGCATCCGGGTTTTTGTTCCGAATAGACAGCAGACTCTAGGGTGTTTCCACGCGATTGGCCCTTTGTACCCCAAAATCCGACTCTCCCTCGCTTTTATTGGCCTCCATGCTTCCTGTTTCCCCTCTCACTTTTCGAGTATCTGCTTTTTTCGCTCTGTGGCAGTCTGATAGTTGTGGTTTGAACTTCTCGGAATGGATCAGCGATTGTCATGGCTTTCTTGCCGCTACTGGCTTGAAGTTGCTTAGGCTCCTGCAATCCTTTTCTCCCCCTTTTCACAACGTCCTACCTCACGATAAAATGAAAAGACCCCCAACCCCTCAGGAATCCATGTCGCTTTGTTTTCTTCCTGACAACATACAACACAATCTCCCCTATCCCACAGTGCTTCTTTGACCCCTTTTCTTTCCGGATTTTCTTTTGGAGCTTTCCCCTCTGGTCAGGGATTTAAAGAACTATTTCAACAGGGCTAATCTCTGGACTCCCCGCATTTTTTTCTTTCGTTACGGTCCTCGGTTCACCCTTTGAACTGACTCCCTTCCTTTTTACTTGGCAGCTCGCTTCCATAGAACACCTTCTCAGGGTGGGTGGGTGTCGGTTCCGTGGAAACTAAGCAGCGTCGATTTTGTCACCTTGAAAATGGGGCTTTTACGAATCCATTCTCTACCCCCCCCCCCAGGAATCGAAAGCCTTTCCGAAACCCTTTAAGTTCAACTACA